>Ga0310811_10006818_pt1 | contig 14603 bp, 10 predicted proteins | sample YCmetagenome_FD_207642 | JGI IMG/M metagenome (GOLD analysis project Ga0310811, IMG submission 207642) | Soil microbial communities from experimental microcosm in Duke University, North Carolina, United States - YC | ecosystem: Engineered > Artificial ecosystem > Soil microcosm > Unclassified ...
CCGAACGGTAGCAACATCCCGTCGTCGTTGCGTACATGATAGTTCATCCAACCACCGCTCGAGGCATCGAACCACCAACCACGCCGCTCCAATTCTTCGACTAGACGACGACGCCCGCGCAATGACAGTTTGAAAGTCATCGAGTGTTCCTCACGAGACTCGCTTGGGCGCACCGTACCGGAACCACTTCTCGCCGCGACGGATCAGCACCTGGCGCTTGAACACTCGCGCATCATCAACGCCGCGCTGCCGCCGCAGTGCGGCTGCAATGGCGTCTTTAATTTCGGCTTTGCGTAGCCCATCGGCTTTCACCGCGATGGTGATTTCGTCACTCTCATCGATGATCGGGAGGCCTTCCAGCTCGTCTTTGGCCATCAAGGCACCACACTGACTGTTAGTGTTTCGATGAGAAAAACCCCGCCTCGGCGCAGAAAGTTCCGTGCGCCGAGTGCCGCTCCTGCGTTTGTTGTCTAGCCCCGCTGGCGTATTTGCACTGGTTTTTTTGCGGAGTCCTCCGGGAACGTACCATCGTACTTGGCGTTCAAGCGCAAAAGCCTTGTGTACGGGCCTGGGGAGGTTCCAATGTTACTGATGTACGACGCGGACACGGTCGCTTTATTGCGAGCGACCTTAGAAGAAGCGTGGGCCTCATTGCGGGCACATGAGAAAGCGGGGTCAAGCAAGACCCTTCTCGCCAGCCATATTCTTGAGCTGGCTAGCCGCGGCGAGCGCAATCCGATCCGCCTGCGCACATACGCGCTTGTAAAATACGAGGTGTCGAAGAGCGAAGCTTATAAAAACGGGAGTATCTGAGTCGAGCTAGTGGTCACGCTCTCGTTTTTGCCTTCAATGCTTTGAGCGCCTTGGCACAACCAACGCTTACCTCGTCTTTGTGCTGCTTGAGGCAGGCAATTATTTTGCCACCGCCAGGATGAACGCCGTGGCATATTCTTTCGGCGTCGGCATTGCAAAGTGCAAGGGGGGCTTTGGCCGCTTGAGTTGGTCCAGTGCAGATTACAGCGAGTGAAAAAAATGAAGCTACTGTCAATTGACGAACAGGCATTTCCAACCTCGTTACAAATTCGTCTTTGGGCATCACGCACTCACACGCTAAAAGGGGCCGTCGCAAAACGCCAACACAGGCGACGGCCTAATATCACAGGGTCTGTAGCCTTTCTGGGGTGGGTGAGAGGCTACAGGCCGAGCCTCTAAACGCAGAACGGAATTGAATGTTCCACACTAATTGCCTTTAAGTGCGCTCTCGCGAGCCACACCTCCTTCGGCGTAGCCCCAAAGAGGCGGAACCGTGTTCACGCACATCGTGTTGGCCATGCAGTAGATCACGGGCTTCGGCCCCTTGTGATCGGCAGGCCCCGGAAAGCCCCTAGGCACTCCGGGGCTTTGCTTTAGTGGATAGCGGAACTGCTCCAGACACGATTGAAGGCACTTGCCTCAAGCAGCCTTGCCTCTTCCTCTGCCGTTAGAAGAGCGAATATTTCGCGCCTATCTTCGTCTTCTTCTTCCTCAGCCGACGCTGTGCGATACTGCGCTATATTTACACGCGCTACACGTCTAGCCATGACAGCCACCCTTGAAGCAACCGGCTACCCGGAAAACTGGCTGTCCACGCACTGGCGCGCTTTGATCTTGCTCAATTGTTGGGAAACAAAAAAAGAAGCGGTCCCGAGGCAACGTCTGGGACCGCTTTAGGATCTCCGAGAGGACAACACCAGAACGCGGCCTAACGCCCAATTAAATTTGACGCAGGGAGCAATTATTTGTGCTGCCTCAGGTCAAGTCGCGCGTGATGGCTGTGCTGAGTTCCAACCAATCTAATCGCGATTAACGTTAGCCCCCGCCCAACGCCTCTCGACTTTCAAAAGACATAAGTTACACGCCTGCTTTTCGCGAGCGCGATTTCGCGGCACTGCGCGCGATCCAATCACCAAAGCGCCGTCGGACGGAAGCGTCAAAAATGGCGTCAAGGGGCTGCTGTTCCTGCGCGGGGTCATGATCTGAGAGTGCAGCGAAGTAGTCTTGCAGCAGCTTCCATTCGCTGGCATCAGGATCGACGGCCATAGTCGCCTCCATAGACATAAAGCCGTCGCAAAGGGAAAGCGTTCCTTCCCAGAGCGGCGGTGATCTCATTATGGAAGCACAGCCGCCAACATCGCCCGCGTTACGGGGAGTGTCTCGATTTCGATCGCGATGACTAAGCCCAGCAGCACGACCCAGAGCGGGGCGGTGGCTATGTAAGTGTCTTGATTGTCGGTCATTAGCAGCGCCTCCCGGTTAACCGATGGCTACCCGGCGAATCGAAGGCCGGAGGTGTGCTATTTCACACAGAGTCCGACAATTCTTTATGCCGTAAATTTACTGGCAAAGGCTGCGGCTAAACTCGCATCGGCAAAGCACCAGCGAATGACCGAGCCATCAGCAATGTGCGTGCCATGACCGCGCTGTGCTTAATGCAGTGCTGCAGGTGAAAGTCGTACATCGCATCGAGCCCGCCAGTTAGCCTGCTGTGTGCCGCCGTATTGCAAAGATTCAAAAAACCCTTTGAAATATGGGCGACCCCGGCTGGATTCGAACCAGCGACCCTCAGCTTAGAAGGCTGATGCTCTATCCGGCTGAGCTACGGGGTCGGTACTTCACGGTTTACCTGTGCCGGACGGCCGATGCCATGACTGGCAAAAAACAATTTTTATCGCGTTACTCCGGCAGTTGTGCGTGCCGGCCGCTGCAATTGGCGGCGTCCGCGCCCGGAGATATTTCTATTGTTAGATTAAACCCTTAGCGTAATTCTTTAAATGGCTCATCCGACTTTTGAGGATATTGGCCGAGCCGATTGATCGTCGTATCAATTCCAGTGCCCAGGCGGTTTGCCGTACCGGCTGGAGGGGGTGTTGCATCTTTTCGGCCATGTCCTCGACACCATCCGAGACTGAAATGAGGAGTGCGGCGAACCGCTGCCGCGGGAGGGTTCATTCCATGCGCTGTCTCGTTCGCGCCGGCCTTGCCGCCGCGCTCGTTGCTTTTGTCTTTTCGCCAGCGCTCGCGGCGGACAAGGCGTTCAAGCAGAGTGATCTCGATGTCGCGGCGGTCAAGCTCGAAGCGCAGATCAAGAGCGATGCCGGCAGTGTCGGCAAACCGGCCGCCACGCTGAAGCGCGATGCCGATGCCGCCTTCCAGAAGAATGATTTCCGCGCCGGCATGCTGGTGCTCGGCCAGCTGGTCGCCGCTGCGCCGGACGATGCAACGAGCTGGTTGCGGCTATCGCGCACCGTGCTGCAGATCAAACCGCGCGACGACCGCGAGAAAGCGCTGCTGCTCGACCGCGCGTCGACCGCCGCCTATATCGCCTACCAACGCGCGCGCGACCGCAACGTCGAAGCCGACAGCCTGTCGGTTCTCGGCCGCTCATTGGCGGACCGCCAGCAATGGCGCGGCGCGCTCGATTCCCTGCGCCTGTCGCTCGATCTGAGGGAGACCGCCGAGCTTCGCAGCCAGTACGAAAAACTGCGGGCCGAACACGGCTTCAGGCTGCTCGACTATACGGTCGATTCCGATTCAATTTCACCGCGCGCCTGCTTCCAGTTCTCCGAGGAGCTACCGGGCCGGCGCACCGACTTCTCTCCTTTTGTCGCCGTTGCGGGCGTCGAGAGGCCCGCGATCGCCGCAAGCGAGAAGCAGCTTTGCGTCGAAGGCCTCAAGCACGGTGAACGCTACGCGGTGACGCTGCGCGCGGGGCTGCCCTCCGTCGTCAAGGAAACGCTCGCGAAATCGTCGGACTTCACGATCTTCGTGCGCGACCGCAAGCCTTTTGTGCGCTTCTCGGGCAAGGCCTATGTGCTGCCGCGCACTGGGCAGCGCGGCATTCCGGTGCTGAGCGTCAACACCCAGGCGGTAACGCTGGCGATCTACCGGATCGGCGATCGCAATCTGATCGATACGCTTCTCGGCTACGACTTCCAGCGCAACCTGAGCCGCTATCAGGCCGAGCGCCTGGGCAATGAGCGCGGCACCAAGGTGTGGAGCGGCGAGCTTGCGGTAGAATCGAAGCTCAACACCGAAGTGACGACGGCTTTTCCACTCGACCAGGCAGTCAAGGATCTCGCTCCCGGCGTCTACGCCATTATGGCGGAGCCGAAGGACGCCGTGTCGAACGACTACGGTCAGCAGGCGACGCAATGGTTTGTCGTTTCGGATCTCGGGCTCACGGCCTATACGACGCACGACGGAATCGACGTCTTCGTCCATTCCCTCGCGACTGCGGATCCGCGCGGCAGCGTGGAAGTGCGCCTGATGGCGCGCAACAACGAGCAGCTTGCGGTCCGGCAGACCGATCGAAACGGCTTCATTCATTTCGAAGCGGGCCTCGCGCGCGGCGAGGGCGGGCTCGCGCCTGCGGCGATCGTCGCCGCTGAGAAGAATGACTATGCTTTCCTGAGCCTGAAATCGCCTGCCTTCGATTTGTCCGATCGCGGCGTCGCCGGCCGTGCGATTCCGGCCGGGCTCGACGCTTTCGTCTACACGGAGCGCGGCGTCTATCGCACTGGCGAAAGCGTTGCCATATCCGCGCTTCTGCGCGACACGCAGGGCTCGGCGGCATTGAACGTGCCGTTGACCGTGGTGGTCGAGCGCCCCGATGGCGTCGAGTACAAGCGCGCTGTCGTGGCCGACGGCGGCCTCGGCGGACGCTCGCTGACCGTGCCGATCGTCGCCTCGGCCTCGACCGGGACGTGGCGTGTTGCGGCCTATACCGATCCCAAGCGGCCGCCGGTCGGCGAAACCACGTTCATGGTCGAGGACTACGTCCCTGACCGCATCGAATTCTCACTGACATCGCCGGCCAAGGGAATTTCACGCAGCGCGCCGGCGCAGCTCAGCGTGGACGGTCATTTCCTTTATGGCGCGCCGGCCTCCAAGCTCGATCTCTCCGGAGAAGTGACCGTTGGTGTCGCAAAAGAGCGCGCCGGATTTTCGGGCTACGCCTTCGGACTCGCCGATGATGAAGTTACTGCCGAGCGTGACGAGCTCGATGAGCTGCCCAGCACGGATGCCTCGGGCAAGGCGACATTCCCCGTAAAGCTCGACGAGTTGCCCGCCAGCACGCGTCCGCTGGAAGCGCAGATCACGGTCAGAATGTCGGAGTCCGGCGGCCGAGCCGTCGAGCGCAAGCTGACTTTGCCGGTGACGCCGGACGCGCCGATGCTCGGCGTCAAGCCGATGTTCTCCGGGCGCTCGCTCGCGGACGGAGCCAACGCCGACTTCGACATTGTCATGGCGGCGCCGGACGGCAAGACGCTCGCAAAGCAGGGATTGCGTTACGATCTGCTGAAAGTCGAGACCAGTTACCAGTGGTACCGGCAGAACGGACAATGGGAATACGAGCCGATCAAGCGCACCGAGCGGGTTGCGAACGGCACGGTCGATGCCGCCGCCGACCGGCCGGTGCGGCTTTCGCTGCCAGTCAAGTGGGGCCGCTATCGCCTGGAAGTTTCGACCGGCGAGCCGAATGGCGCCATCACGTCGGTCGGATTCGATGCGGGCTTCTATGCGGACGCGTCGGCGGACACGCCCGATCTGCTCGAAGTCGCGCTCGACAAGGCGGACTACAAGCCCGGCGAGACGATGAACGTGTCGGTGACGGCGCGAACCGCGGGCCGGCTCACCGTGAATGTGTTCACCGACCGGCTCGTCGCCAGCCAGTCGCAGGACGTCAAGCCTGGCGCCGCGCGCGTGAGCCTCAATGTGGGTCGCGACTGGGGAACCGGCGCCTACATGGTCGCGACCTTGCGGCGTCCGCTTGATGCGCCCGCTCAGCGCATGCCGGGCCGCGCCATCGGCGTGCAATGGTTCTCGATCGACAAGACCGCGCACACGGTTGCCGTCGACATGAAATTGCCGGCGACGATGCGTCCGAGTTCGACGCTGAGCGTGCCTATCAAGCTTGCCGGCCTGATCGCGGGCGAGGAAGCCCGCGTTGTCGTTGCGGCAGTCGATGTCGGCATCCTCAATCTCACGAATTACAAGCCGCCGGCGCCAGATGACTATTACCTCGGCCAGCGCCGGCTGACTGCCGAGATCCGCGATCTCTACGGCCAATTGATCGACGGCATGCAGGGCGTGAAAGGACAAATACGATCGGGCGGCGATTCCGCCGCGGAGCTATCCGGCTCGCCGCCGACGCAGGCACCGCTTGCTCTCTACTCCGGCATCGTCACGGTCGGCCGCGACGGCGCCGCGCAAGTGCAATTCGATATCCCCGCTTTCGCCGGCAGCGTTCGCGTTATGGCGGTGGCTTGGACCAAGGAAAAGCTCGGCAAGGCATCCGGCGACGTCGTCGTGCGCGACCCGGTCGTTCTGACGACGACACTGCCGCGGTTTCTGCGCACCGGCGATCGCGGTGCGGTTCAGCTCGAGCTCGACAATGTGGAAGGCGCAGCCGGCGACTACAACCTGGCCGTCTCCACCGACGGGGCCACAAAGTTGGAGGGAAATCAGCCGCAGGCCCTCAAGCTCGCGGCCAAGCAACGTGACCGCGTCTCCATTCCGGTCACAGCGTCCGGCGCCGGGCCGGGCACCGTGACGGTAAAAGTAAGTGGGCCGGACAATTTTGCGCTCGAGCGCAGCTATGCGCTCGACGTGCGGCCGGCGACGCAAGTTCTGACGCGCCGCACCGTGCGGGCGCTCGCCAAAGGCGAGACGCTCACATTGTCGAAAGATCTGTTCGCTGATTTCGTGCCGGGCACCGGTCGTGTCGGCCTGTCGGTTGCCGTTTCGACCTCGCTCGACGCCGCGACGCTCCTGAACGCGCTCGACCGGTATCCGTTCGGTTGCTCCGAGCAGATTGCGAGCCGCGCCATGGCGATGCTCTATGTGAACGAGCTCGCCGCGCAGGCGCAGCTTGCGCCCGACGGCGACGTCGACCAGCGCATCCGGGATGCGATTCCGCGTCTCTTGGCTCGGCAGGGCTCGAACGGTTCGTTCGGCCTGTGGTCGGTAGGCGGCGACGATCCCTGGCTAGATGCTTACGTCACCGATTTTTTGACCCGCGCACGAGCGCGCGGTTTCGACGTCCCCCAGAGCGCTTACACCCTCGCCATCGACCGCCTGCGGAACTATGTCGCCGCTGCCGGTGAGCCATCCAGGAATGGTGGGCGCGAGCTCGCCTATGCGCTTTATGTGCTGGCGCGCAACGGCGCCGCGCCGATCGGCGATCTGCGCTATATCGCCGACGTCAAGCTTTCCGATGTCGCGACGCCGATTGCGAAAGCGCAGATTGCGGCGGCGCTGGCGATGGTCGGCGACAAGGCGCGCGCCGACAGCGCCTATCTTGCGGCGCTCGATGCCATCGCACCGCACCCGAAGCTCGATCTCGGGCGCGCCGATTTCGGATCGGCATTGCGCGATGCGGCGGCACTGGTGACGCTCGCTTCAGAAGGGCGCGCACCGCAGAAAACGGTGGATGATGCCGTTCTGCGTATCGATGCAGCGCGCTCGCTGACGACGTCGACCTCGACCCAGGAAAACGCCTGGCTGGTGCTGGCCGCGCGCGCTCTCGCCAAGCAGCTCAATTCCATCTCGCTCAGCGTCAATGGCGAAACGCGGCAGGGTGCGCTCTACCGCAATCTGCGAGCGGACGATCTTGCGTCCTCATATGCGGTTCAGAACAACGGCGACGGCAATGTGCAGGCCGTCGTCAGTGTCAGCGGGTCGCCGCTTACGCCGGAGCCGGCGGCCGAGAGCGGCTTCAAGATCGAGCGCAGCTACCACACATTGGCCGGAGAGGCAGCCGACCCGAGCAAGGCGAGGCAGAACCAGCGCTTTGTCGTGGTGCTCAAAGTGACCGAGCCGCAACCGCAATTCGGCCGCGTGATCGTCGCCGACTACCTGCCGGCGGGGTTCGAAATCGATAATCCGCGGCTGGTTTCCTCCGGCGAGACCAGCACCCTCGACTGGATTGCGGACGGTGTTGAGCCGGTGAACAGCGAGTTCCGGGACGATCGCTTCACCGCGGCCTTCGAGCGGTCGGCGGAGTCCTCGCCCGTCTTTACGGTCGCCTATGTCGTGCGGGCAGTCTCACCGGGGCGTTACGTGCTGCCGCAGGCGAAAGTCGAGGACATGTACCGACCGGACCGTTTTGGCCGAACCGCAACGGGCGCAATCGAGATCACGGCGAGATGAAACGCTGGCAGCGCATGCTTGCAATAACCGGCGCAACGGCTGCCATGGTACTGGCTGCGTGCGCGGGTGGAGTCTATGCCTTGGGGCCTGCGCCTCTCGGCAACGGTCTCGAGTACTCCCATGTTGTGCTCGACCGCGAAGGGCGCCTGCTGCGCGCCTATGCCACGCGCGAAGGCCGGTGGCGATTGCCGGTCACGGTAAAAGACGTCGATCCGCGTTTCGTTCGTCTATTGCTCGTGTACGAGGATAAACGCTTTTACGAGCATCACGGGGTCGATTCGCTGTCGATGGTGCGTGCCGCCTACCAGTTCACGACCAGCGGCCAAATTGTCTCCGGCGGCTCCACCATCACAATGCAGCTGGCGCGGCTGCTGGAGCCACGCGAGCATCGCACTTTAGGTGCGAAGCTACGCCAGATCGTGCGCGCGCTTGAAATCGAGCATGCGCTCGGCAAGGACGACATTCTTGCTCTTTACCTGACGCTCGCGCCCTACGGCGGCAATCTTGAAGGCATTCGCGCGGCTTCGTTGGCCTATTTCGGGAAGGAGCCGCGCAAGCTGTCGCTTGCGGAGGCGGCCTTGCTTGTCGCTCTGCCACAGTCGCCCGAGCTGCGGCGGCCCGATCGTTCTCCGGAGACCGCGCGAGCCGCGCGCGACCGGGTGCTTGATCGGATTGCGGCGGCGGGTGTGGCGCCGCCGGATGAGATTGCTCGGGCGAAAGCGCAAAGCGTGCCGCACGAGCGCAAGCAACTGCCGATGCTGGCGCCGCATGCGGCAGACCAGGTCGTCTCCCTCGAGCCCGATCAGCGTGTGCATCGCCTGACCATCGATCTTCCGCTGCAGAAGAGCCTGCAGGATCTCGCCCTGGAACGGGCGCGGACGCTCGGCCCGGATATTTCCGTCGCTATTCTCGCGGTCGACAATGCGAGCGGCGCGGTGAGGGCGCGCGTCGCCTCGGCGGACTATTCCGATACGCGCCGCGCCGGCCAGGTCGACATGACGCAGGCGCTGCGTTCGCCAGGCTCGACGCTCAAGCCTTTCATCTACGGACTCGGGTTCGAAGACGGACTCATTCACCCCGAGACGATGATCGATGACAAGCCTTCGCGGTACGGCAACTACGCACCGGAAAATTTCGATCTGACGTTCCAGGGCACCGTCACAATTCGCCGCGCGTTGCAATTGTCGCTCAACGTGCCGGCGATTGCCGTGCTCGGCAAGGTCGGCGTCAGCCGCCTGAGTGCGCGGCTCACCCAAACCGGTACGGCGCTCGTCCTGCCGAAGAACGAGGCGCCGGGCCTCGCGATGGGATTGGGCGGTGTCGGCGTCAGGCTCAGCGATCTGGTGATGCTTTATGCGGCGCTGGCCCGGCAGGGCTCTGCGATCGCGTTGAGCGAACTCGCGACCTCTGCTCCTAAAAATCCCCGGCGGCTGCTCGATCCTGTGGCGGCCTGGTACGTCGGCAACGTTCTTATGGGCGCACCGCCGCCTGACAATGCGCCGCACGGACGCATCGCGTTCAAGACTGGCACGTCCTATGGCTACCGGGACGCTTGGGCGATCGGATTCGACGGGCGCATGACGATCGGCGTCTGGGTCGGGCGGCCCGATGGTGCGCCGGTGCCGGGTCTTTACGGCCGCGCATCGGCCGCGCCGATTTTGTTCGATGCCTTTGCGCGTTCTGGCCTGACGCCGTTGCCGTTGCCGCAGGCGCCGAAAGGCACGATCTTTGCGGCGAACAGCAAGCTGCCGCCGCCATTGCAGCGTTTCAACGCCGGCACGGGCTTGCGGGAAGCAACAGAGCGCCCGCGCATCATGTTCCCGCCGGACGGCGCGCGGCTCGAATTGGCCGGCGGCGACCAGCCCAACCCGGTCGCGCTCAAGATCGCAGGCGGCCGCGCGCCGCTGACCGTCATGGTGAATGGCGTGCCGCTTGCGGGCGGTAGCGGCCGGCGCACATTGTTCTTCAGTCCGGACGGCCCCGGATTTGTCCGCCTGACGGTGATGGATGCAACCGGCGCCACCGACAGCGTATCGGTGAGGATGCAGTAGCGCTGCCAATGACAGCGCGCGGGCTTGGCTTTATTGTCCGGCCGAAATTGCGGGTTTAGGGGCTTCGAGAGTGATAAGGACGACAGATAAGGCCGGCCCATCGCTTGTTCCGGGCCGCGGCCTTGGTGCAGCGCTCGACTATGCGGTGGTTTCGCATAGGCGCGCCGTGGTGCTGCTTCTGTTGTTCTCACTGCTGGCCTTCCTGCCGGGCTTTTTCCAGATCCCGCCGGTCGATCGCGACGAGGCGCGCTTCGCGCAGGCAACGAAGCAGATGCTCGAGACCGGCGAATATGTCGACATCCGGTTCCGGGACGAGGTGCGCTACAAGAAGCCGGTCGGCATTTACTGGCTGCAAGCCGCTGCGGTGAAGGCCGGAGAAGCGCTCGGCGTGCCGCGGCCGCGCGCGACGATCTGGCTCTATCGGCTGCCGTCGCTTTTCGGTGCAATCGGGGCCGTGCTGCTGACCTATTGGGCGGCGCTGGCGTTCGTTTCAAGACGTGGCGCACTGATCGCGGCGCTGATGATGGCAAGCTCGGTCCTGCTCGGCGTCGAGGCGCGGCTCGCCAAGACGGACGCCATGCTGCTGCTGACCTCGGTCGCGGCGATGGGTGCCATGGCGCGGATTTATCTCATTTGCCGGCGCACACCCGAAATCCCGGTTGGCTGGGGACAACCAGCGATTCTCTGGACGGCGCTCGCCGCCGGCACCCTTCTTAAAGGGCCGCTGATCCTGATGTTCGTCGTGCTTGCTGCAGTCACGCTGTCGGTTGCCGACCGTTCCGCACGCTGGGTGTGGTCGCTGCGTCCGGTCGCCGGTTTCGCCTGGATGGTGCTGCTGGTGCTGCCGTGGTTCGTCGCCATCCTTGTCAAATCAGGGGGCGATTTCTTCGTGCAGGCGGTCGGCCACGACATGCTCGGCAAGGTGACGAGCGGGCAGGAGGCGCACGGCGCGCCGCCCGGACTCTATTTCATATTGTTCTGGGTCACGTTCTGGCCAGGCTCGGTGCTCGCGGGACTGGCGGTGCCGGCAATCTGGCGATCGCGCCGCGAGCCTGGCGCCCAATTTCTCCTCGCCTGGCTTGTGCCGTCGTGGCTCGTGTTCGAAGCGGTGATGACCAAGTTGCCGCATTACGTGCTGCCGCTCTATCCGGCCATTGCGATTTTGATCGCGGGCATTCTCAGCTCCGGCAACCTGTCCAAATCGCGCTGGCTGGTTCGCGGTACGATCGGATGGTTCCTGTTTCCCGGCGCCATCGCGATTGCCGTGCTGGTTGCCTTCATCATGTTTGGCGGTGACCTCGGGCTCATCGCCTGGCCGTTTTCCGCGGCCGCTGTGATACTCGGCCTGTTCGCCTGGTGGCTCTATGATGTTGATGGTGCGGAGCGCGCGCTGTTGCGTGGAATGATTGCGTCCGTGCTGGTCGCGATCACGGTCTATGCGGTGACGTTGCGTTTGCTGCCGTCGCTTTTCCCGAGCGCAATGATCGCCGAAGACATCGGCATGAAGGAATGCCGGCCTCCTCACATTGCCTCGACATTTGCCTACCAGGAACCGAGCCTCGTGTTTCTCCTGGGGACCGACACGCGCTTCACCGATGGTCCGGGGGCCGCCGATTTCCTGCGGGGCGGGCCATGCCGTTTTGCGGTGGTGGATTCGCGCAGCGAGCGCGCGTTCGCGCAGCGCGCAGAATCGACCGGATTACGTTACTCGCTCAGCCAGCGGTTTGAAGGGTACAATATCAGCATCGGCAAGCCGGTCTCATTGACCGTCTTCCGTTCGCAGGTGAGCCAATGAGTCTGGCCAACGGATTCAACCGCATGGAGGGCGAAGCGGCCGCAGTGCTTCGCCGGTGCGCTGCCAATGTCATGACGGCGCTCAATGTGCTGGCCCGTTCCCCGCGGATCCACCGTCGCTCCGATGCTTCCTCGCTGCAGACGCTGGCGATTGCGGCTGGCGTCGCCATTGCTGTCTTTCTGTTTCTGGCGTGGACACTCGACGCTCCGGCCAGCCGTGGCGCCGGCCACCTGCCGCGTTGGATCATCGACCTGTTCGACGACATTACCGATTTCGGCAAGTCGGGATGGTTCCTCTGGCCGCTCGGTCTGTTGTTTCTGGCGCTTGCGGCCCTGCCGCCGGTGCTGACCTCCTTTTCTCAACGCGTCCTGGCGGCTGTCATGGTGCGGGTTGGATTTCTGTTCGCCGCGATCGCGGTGCCGAGCCTGTTCGTGACCATCGTCAAGCGCATGATCGGCCGCGCGCGGCCGAATGTCGGGGGCAGCCTCGACCCGTTCCTCTTCAGCCCGTTCAAATGGGAGGCAGCCTATGCCGGCATGCCGTCGGGACACGCCACGACGGCTTTCGCGGTGCTCGTGGCCTTCGGCACGCTTTGGCCGCGCGCCCGCACGGCCTTGCTGATTTATGCGCTGTTGATCGCGATCAGCCGGGTCGTCGTGACCGCGCACTATCCGACCGATGTGCTGGCCGGCGCGCTGGTTGGCGTTGTCGGCGCAATGATGGTGCGGCGCTATTTCGCGCTGCGCCGGCTCGGCTTTTCGATCGGGCCGGGCGGTGAAGTCCACCAGCTTCCCGGACCGTCGCTTCGACGCATCAAAGCGGTTGCCCGCGGGCTGCTTGCCCCATAAGACATCGCGTCATGACAACAACCGACCCGGCGGTATCCATCGTGGTGCCGGTCCGCAACGAAGCGGGCAACATTGCGCCTCTCGTCGAGGAAATCGCGGCGGCGGTCGATGACCAATGGCCTTTCGAAGTCGTCTACGTCAATGACGGATCCAATGACACGACGGACGATGAGCTCCGCAGCCTGATGGCGCGCTATTCCTGGCTGCGCCGGGTGCGCCACAAGCAATCCTGCGGGCAGTCGGCGGCGGTGCGCAGTGGCGTCACGGCAGCGCGCGCACCGCTGGTGGTGACGCTCGATGGCGACGGGCAGAACGATCCCGCGTTTATCCCGGCGATCGTCCGCGCACTGCAAGCGGGTGCTCCGCGCACCGGCCTCGTCGCCGGACAGCGTGTCGGACGCAAGGCGAGCAGTTTCAAGAAATTTCAGTCGCGCGTTGCGAATATCGTGCGTAGTACCGTTCTGCGCGACGGGACCCGCGACACCGGCTGTGGCCTGAAGGCGTTCCGGCGCGACGCCTTCCTGCGCTTGCCGTATTTCGACGGTCTGCATCGGTTTCTGCCGGCGCTGGTGCGGCGGGAAGGATACGACATCGCCTATGTCGATGTGGTCGACCGGCCGCGCGCGCATGGCGTATCGAATTATGGAATGTGGGACCGGCTTTGGATCGGCATTCTCGATCTCGCCGGTGTGTGGTGGCTGATCCGCCGCAGGAAGAAAATTCCGGAAATCTCGGAGGACTAGATGCTCATCGATATCGCGCAAGCCGTCGGCGGTTATCTGCACGACGTGTTCATCGGCAATGCCGACTGGGGGATTCTTGTCGGCTATGTGGCGCAGATCCTGTTTGCGATGCGCTTCGTCGTCCAATGGATTGCCTCCGAGCGCGCCGGCCGCAGCGTGGTGCCGATGGCGTTCTGGATCTTCTCGATCGGCGGCGGACTGATGCTGCTCGGCTACGCGCTGTACCGGAAGGATCCGGTCTTCATCATCGGGCAGGCGTTCGGCGTCTTCGTCTACTTGCGTAATCTCCAATTCATATTGCGCGGCGGCGGCACGGCTGCGGCGGCGTAGGCCGCGAAAAGAGTTCGCGCGGCTCACACGTCCGCTTTCGCTGGTAAAGTAGACGTGGTGATTTGCGGCATGTCTGCTTTTGCGGTCGCTATTGGGGGTAAAGCGGACATGGGTTATTGCCCCGCATACGTCCGCTTTTGACCCAAAGCGGACATGCGCTCAGCGCTACAGACGGGCAAACTCAGGAAATAATCAAGAGTGTCTCCATAACAAATCAAGCTTTTGGCAAAGTCTTTTGGGTGCCCTGGCATCCACACTGCCGTGTGTCCTTCCAGTCATTCGCTAACGCCGTGAGAGGCCGTGTGCGAGCGTGATCCCAGAAAGCCAAAACTTAGGCGGCGAATGATGGCCGAAACCGAAAAAGCCGAGTGTCCGTATCCACGACCACTGTCGGGCGCCAAGGTCGTACACCTACCTTCCGCGCTAGTGCCAGCCCGCACTCCTCTGGTTGGACGCTACGTGACGCTGGAGCCGCTCGATGCAGCGCGGCATGCAAGTGATCTGTTCGAGGCGTCGCATGGAAGCAAGGCCGCGCTCCGAATCTGGGACTACCTGCCATGGGGTCCTTGGAAATCCGAAGCGGAGTTCGCGAACGTTCTGCGTCAGCAGACCGCGGGGCAAGATCGGGTTTACTATGCCATTCGAC
>Ga0310811_10006819_pt1 | contig 14601 bp, 11 predicted proteins | sample YCmetagenome_FD_207642 | JGI IMG/M metagenome (GOLD analysis project Ga0310811, IMG submission 207642) | Soil microbial communities from experimental microcosm in Duke University, North Carolina, United States - YC | ecosystem: Engineered > Artificial ecosystem > Soil microcosm > Unclassified ...
CTGGAACGTGGATATCGTTGCACTAAAAGCATTCTGGTATTATACCTGGGGAACACCTCTCCCCTCTCCTTCGCCGCTAAACTGTGAGTTCGTTTCGATGTTTTGGGGCGCAGCCAATGTAACGGCCTCCAATATCTCAGCCGTTCAGCAATTAAAAACGCAGGGAAAAGTGAAGTATGTTCTGGGGTTCAACGAGCCTAACCGCCCGGATCAATCCAATATGACCGTCAGTCAGGCGCTGGCCTTATGGCCGCAGCTCGAGAGCATTGGCTTGCCCTTGGGCAGCCCAGCCGCTGACTGGCCTACCCGTCAATGGATCTACGACTTCCTCGATTCCTGTATCGCCCAGAAAAAGCGGGTGGATTTCATCTGCGTTCATATGTATGTAGGCACGGATGACAACGGCTTCGTTCAAACGCTGCAGGACCTCTACGACAAATATCATCTTCCTGTCTGGATCACCGAATTCGCAACAGCAGACTGGAATGCCTCGACACCGTCCGCCAACGCCTATCCACCCGACCAGGTGCTGGCCTTTATGAAGCGGCTGCTGCCTAAGCTGGAAGGACTCAGCTTCGTCCAGCGTTATTCCTGGTTCTCCGGCGACCCGAAGGGCCCGCAGCTGTGGTCTTCGGCCCTGATCGATGCCAATGGCAACCTCACCACGCTGGGCAGTTATTATGCCAGTTATCAGCCCAATACGGCGATTGCCAAATAATAAACAAGAAGCTCCCTGCCAGACAGGGAGCTTCTTTATACCCATATCTTTATCAGCCCTTTCTCCTTACCCCATAACGGGTCAGTCCCGGGAACAGGCAGCGCCGCAATATTCCGGTCGGTCTGAGGACGTTCGCCCGGTAATCCCTTGTTGATATCCCATTCCCTGCCATCAGGATAAGCACCAACTATACCCAGTCCATCACTCTTTAAATTCTTATGCCCCACTCCTGCTGGGATGATCAGGATGTCTCCAGCCCGGACTTCCACCTTCTGCCCCTGTTCACCGCCTAAATGCAAAAGAGCCGAGCCGCTAAATACGCCAAGCACTTCATGTGAAGTACTATGATAGTGATGGAAGGGATAAACCCCATTACGCCAGGAATTGGTCCAGTTATTAGCCGCAAATCTTCGCTCCAGCCAGGCCGCGCCATCTGTCCCTCGCGCCTCAAACGCCTCCCGGTATACCAGCAACGGAAATTTGCTATTGGGGATTTTTCCGTCGTCGGTAAAATGGAATTTCTCAGGCTCTGCCCCGGAAGATGGCGTATTCATAACAGCAAAGACTTTACCTGATAAAAAAGATAACCCGATAAAGGAGAGAAATTTCTTGCGTTGCATCCAATATCAACCGCAATTAAAATGCCATTTCTTCTATTTCTTTTTATACAAAACCCAAACATCATTGATCGTATTGATCCCCATCGACTGCAGCATCGTATTAACCCCCCAGAGGATCTCCGAAGAACAGAACTGCCGCTCATAGCCCAGGCTATCAGGCAGCTGCTTATTATGCTTTATATCGTTGTAGCTGGTTGCAAAATACGTCGCCTTGTCGCTGAAATAACGCATCGAATCAGCAGTCTTTACCGTCTTCCAGGTAAAATTACGACTCCCCTCCTGGTAATAGACGAAGGGCAGATGTGCATCCGTCTCCAATGGAGTACGCGGAACAGTATAGATCGTCACGGACTCGTTCTTAAAATGATGTCGCAGCTGCGAGGCAAAATGCAGGGCCTGGCAATAGGGCGTAAAGAAGAGCAGGACCAGAACGATCAGGTTGATCGTAATGCTGAAGACGGCAATGCCTTTTATCCATTTGCGCAAACCCTCTTTTCTTGTCTGGTACCACCGCATAAGGTCCGGCAGCCCCCAGCCGACAAAGATCGGCAGAACGCTCAGCACCGGAAAGAGAAAACGGTCTTCTTTGTGCGCAACGATACAATGACCGACGATAAAGAAAAGGACCGCCAGCGTAAGCGGATTCGAAAGCTTTTTCAGGATTGCTGCCCTGAAACCAAAATAAAGCAACAGGATGCTGATAGGAGGCGCAAAGGTGATGCCCATCAGCTCTCCGATATAGACGATGAATGGAGAGGTCCCGAATCCGGCTGCCTTACCTTCCAGAATATTTACTTTGTAATAAGTGTAGGGTGTAAAGATCCAATGGTGATAAAAGCCATGATCCAATTCAATGTTGATTGCAGTCCCGATGATAAAACCGGCGATCAGTGGAAATAACTTAAAATATTTCCGTTCAAAAAAGAGCATCCAGCACCCAAAGCCCAGAATTGCAAACGCCGTCTGGAAACGCGCATAAAAGGAAAGACTGAACAAAAAGCCAGTGAGCAAAGGCACCAGCCAGCGGGATGCGAAACCATCACCGCCGGCCCCGGCCGCTTCGGTCCGCCCCGACCCACTTTTTAAAACATACCAGAACACCGCCCCAAAAAACAACAGCGATGACAACATCTCCGAGCTGAAAAGCGTCCGGGTATACGGTATCCACCAGGAGAAATTCAGAATGAACAAAACCCAGTACAGGATGCGCCTGTCCCCATCCCGCAGATACCACAACGCAAGGCAGTTAAAAAGCACAAACAGGGCCAGGCCAAAAAGAACCTGTAGGATAGTCATCTGCAAAAAGGGATCATTCAACCCCAGCCAGCCACATAGGATGCGATAGCCGGAGAACAGATATACCTGCAGGGAAGGCCGGATATGAGCGTCGAATTCCCAGACATAACCGAAAGGTTTGTGCAGCTGGGCTGAAGAGAACTCGATGAGCTGAAAGTGCTGATCGGGATGATAAATACCAATGGCTGTTATACACATAATGACCTGGACGATCACCGAAGCCAATAACAGAAGCTGTAGTTTCGAATCCTTTCTAATTGTTTCTTTTAATTCTCCGAATAGCATAGTATCAGGTTAGCAGTGGGTTCTATAAGCCGCAAGGAACAACATCTGTCCATGACAGCCGCAAGAAAGGGAGCAAGTTAATGAAAAGTTAACCAGTCGGGCCGGCTTTGAAATGTATAAACTTTTTCTCAGCCGCCTTCATCGCTTTTTGAGCCGTCTGGGTGACGGGATGAAACCAATCCTTTGCCACGGAAACGGCGCCCTTTTTTTCCACCACCCGCCAGGCGGCAGGAGAACGGTCCCGGGCAGGTGTCTGTCCCGAACCAACGCCTTTTCTATGATCTTTTCGCAACGGCGGAATATCTTTTCGTCCAGCTCCAGCTGACGGTCCCGGAAAGCCATCGCCGCCTTTATCTGCGGAGCCGTTAGGTCCAGCATCCAGCGGACATTGTCAGCTCCTACGAGATGCCAGGTTGGACGCAGCACATGGATGCGAATGATCGCGCCGCTGTCGATAGCCTCTTCAACCTCGTCATGTGTGCCCTTTTCCAGACGCAGGCCGACAGCCCATTTGGACATACCATAGTCCTGGGACTGTATGGCGCCCAATTCGGCAAACAGTTCGGTCGGAGTAGCCGGCTTTTCACCCGTCAGCCTTTGCGCGGCCAGACGTAACCGGAGAATGTCTTTATAGGTCATTTCATCTGAAAGATAGCCATTTTGCTAAACGGGATAACCTGTAGTTTTACCAAATAATTTTATCGCGCGCATGAAACGTATTATTTCGACCGGGCTAACTTTGCTGACATTCTCTTTTTTATTACGGGCACAGGCTCCCTACGAACTCAACAGCGGCTGGAAATGTCAGGCTATCGGTAAAGTAAAGGCCGATGGGGCAAAGCTCTCTGCACCGGATTTTTCCACAAAAGGCTGGCTGGACGCGACTGTACCGGGTACTGTACTGACAACACTCATCAACGAGCACATCGAACCCGATCCTTTTTTTGGAATGAATAATGATAAGATCCCGGATATCTATACTACCGGAAGGGATCATTATACCTATTGGTTTGTAAAAGATTTCACAGAAGGTAAACCCCCGAAAAATGGCCAGGTCTGGCTGAATTTCAGAGGCGTGAATTACAGTTGCGATGTCTGGCTCAACGGACACAGGGTAAATGCTGCCACTCACTTCGGCATGTATCTCCGGCAGTCCTATAATATAACCGGTCTTCTCGCTGCCAACGGACAGAACCGGCTGGCGGTGATCGTCTATCCGCCCGATCCGGTGGGCAATCCCAATGGAGGCCAGGGCGGCGACGGAGAGATAGCCCGCAACGTTTCGCATCAATATGTAGCCGGCTGGGACTGGATCCAGCCTATCCGCGATCGCAACACCGGCATCTGGGATAAGGTGACGATCGAACATACAGGTTCTGTCCGGATCAAAAACCCGCATGTCGTTACGGAAGTGCCGGGTCAACGCTGGCCCGATGTCACCGACCAGGCGCCGGCTATATTACACGTAAGTGCCGAGTTGGAAAACACAGGCAATGCGGAGGCCAACGGCCGGCTATATTACGAGATAGACAACAACCCTGTCGCCACGACTGTCACCCTAAAGGCTGGCGAAGTCAAAGAAATTCAGTTGCCTGCTTATAAGCTGCAACATCCACGGCTCTGGTGGCCTAATGGCTATGGTTCGCAGGAACTATATCATATCCAACTGGTATTTGAGAGCGAGACCGTTTCCGACAAACAACCCCTCGACTTCGGCGTCCGCCAGATCACCACATCCTGGAACACCACAACCCGTAGCCGCGAGGCATCCGTCAATGGCCAAAAGATCTTCATCAAGGGCGGCAACTGGATCGTCTCCGACGAGCTCCTGCGCTTCAGCCCCGAACGATACGACGCCGAGATCCGCTTCCACCGGGACATGAATCTCAACCTGATCCGTGTCTGGGGAGGCGCCCTGACCGAAAGACCGGAATTTTATGAAGCCTGCGACCGGTACGGCATGCTGGTCTTCCAGGACTTCTGGAACTCCGGTGACTGCAATGGCCGCTGGGAAGACCCTATGAAAAAAGAAGACCAGTGGACAAGACGAAAATACCCGGACGATCATAATCTATTCCTTTCCTCGGTCATCGACCAGGTAAAGATGCTGCGCAACCACCCCTCCCTGGCCTTCTGGTGTGGCGGCAACGAGATCACCCCGCCGGCAGATATCCTCAAAGCGATGAAAGATACATTGCTGCCGGCCCTGGACGGCACCCGCACTTTTTTCGACTTTTCCAATTCGGACAGCATGTCCTTTAATAATCTTGGCGGCAATGGGGACGGTCCTTATGGCGTTCAGGACATCAATACCTTCTGGGCGAAAAAGACATACCCCTTCAATTCAGAAGTAGGCTCCGTCGGGATGGGCGACTACGAATCCCTCCAGCGCTTCCTGCCAAAGGAAAACCTGGTGGCGCCTGTTTATAAAGGAAAGATGGACCCCGCCTGGGATTATCATAAGTATATCGGTTACGACTCCACGGTTTATCCTTATGGACCGGTAAAGGATCTGCGTGACTTTGCCGAAAAGGCGCAGCTCGTCAATTATGACCAGTACCGGGCGCTGATGGAAGGATTCAGCGCACATATGTGGGAATGGTATACCGGCTCTATTATATGGAAAACCCAGAACCCCTGGACGGCGCTGCGGGGACAGATGTATGATTATTATCTCGACGTCAATGCCTGCCTGTATGGTCTGCACAGTGGCAGCGAACCCCTGCACATCCAGTATGATCCCGTAACGGGCATGACAATGATCGTCAATAATACCTTTCGCACCCAGCGCGACCTGATGATGCAGATAAGGGTGATCGATATGGCAGGGAAAAGCAAGCTGCTGACGCAGGTATTCTCCGAAGCAGGACCTACTATGGCAAAGAATTATGTGCCTATCGGACACCAGGTAAATGCACTGCGAAAGACCGAAGGACTGTTTCTGTCCCTGCGTCTCGTCAATATAAAACAGGAAATAGTAAGCGATAACTTCTATTGGCTGCCCGATTCTTCCGGAACTTATTCCGGCTTACAACACATAGGGAAGGCAAAACCAACGATTAGCATAAACAGGAGCAACGCCGCCAGTTCTCCCTCGGGTCAAAACCGCCTCACCGTCACCCTGCGCAACCCGGCGGGCGGTCCCGTCGCCTTCTTTAACCGGATCTCCCTTGTAGATGCGAAAACAAAACAGCGATTGCTGCCCGTCTTCTACAGCGACAACTATTTTTCGATCCTGCCGGGGGAAAGCAAGACTGTGACATTGGACTATACTTCGCAAAAAGGCGAAACTCCAATGGTCTCGGTAAGAGGCTGGAATGTCGATGAGCAATTCTACTAACCCGGTTTGCCGGGGGCGGGCAGCCGAACCACATTCCTATGTTTTTGTTAATATACCCAATTCCTTGCGGCTTAGCCGGAAAAACTTCAACTTTGTAGCCGGAAAACCGGCACGGGCCGGAGCCGCTAAATCAATTGAAGATGAAATCGTTTATTTCCTTGGGTATTGGGATATTGATGGTCTTTACCGGGTTAACAAGCTGTCATTCCTCACGCGAAAGCCAGGGTCAGAGCCAATCAACCGATCCCTCAGCGGGAGGGACCTGGCAAAGACAGCCGCTGACCATCGACGGGTCGGATAAGGACTGGGTCAAGCCACTTCCCTATACGGTCAAATCCGAACAACTCAACTATGCGGTGACGAATGACGGCCAGAATCTTTACATTCTTATGTCTACTCATAGCCCTCAGGAAGCGCAGAAGATCGTCCAGGGCGGTATGACGGTCTGGGTCAATACAAAGGCTGACAAGAGTTTTGCCGGTGCAGTGGGAATAGGTTATCCGCTGGATTCGCGTAATGACCGTGACCGCAACCTGATGGAAGAGGCGCAGCCGGGACGCAAGAACCACAAACCCGTTACGCTGGAAGACAAAAAGGAGTATTCGTTATATGGTTTCGACAACAGCCAGAGCATTCCTACCTATACATATGCCGATACCAATGCGCAGGGGATCCAGATGCGCATGGATTACAATGACGCAGGCGACCTGATCTACGAAGCATCGATCCCTTTACAGACACTCTATCCCGGACACAGCCCAACGGCCTCCTATGCATCAAAAACAGTGGCCGTCGGATTCATCATAGAAGGTCTTTTGCCGGGTACCAATGTCCCCGGCGGAGGCGGCGGTGGTGGCGGGCCGACCATCGGTGTTGGCGGCGGAGTTGGATTTGGCAGCTTCGGCAGCGGCGGCGGCCTTGGTATCTCTATTGGAACGGGCACCCTTCTCGGGGGCGGCGGAGGCAAGAACAAGCAATTATACCGTCAGAGCGAGGTCTGGCAGGTTGTGCAGCTCTCCGGCACCCAACATCCTCTCAAGGGTTTTTAGATTCAGCTTTATACAAACCCCATTGTGGCCTGAAGATTGATTATAAGGGGCGAAGGAAGAGCTGTTTATGCTTAATTAGGCTATTCATTGTTTAACTTAAATATTCTTTATGAAGAAAATTGTCAATTTTCTCGCTATTACCTTTACAACTGCCACGTTATTAACAAGTTGCGTCTCCAGTGGCCGCTATCATGCTTCGCTGAGCGCACTGGAATCCGCCCGTAATGACAGCGCCCGGCTCGCCGGCAGGGTCGCTCAGCAGGAATCGACCATCGGGCAATTAAAGCAACAGATCAGCGATCTTGACAAGAAAGTTGACGACCTGACCAATCGCACCGGTCAGCTGTCTACCGATGCAGCCAACAAACAATCTGCGCTGAATAAGAGTCAGCAGGAACTGGCTGCCAACCAAAAACGGCTTGAGCAATTACAGGCCCTGATGGACCAGCAGAAAAAAGCGATCCAGGAGATCCGTAAAAAGATGGCCGATGCACTGGTTGGATTCAATTCCAACGAGCTGACTGTAGCCATCAAGAACGGTAAAGTATATGTGAGTTTACAGGAAAATCTCCTGTTCCCTTCCGGTAGCGCTGTCGTAAATCCAAAGGGAAAAGTAGCCCTTGGCAAACTGGCAGAAGTATTGAACAACAACCCTGAGATCACGGTGGATATCGAAGGACATACCGATTCCATTCCTATCCGTGGCAAATACCAGGATAACTGGGACCTGAGCACAGCCCGGGCAACTTCAATTGTACGTATCCTTACGGTAGACTACAAGGTGGATCCGGTAAGGATCGTCGCCTCCGGACACAGCCAATACGACCCGGTTCAGCCCAATAGCACTGCAGACGGTCGGGCCTTGAACAGAAGGACGGAGATCATCCTGTCACCAAAACTGGACGAACTCTACCGGCTCATCGAATCGAGCCCGGGTGCTTCTACCGGTAAAAACTAGTTGAAAAAGAGAGGTTCATACCTCTCTTTTTTCTTTTTAATGCACCTTGAAAGAGTTCAATATCGGTTCAAAGTTCGTCTCGTCCTTCGCCAGCTGGCCTTTTACCGAAGTACAGGTAATAATATAGGCAATCCCCCCATTAGTTATTACATACAGCTTTTGCTCCAACGGTATAGCATCCGCAGTTTGCCCGGTAAAATGGATCCACCGGCTGGGCAATTTCCCAAACATCCTTTCTCCTTTTTCGATCAGATTGAATTGCGCTAAGGAATTCTTGATCCCGTCGACATTCGCATCGAAGTATTTTTCCAGCGATGCGCCATTGGTAGATGCCGTGACGACATTGACATTGGCCCTGAAATGCTTATTCGTGTCCGGAGGGGACAATATCGCCGTCATCTTCATGCCGGACAAGGAAGTGTCGATCCGCTGCCATCCGGCAGGGGCAGAAAGGTCAAACTTATCCGCGCCGGCATTTGCACCCGGAGTGGCCGCAGCAGCCTTTATTACTTCCTCGACGCTGGGCTTTTTATCGGTTTTGTTCTGACAGGCAGCAAAAAGCAACAGACCTGCAAGGGGTAAATGAAGGTATCTTTTCATGAGTGAGCAGTTAAATGGACGCTAAGATAGGTAGTTACCAATAGCAAACAAATACAGCACTAATTTGTTAGTTGCCGCAACTCAACACTTATATTATGACAACCACCATGCAGCAGAACCTGTTTGTTTCGACCGGAATCCATTCCTGGGAACAGGCGATAAAGAGAGCTTCTACCTTTTTTGACAGCTATTCCGACGAAGAGCTGGGCCAGCCTATCGTCCCCGGCAAGAACCGGATCATCTACCTGTTAGGGCATCTGACTGCGGTGCATGACCGCATGTTCCCCCTGCTGGGCCTGGGCGAACGGCTTTATCCGCAACTGGATGCCTTCTTCATCACCAATCCCGACAATACCGCCTCGGAATATCCGGCGGCGGGCGAGCTGAGGCAATATTGGAATACCATCAATCAGCAGCTGACGGGTTCTTTTAAAGGCTGGACGCCGGAAGAATGGCTGCAGAAGCACACAGCAGTGTCTGATGAAGATTTTGCCCGGGAACCACACCGGAACCGCTTTAGCTTAGTGATCAACCGGGCCGGACACGTCCAGTATCACCTGGGACAACTCGTTTGGTTCAAGAAATAACGGGCCCGGTTCAAAAATTAAGAGGAGGTCCGGCCCCCTGCCAATAGGCCCGTGCAGGGGGTCGGAACCAAATCTGGGGATAATCGGTTGAAAGACTGCTGTTTTTAGATTAATGTATCCTAAATTTGCAGCCATAACAAAAACCATTCATGTCTTTCTTCCAGGATAAAGTAGTTGTGATCACCGGTGGCAGTGATGGCATCGGAAAAGCTCTGATAGAGTCTCTCATCCCTCTCGGCGCAAAAGTCGCTACCTGTGGCCGCAGTCACGACAAGATCTACAAGCTGCAAATGGAGTACTCCCATGTAATGCTGCATGCGGTCGCCTGTGATATCAGTAATGAACTGGAATGCCGGCGGTTTATAGAGTCTACCATCGAAACGTTTGGCGGGATCGACATCCTCATCAACAATGCCGGCATCAGCATGCGGGCCCTGTTCCTCGACGCAGACACGGATGTGACCAGGAAGGTGATGGAGATCAATTTTCTCGGAGCGGTCTATTGTACAAAATATGCCCTCCCCTCCATCCTGAAGAATAATGGTACCGTCGTCGGGGTTTCTTCCACAGCGGGCTACCGGGGCTTACCGGGACGCAGCGCCTATTCCGCTTCTAAGTTTGCGCTGCAAGGCTGGCTGGAATCTTTGAGAACGGAATTATTGCACAGCGGCGTTCACGTTATGTGGGTTTGCCCGGGCTTCACGGCCTCCAATATCCGCATGGCAGCGCTCGACAGTCACGGTGAGACACGCGGAGAGAGCGTGCTCAACGAAGGCAGCCTGATGAGCGCAGAAGAATGTTCGCGCCATATCCTGAGGGCTATCGAAAAACGCAAGCGTACCCTGGTTTTGACCTTCCTCGGTAAAGTCACCGTCCTGATCAATAAAGTAGCGCCTTCATTGGCGGACCGGCTGACCTATAAACATTATTATAACAAGAAGGGGGAGTTTGTCAAATAAACCGGAATGGCCTTAATTACCCTAACATCAGATATCGGTCAAAAGGATTATCTCGTGGGGGCTCTAAAAGGCCAGTTAGCGCAGATCAACCCCTCCTTTAACATTATGGACATCTCCCATGAGCTGTCCCCGTTCAACTATCCGCAGGCAGCCTATGTCTGCCGCAACGCCATCCGGCATTACCCGGCTTATACCTACCATATCATCCTGGTAAATCTGTTCGAGAAAAAACCCGAACAGCTGCTGCTGGCGTTTCACAATAACCAATACCTGCTTTGTGCCGACAACGGCCTGCTGACGATGATCCTCGAAGGCCGCCCTGAAATGGTCATCGGCCTGCCGCTGGACAAGACCTCCGTAAAGAATACCCTTTATTGCGTCGGGGTCATGGGCCGCGCCATCCAAAGCCTGATCGATGGGAATAGCCTGCTCAGCATCGGTCTGCCCGATCCGGTCTTTACGGAAAAAAACCACCTCCGCCCCGTCTTTGGAGACAACTGGATCGAAGGCCAGATCATCTTTATCGACGCCTTCGAGAATGTGATCGTCAACATCACCCGGGAGGAATTTGAAGAAAGACGCAAAGGCAGGAGCTTCCGCCTTGTTTTCAAACGGGATGAAGTGATCGAGAAGATCAGCGAAACCTATGCTGACGTGGGGGAAGGGGAGAAGCTCGCGCTGTTCAATTCGGCGGGGTACCTGGAGATCGCCATCCAGAAGGGAAATGCGGCGGGACTTTTTGGCTTACAGGGCTTTACGGAACAGTCGCAGAATCAGTATCTCCAAAGCAGGCTTTTCTACCAAACGGTACGAGTCTATTTTGAATAAAAAGCCGTTAATTACCTCCCCACACGCGGAAATTAGCCGTATTTACCGTTAATTCGCCCCCGAAAACGCCGGAGGTGTTTTCGGGCCCGCAGGGCCCAACATTAGATAAAAGCGGAGGAGCCAGGAACCCGCAGGGTTCTGATGACAACAAAAATTGAACAAAAACTATGAATTTTAATCGTGCGAACAACATTGTAGGCTGGATCGTTGGATTGATTGCCTGTACTGTCTTTGTAATGACTATGGAGCCTACAGGCAGCTTCTGGGATTGCGGAGAGTTTGTTTCCAGCTGTTACAAACTGCAGATCCCCCACCCTCCCGGCGCCCCCCTGTTCGTCCTTATCGGCCGGTTCTTCATCATCCTCTTTGGCGATAACCCCCTGACAGCCGCCCGTGGCGTCAACTTCATGAGCGCCATCGCCAGCGGACTCTCCATCCTCTTCTTATTCTGGACCATCACCCATTTTGCCCGTAAGATCGTCCAAAACTCGAATAAACCAGCCGGCGCTATCTCCGGACCAGGCCATGAGATGCCGGAACCCACCAAAGCCCAAACATTCACCATCCTCAGCGCAGGCGTGGTAGGCGCCCTGGCCTATACTTTCTGCGACTCTTTCTGGTACAGCGCCGTAGAAGGTGAGGTCTACGCCTCTTCCGCCTTCTTCACCGCCCTGGTCTTCTGGGCCATCCTCAAGTGGGAACACAATGCCGGCAAACCCGGCTCCGACAAATGGATCGTCTTTATCTTCTATATGATGGGCCTTTCCATCGGGGTTCACTTGCTGAACCTCCTGACCATCCCCGCTATCGTGATGGTCTATTATTTCAAACGCTACAAGCCTACCCTCTGGGGGACGATCGCAGCCTTTTTTATCGGCTGTGTGATCACTGGTGTCGTTCAGAAGTTCATTATTCAATATACGATCAAGGGCGCCGGCGCCTTCGACATCTTCTTCGTGAATTCAATGGGCATGCCCTTCTTTTCCGGCTTTGCCACCTTCTTTCTATTGCTGGTCATCGCGCTGATCATCGCGATCCGCTGGGCGACAAAAAAAGCATACTATTATCTGAAGATCGGTCTGTGGTCCGCGGCCTTTATGCTGCTGGGTTATTCCACCTATTTCACCACCCTGATCCGCAGTACGGCCAATCCTGGCGTGGATATGTATAACGTGGACAATCCCGTGAGTCTCGTGGGCTATCTCAGCCGCGATCAGTATGGTGACTGGCCGATCCTTTATGGCCCTGACTTCCAGGACCGGGCCCCCCGCGTGGACGCCGGGAATCTATATGTAAAAGGACAGGAAAAATATGAGATCGCCGGGAAAGTCTCGACCCAGGACTGGAGCAATACGCCCTCATCACATTTCTTCCCGCGCATGTGGGATGGCAGCAACGATCGCGGTCAGATAGACTGCTATCGCAGTTTCTCGGGAATGGGTGACGCCGATGCGCCTACAATGGCGGACAATATCCGCTATTTCATGAGCTACCAGAACGGGTTTATGTTCCTACGGTATTTTATGTGGAACTACGCCGGGAAACAGAACGACCTTCAGGGCTTTGGCAACAACCGCGACGGGAATTTCATCACGGGTATCTCCTTTGTCGATGATCTGCTGTATGGCGACCAAAGCCGCTTGCCGGATAGCATCAGCAAGAACAACAAATCCCATAACCGGATGTTCATGCTGCCGCTGATCCTTGGCGTCATCGGTCTCTTCCTCCAGTGGTCCCGTAGCAGGAACGACTTCTGGGTCACGCTGCTGCTCTTCTTCTTTACCGGCTTTGCCATCGTCGTATATCTCAACCAGGCCGGCTACCAGCCGCGCGAAAGGGATTATGCCTATGCCGGCGCCTGTTATGCTTTTGCGATCTGGATCGGCCTCGGTGTCATCTGGGTTAAGGATATCCTCGAAAAATATGCGTTGAAAGGCAAGCCTGATATGGCGAACTATGCCGCAGCAGGTCTTTGCTTCATCGCTGTTCCGGTGCTGATGGGCAGCCAGGAATGGGATGACCACGATCGGAGCAAAAAAACCCTGGCCCGCGACATCGGTAAAGATTACCTGGAGAGCTGTCCACCCAATGCCATCCTCTTTTCCTTTGGCGACAACGATACCTATCCACTGTGGTACGCTCAGGAAGTGGAAGGCATCCGGCCGGACGTAAGGGTAATGAATTATAGTCTCCTTGGCACGGACTGGTATATCAACCAGCTGCGCTATAAGGTCAATCAGAGCGGCCCCACAGACGTGATCTTCACCCCCGAACAGATCCAGGGTAATACCCGCGATGCCGTTCCATTACAGCCCCTGCCCGGATTTGATCAGAGTAAATATTATGACTGTTACGATATCTTTAAGAATGTCGTCGGCAGCAGTGATCCTAAATATACCATTACGGCGGAAGATGGAGAGCCCTACAACATCCTGCCATCACATCATTTGTCAGTGCCCGTCAACCTCAGCCTGGTAAGGACCAATGGTACCGTCAATGCCAATGACAGCGTGGTGAGCGAGCTCCACCTGGATATCTCCAAAGACAAAGGTTATCTGTTCAAGAACGAACTGGCAGTACTGGCCATCATCGCAGCTAACAAATGGGAACGCCCCATCTGTTTCAATTCCACCTACGAGCTGGAAGCGCTGGGTCTGGGTAAATACATTCGCCAGGACGGCCTCGCAGGACGACTGGTACCGGTAGAAAGCAGGAACACCAATTTCGGTTACTACAACAATGAAGTGGCGTACAGGAACATGATGACGAAATTCGGTTTTGGCAATGCCAATGTACCCGGCGTCTATTATGACGAGGAAAACCGCCGTCATCTCAATACCCTGCGGGCAGCACACGCGCAGCTTGCGCTGAGCCTCATCGACGAAGGGAAAAAAGATTCTGCCCGCAATCTGCTCGAACATTTTGACAAGAGCGTACTGGAGTCCAACTTCCCTTATGGAATGACCTCCAACCGCGGCAACCAGCACAATCGTATCTCCATGAGCTTTTTGTTGGCGACTTATGAGTCGGGGGACCAGGATCTGGCAAAAAAAGTGGCCGCTTCGCTGAGAAAAGATCTGACCCAGCAAATGCGTTATTACAAATCGCTGGGGGATAACATGAGTGATGAACAGCTGGCGATCAACGCCCAGATGGCATCCCAAAATAAAGGCGGTAATTTATCCAACCGGCAGATCCCGTATTCCAACGATATCCTCAGCAGCTACCAGATGATCCTTCAGCTGGACGATTGGGCCAAACAGTTCGGCAGCGGATCAAAAAGCACAGGATCGACGCCAGGGAGCGAGAATACACCCGCTGTGATCAAGTCCAATGATGATTCACCCTCAAAAGCTGATAC
>Ga0310811_10006820_pt1 | contig 14601 bp, 11 predicted proteins | sample YCmetagenome_FD_207642 | JGI IMG/M metagenome (GOLD analysis project Ga0310811, IMG submission 207642) | Soil microbial communities from experimental microcosm in Duke University, North Carolina, United States - YC | ecosystem: Engineered > Artificial ecosystem > Soil microcosm > Unclassified ...
TTTGTATCTGATCTATGCCATGCGGATACTGCAGGGGATAGCCGTGTCCTTTATCATGGTAGGGAAGAGGGCTTATTTTATGGATATCTATAAGGGTGACAAGCTGAAGCATTATACGAGCCTGTTCTCTATCGTTTGGGCCACAGCGCCGATCGTCGCGCCCTTTTTGGGTGGGTATTTCCAGGAATTGTGGGGCTGGCAGTCCAACTTCCTCTTCCTGGGCGTCTTTTCGCTGGCGATCCTGGTGCTTGAGCAGCTGTATAGCGGCGAGTCTCTGAAGGTCAAACATCCTTTTCAGATGCGGTCCATCGCCAGTGTTTATTCGATGATGATCAGGACGGGCGATTTCAGCTATGGGTTGATCATTCTGGCCCTCAGCTATTCGATGCTGGTAGTATTTGGGATGACCAGTCCTTTCCTTATCGAGCACGTCTTTCATTTTTCGCCGGTCGTCTCGGGGTATAGCGCGCTGTTGTCGGGTGTGGCGCTGATGGCGGGTGGTATCATCAGCAAGGCGCTGATCCGCAGGCCGCTGGACAAGAAGATACTGGTGGCTGTCTCGCTGCAGATACTTTTTGCACTGCTGATGACCGGCGTGACCAGGCTGTGGTCGAATATATATACGCTGATGGTTTTTGTAGCGCTGATCCATCTCTTAGCCGGCTTTATCTTTAATATTGTCTTTGCCTATGCTCTCGGCAGGTTTACGAAGAATGCCGGGGTGGCGAGCGGGATCACCGGCGGCGGAAATTATATCGTCACGTCTTTCTTCAGTTATACGATAACGGGTTTTTTCCGGATCGGGAGTCCGGCCCTGCTGGGGGTAGCCGATCTGGTGCTGGCGGTGTTGTTGCTGGGGGCGTTCCTGTTATTCAGGAAGGCCCGGCTGGCGGGTGAGGCGGTTGAGGCGATGGTACAGACGAATCGTGCGTAGCTGTTGGGTGGTGCGAGGGCGCTGGAAGCGGCGGCAGCCGCGGTCGGAAAACGGGTGGTGGTCGCGTAGTGGTAGTTGGGTCTTAGGGGGTAGGGGTTATATCGACTATTGTTCGTTGTCGTCGTGGTGTTTCTTGTAGTGGCCGTAGGCGTGGCCTTTGCCGTGGCGGCCCGGGCCGTCGTGGTCATCGTCGCGATCGTGGCGGCAGTCGCGCAGGATGGGCTGCCGGTCGTAGCAGTGCCTGTACCGGTCGTAGCGGGTGTGGTAGACTGCGTGGCGTTGCCAGGGGCTGGGTTCGTTGATCACGACCTTGTAGCCTCTGTACAGGTCATAGCCCTGGCATCTCGATGGAAGTGAGACGCCAAAGACCCAGTTGCCGCCGTTGAAGTATACGAACTGCTGTCTCGGCACGCAGTAGTAGACGTCGATATCCGGCAGATAATAATAGTCAACGTGCTGATAGCCCTGTGGCCCCCACTGCGGCTGGGTGCCGATGTTTACATTTACGCTCACCTGCACCTGGGCGCTCGCGTTGTAGGTGGAGCATGCTGCGCAGAGGAACAAAATTGCGAATAGGTTTTTCATTATAGTCAATTTGAAATGATCGGTTTAAAAAAGGGATGGGGCCTGTCCCCCCATCCCTAAGCTGTTTCTGAAATGAATCATTAACCAGCGGGCTTTCGCCCATTAATCCTATATCCTGTACATAGAAGACAGTGAATCGGCGTTGTGGTCCTAGTCAAAAAAAAGTTTTTTTTCATGGGACCGGGAGGGGCTTTTGCCTGTCCTGGAGATAGAAGTATGAAGATCATACCCACTTATAATAAAGAGCAGATACCCTGGGAGCAGATAGCGGACTCTCTGCAGGGTGAACTGACGACAGAGGGGAGAGCCGGCCCCGCCTGCTAGGGATTGCCTGTGACCTCCGTCTGGCTCTTCAGGACCTCGTTGGCAGACTGTCTTTGGCGCAGGACATTGATATAGCTGAGGGCGAGGCGGTTGTTATACATTTCATATGCTTTCTGGGCCCACTGGATGGCTCCGTCCAGGTCTCCGTTGATCTCACTGATAATTCCCATGTTATAACAGGCCCTGCCGGCAGCCTTATGGGAGCTGTTATTTGTCTCCTGTTGCCAGACTTTTGCGGCGCCGTCCCAGTTGCCGGTCCGCGCCATGCGGGTGGCGATGGTGAAATTGCCGTTGCCTCTTACATAATAGAAGCGGGATACCCGAATAGAGTAAGGCGCGATGCGGGAGGCGTAGGCCTGGCCTGCGTTGGTGCCTGCGTCTTTTACCGCCTCCTTGCGACCGACGATAGATGAAGGGTCGAAGCCGCGGGTCTGGAACGAGAAGTTTCTGGAAAGCATGTATTCGTCGAGGATGGTCCGGGACGAAGGATCATAGATCCTCCAGCCGGTCTTTACCTGCGTGTTCATGTTCACCTGTTGGGTGATGGCGGGTATATTGCCTAACGCGGTCCGTAGGGCTGCGGGGCCGGCGCCGATTCCGACGTTGGATTCGGCGTCAAAGAGTTCGAGTGAGAACAGGAGGTCGGTATTGCTCTGGCGGCATATCTTTTCAACCGAATCCCATGGAAGGGCAGAGGGGAATACTCCGGCGCCATATGAGCGGAGGTCGAGTTTGTCGAGCGATCTTATGTTGGTGAACCGGCCGGTCTTTGTCAGTTCGTTGGTGAGGCCGTCGACGGAAGCTTTTGCTCCTTCGGTCTGCAGGCTTTTGCTTTCGAGGGAGATCACTTTATGGATGGCGTCGATGGTCCTGTTCGCCTCGTCGGCGCGGCTTCTGTTGACTACTGCTGCTGTTTTTGCATAAGGTGGAAGGCTTACCGGTGCGGGTTCTGTCACGCTAAGGGACATCAGGTTGGTAGAGCTGCAGGAATAGCAGAGAATGGTTATTCCGAGGATTGCCAGGTGGTGTTTCATGGTTTTAAAGGGTATTGGGTTCCTGGTTTACAACGGTTTTTGGGGCGATTTAGTGTATAGGGGATGCCTTCGATACGTGGTGGGGATGATGCTTGTTTTTTTGAATTTGGGGTATTATTTTGGCCGAATTGTTTTACCTAAATCCAAACCCGATGAAAAAGTTATTTACCCTTCTCTTCCTCTTTGCTTTTAGTATTGTTGCCAATGCCGGTGGAAAGTACGGCTTTTGCAAACTTGTTTTTGTCGACGGAACATCACGTGTAGGGCTGGTTGAAACTTCCTTCGACAAGGATGTTCGTTTCAAGTCTTCTGACGGCGGTGAGCCCGAGAAGATACCCTCTGAAAAACTCCGAACGATCGCTTTTTTGAAAGAGGATGGGAAAACCTCTACGGTCGAATATGATTACGTCAAAGTTTATTTGGGCTGGGGGCAAAAGCGCATCAGCGACAATCACTGGCTGGAGGTTGTCGAAAGGGGAATTGCGACCCTATATGTACAAAACTCGAGTATGCGGGGTTCTATTTATAATACGAGTACGGTGAGTTTTCAGGACTATTATATTATTCGTGACGGGGAGCCTGCGGCCAAGATGATCTCGAATGTTGCGGGGATGAACAGTAATCAAACCTTTCATGCGAAGGCGCCGGTATATTTTGCCGACTACCCCGAGCTGGCGGAAAAGATCAGGTCGAAGGAATATAAGTACAAAGACCTTCTTACGTCGGTGAGAGAGTATAATAAGTGGGCGGGTGGGAATAAGAAATGACTTCTTTAGCCCTGTTTAGAAAAAATTCAGCTTAAATCCTCATTATCTGGAAATTATTTAAGAATTTTACATCTTCTTTAAATTCTGGAAAATGAGTACGACACCCGCTACATTATTTGACAAAGTATGGGATTCTCATGTGGTCAGGAAGATCGAAGGCGGTCCTGACGTTCTTTTTATCGACCGCCATTTCATCCATGAAGTGACCAGTCCGGTAGCTTTCCTGGGGCTGGAAAGCCGTCATCTGAAAGTGATGTTCCCTGAAAAGACGTTTGCGACGGCCGATCACAATACCCCTACCATCAACCAGCATCTTCCGGTGCAGGACCCTTTGTCTGCCAATCAGTTGAAGGCTCTGGAAGTGAATGCCGGGAAGTACGGCATCTCTCACTGGGGGTTGGGGAACCCGAAGAACGGGATCGTCCACGTCGTTGGTCCTGAGAATGGGATCACCCTTCCCGGGATGACCATCGTTTGCGGGGACAGCCATACCTCCACGCACGGGGCGTTCGGCGCTATCGCGTTTGGTATCGGTACTTCCGAGGTGGAGATGGTGCTGTCTTCCCAGTGTATCATGCAGCCGAAGCCAAAGAAAATGCGGATCAGTGTCAATGGGGCGCTGGGCAAGGGGCTTACGCCAAAAGACGTGGTCCTCTATATCATCTCCAGGCTGACGGCAGCCGGTGCTACGGGATATTTTGTAGAGTTTGCGGGCGAGGTATTCAGGAATATGAGCATGGAAGGTCGTATGACCGTTTGTAATATGAGCATTGAAATGGGCGCCCGCGGCGGCATGATCGCCCCGGATGAGACGACATTCAGCTATATAAAGGGCCGTGAAAAAGCGCCTGCGGGAGCAGCGTGGGATAAGGCGCTGGCTTACTGGAAGACATTGCGGACGGAAGAAGGGGCAGGTTTTGACAAGGAGTATCATTTCGAAGCGACTGATATCGAGCCTATGATCACTTACGGCACCAACCCGGGTATGGGCATCGGCATCACCCAGCATATCCCCAACGAGGATGGCGGCAGTAAGGCCAGCTATGAAAAATCGCTGGAATATATGGGCTTCCATAAGGACGACGCCATGCTGGGTAAGAAGGTGGACTATGTCTTTGTCGGCAGCTGTACGAACGGGCGCATCGAAGATTTTCGTGCGTTTGCTTCTATCGTAAAAAATCGCAAAAAGGCGGATCATGTGACGGCGTGGATCGTCCCCGGCAGCCATATCGTCGAGCAGCAGATCAGGGAAGAAGGGATACTGGACATACTTACCGCTGCGGGATTTCAGCTGCGGCAGCCGGGATGTTCAGCATGTCTGGCGATGAATGACGACAAAATACCGGCGGGCAAATATGCCGTCAGCACCAGCAACCGCAACTTCGAAGGCAGACAGGGCCCAGGCGCCAGGACGATGCTGGCAAGCCCGCTGGTGGCCGCAGCAGCCGCTGTGACAGGCGTAGTGACCGACCCCAGGACGTTAATGGCAGAATAACTTTCACCTCAACAATTGAAAAAGCATCATGGCTTACGATAAATTCACGGTCCTTAAGAGCAGTGCCGTTCCCATGCCCATCGAGAATGTGGACACCGACCAGATCATCCCTGCGCGTTTCCTGAAGGCGACCGAGCGCAAGGGGTTTGGCGATAACCTTTTCCGCGACTGGCGTTACAATGCGGACAATACGCCCAAAAGGGACTTTGTACTGAACAATCCTATCTATACGGGAAAGATACTGGTAGGCGGCAAGAACTTCGGCAGCGGCAGCAGCCGTGAGCACGCGGCATGGGCTATTTATGACTATGGCTTCCGGTGTGTCGTATCCAGCTTCTTCGCGGATATATTTAAAAATAACTCGCTCAATATCGGCATCCTGCCTGTACAGGTCAGCCCTGCCTTTCTGGACAAGATCTTCCGCGCTGTTGAGTCCGATCCCAATGCTGAGCTGGAAGTGAACCTGCCGGACCAGACCATTACGATCCTGGCCACGGGGGAGCGGGAATCCTTCGAGATCAACAGCTATAAAAAGCACAACCTGACGAATGGTTATGACGACATCGATTATCTGCAGTCGATGAAAGAGGAAATACAGGTTTTTGCAGGAAAGAGCGTCTATTAAAACGGGGTTTGTCCCGCCGGCCCGTCAGGCTCGCAGCCCGGGGGCCGGATATTTAAAACAACTAACGACATGCCTCCCTCTCCGCGCTATTTAGAGATCATGGATACTACCCTCCGGGATGGTGAACAGACGAGCGGCGTCTCTTTTTCACCCCCGGAGAAACTGACGATCGCCCAACTTTTACTGACCGAGCTAAATGTAGATAGAATTGAGATAGCATCAGCCCGGGTATCCGAAGGCGAACTGGCGGCGGTCAAGGCCATTACCAAATGGGCTAAGGCCAACGATCTCCTACACAGGATCGAGGTGCTGACCTTTGTCGACGGGGATGTCTCCGTGCAGTGGATGCAGCAGGCCGGAGCCAAAGTCATGAACCTGCTGACCAAGGGCTCACTCAATCACCTGACGCATCAGCTGAAAAAAAAGCCGGATCAGCATTTTGCCGAAGTAGCGGCGGTTATTGCGCTGGGTAAGAAGAAGGGACTGGAGTCCAATGTCTATCTCGAGGACTGGAGCAACGGCATGCGTCATTCGAGGGAGTATGTCTATCAATATTTGGATTTTTTACGGAGCCAGCCGGTGAAAAGGATCATGCTGCCTGATACGCTCGGGATCCTGGTGCCTTCGGAAGTGACGGAATTCATCGGCGCCATCGTGGAGCGGTATCCTGGTCTTCATTTTGACTTTCATGCCCACAATGACTACGATCTGGGTACGGCCAACGTTCTGGAAGGGGTGAAGGCCGGTGCTCATGGGATTCATCTTACTGTCAACGGGATGGGGGAGAGGGCCGGTAATGCGCCGCTGGCCAGCGCCGTCGCGGTACTCAAGGACTTCCTGCCTTCGGTAAAAACGTCTGTCAACGAAGCATCTCTTTATACGGTCAGCAAATTGGTGGAAACCTTTTCCGGGATACGTATACCTGCCAACAAGCCTGTCGTAGGAGAGAATGTATTTACTCAGACGGCGGGCATCCACGCCGACGGGGACAAGAAAAACAAACTTTATTTCAGCGACCTGATGCCGGAGCGTTTTGGCCGTCAGCGCAAGTATGCGCTCGGCAAGACCAGCGGCAAGGCGAATATCGAGAACAATCTGGCTCAGTTGGGCATACAACTGTCCGACTCCGATCTGAAACTGGTGACGCAGCGGATCATCGAGCTGGGGGACCGGAAGGAAGTAGTTACCCAGGCCGACCTGCCGTATATCATTTCCGATATCCTCGACAGCAAGGCGATCCAGGAAAAAGTGAAAATAGAGAACTATGTGCTCACGCATTCGAAGAATCTGCGCCCGTCCGTGACGGTGAAGGTCAGCATCGGCGGGGAATTATTCGAAGAGCACGCGCAGGGGGACGGTCAGTACGACGCCTTTATGAATGCGCTGAAGAAAGTATACAAGCGGCAGAATCTCGTGCTTCCGACGCTGGCGGACTATGCCGTTCGTATCCCTCCGGGTGGTAAGACCGACGCGCTTTGTGAGACGATTATCACCTGGTCTTCCGCGAGCAGGGAATTTAAGACGAGAGGGCTTGACAGCGACCAGACGGTCTCGGCGATCAAGGCTACGCAGAAAATGCTTAATTTGATCTAAGTTAAATTATATTGAATGGCAAGTAAAAAAATCTTAATTGTTCCTGGAGACGGGATCGGACAGGAAGTAACAGCAGTAGGAAAGAAAGTACTGGACAAGATTGCCGCGAAGTTCGGGCATGTCTTTACCTATGATACGGCGCTGATCGGCCATGTGGCCATCGAGGCTACGGGCACTGCGCTGCCGGATGAATCGCTGGAGAAGATGCGGAAGTCCGACGCGGTGCTGTTCGGCGCTGTCGGCCATCCCAAGTATGACAACGACCCTTCTGCAAAGGTTCGGCCGGAGCAGGGGCTGCTGAAGATGCGAAAAGAGCTGGGGCTGTACGCCAACCTGCGTCCCATCAAATTATTCGATGAACTGCTTGGCGCTTCGAGTATCAAGCCGGAGATATTAAAAGGAGCCGATATCCTGTTCTTCCGCGAACTGACGGGGGATATCTATTTTGGGGAGAAGGGTCGTAAGAACAATGGCGATACGGCGTATGATATCGCGGAATACAGCAGGTTCGAGGTGGAGCGTATCGCGCGTAGAGCTTTTGATGCCGCCCGCACCCGCCGCAAAAAGCTGTGCTCGGTGGATAAGGCTAATGTCATCGAGACCTCCAGGCTGTGGAGGGAGGTGGTACAGAAGGTGGCGAAGGACTACCCGGATGTGGAAGTCGAACACCAGTTCGTAGACGCAACGGCAATGCTGCTGATCAAGGACCCCCGTCGTTTTGACGTGGTGGTTACGGCAAATCTTTTCGGGGATATTCTCACGGATGAGGCGTCGCAGATAGCGGGCTCGATGGGGATGCTGGCTTCGGCCTCTGTTGGTGAGGGTACCGGGGTGTATGAGCCGATCCACGGCAGCGCGCACGATATTACCGGTAAGGGTGTGGCGAATCCGCTGGCTTCGATCCTTTCCGCGGCCTTGTTGCTGGATATTTCGTTTGGGATGAAGGCGGAGTCGGAGGCGGTGATCAGTGCGGTGGATAAGGTATTGAAGGAGGGTTTCCGGACGAGGGATATTGCCGATGCCCAAACGCCCGCTGAGAAGATATTGGGGACGGAGGCGATTGGAGCGGAGGTGTTGAAGTTCATTTAGGTTAGTTTTTAATAAAAGGTTTGTGAGCACCTGGTTAATTCCAGGTGCTTTTTTTATGTCGCCAGTTTGGAGTGAACCGATCGCGCGGGGGTGGTGTGTGGGGCGGCGATGGTGAGCCGGCGGTTCAGGGAGCGACATGCAGGATGGCACAGGATGGCAATTTGCTAAAAACTTGATAACTTCTTTTAATTCTTATCTCGAGTAATATCTAATATCGTGTGCTGCAACCGATTGCGACGTTTTTGATCCTACGCCTGACCCGATAGTTTAGGTTTTGAGATGTTGTTCTATTCCGTTCCCGACCCGTACCCGACAGAAAATACTAATGAGAAAACTTCATTTTTTAACCAATAACGAACGATGCCATTATGACCAAAAAACTGCTCAGGGGGAATTTTATTCTCCTTTTTCTACTACTCGTGTCTGTTCTTTCCAGTTATGCACAAAAATTTACGGTGACGGGTAAGGTTACCGATGCCGGCGGCGCTCCAATGGAGGGTGCGACCGTGGTCGAGAAAGGCACCAGGAACTCAACAATTACCAAACAGGGTGGTGTTTTCCAGTTAAACGTCTCATCCGGCAAAGCAAGGTTGGTAATTAGCTATATCGGGCATGAGGCACAGGAAATTTCGGTAGACAACAATGCCAATCTGAACGTGTCCTTAAAAAGTTCAAACGACGCCTTGTCGGACATTGTAGTGATCGGCTATGCCGCCATTAAAAGGACGGATGTAACAGGTTCTGTTGCTGGGATCGGCCAGCAGGATATCAAGTCGAGACCTGTAGTAACGGCTCTGGACGCCATGCAGGGAAAAATAGCGGGTGTGGATATCACTTCCAGCCAGCGTCCAGGTGTACTGGGGGATATTACCATTCGCGGCGTACGTTCGCTAACCGCGTCCAATACACCGCTGTTCGTTGTAGACAATATCCCGTTGTCGACGGGTACTATTGACAATATCGATCCGAACGATATCGAGTCGATCGACGTCCTGAAAGATGCATCCGCCACGGCGATCTATGGTTCAAGGGGCGCCAATGGCGTGGTGATCATAACTACCAAGACGGGTAAGAATGGCAAACTGGTCTTAAGCCTGAACAGTTCTGCAACTTTTGAAAAGATCCACGATGGGGATATCATGATGAACTCCAGTCAATACATTGATTTTCGTCGTTGGGCTTATTATTATTCAAACCCCCTGGCCTTCCCAAGGGGCGATCAGCCGACTGTCGCCAATGATAAATTTATCTTTTTGGCATCCGCCGATCCCGCGGCGTGGTCGAATATTGCGAAAGGATGGGCCAGCGGCAAGTGGGACGGCTCGCAGGTAGCGACCACGGACTGGAGGGGCATGGTATCGCAGACCGGCGTGACCAACACGCAGTTCCTGAGTGTCAGCGGTGGATCCGACAAGGTAAAGGCATATGCCTCTTTCGGCTATCTCAATAACAAAGGAACCTCGGTAGGCCAGTCGTTTACCCGTTATTCCGGAAGGTCGAGCGTGGACATCGCTGCAACCAAATGGTTCCAAATGGGTAGTAATATCAACGTCAGCTATAATACTCAGGAATTTGGCCAGTCGGCTGCGGGTAGCAGTGCGGTGTCGGCAACGGGGAGTATCTATGAATCGGCCAGGGCGCTTTTCCCTTATGCTGTTCCTTATGATTCTGCGGGTAACAGGGTGCTTTATCCCGGTGGGGACGCGGCTTACAAGACCATTGTCAATGAAATAGCCTATACCAAAGACGAGCGAACGAACCTGAGAGCCTTTGGCAGTCTATACGGGCAGGTGGATCTGGGCGCGGTGGTTCCTGCGCTGAAGGGGTTGAAGTACAGAATGAATTTCGGACCGGATTTTTCGCTGTACAAGGACGGTGTGTTTGTGGACGGGCAGTCCGTTATCGGCGCCGGTATCAACCGGGCCTCACTGGCCAAGGGGCAGGCTTTCTCCTATACGCTGGATAACCTATTGTATTATAACAAAACGATAAAGGAACACAGCTTTGGCGTCACCCTGTTGCACAGTTATACGAAATTCAGTGCCGACACCAGTTCGATCGCGGCGCTGGGTATACCTTTTTCCAGTCAGCTCTGGAATTCCCTGACCCAGGCGAATATTTCACCTTCCAATCTCACGGGTTACAGCAGTAATTTAACCCAGTATCAATTATTGTCCTATATGGCGCGGTTGAACTATGGTTATATGGATAAGTATCTGTTAACGGTCAGCGTACGCCGCGATGGGTCGTCCGTGCTTGGTACCGGTCATAAATATTCTACCTTCCCGAGTGCCGCTGTTGCGTGGAGAATGAACCGGGAACGGTTTCTGGAAAATGTATCGTGGCTGAACGACTTAAAACTTAGGTTTGGTGTCGGCGTTACGGGTAACTCCGCTATCGCGCCTTATTCCACGCAGGGAGCGGTCACTCCTTTGTTCTATCCGTTCCTGAGTTCCACCACGGCGGGTTCGCTTCCGTCGGGGACCCTGGCAAACCAGCAACTGGAGTGGGAGAGGACGACCCAGTACAATGCCGGCATCGATTTTAGTATCCTGAACAGAAGGATCACGGCTGTTTTCGATGTATACACTTCCAATACGCCGAATTTGCTGCTGAACCGCGCTATCCCGAGCGTAACGGGCTACACGAATATCTACGCCAATATCGGGGCGACGGCGAACAAGGGATTCGACTTCAGTCTCTATACGGTGAACGTGAAAACGAGGGACCTGACGTGGACTACCACCACGAATTTCTCTTTTCAAAAAGAGCATATCGTTTCTTTGTCCAACGGCAAGCAGGATGATATAAATAACCTATGGTTTATCGGCCAGCCGATCGGGGTCATTTACGGCTATCAGTCTGCCGGTATCTGGCATTATTCCGATTCCACTACATTTAAGCAGTTCAATGCCAACGGTAACGTATTCAGTGCCGGGAATGTAAGACCGGTCGATCAGAACGGAGACCATAAAATCGATGCGAACAACGATCGTAAGATCATCGGCAATACCCGGCCGAATTATATCGTCGGGATGACCAATACTATTTCTTACAAAGGTTTTGATCTGTCCGTGTTCTTTTACGGCCGTTTGAAGTATTGGTTTAGTACCGGTGGAGAGAGCGAAAGTGCCAGGGGCACCCAGCGGCTGATTAATTATTATACCGAAAATAACCAGAATTCAGATTTTCAAAAGCCGATATATACCGCGGGGGCTGGAGATCCCTATTCGGTCATTCTGGGATATCAGAAGGCTTCTTTTATTAAGGTGCGCAACATATCGCTGGCTTATAATATGAATCCTGCCCTCTTGAAAAAGACGGGGATAGGGAGTCTGAGGCTTTATGCACAGGCGGCGAATCCGGGTATGTTGTTCTCGAAGATAAAATACATCGATATGGATGTCGTCAATTCTACCAACAACCCGACCGGCATTGCCAATCGTGGTATTACATTCGGTGTAAATGCTTCGTTTTAATCACCCCTAAAAAAATAATAATGAAAAAATTTAAATATTTGCTGTCTGTTGTTATAGTTGTTTTTGCCGCGTCGGCCTGTAAGAAATCCGTGCTGGATGAGAACCTTACTACGGCGAGGGGGATGAGTTTTTATTCGACGGATGCGGGCATTACGTCGCTGGCGACCGGTACTTATTATCAGGTATTTTCGCTTCCGTTCAATGGCGAATATATGTACGCGAACACCAACTACGGAACCGATGAGTTCCATGTTGGCGGGGACAATTCCAATGCGCAGAGCAATGCCTACTCCAACGGGCTTGCGTCCATCATTACCCCGATCAATACGAATACGATTACCGCCAATATCCAGTGGGATAACCTGTACCTGGGCATTGGAGATGCCAATTTGCTTATACAAAGCGCTGCTGCAAGCGCCTCGACTTCTGCTGCTATTAAGAAAACGGCGCTTGGGGAAGGATATTTTTTGAGGGCTTACAGCTATTTGAGGCTGGTAAGCCAGTACGGCGCCGTTCCACTGAAAACAAAGGTCAGCACGAATATAGAACTGGAGTTTACCCGTGCTGCTCCAAAGGACGTTTATGCGCAGATAATTTCCGACTTCGACAGCGCTTATAATCTGTTATCGAACGGAACCGGCCCGGCACATATTACCAAAGACGCGGCCGCCCATTATTTGGCGAAGGCGTATCTGTGCCGTGCGAGTGAGATCAACGATTCGTGGAATTCATCCACCAAGGCGGCGGACCTGGCTGCTATCGGGCCTTTGTGCGATGCGGTGATCGCCAATCATCCGCTGGCAACCGATTTTGGCAGTTTGTGGCGCTATACTGCGCCGGACGGGGCCAATGAAAAGCTGTCTGAGATCATACTGGCAGCGCAGTTCACCGCAGATGCGTCGACCAACGGGACCAATACACAACATTTGTACTACACCTCCCGCTATGACGACCTGCCGTTCATGCAGCGTGACCTAACGGGTGATCGTCCTTTCAGCCGTCTCGGGACTACCTATTATATGTACAGGATATACGATCTCGTAAATGACTCGAGGTTCTGGAAGAGTTTTAAGACCAAGGATCTGCTGAACAAGCCTTCGGGCAGTTATGCCGTCGGCGACGTGGGGGTCATGTATGTGATCAATCAGCCGGGGGATAACAGGTTTCCGTCTTATAAGATACTTAACACGGTGCCGTATAGTAAGACGGGGAGGCCGATCGCCAATGTTTATGTGGCATATCCTGGAGGAACTGTGAATGATGGAGCGATGTATGTCGATGTACGTTTTCCTTCGCTGAGTAAGTTCCTGGATGGCTCGCGTGTTGGGGGTATGAACGATGTTCGTGGGCTTCGTGACATTACGCTGGCGCGTTCTGCCGAAACGTATCTGATTGCTGCGGAGGCGAAGATAAGGCTTGCCGCTCTGGGTACGGGGTCTTATACGGACGCTCTACCGTATATCAATACTGTTAGGAAGAGGGGACAGTATACTGCGGGTGAGGATCGTTCCGTTTATTATGACGGGGGTGCGGCGCCTTCGAGTAACGGGCAGGCTGCTGCGCTGAATTCTTATATGCCGGAGAATTCTTATTACGAGTCCAATAATATTCCGGTGACGACTACGTCTACTTCGCTGACCGTCGCGGGAATTTCGCCTTTGCCGGCTGGCGACGAGTATGTGATCAGCAAGCTTGGTTATACTTCCGATTATGATCGGATGTTGTGTTTTGTATTGAATGAGCGGGCCAGGGAGTTGGCGGGTGAGTTTTTGCGGTGGGAAGATCTTTCGCGGACTAAGACGCTGGTGGCGCGGGCTAAGGCCTTTAATCCGGATGCGGCGCCGAATATCAAGGATTTTCATACCCTGAGGCCGATACCGCAGACTTTTTTGGATGGTATCCAGAGTGCGGGGAAGGCGTTGACGGGGAGTCAGAAGCAGGCGATGCAGAATCCGGGTTATTAGGTTTTGATGGGAGGTGGGGCCTGTCTCCACTCAATACTTTTACTTTATGTATCCAACTTCGTTTTTATTCCGCGTTGCAAAAGCGATCTGTGTAGCAGCTATTGGCATAATGGCATTGCTGGTTGCGACCGGCAATACGACGGACTATTACACCAACTATTCATTCGTGGAACACGTCCTGAAGATGGATACTACTTTCCCTGACAGCAGCCTTCATTACAGGAGCGTGAATGAGCCGATCTTATTTCATATCGCCTATATTGTTATCATAGTTCTGGAGATCGGTATGGCTTTCTGTTGTCTGAAGGGGGGCTGGCTATTGTTCAGGAATCTCCGAAAGGATGTCTGCTCGTTCCATGCGGCCAAAAACTGGGGAACTGCGGGTATCATTATTGGAATAATTGTATGGTTCCTGGGTTTTGAAGTTATCGGCGGAGAATGGTTTGCCATGTGGCAAAGTTCCGCCTGGAATGGCCTGGCAGCCGCTGAGCGAATACTTAATTTCCTCGTGCTGACGTTGATCTTTTTGCAATTTCCGGAGGAACTCCCGAAGGGTGGTGCCGAGGTTTAGGGACGGCCATGTGGCAAATTAAAAAGCACCTGAATCATTCAGGTGCTTTTTTTGTGTCCCCGCACAGGCTCGAACTGTGGACCCGCTGATTAAGAGTCAGCTGCTCTACCAACTGAGCTACGGAGACATTTGTTGGTCATT
>Ga0310811_10006821_pt1 | contig 14597 bp, 15 predicted proteins | sample YCmetagenome_FD_207642 | JGI IMG/M metagenome (GOLD analysis project Ga0310811, IMG submission 207642) | Soil microbial communities from experimental microcosm in Duke University, North Carolina, United States - YC | ecosystem: Engineered > Artificial ecosystem > Soil microcosm > Unclassified ...
GAGTGGCTATGCCTCGCATCTGGTAGGCTAGGCGGCTGAGGTTGTTGACTTGGTGACGTAGGTCCGTCAGTTCGCGAGTCCACCATCGTTTTGAGTGCGGGCACGGTCTGGAGTAGGGGACTTTCGCTTCCATGGTGCTGATGATGGCCTGAGTGATGCGCTTGGCCGATGCTTGGAATTCTTCTTCCGAGGCTAAGGGGAGAGGGGGATAGGGTGTTAGTATGTCGCTGAGGTGTTCGGTAAATTCCTTCCAGTCCGTCTCTCTCCAGTTCCGTCGAGGTTCGTCTTGGGTTTTAGCGGTGTCGAATTCGAGTATGAGTTGAATTGGTACGTGGTCCGTGCGCGGACCTCGTTGCCCTGGATTCGTATCGCAGGAGACGATTACATCGGCGAGGTGTTCGGTACCAAATACATTGTCTGGTCTTGTCCAGTTGCCGGTCGAGGTGGATTGCAGAGTGGGGGTGCCGCAGGGAAGGAGCTGGATCATGTTAAAGTTAGCGATAAGATCAATTAGTGGGCCAGCGGTAGTGTAGTTAAATAAATGACGGTTCCGTGCGGCTTCCCATAGGGGGTGGTGTCTGTTGAAATCCCCCATCCATAGCATGTGGTCGTGCTCTGTGGGCTGAACGATTTCTATGTTATGTTCTAGGTAGTCGTCAAGAGTTGTCAGGGTGTTCTGTGAGTTACCGTCGTTATAAATATTGAATATGGTACAGCGGCCAAAGGGCCCCGAAATTTGTATTAGCACGACATCAGAGGATGGGAATGATACCTGTTTCCACGAGTTGGAGTCTAGTGAGGTATTGACGAGGGTGATTGCTTGGGTACGTTGCTGGGGGTGAGAATAGTGATTTGTCGGGTAGAGTACGTGCCATTTGTGATTTGCGCAAGTGTTCCGTAGAAAGTTGATATACGGTTCTTGAATTACTATGATGTCCCATTCGGAGGCTGAGTTATTGTTGAGGAGGGAGGCTTGAGCGATCATGGAGGTATTGAGGTTCTGCTGCCATATCCGTAGTGTCGTGTGAGTTGCATCGGGCCGTTCAGACATGATTTGGTGATGAGGGGGGGGTGCTGTCAGAGAATCTGTTGTCGCCTTCTGGGGAGGATGTCCGGGCAATGATACTGTGGATGGCTTCGTCTTGGGGACGTTGGGGAGAGCAGTCCCGAGTCTGCTGTTGTTGCTCAAAGTTGATGGTGGTTTGTCTAAGATGCGGGGGCGGGTTTGACCTGGGGCGATCTGTAAGGGAGGGACGAGGTGAGGTAGTTGGTCTTGGTAATCTTGCGGGCCGTGATACTTGGGTCCAGATGTGTTCTGTCGGGAAATAGGGCATGCGATTTTCCGGGTATTTATCGTCGATGTCCTTGCAACGTCTAGCAAATTCCGGGCATGCTCAACTCCAGCTGGTGTGTTGCTGACTGCGGCAGTTGACACAGCGAGTTGTACGGTAGGCGCTGCACATGGACGTCCGGTGATTGTTCCCGCAGGTACCGCAGATGTCGAGTGAGGTCTTGCAATTCTTCGCAATGTGGTTGTATTTCTGACACTTCGCGCAGCGGAGGGGTTCTTTTTTGTCTTTGTGGATGCTGATACGATCGTTGGCGATGCAGATTCCATCGCGCAGGATGTTATTTGCTAGGTGGATGTCAGTGATTTGCATTAGTGCAAAGGCCTTCCTTTGTTCGGCAGATCGTTTCGTGGGGGGCTTGATCCATCTGATGCTTGCTATGGTGTTCGGCGGGAGGTTGTTTTCTTGCTCGACTAGTTTCGTAAAGTTTTCATTTTCAACCTGTGTTTGGATGGGTAAGTATTCTAAGACTATCGGGTATGTGCGACGGCGGAACAATACAGTGATGTCTAGGTTACTTTCCAAGGCCGCTTTCCCAGCCGGATTATTGAGCCACAATGCTAGTGCTTCTGACTCGAGCTCTACAATTATTCCGCCGTTTCTTAGTACTGTGATCGCTTTGACTTTCCCTGGGGGGGTAGTCTCATCCCGGGCTTTCTCTAACGCATTGTTTAGCGTGTTGGCGATTTCGCGTTTGGGGGTATCTGGAGGGAAAAGAGTTTCGCCCGGCATAGGGTCGAGTAGGATTTCGCGGGCTCTGACGGCTGCCCGTCCCAGTGCTTGATCGATTGTGGGAGGGAGGTGTGAAGCGGCTACTGAGCTGTATGAGGGTCTTATGGATTCGGGTTGACGCTGGGAGGATGCCAGTGGGAGTTGTTGGGACATGTCGTTGATTTTGTCTTGCATTGCCTCAACAGATGGGGCGAGGGACTTAAGGGCGTCTTGACAGGTTTCGACGTACGAGAATAGCGTATCTGCTGATTCCTCTATGCGTTCAGCGGCCGTTTTTGTATTTGCCTCTCCTTCGTCTCGTTCCCTAATCATTTTGTTTTGGAGTTCGGTGGCTTGTTCTAGCGAGGATGATAGGGATTGGGATGCCGTATGGACGAGCGCTACTTGAGGGGATATGGCGGCGATGACGTGGTCGACTAGTCGGGTGGTGAGGGAGCCCGTAATCTGTTCGGCTGCCTTCTCTGCTACTTGTTCCGCGACTTTCTCCGCTATCTCGCTTGCTACATGGTCCTTCATGATAAAGGCTACCGCTCTAATTGCGGCAACTACTGGGACTGGAGTAGAGTTTGACATTTGCGTGATCTGGAACAGTATTGAAATTAGATGGGTCAGTGTGAATGGTTCGTCAATGAGACAAAGCAGTTTCGATTCTAGAAATTTCTTTCCGCTGCTCGCGTTCTTTACCGTGTTGGTCATTGCCTCGATGGTGGCCTGGGGCATGGTTGACCTTGTAGTTTTACGAGTGTTGAGGCCATAGGAGGGTGATGGAGTGCGCGAAGCGGGTGTTGCGTTTACGCTCATACTCGTGCTTCTTCGGCCCCCTGGCATCTGGGATGTGGTACAGTCTGTTGAACGGTCAGCGACTGAATAGAGATTATTTGGATGGAGAGGTCTGGGTTCGATAAGCCGCTGATGGCGGGAGTCGCCTTAAGGCGAGTTTGACGCTGTTGAGCGCGCTGTTGACAAGGATTTTTCGGGGTCCTAGTCGGGGTGCCACTTGGTACGGGTCCAAGAGGCGATTAGCAATGGTGTTTGATCACTGTAACATCACGGAATTGGGCAGGAGATGTTTTCAGATATTTTTGGTAAAATTCAACCGAATATACGTAGACCATCCCCAAAGATAAAGCAATGTATAGTCATCAGGAAAATGACATCTTGAGACAAGAAAAGCCTAATTCTGATGAACGCGTGTATGTCTCACAACTGTACTTGGTAGATTGCAATAAGCCTGACATGACAGTGCACGTTTCTGATTAGACACCACGCACGATGTTTGGACCGATGCACGCCAGATATCTTGACGCAGGCATATAATATCATACGCCCTTCCACGTTATCATTTGGCTGTTTGGTACTAGTGTTGCCGTCGACATGACAGCCTTCCACCTTTTTGTAACGTTCAGCTGAGCGTAAGTAAGACCTATATCTGTTACGACCCCCTATAGATGTTTAGCATCTCTAGAGACACGTCGTTCGGGTGTGGACTTAGGTCAGCCCGCCGCCGCATAACCGACAAACTGCCTCATCGCCGCTATCATGTTGTACCTCCTGTCACTACACGCAGTCGTAGCAAGGCTCTCGCTGTTCTCGATAATAAAAATACTGTGCTGACAGCTAGTTCTAACCCGCTGCCATTGAATACACCTTGTTCATCGTCAATCTTGTTCAACATCGTCAATTCACTCACTGTTGACTCATTCATTGTCATCGACATCCACACCGCTACTAGCCATAACCACCTGCCTCGTGTCTTGAGCGTGTATGGAAATGAGGTAGGTTAGTGGTGTGATGAAGCAGTATAAAAGCGCACAACACACCTCGGCAGCTTAGAGAAAGACACCCTCAATCCCTTAACACGATCAACCTCTATTAAAATGTCACAGTTTATGACAAGCACCACACCCCTTCGAATTTTTTGAAGATCATGAGGGGACCGTATTGGCAGTCACAGTTTTCCCCGATATTCTGAACGCTGTGGAGAGATGAATCGGACGCATGTACACAGTGCAGTCTGAAGAAGTTTGCCACGGCCGTTGCAGAAAGCATGCACATGCACGCTACTAGTCATAATCGCCTGCCTCGTGTCTTGGGCGTCTACGGAACCGAGGTAGGTTAGTGTGATGAAGCAGTATAAAAGCACACAACACACGCACCTCGGCAGCTTAGAAAGACATCCTCGATCCCTTAACACCATCAACCTCTAGTAAAATGTCACGGCTTATTACAAGCACCACGCCCCTTCGAACTTTTGAAGATCATGAGTGGAGCGTAACGGCAGTCGCAGTTTTCCCTAATAGGCGACAAATGGTTACGGGCTCATTCGACAATACACTTCGTCTTTGGGACTTGGAGACAGGTATTGTGTTGAAGAAGATGGAAGGGCATAACGCACCGGTGTCTGCATTGGCGGTTTCACGAGATGGTCAAATAATAGTAAGCGGTGATGAAAATGAAGAGTTCATTGCCTGGCACGGTGAAACTGGTGGATCCCTTACCGAACCCATTAAAGCCCACTCTGATGACATCTACTCGGTTGATTTTTCTCCGGATGGCACGGTGCTGGCCACTGGTTCACGGGACGAAACGATTAAACTTTGGTGTACCAAAACGTGGCAGATGCAAGGAGAACCAATCAACTGTGGTCATATTGTCACCTGCGTTCGATATTCGCCTTCTGGTGAACTTCTTGCCATCGCAACATACAGCAATATCCAAATTTATAATCCAGGCACAAGGGAACATGTCACATCTTTTGGGGATGATAGCTGGTCACTTGCGTGGACGCCCGATGGCACACACCTCCTTTCAGGAGGCGGTAATTCTGATTGTACCATACGAGAGTGGGATCCATTGACCTGGGAGCAGGTCGGTCATTCCTGGAAAGGCCACACCAGAGCTATCCTTGACATTGCCATTCATCCTGCCGGCACCCTCGTCGCTTCTGCATCTTATGACAATCACGTCCGTCTCTGGTCGCTCTTGTCTGGACGCACCATAGCCATCTTTCAGCACTCATCCGGCCTCAGATGTGTCACATTCTCCGTTGATGGTAAACACATCCTCAGCGGAGGTGATGATAAAAAGATCTCAGAGTGGAAATTACCCAAGCATATCATTGTTCCAAAGGCTAGTTTCCATTATTGACTCTCATAACACAATTCGAGCATCTTTTCTGCAGGTCCTGGCTATCACCACAGCCCGCGATGAATGTATAACCGGAGACCTGGATATCGCTGAAGAGTTGCTCACCCAAGAGATAGACACCGATGACAACCCTCATACTTCATATGCCCATCGCTCGTTTGTTATGGCCAGAAAACACGACTGGGACAATGCTCTTCGGGATGCGCTCAAGGTGAGTTCATCATGATCCTCTTACAAAAAGGCCAACTTTCATTCGTGATATAGTCCATCAGCATCCAGCCCTCATTGACAGGTTACATCTCCAAAGGCATCGCCCTCTGCGGAAAGGGCAACGTCCGGCATGCAAGGGCAGCATTCGATGTCGCATCCTTTTTCACGAACCAAGATTCAACAATCAACCATTATCTTCTCTTGATCAAGGTAGGTCGAATTCTTCTCACATATTCTCTACTTCATTGCGTGTTTCAGGCCATTGCCCTCTTCAATGCAGATCAACATGAGGAGGCCATGCTGCTCGTCGAAGAACTCAGCGCAGCTTTTCCGAATGTCGATCCTCTCGGCTGTCGTGTCGTGGAAGTAAGTATCATCCAGCCACGCTCAGTCATCAAGACTGATCTTTGCGACTCACACATTAGACATATCTACGTGTTCAGCTCGGAACCAAAGCATTGGATGGTGCGCATTATGACGAAGCCGCTGATCATTTCACTGCTGCTGTCAACTCTGGTGCTTTCTCATCAAAAGGTATTCATGAAATATTTGGGGAACTCATCATGGTGCGTCAAGATGGTGCATACATAATCTTTTTAACACATGGGTGCTTTGTCCAGCTCTTCGGCTGGGACCTTGAGTCTCTGTGTCTTACAACACACCAGAAACGGTGCCAGACATTCCTCTCTGCAGGTAAACTTGATGAAGCCCTCGAAGCACACCAATACATGATGGATGTCATCGACAAAACCACTAAGGCCAGCTGCCTTGATTGGTCCAAAGGCATGTTCTCAGTGACGTCACCTGACGCTATCATACTCACTCGCATTTCACTCAGAATTCAAGGAGAAATGTAGTGCGCTCGCTGCGCATGATGACCGTATTCTCGGCGTATGTACTTTCTTCTTTATCTCTTTCTCTGCTGACCTGGCTGCAGGCGGAGATCCCCGGGCAGGATCAGGATGGTTATGATACAGAACCCAATTTCTTCCATGGAATGCATCAAGTGCGTACAACGGCTGATCCTTCTTTTCTCTCTGACATAGTTCATTACAGCGTTCTCAAATTTCGCGGCCACGACCTCAACAGCGCCCTGGGCGTCTTAAGAGACTCAAGCTCGCTATGACTAGGACTCGTCGTTCAGCTCCTCCACCGGCACCTGTACCAGCACCAGCTCCCACGTCTGCACCACCGACCACCACACCACCTACATCTGCACCACCTACCACCACACCACCAGCCTCCGCTCCTACCACCTTCAGAACCCATCTACGACACCTATACACCCGGCCATCTCATCATGCAACACCGCCGGTCGTCGACGTTCCTTTCGCAAAGGGTAAAGAGGTGCGCCCGGTCGATTCTTATCACCGTGTCTTGGGTGTCTGATGTATAGTCTACAGCGTAATGCTGCAGCGGGTCCTAGCTACTTGAAGGACCCGGACATAGTACCTCTTGAATATCAAGAACAAGATATTGATCAACCGGACCCTGGTACACAACAGCAGCAGCAACAGCAGCAAACAGTTGCAGTACATATAGATCCTGGTGAACACGGAGGCAGGAAGTCGTGTGTCTGCTGCTAGCAGGTTTGTTGTTGTCTCTCAGATATTCGAGTTCTGCTATCACTCGTATTGTAACATGTACGTGGATAGCAACTTGTTTCATTGATCGGTAATGACTATTATTCAGATTATTCGTGCCATCGTCCATAGGTAACGGTAATTATCAAACTCGCGTCCTCCGCATGTACAGCTTGACTTGTGCACATGGTTATATGAAATTATTTGCTATTCGAGGGAGACCATCGCTTGACGCATGTTAGCGTGCGTGTAAATGCTCAGATTAGAGACATTGATCCGAGTCAAGTAGCCTTGGAGCTACGCTGGTTATCTTTTTCCTCTTACCACGCCTTGAACATTCATGGGCATCTCAACTGTGTTGGCATCGAAAATGGTTACCGCAACAGAATAGAAATTTTATTTCTCCTGGACTGCGTAGGCTCGAAACCTGCCAACAAATGATTTTTCCCACTTTGACATTTGTCCATGACAGTTGTCGAAGGTTTATCTCAACTTCCTCCCAGCAGAAACGGCGACCACAACAAAATTAAAATCTGTCTCTCTTGGAGTGCGCAGGTTTGAAACCTGCCAATAAATGTTTTTTTAAACACAAAAGTGTCCTATTTAGATTGAGCGTGGATTGAAGAGCTTGAGTTCTGGGGTTAGAATCTCAGCATGGAGGCTTTCATGTATTTTGGAACGCATCATGATAGGTTGTACCTCCTTGATTTGCAATTTAGCCAGCGTCTGTTTCATGCTCGGTACCTGCCCTGGAGACCCCAAATATTCGGACGTACGTGTCCATCTGACCTACAGGGCGGTAGCACATGATAACCTCTCACTTACTAGATAGCTCGATTCTCCACGAGCTCATTCTCCGGGCCGGGGAATTGAGCGCCGGGCGCTCGGAAGGTCGTAACTGCTGTTGACATTCTAGTTCTATGGCGCGCTTGTCCTTCATACATATATTTTCATAACATCAGAGATTGGACAGGCGTGGGTCTGTTCCCATCATCTAGTATCAACTGAGTTGTGCCCAACGGATGTCGATGCCTTCTTTGACGCCTTCAGAACACGACACGACATAAAAAATCTAAAAACCTGATACTGCCGCCTGATCAGATATCTCTGGTCACACGATTCGGTCGCTCACATATGATAAGCATAGATCACCATTCCCATGTGTGTTCGAATAAAATTGGGAGAAGCCGTTCCAGATTGCTGCGAAGGATGATGAACATGACTTTGGGAAACACCGAAACGAGTAAACAAATATTATGTGTATTACACAGATCGTTGACGTTGTGTACAAGCCTTCGGGGGAAGGAATCAAATGAACGAATTGACTGGCCAAGGTGGTCGGGAAGTCGGGAGTCAGCGAACAGTAATGCTAACACTTAGCGATGGCGGGGTACAAATGTCAGAAGCCTAATTTAGCCACCGGTGCTCTATAGCATATGTACAAGTAGAAAAACTCACCACTCTATTAGAACCTGTGCTCCACAGATTTAATTAAGTGATTCTTCGATCCGTGAGGCCCCGTGACTAACTAGGATATGTCAGGCGGATGTTTCAGAAATAACCGTTTGATGTGTCAGTAATCCCGACGGACGTACACCAGTAAGAGCCCCGACGATCATATCGCACATTATGTAATGACATCGATGCAATCTTTGACATCGGGCTGCACCCCCGGAAACCTTTCCTTCCTATGTAAGTTGGCTGGCAACTAAGCAGCAAAAGAATAGATTCACCCTGTCCTGCAAAATTTACTGACCCTGAGAGGTCTGAAATAATATTCGGACGTACGTGTGGCTTGCCGAAATGAAAATGTTATCTTGAGCGTAGAGAACGAATGACAATAATTAAGCAGATTTAAGAATGTTTTCTGACACTCGTGTCCATAGCCATGTACACAAGGTACTCGTAGAGCCAAGGTTTGAGTTTGGCAGCGGATGTCAAAGATTGTATCAATGTCATTACATAAAACCGTGCGATATAGTTTTATAGGACTGTACACACCTGCGGATGATTGCATAAACATGAGATACCCAACATAAAAATGCCTGTCGCCAGCGGAAGGGTCTATAGTGCGATGAACAAGTCAAATGTCAAAAAGAACAACTGTACACACCTGCGGGTGATAACATAAACATAGGATACTCAACATAAAAATGAAACCTATCGACAGCGGGAGGGCCTATGGTGCGGGGTACTATGAATGATGGCAATGTCAGAAGCCTATTTTAGCCACCGGGGCATCAGCAATTGCTAAGGCAGTGTTGACAGCGTCGGACTTACCGGAGTAACTACTTTGGGTGGGCTGTTCAGCTCACTGCTGATGGTATGATGTGCTGGGAATACTGCTGGTAGACGGTTATCCCCTACGAATAGGTATATAATACTGATCTAGGTGGTGCCACCCAGGTGCGTCGGTGTGCCACTGCTGGTGCTCTATAGCACATGTACAAGGTAGAAAAGCTCACAAAGTCTATAGAACTTCCAGTACTAAATTGAGTTAATGAAGAGGAACTGTGAGGCCGCTTTAAAGTACTTACTAGGACATGTGAGGTGTACGTCTCAGAATTAATCGTTTGATGACTTCAAATATAGAGCAAGGACGTGATCCGTCAAAGCTTCAAGCCCCGACGATTGTTTATGTAATGAAGTCGAGACATCGCCGCCGCCAATCCCAACTCCCGGCCGACCCCCTTGACTAGTCAATTCCTTTATTGATTCCTTCCCCCAAATGTACACAATATTTCAACAATCTGTGCAATACATATGTTTTCCGGCCGGTGTTTTCCAGAGTCATGTTTAACATCCTTTGCAGCAAGTTGAACTCGGAACAACTTCTCCCAAATTTCTTCAAACATACATGGGAACGGTGATCTACGCTTGTCGTATGTGAGTTACCGAATCGTGTGACCACATATATCCGATCAGGCAGCAGTATCAGGTTTTGCATTTTTTGTGATCTCGTGGCATGTTCTTAAGGGGTCAAACAGGGCGCCAGCATCCGTCGGGAACAACTCAGTCCATGGTGGTGTAGTAGATGATGGGAACAGACTCACGCTTGTCCATCTGTAACGTTATGGAAGGAAGATATGATGGACAGGCAGGCCATGGAATTGGAATATCAATGGCAGCTACGACCTTCTGAGCACCCAATGCACCGGCCCGGGAAATGTATTCGTGGAGAAGCCATATGTCTAGTAAGTAATGGCCATCATGTGCTATCGCCTTGTAGATCAGATGGACACGCACGTCCGAATACTTGGGGTCTCCAGGGCAGGTACCGAGTATGAAGCAGACGCTGGCTAAATTGCAAACTAAGCAAGTAGCTACAGCCTATCATGATGCGGTCGAAAATCTATAAAAGCCTCCTTGCTGAGACTATAACTCCAGAACTCAAGCTCTTCGATCCAAACCCAATCTCAACTAGTACACTTTGCGTTTAAAAATCTGAAACAATGTCAGCCCCCTTCACCAGGCATTTGACCATCCAGTCGTGAGTGTCTTTGCGCTATCACCCTGTATAACTTTTCACCCGACTCACCGTCGTCTCGCAGCAACGACCTCGGAAAGGAGGTGACGATCATGTTCGCTTTGGTTGATAGCAACATGCAAAGCCTCTACCAGGACCGCTTCCCGGTAGTTTGGAAGTAAGTGCGCCTCGTTTTTCCCGGGACAATTTCAGACCTTTCAATCTTTCAGAGTCAGCAAATTCGGGAAGACGGGTGGGTGTTCCTATTATTTTGCTGCTGAGTTGCCAGCCAACTTACATATGATCCCTTGTTCCAGGTGCATACAGGACTCAATTGACCTACACGAACCAGTGAGACGATGGGCCAGACCAATTGTCATTAAAGTCGCTTATTTATTATAAAGGCTTGCTTTCACCAAAGCCCAGGTCGCGGATGGGAACTTCATCAGCGCTGGAACCAGCATCAAGGTCAATGTGAGTAGTTCTCATCCACTTTGTAAATCCTAGCACCGACGCAAGTCATGATGTAGCCCGGCCAGAAAACTACCCTGACCGAGGCCAACGATGTCTTTAGTTTTTCTGTAAGCCTGGCTTCCATTGATATTTATCTCGACCACCGACGAATATCCCTTGTAGTCCCCTCAGGCTGGATCCTCCGGCTTTGTGCAGGCCGTGAACAACACTGGGTCCATTCAAGACATCGCAGTTGGTTTGTGACCATCATACCGTCGTCTGCTCTTCTTTCACCTGAGCGTATTGTTCACATCCAGGTTTTCTTAACAAAGGAGACTTCGTGCCTACGCCGGCACTCTACTTCGACGAAGTTGGGTATGTCATCTTTCCTCTATTTTTCCTTCAGAGCGCTCACAGCACAAAATGCAGAGATGGCAGTCAAGTCACTGCACAGTTCACTCCGGTCCTGCGTGTCTACCTCTCGTCGGATTATCAGGAGTCTACGATTTTACGAGGTGCCATTGAAACTCCTGCGATCTGGTCGCAGGACCTCACTGGGCTTGCCGATCACACGGCTTGGAACCTCAAACGGGACCCGAGCTCTGGACGTTACACGCTCGTCCATGCCTGATTAAGAATGCGACATCGGTGCGTCTAAATATTTATTCTGTGAGCTGTGTACCTCAATGTTCACTCTGCTTTAGTAGCATCCACCAATGGCCTCACTTAGTTTCTTATCTGTCATGTATTTTACAAGGGTTGAGAGTTGTACTTTTTTTATAGGGAATTATCTTTGTGTTTGAAAGCATTTTGTTGAACAAAATCTCCGGAGCTGTGCATGTCAAGATACTGTCCTATCGAACATTAAGGCTCCACCTGACATCGGTCAGTCAACAAGTAGGCGTGCTTTCAAACTACCAGGCAGAAGTCCTCGTACAGGCCAAAGTTTCATATCCTCGTGAATCAAAGCTGAAGTCGTTACTGCGAGACGACAGTGAGTCGGGTGAACAGTTATAGCGCAAAGACACTCACGACTAGAATGTCAAATTTCCGGTGCAGGGGCGTGACATTATTTCAGATTTTTAAGCACAAAGCACAAAGTGTACTGGCCGGGATTGAGTGTGCATTGAAGGTCTTGAATTTCGCAGCTAGAGTCTCAGCAAGGAGACTTTATATGTATCGGCTCGCTTCACGACGGGACCCGGTTGTACCTCTTTCCTTGGTTTCCGATTTAGCCAGCGTCTCCTTCATGCCTCGGTACCTGCCTGTGCCGATGATATCTTTCAATATGTCCTGACTAACGTCCTCTGCCTGTCGCCGCCCTTGTAAGTCTTTTTCTTTTTTCCCTCTTAATATTGATGGTACTGCTCAGAGCCTCTTACTTGCATCATAGTACCATCTCCGTCCACCAATATTGCGCTGCCTACCATGCTCTCCCTACTGTGACCGCCTACATCCTGCACTTGCGGCCTCTTGCATTCAACTACCACCCCCCACTCACCTCACTGCGCCCTCTCGCATCTTCTTGCGTCACTTTAATGAGTTCTTCTCTTTGTCTTACCAAAGTCGGTTTTTCCGGCCTTCTTCTGCCCGTATTTACCCGCTAGCATTTCCTGCACTCAACTCCATCTCACATGATCGATTGAACTTGACGGAGATGTCAACCTCGTAGGGCTTATCAATTAAAGCTCCACCTGATAGCGGTCAGTCACGATGCATACAACGTCGTTTGTTATTTTGAGATTATAGTTGTTGCGTCGTATTATCCTCTTTCAAGTCTGAGATTTTGTGCTGCCAAGTTAACTGTAGACAGGGGTTATTACTTATAAGTGAACGTGTGATCATCAGTCGCGTGTCTCAGCTACCCATGACAAGCCCGACAAACCCTAATTGCAAGGTCTGCAAGATACCACGAAGTCAGACCGTTTGCTCGTCGTTGATATTGAAAGCAGTGAGGTATCGAGCTGACGTTCTGCTCTAGTCTACCTTGCATCTCATCTCACTTGATTGCAGTCGTGATGATGGAAACGGAGTCCAGTCTTGATATGGCTCTGGTGCCAGCAAACGGGGGCGCTTTCCACAAGTCCTTCTCTTCTCCAGATGCCGATGTGATACTCGGTGCTAAAGACCACACACTGTTCCGCGTCCACTCGTGGACGCTAAAGACGACATCGGGCTGGTTTCGATCCCTCTTTTCCATGCCTCAACGAAGCCCTCCTCCAAATAACCCCGAGACCATCAATCTAGACGAGGACTCACACACGCTAGAGAGCCTGCTACTTATGATCTGCGGTCTACCGATCAATCCACTCACTTCGTATGACGAGGTTGATGTATTATTATTCGCAGCAGAAAAATACGAAATGCCAGGGCCCATCTCGCTCATACGCGCACTTGTAATGACGCCCCCGCTCTTAGACCAGCCTCTGCGTCTTTATGCAGCCGCATCACGTTGTGGATGGGAAGAAGAGACCAAATGTGCATCCGCGCAGTCGCTCGCTCTGAACATTTATGCACCGGAACATCAACCCATCCTCCGAAAACTGCACACAAGCGCTGCGCTTGACCTGATAAACTTGCATCGCGATCGACGCGAGGGCATTCGGAAACGACTGAATGAGCAGCCGTTCGTGACGGCAAGCACGATGGCATCTTGCCCGCGGTGCAGATGGAGGATTGATCATCATGCGTGGAGAGAGCTCAAGTATAGAGTTGTAATGGAGATGGACGCACGGCCGCTAGGAGACACGGTCGTTGATGTGGGGTTGACGGAATGGCCTGAGGCAATCGCGTGTTGGGATGCCAAGTGCCCTAATACCGAGTGCACGTGTGTGTTGTACGACAAGGTCGAGACTTTGCGTCTAATTCGGGACTGTATTGATAGTCTTCCTAAGTCAACATGATACGTAGTAGCCCACTGATATCATGATGATACATAGGTTAGTGGAGCAAACATTATATGTAAGTACATTTCGAGGATGCTTTGAACAAAACAGCAACAACTTTAGCTAAATTGGAAATCACTCTCATTCATGTTCGTCTATCATCGAGTCTCCAATTATGCAGGTGTAAGTCTTGCAAGGGCGGCTACACGCTGCCTGGCCTCCTCTGCTACGCTGTCAGAGAGTAGCAGCAGCAGCAGCACACAACCCAACTCCATTTTCGCTACCAAAGAATCTCCTTGGGACCATATATTGAGCGACTCAATAAATGAAATACCACCTATCCTCCCCTCCCCAGTCCGCAATCCCTTACGGGCTGGTGGTACAGAAACCTCTGGACGCGTACGCGCACGCAGGCAAGCAATGACCGCGCGAGAAATCAACGCCTTCGACGAAATGTTCAACATGATTTTCGACGCAGTCTCAGAGCAAAAGGACCCCTCCGCTAGACTCTCCTCTTCAAAACAAAACGACCCACTGGCTATTCTCGGTGGAATCGGGCGCAAGCCATTCGGCCAAGCTCCAGTGCCAGATCTATTCGGAAAACTCAGGCAACACTCAAAACGGTTGAAATGGACGACGCAGGCAGATGAAGAATTTGATAAGAAGAAGGAGGAAATGGAGCTTTGTGATACGGATCAGCAGCTGCTTGAATGGGCTATGCGCGAGGTGTTCGGGCAGTCTCAGAAATACGAGGAACGTGCGCGAAATCATG
>Ga0310811_10006823_pt1 | contig 14596 bp, 14 predicted proteins | sample YCmetagenome_FD_207642 | JGI IMG/M metagenome (GOLD analysis project Ga0310811, IMG submission 207642) | Soil microbial communities from experimental microcosm in Duke University, North Carolina, United States - YC | ecosystem: Engineered > Artificial ecosystem > Soil microcosm > Unclassified ...
CCAGCCCGAACCTGTGCGACAAGAGCTGGGTCACCGAGCAGTACGACCGCTACGTCCAGGGCAACACCATCCTGGCCCAGCCGGAGAACTCCGGCGTCGTGCGCATCGACGAGCAGACCGGCCTCGGTGTCGCCCTCTCCGTGGACGGCAACGCCCGCTACGCCCGCCTGGACCCGTACAACGGCGCCAAGCTCGCGCTGGCCGAGGCCTACCGCAACGTGGCCACCGCCGGCGCCACCCCGCTGGCCGTCACCAACTGCCTCAACTTCGGCTCCCCCGAGGACCCGCAGGTCATGTGGCAGTTCGCCGAGGCCGTCCGCGGCCTGGCCGACGGCTGCGCGGAGCTCGGCATCCCGGTCACCGGCGGCAACGTCAGCTTCTACAACCAGACCGGCCCGCAGGCGATCCACCCGACCCCGGTCGTCGGCGTCCTGGGCATCATGGCCAACGTCGGCAGCCGGGTCCCCATGGGCTTCGGCGGCGACAGCGACCTGATCATGCTGCTCGGCGAGACCTCCGACGAGCTCTCGGGCTCGGAATGGGCCTGGGTCACCCACGAGCACCTGGGCGGCCTCCCCCCGCGGGTCAACCTGACCCGCGAGCGCATCCTGGCGTCGGTCCTGACCGAGGCCGGCGAGCGCGGCCACCTCTCCTCGGCCCACGACCTCTCCGACGGCGGCCTGGCGCAGGCCCTGGTCGAGGCGACGCTGCGGTACGACTGCGGCGCCAACATCACGCTGCCGGAGGACATGAGCGCGTTCGTGGCCCTCTTCTCGGAGTCCACGGCCCGAGCCTTGGTGTCCGTCCCGCGGGGCCACGAGAAGGCGTTCACCGCCCTCTGCGCCCAGCACGGCCTCCCGGTGACGGTGATCGGCTCGGTCGACGGCCGCAGCCGCGCGCTGGACGTCCGCGGCCAGTTCACGATCTCGCTCGACGAGCTGCGCTCGGCCTGGACCGGCACGCTGCCGTCGCTGTTCGGCGAGGTCTCGACGGAGGCCCCGGCCTACCTGACCCCGAACGAGCCCCGGGTTGATTTGGACGAGCCGTCCGGTTCTCAGGGTTCGCAGCCGGCCTTCTTCGAGCCGGTGGACGCCCCGGAGGTCCCGCACGCCCCGCTAGACGACACCGAAGCCTGATCACCCGTGGGAGAGGGCGTCTACAGCCAGCCCGGCTCCGGCGCCCGATTCGACTGGGGCCCAGCAGGCGCGGCGGAACTGTCCCGCGTCTGCTCGGTCCTGGTGGTCGTCGACGTGCTGTCGTTCTCGACCGCCGTGGACGTCGCGGTGGGCCGCGGCATCCGCGTGCACCCGTTCCCGTGGAGCGACCAGGCCCGCGCCTACGCCAACCGCCTCGGCGCCGCCGTGGCGGTCGGCCGCCGTCAGGTGAGCGCGGACCAGCCGTGGAGCCTCTCCCCGGCCACCCTGCAGTCGGCCCCGCTGGTCGACCAGCTCGTCCTGCCTTCCCCGAACGGCGCCACCATCTGCTCGGCCGCCGCCTCGACGGGCGTCCCCGTGGTCGCCGCCTGCCTGCGCAATGCCCCCGCCGTCGCCCGCTGGCTCCACAACCACGGCCACGGCACCCCCACCAGCGCCGTCGGCGTCGTGGCGGCGGGCGAGCTCTGGCCCGACGGCACCCTCCGCCCGTGCGTGGAGGACCTGCTGGGCGCGGCCGCGGTCCTGGACGGCCTGTCGATGCTCGGCGCCCCACTGTCGGTCGAGGCCGCCGTCTCCCTCGCCGCCCTGGCCGCGGTCCGCAACGTGGCGGCGGCCGTCCGCCGTTGCGTGAGCGGCCAGGAACTGATCCAGCGCGGCTTCGCCGAGGACGTCCGCCTTGCGGTGCAGTCCGGCGTCTCACACACCGTCCCGGTCATGACCGACGGCGTCTCCTTCACCGCCGCCTGACGCTGAGCAGCGCGCTCAACAGCGAGGTTCGCGGCGCCGGCACCTTCGCCGGCTGCCGGGCACTCGCCGAGGGCACGAGATCCTGCGTGAACACCGCGCGGCACGGCAGCACCCGCTCATGCAGGTCCCCGACCTGATCGCGGACCCGAATCCGGACGTCGAGGATGCGAAACGCCTTGAGGGTGTCCTGCGTCAGCAGCGCGAGAAACAGGTGCCGATCCCGCAGCGAGCGCCCCGGCTGCAACGGAAACCCGGGACGTACGTAGGCGAAGTGGAATGAGCTGTTGTGCCGGTGCCCGCGCTCTTCGAGGAGCAGATGCAACCGGCTGTGCGTGATCCACCCGCTGTGCCCGCGCTGGTCGGAGAACGCAACCCGGTACTCCAACGAGTCGACCACCGCCACCCCGTGCCCGCCGTTGAAGAGATCAATCACCAGCAGCCCTTCCCGCTCGATGGGCAGCGGTATGTCAATCCCCGCCGGTCGTCGACAGCTCGCGCTTTGGACGGCCGCGAGGAGGACGAGGACGAGCCGCGCGGACTTCCACGCCAGCAGCCTCTACGCCGCACCGGAATGTCCCGCCGCCTCCGCCGCAGCAAGCTCTAGCCCGTTTCCCGCGCTCATCGGCGGGGTTTCCTCTCCAGATCATGCGTTCTCGACCTTCGACGGGCCGGTTTTTCATGATCGCGGTGCCCGCTTCCCGGCGGGCGTTCGGACAGAGCGTTGGCGGAGGGCGTGGGATTCGAACCCACGGAGACGCGGAACGCCTCACCGGTTTTCAAGACCGGCGCCATCGGCCACTAGGCGAGCCCTCCTGAGGAACGACGCTAAGTGTGCCAGATGACCTCGGCGCCGGGCTCGTCACCCACGTGAGTGAGATCGTTCGGGGGCCGCCGGCAACAGGGAGGCCACCGGTCGTGGCGACCATTCCGGTACGCGCCATGATGGACCCGTGCGTGCGATCACGATCGAGCAGCCAGGTGGACCCGAGGCGCTGCAGTGGACCGAGGTGCCGGAGCCGAGCGCCGGCGCCGGGCAGGTGCTGATCGAGGTGGTGGCGGCCGGGGTGAACCGGGCCGACGCGCTGCAGCGGCAGGGATACTATCCGCCGCCGGTCGACGCGCCGCCGTACCCAGGGCTCGAGGTCTCCGGGCGCATCAAGGCGCTGGGGGAAGGTGTGCACGGCTGGCACGTCGGGCAGGAGGTCTGCGCGCTGCTCGGCGGTGGCGGGTACGCCGAGCTCGCCGTCGCCCCCGCCGGTCAACTGCTGCCGGTCCCGAAGGGCGTCGACCTGGTGGACGCGGCCGGACTGCCCGAGGTGGCGGCGACCGTCTTCTCCAACGTGGTGGACCTGGCGAGGCTCAAGCCGGGGGAGACGCTGCTGGTGCACGGCGGTGGGAGCGGCATCGGCACGTTCGCGGTACAACTGGGCAAGGCCCTGGGCGCGACCGTCATCGCGACAGCGCGCGCCGCGAAGCGGGAGCGGCTGATCGAGCTCGGCGCGGACCGCGTCATCGACTACGCGTCGGAAGACTTCAGCGCGACGACCCATGCCGACGTCATTCTCGACATCATGGGCGGCTCCTACCTGGAGCAGAACATCGACGCGCTCAACGCAGGCGGGCGGCTGGTGGTCATCGGCCTGCAGGGCGGGCGGCGCGGCGAGCTGGACATGGGGCAGCTGCTGATGAAGCGGGCCCTGGTCGCGGGCACGACGCTGCGAGCCCGGTCGGCGGCGGAGAAGGCGGCGATCGTGCGCGGGGTCGGCGAGGAGGTCTGGCCGCTGCTCGAGGAGGGCAAGGTCAGGCCGGTGACGCACGCGCGCTTCTCGATGGCGGACGCCGCGGGGGCGCACCGGCTACTGGAGTCCAACGAGCACTTCGGCAAGATCCTGCTGACCACTACGGCCGGGTGAGGATGACCGGGCCGGGGCCCTTGGTGGCCAGGCGGTCGTCGGTGTTGACGAGCCGGCAGGTCTTGAGCGACAGGCAGCCGCAGCCGATGCAACCCGTGAGGGTGTCGCGGAGGCGCTCGAGCAGCTCGATCTGCTCGTCGAGGTGGGTGCGCCAGCCGGCGGAGAGCCGGGCCCAGTCCGCCTTGGTGGGCGTGCGGTTGGCCGGCAGGGAGGCGAGTGCCTCCTTGATGGTTTCCAGCGGTACGCCGACCTGCGCGGAGATGCGGATGAAGGCGACCCGGCGCAGCTCGGTGCGGTCGTAGCGGCGCTGGTTGCCGCCGGTGCGCGTGGATCGGATCAGGCCGAGCTTCTCGTAGAAACGCAGCGCCGAAGGGGCGACCCCGCTGCGCGCCGAAAGCTCGCCGATGGTCAGACGGGACGAGTCGGCTTGCGGACGCGTTCGCGGGACAGAATCCACAGCGCCTCGACGCCGTCCTTCCACGTGATCTTCTTGCCCTCTTCGCGGGTCCTTGCCCGGTAGGAGATCGGCACCTCGTACGGCCGGTGGCGGTTGCGCAGCAGCTTGCCGGTCACCTCGGCCTCCATGCCGAAGCCGGCCGAGCGCACCTGCAGCGAACGGTACAGCGAGATGGGCATGAGCTTGAAGCAGGTCTCGAGGTCGCCCAGGTAGCAGTTGAACAGCATGTTGGCCGCGGTCGTGACGGCCTTGTTGCCCATGACGTACCAGAACGAGAACGAGCTGTGGCTGCCGAACGTGCGGTTGCCGTAGACCACCGTGGCCCGGCCGTCCAGCACCGGCTCGAGCAGCGTCGGGATGTCCTGCGGGTCGTACTCGAGGTCGGCGTCCAGGATGACCATGTAGTCCCCGGTCGCGTGCTCGACCGCCGTGCGGATCGCCGCACCCTTGCCCTTGTTGCGCGGGTGGATGACCACGCGAAGCCGGTCGTCGTGCAGCGCACCGAGGATCTCGGCCGTGCGGTCACGGCTGCCGTCGTCGACGATCACGAGCTCGATCTCCGTCGGGTAGTTCACGTCGAGCGCCTGTTTCACGGCGTCGGCGACGCGATCTTCCTCGTTGTAGACCGGCATCAGGATCGACAGCTTCATCATGATCTCCGGGGGTTTCGGCTGGACCATCAGATTAGCTCCCCGTATCCCGGGCGTGTGATGGCCCCGTCGGAGGTTGTGCTGCTCGTACGGTGTGTCGTATGACGAACACTCCCGCAACGCTGGAACAACTCGGCGACGAACAGTATCTCCTGGTGACCACATTTCGCCGGGACGGGACCCCGGTACCCACACCTGTTTGGGCCGTGCGCGACGGCGAGGCGTTGATGGTGTGGACCGTGGGTGATTCCGGCAAGGTCAAGCGGATCCGCCGCGACGGCGCGATCACCGTCGCGCCCTGCACGGTCCGCGGCCGCCCGAAGGCCGACCCGGTCCCCGCAATCGCGACCCTGCTCGGCCCCGACGGCGGCGTGGAGGCCCGTGAGCTGATCAAGAAGAAGTACGGCCTGCGAGGCCGCCTGTTCGTCTGGGCGAGCGTCCGTCGCCGCGGCGCCGACGCCACGATCGGCATTCGCATCACGTTGGTGTGAACGGTTTCCCCAAACAAAGCAACGGTTTCCTCAAACAAAAGCGACGGGCCCAAACAAAAGCAACGCGCTCGGATCACCGGGGGGTGACGATCCGAGCGCGTTGCGGAAAGAAGCGTGTCGTTTGGCGCAGGAGGGTGACGCGGGGTACTGTCTGCGTCAGTCGCCCTGGCGTTGCTGGGGAATTTGGCCCTGGAGCAGGGCCCGCACCTCGGACTCACGGTAGCGTCGGTGACCGCCGAGCGTGCGAATAGCGCTCAGCTTGCCCGCCTTCGCCCAACGGGTGACGGTCTTCGGGTCGACGCGGAACATCGACGCGACCTCAGCCGGCGTTAGCAACGGCTCAGGCTCATGCGTGCGAGATGGCATCGGTCACTCCTCCACAGGTACCCAGGAACGTCGGACGGGGTCCCGCCGGCCGACGCGTTTCCTATGGTCCGGCTAGTCCCCGATGTCCGACATGGGCCGAACGGCTGAAGGTCCCTGTATGGACGGATGATGAATAAGTGAATTTTCCCATTTTGGCGGTGCAAAATGGGATAAAAGGTGACCGATAACGACGGAGGGTGAGTGGTCAACCACGAATCTAGCTCACCCTCCGGGGTGACGGGTAGATCACAAACCTAGCCCATTTAGGCATAACGGACACCCTTCGGGCGTGATTCGGTTGCGGAGGGTGACGCCCGATCGGGTGGTGACGAACCGGGCATTTAGCTTCATCATTTTCATGGCTCGGGTCCGTTCAACTTGCGACCGTTGTTCCCACCAGACACCGGTCGGCGCTGGAGCGCCTCCCTGCCACCTCCGCGGTGCCAAGGGCACACGGCCTCCGGCCGCGATCAACCCGAACGTCGAGAAACTTTCGCCTCGGGTATCGCCAATTCCGGCTCTTTCGGGTGGCCCTCAATGGCGCCCCGGTTCGACGGCACCGGCTCCTATCTCTTGGAGCGCTGCCGTCTTTCCCGGATGCGTTTGTCGCCCCGCGGCCGCGACTTTTCGCCCCTCGCCCTGAGGGCGTTGACCGCGACTTTGCGCTCCTCGCCCTGGGGGCGTGTCGAATGCGGCCTCGTCCTCCGGGGGCATGTCGAATGCGGGCTTCGTCCTGGGCGGCATATCGCGCGGGACCCCTGCCTACTCGCGCCACGCCGGCCCCACTCGCACCGACCCGGCCCCAGCGCGCAGCACCACCACCACGCCGAACGCACATACTGCGAACTCGCACGATCCCCGCGCGACCTACAAAAATACGAAATGTCGGATAAGTCGTGGCGCGCCAGCGCCCGACTTATCCGTCCAAACCACCCGACAGGCTCAGTTGCACCGCTCCAGCAACTGCACGTCCCGCCATCGGTCGACGAGTCGCTCGTAGACCTCGGTAGCGGCATCCGCATCCCCGCGGGCGACGTTCGACAGCCCCGTCGCGACCAACCCGGGCGAGTCGTCGGTGGCGAGCGCATCGTCCGACATGAGGTTGACCAGGCCGCCGTAGTCGAGCTCCACGATCGACCGCGAGTGGAACTCCTCCAGCCACCGCGCCGTCTCCTCCACGGCCACCGTGATCGGCGCATCCCCTATCGCCCGCCGCAGGACCGCATAGGCGCGGTGCGCCCGCCGGCGGGCCTTCGAGATCTCCGTGCGGTAGCGCAGGACCCGACGACCCGGGCGCAGAGACAGCTCGCGCTCTTCCAGGTCGACGAAGACAAACCAGCGAAGCGGCACACCCCAGGTTGCCACCTGCTCGTGCACCCGCGGCAGGCCTCTTTCCAGCACGTGGTCGCCGCTGCGCCAGTCGTCGACGATGGTCTGGGCCAGGCCGGCGAGCACCGGGGGTACAAACGCGTCGGCAATCACGCTGGGAACGCCGTCGCGCGCCGTCAGTGCCGCCTCGGCGACCCGGATGCGCAGGTTCCACGGGCAGACGAGCAGCGTGTCGTCGGCCTCCAGGACGTAGGCCTCGTCGGGCAGGGCCGGCAGGCGGGTCCAGCCCGCGCCGAGAGCCTCGAGCACGGCGGTGCGCTGGCGGCCGGGGCCGTCCGAGAGCGCCACCGCGCGGCCCTCCTTGACGTAGCGGCGCCAGTACAACTGGTCGTCCCGGTCGAAGGCGGCCAGCGGCTCGTACACCCGAAGGTATGACGCGAAGAGCGACGGCACGGCCCGATCGTCGCACGAAACCGGCGCGCGACGCGAAGGCGGCGCCGACCCTCTTGCGACGTGTCGGCGTTAGGGTCAGATCACCGCACTCCACGTACGGCTCCGTCTCACGAGGACGGGCCGGCTTACGCCTCCGGGAGCATCGATGGGTGTCTTCAGCACCAATCACGAACAGGTCGTGTTCTGTCACGATCCGCAGTCCGGCCTGCGGGCCATCATCGCCGTGTACTCGACGGCCCTCGGGCCCTCGCTCGGCGGCACGCGCTTCTACCCCTACGCCTCCGAGGACGAGGCGCTGCACGACGTGCTCGAGCTGTCGCGCGGCATGGCCTACAAGAACGCGCTCGCCGGCCTCGACCTCGGCGGCGGCAAGGCGGTCATCTGGGGCGACCCGGACAAGGACAAGAGCGAGCCGCTCCTGCGCGCCTACGGGCGGTTCGTGCAGTCGCTCGGCGGTCGTTACTACACCGCCTGCGACGTCGGCACCTACGTGCAGGACATGGACATCGTGGCCAAGGAGACGCGGTACGTCACCGGCCGCTCCGAGTCGCACGGCGGCGCCGGCGACTCGTCGGTGCTGACCGCCTACGGCGTCTTCCAGGGCATGCGGGCCGCGGCCGAGCACCGCTGGGGCACCCCGTCGCTCGCCGGGCGCCGGGTCGGCATCGCGGGCCTCGGCAAGGTCGGCAAGCACCTCACCCGCCACCTGCTCGAGGACGGCGCGTCCGTGGTCGCCACCGACGTCTCCGAGCGCGCCCGCGACTGGGCCAACATGAACTACCCCCAGGTCGACCTCGTGGACAGCAACGAGGAGCTCGTCGCCGCGGCGATCGACGTCTACGCACCCTGCGCGCTGGGCGGTGCGCTCAACGACGAGACGGTCCCGGTCCTGCAAGCCAAGATCGTCGCGGGTGCGGCCAACAACCAGCTGGCTCACCCCGGCATCGAGAAGCTCCTGGCCGAGCGCGATGTGCTCTATGCACCCGACTACGTGGTCAACTCGGGCGGGGTCATCCAGGTGGCCGACGAGATCGAGGGCTTCAACTTCGCCCGCGCGAAGGACCGCGCGGGGCGGATCTACGACACCACCAGGCAGATTCTGCAGGTCGCGGACGCCGAGGGCGTCCCGCCGGCGCTCGCCGCGGATCGCCTCGCCGAACGGCGGATGGCCGAGGTGGGTCGGCTACGTACCATCTTGGTGTAGACATGCACGGGGGCTCCACGCGGGCGTGACGACCTGCTGACGACGGTGGTGCTTACCCGACCGGTCCGGTCGGGTAAGCAACGCCACCGAAATGGTCGGTAGGGGCGAGATGCCGAAAGGTGCCCGCGACATGTACCGTAAGAGCCACGAGAGATGCCTGACGTTGTCGGGGCCTGCCGGTAATGGCTGCCCCGTAATTCTGTGCGAGGGGGTCGAGCCATGGGGCGCGGCCGTGCGAAGGCCAAGCAGACTAGGGTGGCCAGGGAGTTGAAATATCACTCGCCTAACACCGACCTCGAAGCGTTGCAACGAGAGCTCGCGGCGGGCAGCCCTAAGTCACGCGACGACTACGCCGAGTATGACGGAGTCGACGACGAGGCTGACGACGAGGACGACGATAACGACGACCCCTCTAGCGACAGTGATTGGCGCTCACGGGGTCGTTGACCATCGGTCAACCCGGCTCACGGGCACGTGGACATCCACGTGCCCGAGTCGTGTCCACAGCACCCGCACGGATGCCGTTCTCTCGACGGCGGGCCATGCGGGTGTCTCGGCGTAGCCATCGCCCCGGGGCGGTCCCACACGTCCCGGGGCGATTGAGGCCTGCCTGAACAACGGGCAATGGCCGTGGCCCGATCCGAGACGGTTCGCTACTGACGAACCGGCGCGGACCGGGCGGCCGCTACAACGGGCGGAGCAACCCTCAACGGGGACGGTTGTTCCAGTTGTAGAACGTCGGGATGTTCTCGAAGTGGTTCCAGGCGCAGACGGCGCTCGCGCCGTCCTGTCCGCTCGCCTCCGCGCGGGCGGCCCTTGCCGCGGCAGCCTCCTCGAGCAATACACGAAGACCTTGCGCGGTCTCGTGCACCCGCTCGGTGACCGGGTCAGCGTGCTCCGGCATGGTCCAGTACTCCCTCCAGAAGGCGAATCTTGCTGTTCCGGCAGTGGTTCGTCTCGGTGCCGTCGAACCTGCCGTGCTCGAAGTAGCGGTTTGCCGCGTGCGCGCCGCCGCAGAACCCGAAGTACGGGCAGCTGGTGCGGCACGCCTCGACGCCCCGCAGGTACTCCGGCACCCAGGCGGCCGAGCCGGCCGCGCCGGCCAGGATCGTCGAGAGCGGGGTGTGCAGGACGTTGCCGGAGGAGAAGTCGCCGTAGCGCGCGTCGGTGAACCCGGCGAGCTCCGGGGAGAGCACGAACACCCGCCCGTCCGCGGCGATGGTCGGGATCGGGTCGAGCGCGGCCGGGAGGATGCCGTCGGCCGTGCCGGCGAGCACCGCCCCGACGTACCGCAGCGTCCACTCGATCTCGCGCACGTGGATGCGCGGGTCGAGCCGCCACGCGGCCACCAGTTCCGCCCAGAACGTCCGCACGGCGTCGTCGGCGAAGTCGTTGGCGCGGGCGTTGACGCCCTCTTGCTCCTCGATGTTGATCCCGAGGACGTCGCAGCCGAGGCCGAGGAAGTACTCATACAGCCGGGCCGCCAGCCCCGGCCGGGGCTGGGACACCACGCAGAGTGCCGAGAAGGGCACGCCGTGGCGCTGTAGCGCTTCGATGCCGCGCATGATCTGGCGGTACGCCGAGGCCCCCGCGCGGTTCACCCGCTCCCCGTTGAGGTCCTCGGGGCCGTCGACGCTCACGCTCACCCGGACCGCGCGCTCGGCGAAGAACTCGCACCAGGCGTCGTCGATCAGGGTGGCGTTGGTCTGCACGTGGTGCTCGACGCCCTCGAACGGCGCCATGAGCTCGGCGAGGGCGTCCCGGCCGGCCGCGAGGGGCTCACCGCCGTGCCAGACGACCGAGAAGCGCTCGTCGGCCGCCGCCCAGGGGTTGACCGAGGCGGCGACGGCCGCGGCCACGGCTGGGCTCATGCGGTCGTTGCGCGCCCGAAAGGGAAGGTAGCAGTACGTGCAGTCAAGGTTGCACAACGTCGTGGGCTGCAGCACCACATAACCGGGGGTGGGCGAGATGCCCCGCATGCCGCTCCACGACACCGCCCCATCCTCCTTTTGGGTGTAGGGACGTGTCGCTTCAGCCTAGGTCCAACCTTGCGTCGCGGTAAGCCCCGGTTGATGGGATACGCGGACTTTCTCCGTACCCGCGTATTCCGACAGCGTGCTCCAAGTACAGACGCGCTCGGGGGCGGCACCGGTTGCCACCGGTCACCGCCCCCGTCACGTCGCCTGCGCCGCCGGCCTCAGCCGCGGGTGTGCGAGCCGACCATCTGCACCGTGCCGGTGCCCTCGATGACCTCGCCCACCTGCCAGGCGTCCAGGCCGCGGCCGGCCAGGAAGGCCAGCGTGCGGTCGGCGTCCTCGGCGGAGACCACGGTCAGCATGCCGATGCCCATGTTGAAGGTGCTTTCCATCTCCGAGTCCTCGATGCGCCCCTTGGTGTGCACGAGCTCGAAGATCGGCTGCGGGCGCCAGGTCGCGCGGTCCACGACGGCGTCGACGTGCTCGGGCAGCACGCGGACCAGGTTGCCCGGGATGCCGCCGCCGGTGACGTGCGCGAACGCGTGGATGTCGGCCTCCTTGATCAGGTCGAGGCAGTCCTTCGCGTAGATCCGGGTCGGGGTGAGCAGCTCCTCGCCGAGCGTGCGCTGCTTGCCGAACTCGTCGATGACGCTGTCCAGGCGCATCCGCCCGGCGCCGAGCAGCACGTGACGGACGAGCGAGTAGCCGTTGGAGTGCAGGCCGCTGGAGCGCAGCGCGATGACCACGTCGCCGACCTCGACCTTGTCGCGGCCGAGGATCGCGTCCTCCTCCACGACGCCGACGCCGGTGCCGGAGATGTCGTACTCGTCGGGGCGCATCACGCCCGGGTGCTCGGCGGTCTCGCCGCCCAGCAGCGCGCAGCCGGCGTAGCGGCACCCGTCGGCGATGCCGGCGCCGATCTCGGCGACCCGGTCCGGCACGACCTCGCCGCAGGCGATGTAGTCGAGCAGGAACAGCGGCTCGGCGCCGCACGCGACCAGGTCGTCGACGACCATCGCGACCAGGTCGATGCCGACCGTGTCGTGGATGCCCATGGCCTGCGCGATGGCGAGCTTCGTGCCCACGCCGTCGGTCGAGGAGGCGAGGATCGGGCTCTTGTACTTCTTGAGGTCGAGCCGGAACAGCCCGGCGAACCCGCCGATGTCGCCCATGACCTCGGGCCGGTGGGTCCGGTGCACCTTCTTGCGCAGCAGTTCGACGGCCTGCTCGCCGGCGTGGATCGAAACACCCGCGTCCGCGTAGGTCACGGTCTTGCGGCGACCCCGGCCGTTGCCGGCGGTCCACAGCTGCCGCTCGGGGGTGCTGCCCTGGCCGGTCTCGCCGGCCTTCTCGGCGCGCTCATCCACGTGCGTCACTTTCTCCCCTTTGATTGCCTCGCGGCGGCGGGCACCGCTGTATGTCTCGGGTGGTCGGTCACGGGCGCAGCAGTGCGCCGGAACCGCCGGGGCTGGGGGCGACATTGAGCGCGCCACCCTCGGCCGTGTTCGGCGCGGCCCCCGCGGCGCGCGCGACACCTTCCAGAACGTGCTTGCCGATCACATTGTCGGCCGGTAGCTCGATCGGGTACTGCCCGTCGAAGCACGCGCTGCACAGCCGCGACGCGGGCTGCTCGGTCGCCGCGACCAGGCCGGCCAGCGAGACGTACCCGAGGGAGTCGGCGCCGATCGAGCGCCGGATGCCCTCCAGGTCGAGCCCGTTGGCCAGCAGCTCCGCGCGCGTGGCGAAGTCGATGCCGTAGAAGCACGGCCACTTCACCGGCGGCGAGGAGATCCGCACGTGCACCTCGATCGCGCCGGCCTCGCGCAGCATGCGCACGATCGCGCGCTGGGTGTTGCCGCGCACGATGGAGTCGTCGACGACGATGAGCCGCTTGCCGCGCACGTTGTCGCGCAGCGGGTTGAGCTTGAGCCGGATGCCCAGCTGACGGATGGTCTGGGACGGCTGGATGAAGGTGCGCCCGACGTAGGCGTTCTTGATCAGGCCGTGGCCGAAGGGGATGCCGGACTCCGTCGCGTAGCCGATCGCGGCCGGGGTGCCCGACTCCGGCACCGGGATGACCAGGTCGGCGTCGACCGGGTGCTCGCGGGCCAGGGTGCGCCCGATGGCGACGCGGGCGGCGTGGACGTTGCGCCCCGAAATGGTGGTGTCGGGGCGGGCCAGGTAGACGTACTCGAACAGGCACCCCTTCGGCTCGGGCGTGCCGAACCGGCTGGAGCGCAGCCCGTGCTCGTCGATCGCGATGAGCTCGCCGGGCTCGATCTCCCGGACCACGCTGGCGCCGACGATGTCCAGCGCCGCGGTCTCGCTCGCCACGACCCAGCCGCGCTCGAGGCGGCCGAGCACGAGCGGGCGCACGCCGTTGACGTCGCGCGCCGCGTAGAGAGTGTCCTCGTCCATGAAGACGAAGCTGAACGCGCCGCGCAGGGTCGGCAGCACCTCGAGCGCGGCGGCCTCGACCGAGAGGTCGGGGCGCGCGGCGAGCAGGGCCGTCACCAGCGCGGTGTCGTTCGTGGAGTTGATCGCGGCGGGCTCCATCTCGGGCAGCTCGGCGACGCGGCGGGCCAGCTCGGCGGTGTTGACCAGGTTGCCGTTGTGCGCGAGAGCGATCGTGGTGCCCGCCCGGTCGTCCCCGGCCCGGGTCGAGCGCAGCGTCGGCTGCGCGTTCTCCCAGGTGGAGCCGCCGGTGGTCGAGTAGCGCGCGTGGCCGATCGCGATGTGACCGCGCAGGCTCGCGAGCGTCGGCTCGTCGAAGACCTGCGACACCAGGCCGAGGTCCTTGTAGACCACCACACCGGATCCGTCGGACACTGCGATGCCGGCCGCTTCCTGACCACGGTGCTGCAGTGCATACAGCCCGTAGTAGGTCATCTTCGCGACCTCTTCGCCCGGCGCCCAGACGCCGAACACTCCGCACTTGTCCTGTGGACCTGGACGTTGGGGGTCGAGCTCGTGGCTCAACCGGCCATCGCCTCGGGGCACGTGCCGCTCCTGTCGTCGCAGTTGCCGGGTGGCTTGTGAGGTGGCTGGAAGATGGCTTCAACGTGGACGCGGGCCGGAGAGGTGGTTTCGGCCGGCTGGCGTTCGACGCCTCGTCATGCAGGGTCGCCGTCGCGCAAACAGTGTACGCGAGGTTTCGGGCATAACGCAGAGCCACATTTCGCGTGCGATTCGTGAGCAGTCTGCCGCACGCTCAGCATGGTCACAAGGGTAGATAGGCCGATAAATCCGCCCGAACCCCGCTCGCTCTGATCTTCCCGGCGGTGACGGCTTCATGCCACGATTTCCGACCCGTGGCGATCTCGATCCAGGTGGTCGGGTCGGTCTCGACGACGTTTGGTGGCGTACCTCTCGTATGCCTCGGTCCTTCGATGCACTGAATCGCGCCGTACGGAGGAATTCGCACCTCCACCGAACGTCCTGGTGCGCGTGTCCGCAGGTCCGCGAGGAGTTCCCGGACGGCGTCGCGCAGCGCGAGACGGTCCGGATCGGCTCCGCCATTCAGTGCATCAAGGACGGTTTGCACCGTGTCGGAATATCGGTGCGGAGTGGACATATCGGGACGATACGACTGCCGTCGGCCCCCTCGCAACACATCGCGGGTTTCGCCGACCCCTCGGGACAGGGCATAGTTTGCTGCGGCGCACCATGCAAGGCGAGTCTCGCTCGTATGTTGGACCATAGACGGACATGCTCGGCAGCGACGCTCGGGTGAAAGTCAAGATCCGGAGGGGTGTGGACGTGACTGCGCACCGACGAGCCCTGCTGCTCAGGGCGGGGACCGTGGCCGTTGTGGCCTTGGGCGCTCTGCTCGGCATATCCACGCCGGCGTTCGCCG
>Ga0310811_10006824_pt1 | contig 14595 bp, 9 predicted proteins | sample YCmetagenome_FD_207642 | JGI IMG/M metagenome (GOLD analysis project Ga0310811, IMG submission 207642) | Soil microbial communities from experimental microcosm in Duke University, North Carolina, United States - YC | ecosystem: Engineered > Artificial ecosystem > Soil microcosm > Unclassified ...
AGCGCGAAGGCCATCACCGAAATGCCGAAGATCTGCATCAGCGGCGAGCGGATGCGTCGAAACACGAGGCACGCGACATTGAGCAGCGAGATGACCATCGCACCGCCTTCGAGCGAGAGCCGCACCGCCAGCGCCCCGGCGATCGGCGAGTTCGCAAGCACGGCGACGAGCAGATCGATGACGACGAACGCGACGAACCACATGCCCCACAACCATCGATCCCCGCGTCGCTCGGGCGAATCGGCGCGCGCCTCGTACGAGAGCAGGCCAACGAAGAGCAGAATCGACATGACGAAGCGCGAGGCCGGGCCGTACAACAGGAACAGCCACATATTGTGATGCGCGAGCGGCGTGAACGCACCGTGCGGGGCATAGATCAGGACGAAGCCGATAAAGCCGAGCGTCAGCCAGCGCAGGATCGGCTCGCCGGAGAGGCGATAGCACTGCCACGTCACGTAGCTGACGAACAGCCCTTCGAGCGTGGCCGCGGCGATGGCAAATTCGTGAAAGACATGGCTTTCGAACAGCAGATGCGGGTCTTGGTAGAACTGGAGATACGCGATGAGGTAAGCCGGCAGCAGCGCGAAAGCCGCCAGCAGGAAGTTCGCGTACCAGGCGGTGACACGCCGCACGGCCTGCGGGGTGTCGTCTGCCGATGTCGTCATTGTTGTATTCATCGTGAGTCTCCTGTCCGTGGGCGACACGTATGGCGCATTCTACGCACGAATAGCCCTTGGCACGAACCTTACAGCGGCCGCTGGCCACCGTTCGAGGCCAGACCCGGCCGGGATTTCACTCGTGCAGTGTCGAGACGCCGGTGACTCGGGGGGGCGTATCGGCTCCGCCTTCGGGCGCGTGCAGCGTCACTTTCCAATCGCCCCGGCGTTCGCTTTCGCTCGCCGTCTGCGCGTTTCCGCCATGTTCCGCGGCGCCTGCGAAAGGCAAGCGCGCCAATGCCCCGGCGACGAGATAGCCGGCCGCCTGCCCGGCATCGAGTTCGCGGTCGCGTTTAGTGGCGCTGACCCTATAGGCTTCCGTACCGTCCGTGCGATCGAAGAAGCGCAGGGTCAGCGAGTGAACGTAAGCGGTAGCCCCAGGCCACGGGAAGCCCGGCGTGCGGCCGGTATCCGCTGCGCCGCATGGCGCGCCGCCGGCGCAAGCCGCATAGTCGATGCTGACCGATGCCGGGCGGGTCTCGTGCGACAGCGCAACGCGATAGTGCGCGGAGGTTTCCGGCGCTGCGACAAAGCCGAGTTCGGCCAGCCGGCGCGCGATGGACGAGGTGAAACGGGTATCGTCGCCAGCGACGGCGCCCTCCGGGCTTTGGACGAACGCATAAGTGCGCTCCCCCTGGCCGAAATCCTGGGCCGAGCGCGCCCGCACGGCCGTTTCAGGACCGGCGCAACCTGTCAGCACCGCCGCGATCGCGCACGCGGCAAGCAGCAGTATCGATTTCATCCAATCGTTCTCGCAAATGGTTGTGCTTCTCCACGGGAAAAACCGCGCGCCAGGCCGCTCGCGGCGCCGCTTTAGTCCGTGCCGTCCCAACGCGGCATGGACACCGTCACGACGGTCCCCCGTCCTGGCTTGCTGTCGACTTTCACCTCGCCTTCGTGACGCGTGACGACCGTTTTCACGAGCGCCATGCCGAGGCCCGCACCCTGCGTCTGCGGCTGCCCCGGTACGCGAAAGCGCCGAAAACGCTCGAACAAATGCGCCCTCGCCTCTTCGGCCATGCCATAGCCTTGGTCGGCGATCGTGCATTGAATGCGGCCTGGCGAGGCGTCCATCAGCGACACCTGCACGAGGGTGTCGTTCGGGCTGTACTTGACGGCGTTGTTCAGCAGATTCGTTACCGCCCGCGTCATCAACGACCGGTCGGCGCGAATCCAATAGGCCTCCCCTTCGAAATGCGTCTCGATTCGAATGCGTTTGGCGCGCGCCTGCGGCCAAATCTCGTCGCTCGCATCGAGCACGACGTCAACGAGATTGACGGGTTCGAACTGGTAGGTCTGCGATTCCGCGCGCGTCAATTGCACGAAGTCGTCCGCCAGCGTCAGCGCTCGCCGCGTGTAGCGCTCGATGTGCTCGAGCAACGTGCGCACCCGTTCGGAGCGCGTGGCGGCCATCTCTTCCTCGATCAACGCGAGCACCGAAGCATGCGGCGAGCGCATGTCGTGAGAGAGCAGCCTCATCGCATCTTCTCGCGCCTGCTCCGCCGCATGGAGCGCGGTGACTTCCACGAGGCCGACGGCCCAGTATCCGGAAGGCTCTCCGCGCGCATCGCGGCAGCGCGCATAACGTAGCAGATGGTCGCGCCCGGTGCGATCGCATACCTCGATTCCGCGCTTGACGGTCCAAACGCCCGCGGCATCGGTGGGATCGAGGACCTCGGGCCAGCGCGCCTTCAGTTCGTCGTCCGAAACAGTCTCGGGTCCTATCGATTTAATGAACTTCATTTCGCCGAGGGCATCGGTCAACAGTCGCCCTTCCGGCGGGACGCTGCCCACGAGAGCAAAGTGGGCGCGAGCCGCCTTGTTCGCAATGCAAACCATCCCTTGCCGATCGGCGATCAGAATCGGCTCGGGCAAGCTGTTAAGGCAGTCCCATACGAACCGCTTCATGTCCTGGATGCGGTCCGCGGCCTGCTCGACGAGCCCAATGTGCTGCTCGAGCGCATCCCCACGGACCGTGCGTGGCCCCATGTCGACGTTCGGCAAGATGTCGGCGTCGTCGGCCAGCCGCGCGAGTTCGCGCTGCAGGCGAGACATCGTCATTTCAAGCCTGCGCCAGCTCCACAGGGGATAGACGGTCAACAGCGAAACGAGCGCGGGGACGGGCGAGATCCAGATCGAAGCACCGTCGAGCAAAACGGCGCTCAGCACGAGCGAGACGAGGCCGAGCGCGGCAGTGAGCAGCAGCGTACACCACGGTGAAAAGAAAAAGAGCGCGCTCAGCAACGCCGCGATCGGCGCGAGCGATATCAGGAAACGCCAAGCCGGCTCCACGGGGCGAATTGCACTTCCCTTGAGCAGCGTACTTAGGACGTTGGCGTGCAACAAAGTGTCGGACGTCGGACCGAATCGGCCCGCTATCGGTGTTGCCAAGTGCGCCATCAGCCCGGAGGCCGTCAAGCCGACGAATACGATTTTGCCGCGCAGCGCCTCCGGCGAGACTTGTCCGTCAAGCAGCCGCCGGGCCGATACCTGCCCCCCTCCCGGCACCTCGCCTGAAAACGGAATCAGAATGCGTGAATGGTTCCGCTCGAACGCCGCATCCGTCGAGGCGACGGCTTGGGCGATGGACTGCCCCGCGGTCGCACGGTATCGACCGTCAGCGACGGCGATTTTCCCGCTCCGGATGTCGGCGACTAGCGGCACGACAAGATAAGGCCAGCTTGCGTCGCCCGTGCGCTCGCGCAACCGCACGCCACGCACGATCCCGTCGGGATCGGCCTGCACGTCGATATGTCCCATGCCCGCCGCCGCCGAAGCCAACACCGGAACAGGCTCGACAGCCTTGGTTTGGGTACGCGGATCGACGAAGAGCGGCAAGAAAGTGGGGGCCTCGCGAAGCGCCTGCGCCAATACGGCGTCTTCGTCCGAGGGCTCCGTCAACAGCACGTCGTATACGATAGCGGCCGCGCCGGCTTTCGCGACCGCATCGATCAGTCGGGCCTGTGTCGACCTCGGCCACGGCCACCGTCCAATGTCCGAAATACTGGCGTCGTCGATCGAAACGAGCGCGATTTCGCTCGCGAGCGGCTCGGCGCGCAACGTCACCAGATGGTCGTATACAAGTCGATCGAGGTTTTTCGTCAACGGGGAAAACGCGCAAGCGAACACCATCGCTACGCCGACGGAGCCGATGGCGAGCCACTCGCATACGAAGCGCCGCCAAACGCCAAGCGTCGGCCCACGCGTCGAATGCACGCCCGAAAACGACGCGAACGATTCTTTCTGCGTCATACGCTCGTCTTTCAATTGGCCAGCGTAAACGCGTGGACGGCGCCAGGCGTTTCGTAGAAGCGGCCCTGGTCGTATTGTTCGGCTATGACTCGCCAGTAGTAGTCGCCCGCCGGCAAATCGGAAACGACAAGCGAGGTGCCCGTCAAATCGACTGCGTCGATCATCGCATCGTGCAGATCGCTGTAGCGCGACAACACGAAGCGAAAACGCGCATCGGCCTGCCCTCGCGACGCCCGCCAAACGAAGCGGTAGTCATGCGAGTCGGCTCGCGGCGCCGCACTGGCCGTGACCTCGTTGGCGCGGCGCTCGAACGCATACACCCGCGGCAGGCCTTCGAGACCCGCGGCATCGATCGCGGACACCCGCACGAAATACGTGCCGTCGGGCAGCTCCGGAAACACGGCGGACGGCGCTTGCACGTACGCCTCGCGGATCAGATCGAGCAGGTCGGCGTCGCGCGCGATCTGCACGCGATAGCCCACAGCGGCGCTCGCCGGCTCGATGTCGAATGCGACGGCGCGGCCGTCCTGCACCTTCGAGGGATGGCGCAGCCGGGGCGCCGGCAGAAGCGAGCGAGCGGCGCCGACCGCGCCGTCGTTCGGGGTCGCGCTGCCTTGCCCGGCGTCGACGAATTGCGATGCGCTCGCTTGCCATTGCGCTTTCCCCGGAGTCGCATTGGCCGTGGCGCCCACGGCCACCTTGCCGTCGAGCACCTCGACGGCCGTCATCGACGGCAGAACGTTCACCCGGAAATGCGTGCCGCGCACGCCCGCGACGATGGCCGGCGTGCGCACTTCGAAGCGATCGCCGGGCTGCTTCGCATGCGTCACCTCGTTGGTGACTTCCCCTTTCTCCAGCTCGATGACGCGTTCGTCGATCCCCGTCAGCGCCATCTTGCGCAGGATCGCCAGCACGATGCAGCTGTTCGGCGTCAGGCTGACGTAAGAACCATCGGCTAGTTCGAGCGTGGCGAAGCCGTCCGGACCCGTGCTGACCGTGTCGTTTTCGCCGAGCGTTCGCTCAAGAAGCAGGGGTACGTCAGGCGCGCCGCGACGCCCGCGGGTCGTCACGAGCCCACTCAGCGCGACGACGCTCACGGGCATTGCATCTCGGCGCAACAATGCGAGGGGCAGCCGCAACGTCATACCCGACGGCAAGCGTCGCGGTGCGCTGAGGTGATTGAGATGGGCAAGCGTGCGCCACGCGCGAGCATCGGCCAAGTAGCGCAGCGCGACGTCGTAAAGGGTATCCCCGGCCCGCGTGACATACGCAGCCGTCGCTCCCATGTCGACGGGAGCTCGCGCACGCGCGGACGACATAAAAAGCAGCGCGAACACTGCACCGGCGGCTGCCGCCCGCAAGCTTTTCCGCAGCCCGCGGCGGCCTGCTTTCCGACAACGGGCGGCTTCATCGCCCATAGCTGCGGAGCAGACCATCGTTTGGATGGGCATCGTCGTATGTCTCAATGCTCTGTTGTTCTATATAAATACCGGCGTCGGGATTGACGGCGGTCGCTCGCGTGAGCGAAATCGATCTACGACTCGATAATCGACGCGATCTTCACGGAATGACGTAACCAGCGAGCATATCCAAATTTGCGCGACCGTGCTCGAAAATTGCGTTGTTTTCGTCTTCTTTCGCATGACTGGTGCGCCTTCCACTGAGTGAAACGGCGGCATGAACGCAGCCCCTCAAACAATTGCAAACAAATGTCAATTGCTTCTTCGCCCGTAACCAGCCAAATTTTCTTCTTGCGTCGGCGCTGTACAATCCGAGAAAATCGCAGCCAGTCCGGCCGTTCGCCGGGGCACAGGCTTGGGCATTCATCCATTCGGACCGAGACCAATGAAGATCGCCTATTTGGAAGACGACGACATTCTTGCTGAACATATCAGCGCCATATTGTCTTCGAACGGTCACGAGTGCGCGGTATTCCGCGATGGCAGTCAGCTCATTCGCCGCTTGAAACGCGAGCATTTCGATTTGTTGGTGCTCGATTGGAACGTGCCGGGTGTAACTGGACATCAGGTGACGATCTGGGCGCGCGCGAATCTCAGCGAACGGGTGCCGATCCTGTTTATGACGAGCCGTTCGCTCGAAGCGGATATCGTCGCCGCGCTGACGGCCGGCGCCGACGATTACATGATCAAGCCGATTCGAAGTGGCGAATTGCTGGCGCGCATCGCCGCGCTGAGCCGCCGCGCCCATCCGAGCGATGCAGCGTCTCAAGCCGCCATTGAGGTGGGGCAGTACCGCGTCGACCCCACCGGACGAGCGTGTTACTTGCGGGAAGAGCCGATCGAATTGACGGGCCGCGAATTCGACCTGGTGCTGCTGCTGTTTCAATATGCGGGGCGCGTGCTCTCGCGCGAGCACATTGGCGGAACGCTGTGGGGACAACCGCCGAACGCGATTTCGCGCACGCTGGATACGCACATGTCGCGCGTGCGGACAAAATTGCAGCTGAAACCCGAACACGGCGTCAAGCTGATGCCGGTCTACGGACACGGATATCGCTTGGAAGTCGTGCACGATTCGGCAAGCGACGCCGTCCCCCGCGAAACCGAACCGCAAGCGTTCAGCCATTAGCGACACCGGCGCCCTTGCAATAATCGTGCAAGGCGCCGCTCTTCCGTCTTGATCCATATCAACGTCGTTTCCGCGCGACTCGGAAAAATACGTATGAAGTTTCGGCGAAAAACGCCGTAACACACGTCATAGGCGCGCCGCTTTATTGGGGCCGGCGCCGCTCCGAGGTTTTTGCGAGTAACGAACATGGATGCTCCGCCCGACGCGCCGGACAACGCGCAGCCGCATGCGATCGATCCATCGCACGGTTCGCTGCGTCGCCGGTTTGCCAACGTCAAGCTGCAAACGCTATTGCTGATCGCGGCGCTGTGGTTCGCGCTCGGCGCACTAACGCTATGGGACGCCAACGCGGAAATGCGCAGCGCCCGCACCGGCGCCGCGGCGCTCGCCGACGCACTAGCGGCGCATACCGTTCGCGTCATGCGAGAGGCGGAACAAGTGGCGGCGCTCGTCTCGTGGCAAGTGCAAAACGACGGCGTGTCGATTCCGCTCGCCTACTATGTCAGTTCGGGCCTGCTCAAGCTCGATGTCTTCGTGCAGGTCGCCGTCATCGATCCGCAAGGCTATCTGCGCGCGTCGACGGTGCCCGGGTTCCACCCCATCGACCTGTCCGACCGCGAGCATTTTCGCATCCATCTGCATGATTCGAGCACGGCCCTGATGATCGGCAAGCCCGTCGTTGGGCGCGCGAGCGGCAAAGCCTCGCTGCAGTTATCGCAGCGGATCAGTTCGCTGAACGGGCGCTTTCTCGGCGTCGTCGTCGTATCGGTCGATCCTGCCTATTTCACCGAACTCTACAACGGTCTGCGCATCGGCAAGAACGGCGTCGTGGCTGTCGTGGGCACGAAAGATTATGTCGTGCGCGCGCTGCGCTCGGGCCGCGATCAAGCCGTCGGCGCGACGCTGCCTACGCAAGACCCATTGCGGCGCGCGCTTGCGCAATCGCCATCGGGTAATTTGCGGACGACTTCCTTCGTCGACAGCCGCGACACCATCATCAGCTACCGCACGCTCACGGGCTATCCATTGGCCGTGGCCGTTGGCTATTCGACCGACGAGTTTCTCGCGGCGTGGCGCATGCGCAGCCTTCTTCTGCTGCTGGCCGCCGTGCTGCTCACGGTGCTGATCATCGGCGCGGAGCGCCGCACGAAGACGCTGCTATCGAATCTGGCGGCCGCCAACGATCGAGAGATCGCAAAGGGTGCGCAGCTCGAACAGGCCCGCAGCGACGCCGAAGCGGGATCGCGCGCGAAGAGCGCGTTTCTCGCCACGATGAGTCACGAGATCCGCACGCCGATGAACGGCGTCATCGGCATGACAGAGGTCTTGACGCGATCGGCGCTCTCGGCCGACCAGAAGGAAATGGTCTGCACGATCCGCGATTGCGCCTGCGCGCTGCTCAAGATCATCGACGACATCTTGGACTTCTCGAAGATCGAAGCCGGCAAGCTGCAAATCGACTGCGTGCCGACGTCGATCGAGGACATCGTCGACAGTCTCACGACGTCGCTCGCGAACGTGGCCGATGCACGCGGGGTGGCCCTGCGCGTCTATGTCTCGCCCGCCTTGCCCGCGAGCGCCCTGTTCGACGACACGCGCCTGCGGGAGATTCTCTATAACCTAGTCGGCAATGCCATCAAGTTTTCATCGGGCCGAGCCGGCGTTCCGGGGCAGGTGTCCCTGCGCGCTACGTTGGAGCAAGGCGATGCGCCTCGCGTGCGATTCGACATCGGCGATAACGGCATCGGCATGACGGCCGAAACGCTCACGAAGCTCTTTCAGCCGTTCAGCCAAGCCGAGGCTTCGACCACGCGGCGCTTCGGCGGCACGGGGCTGGGGCTCGCCATTTGCCGGCGTCTCGTCGCCTTGATGGACGGCGAAATGTCGGTCCGAAGCGAGCCGGGGCGAGGTTCGACATTCACGGTCACCCTCCCCTTGCGCATCGCGCCGGCAAACGCGGCGCGCCAACTCGCCGATCTGTCGGGGCTCGCTTGCATCGTCGTCGCCTCGCCGGACTGGCGTTGCGACGATGCCGGCGACTATCTGCGCCACGCGGGCGCGCAAGTCGAGATCGCGGCCGACGCCTACGACGCACGTCAAGCGCTCGCGCGCGCGACGCTCCCGCGTGTGCTCGTCCGCGACGAACGCTGCACGGTCGAAGATGTGGCGCCGCATGGGTCGCAAGAAGCGACGCGCCTGGCCGGCGATGTCGTGATCGCGGCCTCGCGCAGTCTTAGCCTGATGTCGCGCACCGGCGGCACGGTGTCGATCGGCGCGCAGGCACTGCGGCGGCGCGTGCTCGTCGACGCCGTTGCGCTCGCCGGCGGCCGGGGAACGGTCGGTACGCTGACGGACGAACGCGAAGACGAACTTGCTCGTCGCGACGCCGGCGATGGCGTCACGCTACTCGTCGCCGAAGACGATGAGATCAACCGCCGTGTGATCTCTCGGCAATTGGCGCTGCTCGGCTATGCGGCCGATATGGCCGTCGACGGTGAGCAAGCGCTCGAAATGTGGCGCGCCGGTCCTTACACACTGGTGTTGACCGACCTGCACATGCCGCGGCGCGACGGCTACGAACTCGCGCAGGCGATCCGTGCGGAAGAGGCGCAAGGCGTGCGCGCGCGCGTGCCGATCGTCGCGCTGACGGCCAATGCGATTACGGGCGAAGCGAATCGCGCGAAGGCGCTCGGCATCGACGATTACTTGACGAAGCCGCTCAAGCTGAACTTGCTCGAGCAAGCGCTCGCGCAGTGGACGAGCGCGCAGGCCTCCAGCCGCCCCAAGGACGAGGCCAACGCCGTCATACGCGACGCTGCGCGCACCTCCGAACTACGGCCCAACGACCGGGCGGCGGCGCCCGCGCCGATTCAAAACGACGAGCCGGCAACGATCGTCGATGTCAACGTACTCAAGAGCATCGTCGGGGACGATCTAGAAACCGTTCAAGCGCTACTCGTGGAATACATCGAATGCTCCGCCGGCCTGGCCGACCAGTTGAGCGGACATATGAAAGAAGGCCGTGCGCGCGAAGCGGCGAGCGTGGCGCACAAGCTCAAGTCGTCGTCGCGTTCGATCGGCGCCCTGCCGCTCGGCGAACTCTGTGCGCGAATCGAGGCCGCGGCGTCGGCCGGCGAGGCCCACGACTTCGCGCAACTGAGCACGCGATTCGATGCGTCGTATCGGCAAGCGATCGAAGTCGCCCGCGGCATCGCCGCGAGCATCGACGTTGAGCCGTCCGTCTGATGCCGCCACACCCGAGACGCGCGCGATTGCTGCGTTGCCGCGTGGGCGTGGCGGCGCTTGCGAGGGATGCCCGGAAAAACTTACGCGAAACGGAGCGCGATTTTACCTGCCATCCCGAGTCAGGTCCGCCGCCGATCAGAGCCCGGCGACGCGGAACTGCTCCGGGTCTTTGCCCTTCAACCAACGGGGCCGTGGGCCGCGCCCGCCCCACGTCTCGCCCGTCTCCGGGTGACGAAACCGCGGTGCGCCGTTCGAAGCGCCGCGAGCCTTTCGGCGCGTGCCGAACACGTCATCCGGGGTGAAGCCGAACGCGGCGATCGTTTCGCGCACGGTCGAGAGCGCTTGTTCCGCCTCTACCTGCCGCGCTTGTTCGATCTCGGCATCAAGCTCTTGTTTCCTTGCCAGCAATTCCTTGTAAGTCGCCACGGACTCAGTCCTCCATACGGTTTGTCGTCAGCGCGGCGCTTCCGTCGATCATCTCGCGACGTGATGCCGCAGACTTCGCAACGGCGCTCACGCGCCCAAACTGCCCTGCCCGTAGGCACAGCCGGCACAGCGTAAGCAATAGTCATGCCCATTTTTCGCATTCGCGTGCGTCACGCGGGCGCGCGACCCGGTGCAGCTAGGCTGTCGATCGATGGGGGCAGGAGAAAGAGACGGCCACTCAATGCTTGACCATACCGGCCGAGTCGCTTCCGTCGATGTCGGGCGCTTCGACGACAGCGAGCGGCAACGTCACGGTCAGCGCAAAGCCTTGCCCGGGCGCGGTTCGCACCGCGAGTTCGCCGCCTAGTCGCGCGGCTCGCTCGCGCATCCCGATCAGACCGAACGATTTCCGGTTGCGTCGTGCATCGGATAATGCGCCGCGCCCGTTGTCGCTGATCTTGACCATGCAAAACGGGTCTTCGCGAGCAATCTCGATCGTGACCTCGCTCGCGCCGGAGTGGCGGGCGATGTTCGTCAACGCCTCTTGCACGATGCGGAAGACCTCGGTGCCGCTGTCGGGATTGAACGCGACTTCGCCCGCGTCGAGCTGCGCGTGTACGGCGATGCCATGGCGCGCCGAGAACTCCTGAATGAACCAGTCGATCGCGGGGATCGGGCCCAGATCGTCCAGCATGACGGGACGCAGATCGGCGGCAATGCGCCGTACCGATGCGACGAGCTGGTCGATGACGCCGTAGATGCCGCGCAGCGCCCCTCGCGACATCTCATCCAGCTTGCCTTCGATCGTTTGCTCGAAACGCCCCATGTCGATCTTGAGCGCGGTCAGCAGTTGCCCGAGATCGTCATGCAATTCGCGAGCGATGCGCGTTTTTTCCTCTTCGCGAATATGCTCGATGTTGGCCGACAATCGTTGCAATTCCTCACGCGACTCGCGCAGCGCCTCGTTCGCGCGCCGCCGTTCGGTCACGTCGAGAATCCAGCCCACCATGCGGTAAGCCATGCCCGACGCATCCCGCAACGCTTGCGCGCGGGACTGTATCCAGCGGTATTCGCCGGCCCGCGTGCGCACCCGATATTCAACGTCGTACGGATGCTTTTCTTGCGTATGCGCTCTGAGCGCCTGCGCCACGCGCTCGACGTCGTCGGGGTGAATGATCTGGTAGTGCGCCTGCATGTCGTTGGGCAGTTCGTCTTCGTCATGCCCGACGATCTCGCGAAAATGCGGCGACAGATACAAGGCGCCCGTGCGAGGATTCCAATCCCACAGGCCGGCGCTCGCGCCGCTGACGGCCAATTGGAACCGCTCCTCGCTCGCCGCGAGTTCGGCCGACGCACGATTGCGCTCGATCGCATAACGGATCGCTCGGCTCAGCAGCGCCGCCTGGATCTCGCGCTTGAGCAGATAGTCCTGCGCGCCTTCTTGAATCGCCACGAGCCCCACCGAAATATCGGAGAGCCCCGTCAACACGAGCACCGGCGTATCGGGCGCCACCTGGCGAAAGCGCCGGAACGTATCGATGCCGTTGCCGTCGGGCAAGCCCAGATCGAGCAGGACCACGTCGAAGCGCGCATGCTCGGCGTGCGCGAGCGCGTCCGTCAAAGTCTCCGCATGCGTCAAACGATGCGCGAATTCGGTGATGTCGATGAGCGCCTCGCCGATGATCAGCGCATCGGTGGGGCTGTCCTCGACCAGCAGGACGTCGACGGAAGGACGCGTATTCAATTGCGAACCGGAGGAAGCGTGACGACGCCGAACCAAAACTCGTTGATGCTGCGCACGACGTCGATGAACCTGGCGAAATCCACGGGTTTCGTGATGTAGCAATTCGCGTGGAGGCAGTACGACTTGATCACGTCCTCTTCCGACTTCGACGTCGTCAATACGACGACCGGAATATTGCGCAGCTCTGGGTCTTGCTTGAGTTCATAGAGCACTTCCCGCCCGCTCATGCGCGGCAAGTTCAAATCGAGGATGATGAGCCCCGGATGCAACGGCCCTCGCTGGGCATACTTGCCGCGGCCCCTCAGGTAATCCATGGCGTCCACCCCGTCCTCGACGATGTCGAGGGGGTTGACGACCTTGTATTGCTCCATCGCCTCCCGAGTCAGCATGACGTCGGTGGGGCTGTCCTCGACCAGCAGGATGTGGACCAGGTTGCCGCTGTCATCGCGTAGCATGAGCATTCACTCCCGAGAACGATGCGTTAGCCTCGGATCGACGCGGCCTGAACGGGTGCGCTTGCCGCGCGGGCCAACGTGAAGAAGAACGTCGTCCCTTCGCCCGGTGTCGATTCGACCCAGATTTTTCCGCCGTGGTGTTCGACGATCCGTTTGCACAACGCGAGCCCGAGCCCCGTGCCCGGATATTCGCGGCGCGTATGCAATCGCTGGAAAATCACGAAGATGCGATCGAAGTACTGTTCGGCAATCCCGATTCCGTTGTCCGCGACCGAGAATTGCCATTCGTCGCCGGCCGCTTTGGCGGCGACGTGGATGCGCGGCGATCGATCCTCGCCGCGAAACTTAATGGCATTGCCGATGAGGTTCTGAAACAGCAGCGCCAATTGCGTCGAGATGCCCTGCACGACCGGAAGCGGCTCGTGCGTCACTTCGGCGCCCGTTTCCTGTATGACGACGGCAAGGTTCTTTACCGCGATCTCGAGCGCCTGCTCGACAGGCGCGGGCTGCTTCGGATCCTCCAGACGCCCGACGCGCGAGTAGCTGAGCAGATCGTCGATCAGCGACTGCATCCGCGTTGCGCCATCCACCGCGTGCCCGATGAACTCGTCCGCGCGCTCGTCGAGCTGCCCCTGATAGCGTCGTTGCAGGATCTGCAGCGGCCCGGCCACCGCGCGCAGCGGTTCCTGCAGATCATGCGAGGCGACATAGGCGAACTGTTCGAGGTCGCGGTTGGAGCGCGCGAGTTCCTCGGTGCGCTGACGCAGCTGCCGCTCCGCGCGCTTTCGTTCGGTGATGTCGGCGATCGCACTCAGGACGAACATGCCTTCGGACGTCTCGATCGGGTTCAAGCCGATCTCGATCGGAAATTCCGAACCATCGCGCCGCAACCCGAACAAGTCGCGCCCGGTGCCCATCGGACGCGCCGACGAGTTCGCGAAGAAGACAGACCGGTAATTGCCGTGATGCGCGCGAAAGCGCTCGGGCACGAGCTTTTCGATGGGCTGACCGATCAGCTCGGCCCGCGCATAGCCGAACAGCCGTTCCGTTTGCGTATTGACGAGCGTCATCCTGCCTTCGGCATCCACCATGATCATCGCGTTGGGCGCCGCTTCCACCGCCACGCGGAACCGTTCTTCGGCACGACGCCGCTCGGTGACGTCGTGCACGACCATCACCGAGCCGACGAGTTTGCCCTCGGAGTCGAACGTCGGAGCGCCGTTCGCATCGACGTGCGTGCGCTTGCCGTCGCGGCCCACGAGCACCATGCCGTCCGCATGCCCGACGCTGCGCCGCTCGCGCATCGCGGTCAGGGCCGGGTTCTCGGTCAGACTATCGTCGGCGGCTCGCTCGATTCGCACCATCTCGTCGACGGGCCGTCCCAGCGCCTGCGTTTGGCTCCACCCTGTCAAGGCTTGCGCGACGCCGTTGAAAAACGTGATGCCGCCGCCGACATCGGTTGCGATGACCGCTTCCCCGATACTGGCGAGCGTCACCTCGAGCAATTCCTTCTGCTCGAACTGCAAACGCGCCGCGACCGCCTCGTCATGCAGCAAACGTCGCGCCAAATACCCGAACGACATACAGATGACGATCGTCAACGCACCCGACGCAAGGCAGATCACGACCGCCAGATCCCGCGTGCGGCGCGCGTTCGCCTGCCGCACCGCCAATTGTGCGGCGACGTGGCGCTCCATTTGGGCGACGGTCGCCCGTGCGCGGTCCATGAACGCCTTGCCCGTATCCGTCAGCACGACCGCTTGAGCGGCCGCGAACCCCTGCGCGCGCCGCGTATCGACGACCCGCTGAAGCTCACGGCGTTTTTGATCGAGTTGCCCGCGCAGCAGCGCGAGGTGCTGCTCTTGCGACGCGTCGCCCTTGAGCAGGAACGCCAGATGATCGAGTTGCCGGGCGATCTGCGGCTCGGCCTCGAGATAGGGCTCGAGGTAGTCGTCACGCCCGGTGATGACGAACCCGCGTTGGCCCGTTTCCGCATCGCGCGCCAGCGCGAGCAGGCTCTCCAGGCTAGCGTAGACATCATTCGAATGCTGGACCTGAGCTTCGCTGTCGTACAGGGTGATCGTCCCCAGGGCGCCGACGACCGCGGTGACGAGCATCAGCAAGCCGATGACCGGCACGCCCCATTCGACCCAGCGCGACGCCTTGC
>Ga0310811_10006825_pt1 | contig 14592 bp, 14 predicted proteins | sample YCmetagenome_FD_207642 | JGI IMG/M metagenome (GOLD analysis project Ga0310811, IMG submission 207642) | Soil microbial communities from experimental microcosm in Duke University, North Carolina, United States - YC | ecosystem: Engineered > Artificial ecosystem > Soil microcosm > Unclassified ...
CCGTCGCGCACGAGGTCGTAGTGCTGCGCGCGGATGCTCGAGTAGTTCCAGCTCATGATTCCCTCGAGCTCGCCACGCTCGACCGCGAGCATCGCCTCGCCCGAGCTCTTGTAGCCGGTGATGATCTTGAACCTGGTGCCGAGCAGTTGATTGAGCACCACCGGGAACATGACGTTGCCCGAGGTCGGCCCGCCGCCGCCGACGATGAGCTGACGCTCGAACGCGTCGCCGATCGTCTTCACCGGCGAGGTGTGCCACGAGATGCCGACGCTGACGTCGCTCGTGAGACTCCCGATCCAGATGAACTTGCGCGGATCGAAGCGGATGCCGGGCGTCTTCAGGAGCGCCGCCGTCGCGGTGCCGCCGCCGACCGTGCCGATGTTGGTGCCGTCCGGGGTGGCGACTTCGTAGAGATAGTTGGCTGCCGCGAGCGTTCCGGCACCGGGCGCGCCGCGGATCAGAACGCGGGGATTGCCCGGAACGTGCCGCCCGAAATGCTGCGAGAGAAAGCGGGCGTAGCCGTCGTAGCCGCCGCCTTCGCCACCACCGAAGATGAAATTGATGGTCTTGCCCTGGAAGCTCGGCGTATCGGCGGCGTTGGCCGCAGCGGACCACACGATCAGCGCCGCGCCGCACATCGCCCCGATGATCTTTCCCACGCTCATTGCCGCCTCCCTGTTCTTCTGTCGTTGGGACTTCAGCGCTGCACGTTGTTCGGCAAGCCCGCCGGAGGCGGCGGCGGCAGCCCGGTCGCCCCGCTCCATATCGACGCGTCGTAGAAGTGCTCCGCCGGCTTGTGCGGCGGCGGCATGTAGCCGAGCTCGATGCGGTATTCCATGTTGCGGCGGATTGCCTCGGGGTTGATCGCACCCTTCGGCACGACGCGCGCATACGCCTCCTCGGCGCGCGGCCGCGTCACTTTCTCGTGCTTCATGACGATATCGAGAGTCTCGGCCTTGTTCTCAGGCTTGAGCAGCCAGTCGGCGGCATTCGCCCACGCGCGCACGAAGCGCACCAGCAGCGGGCGGTTCTTCTCGACCAGCCGCCGCAGCGTCCAACCGCAGGCGAGCGGCCAGTCGGCGATGTGATCGGCGCCCTGCGCCAGCACATGCCCGCCCGCGGCGAGTGCCTTGTCGGTCGACGGAGGAGTCAACATCGCCGCAGCGACCTTCTTCTCCAGGAACGCCTTCAGGCGGTGCGGCGTGTTGCCGATGATGTCGATGCGGTATTCCGACTCCGGGATGCCGAAGTCGCGCAGGATCTTGTTGCGCACCAGATCGAAGTTGGAGTCGACTGGATCGGCCGCGAGCAGCTTGCCGCGAAGATCGTGGACCGTCTTGATCTCGGGCTGGCCGACGAGCTGGACGTTGAGTCCCTCCTCGGCCTGCATCAGCAACACATAGTCGACGTTGTCCTGGGTGGCGCGCGCCAGCATGGTGTCGGCCGACGACAGGGTGAGATCCCACTTGCCCTCGGCCATCTCGCGGTTGTGTTCGGGCGCCAGGTCGACGAGGTGGAACACGACATCGAGGTTCTCCCGGGCGAAGAACCCTTTCTCCATGGCGACGAGATGCGCCGGCCGGCGGTAATACCCGGTGACCGTGAGACGGTCCATCATGCCTCCCTGAGAGCGCGACTTGTTTTGGGCTTTTGGTTTTGAGACTGGGCACTCTAAAGGACAGGCGCGCCCTCGGCAAAGCGGCCATCCATTCGGAGTACGGCCTCTGATATGATCCGCGCCCCAGACGTCCGTGCCAAGAGCCGATATGACCCGCTCCCAGAGCGACATCGAGTCCGCAGTCGTGCAGCGCATTGCCGACACCCCCGTCGCGGGCGAGCCGATGCCGCACATCGTCGTCGACGAGATCTTCCCGCCCGACTTTTACGCCGAGTTGCTCGCCAACATCCCGGGGCGGAGCCACTACACGAAGATAACCGAGACAAAACGGACCACCGACGCCTACGAGAACCGGCTGATCCTGCACCTTAAGACACTGGATGGCCTGCCCGCCGCGCAACGCGCGTTCTGGGAGGAGCTGGCCCGCTGGTTCCTCGACTCGGGGCTTGCCAGCGCGCTGGTGAAGAAATTCCAGGGCGAGCTGGCGCGCGCGATCGGCAAGGACCTGCGCGGCCTCTCGTACGGCACCGAGGGCATGCTGGTGAAGGACCTCGACGGTTATTTCATCGGGCCTCATACCGACGTGCGCAGCCGCGCCGTCAGCCTGCTGTTCTATCTTCCCGCGGATGATCGCCAACAGGCCCACGGGACGACGCTCTACCGCCCCCACGATCGCACGATGACCTCGGACGGCTCCCGCCACCTGGGCTTTGCCGGTTTCGAACCGGTCTCGACCGTGCCGTTCCGTCCCAACGCGATGCTCGGGTTCCCGCGCACCGACGCGTCGTTCCACGGCGTTGCGCCGATCGACGCGCCCGGCATCGAGCGCGATCTGCTGCTCTACATCCTGCGCTGGAGCGGCTGACGGGCAACCGCCCGATCACATCTCGAAGATGCGCCTGAGTTGCCGGGTCGCCGGATCCGCCGGATCGCGGAACCGCGCCTCGAGCCGCGCCGCCGCGTCGCGGGTCGTGTCCGGCGCGGCGAAGCGCTTCTCCGGCAGCCCCATGATCGCCAGGCCGCGATGCAGAAGGTGGATGAGTCCGGCGTCGAGCGCCGCGTGGTCGACGGCGATGCTCCGATCGAGACAAGCCTCGAGCAAAGCCGCCTGAAACGCCGCGACCCGCGGCGCGAACTCCGGCGAGAGGATGAGATATGGGAAATGGTCCGCCGAGCGTTCCCGCACCAGCGTCGCCGACCACTTCGCGGCGTGCACCGCGCGGACATAATGCAGATCGTCGACCGTCAGGACCGGCCCGGCGAGCGTTGCCATGCAGGTCTCGAGATATTGCCAGAACTGCACGTCGGGGCACCGGGCCCGCGCGAACGACATGCTGGCGATGAACTCGTCGCGCCGGCGCAGCGCGTAGAGGACCGACGAATAGCTCTCAAGCCCGGCGACCAGGCGCGCGAACGGGTCAATCGCCTCAACGGCGAACTTCGGAGCAACCGTCACGTCGCGATCGACGAAGGCAACGTGGACGTTGATGCCCATCGCCGCGGCCGCGTCCGGCCGCTCGCGCAGCCGTTCCACCAGGACATCGAGCGTCGGCAGAATCACGAAATCGTCGTCGGCGTGAAGATGGACGAACGGCGTCCCGGCCCGGCGCGCGCAGTCGACGAGGCGATCGAGGAAATGGAGGTCCGGCGCGTGTCCGACCATCGTCAGGTCGAGACCCGGCGCGCCCGCGACGACCTGGGTGATGACGTTCCGGTGCTCGGGCGGGCTGTGGTCGCTGACGACAATCGGGCCCTTGAAGCCCGATTCACCGAGATAACGAAGCGTCCGCGCGAACAGCGCCGCGCGATGATGCACGGTCGGAACGATAAGGGTGACGGTGTCTGCGGAGGAAGGCGGCACGGCGCGGAGATTAGCCCGAAGTTCGCGACTTGACCGCGTTTTTTCACGCTTCTAACGTTACCGCCAACGACGGCGAACGTCGATCATGGCCCGAAACGGGTTGCGCCTGGGAGGCGAGCCGATGCTGACCATCACCACCGGCGTTGAAGTGGTTCCCATGTCCGACGCCGGCGGCGCGGAAATCCGCGGTGTCGATCTGACGCAGGAGCTGAGCGCGGCAACCGTCGCGGAGATCCGGCGCGCCTGGGACCGGCACCTGGTTCTGGTGTTCCGCGGCCAGGATCTGAGCATGGAGCATCAGAAGCGGTTCGCCGGATACTTCGGCGACCTCGGCGAGCGGCGCCGCAAGAAGACCGCGCTCAAGAAGGAGCGCGAAGGCCTCTACCAGACCGACCCGCACACGCTGCTGGTTAGCAACATCAAGGTCGATGGTCAGCCGATCGGTGCCTTCGGCGAAGGCGAGATGTGGTTCCACATCGACTCGGGCTACACCGAGCGGCCGTATCGCTACACCTTCCTCTACGGCATGAAACTGCCGTCGTCGGGCGGCAATACGCGCTTCGCCAACATGTACCTGGCGTATGAACGGCTGCCGGACGACATCAAGCGTCGGATCGATGGTCGGCGCGCGCTTCATGTCCATGAGTACAAGCGCGCCGAGCGCGCTGATACCTCGGCCGACGTCAGCGATGCACCACACTGTTACCACCCGGTCGTCATCACTCACGCCGACGGGCGCAAGTCGCTGTTCGTCGACCGCCTGATGACGTTTCGCATCGAAGGGATGCCCCACGCCGAGAGCGAGGAGCTGCTCGGGCTCTTGTTCGACCACTCGGAGAAGCCGGAGTTCGTCTACGAGCACGTCTGGCAGTTGAAGGACTTCGTGATGTGGGACAACCACTGTCTCACCCACGGCCGGACGTATTTCCCCGAGACCGAGGAGCGGCTGTTGCGCCGCTGCACCGTCGAAGGCGGCGTGCTCGGCGCCTAGCGCCTAGACCGTGACGGCGAACGGGACCTGCGTCGGTCCCTCGCCCTGGTACGTCGTCTTGGTGTCGGGCTTGTAGCGACCCTGCAGGCATTTGCCGACGAGACGCTCCGACCGCACGATGATGGCGACCGAGCGCTCGCGGCCGCCGTTCTCCGAATGGATGCCGAACGGCGGCACCACATCGACGGTGCCGCGCGTGCCGGTGGTCACGCTCACCAGATCGATCTCGGCGTAACCGTCCCTGGCGCCGTCGTCGACGCGGCGATAGCGCGCGAGTTCCTCGGTGCCGTCGAGGATGCCGTAGGCTGTCCAGGCATGGGCATGGTCATGGATGCCGCGCTTGCGGTCCTCGGTGCGGACGACGGCGTTGATGACGAATCCGTGGTCGGGGTCCTCGTACAGCAGCAGGTTCCTGTGGCCTTCGGTCGACGGCCAAGCGCGACAATGATCGCGCAGGCCGTCGTCGCGCAACGCGCGCTCGAGCGCCCGCCCGGTCTCGCGCATCGCCACGGCCTTGTCCGGCGCCGTGGCAAATGCTGCGCGCAGCTCGTCGATCAGCGTCTGGAAGGCGGGAAGGCGTTCGCTGCTCATACTCTCCTCAGTCGCCGTGGCGTGACAGCCCGGCCTTCTCCACGAGATCGACGGGCGTCGAGAGAATGCGGCGCACCGCGTCCTCGACCTCGGGGCCCGTCACCAGCCGGACCTGATAGTTGATGCGGGCCGCCTCGTCTCGGAACTCGCGCGAGGCGATCATCCGCTCGAACGCCGTGCGCAGGACGGCAACCCGCTCGGCCGGGACGCCCACCGGGGCGTACAGCGGCCGGCCGAGCGCGAGCTGCGCCGAGAAGAGCTGGATGATCAGCTTGCCCTGATCGGTCGGCGCGAGGTCCTGGAGCAGCGGCACGTCGGCGAGCTCGGGCTCGGGATGAAGGCCGAGCTGGGCGATCAGCGCCACCTTGTCGTCGCGCAGCCAGTCGGCCTTGGTCGCCTTGAGGCCGTTCCAGATCACGGCACGGCCCTGCACCTCGCCGCGCTCGATGGCGAGATCGATCTGGTTCGCCTGGTAGCCGAGAATGACCTTGAACCTGGTGCCGATGAACCGGTTCGACAGGTTGAGGACGATGCTCGAGTCGGCCGATGCGGTCGTGCCGCCCATCAGCACCTCGCGCGTCTTGACGTCGTCGATGGTGCGGATGCCCGCCGTGCGCCACACGGCGATGGTCTGATTGCTGGCTTCCGGGCTGCCGATCCACTGGAACTGCGCCGCGTCGTACTGCACCGCCGGGTCGCGCAGGACCTGGCGCAGCGGCAGCGACTCGTGCGCGTTGGCGATGACGCTGCCGTCCTTCGGCGCAACGCGCCAGACGTAGTTGGCGGCGGCGAGGCCGGTCGCGCCCGGCATGTTCTGGACGACGATCGTTGGCTTGCCGGGGATGTTGGCACCCAAATAGCGCGCGACGAGCCGCGCGCTCGCGTCATACGCAGTGCCCGCGTTGTTGCCGACCAGAAGCGTCACCTGCCGGCCGCTGTAGAAATCATCGGCCAGCGCGGCGGGCCCACAGAGAATTACCGCCACGACGGCGGCGATACGAACGCACATGGCCCATCCCTGTTCGTGAGCCTGGAGTTCTTATGTCTTTCGAGAAGAGGTATCGGAGCGAGGTTTCGCTGTCAAACCGACGTGCAACGCGCCGGCTCGGCGCGCGCAGCGCGACGGGAAACATCTCGACTTTGTCGGAAGGAATTGGATCGGAAGGAATTGGTGCGGCGTGGTGGGCGCGACAGGGATTGAACCTGTGACCCCTACCATGTCAAGGTAGTGCTCTCCCGCTGAGCTACGCGCCCGCCGCCGGAAGGACGCAGAGTTATACCCGAAGATCGCGGGTTTGCAACGCTCGCGTCCAAGTCCTGTAACGCTCGCGTCTGGCCCTGATTTTTCGCCGGTTTCCACAATGTCCGCCCGCGCCCCCTCAATGCCAGCCTCCATGACGGTGATCGAGATCACCCATCCCGGCGGGCCCGAGGTGCTGGTGCCCGTTCAGCGGCCCGTGCCTCAGCCCGGCGTGGGCGAGGTGCTGATCCTGGTGCATGCGGCGGGCGTGAACCGCCCCGATGCGCTGCAGCGCCAGGGCAACTATCCGGTGCCGCCCGGCGCCTCCGACATCCCGGGCCTCGAGGTCGCGGGCGAGATCGTCACGCTCGGCCCGAGCGTCTCGGGCTGGCACGTCGGCGACCGCGTGATGGCACTGTTGGCCGGCGGTGGCTACGCCGAATACGCGACCGCGCCGGCGCCGCAGTGCCTACCGGTGCCCATTGGCTTCTCGATGATCGAAGCGGCCGGCGTGCCGGAGACGTTCTTCACCGTGTGGACGAACGTGTTCGAGCGCGGCGCGCTGAAGCCCGGCGAGCGCTTCCTCGTCCACGGCGGCGCGAGCGGCATCGGCACGACGGCGATCCAGCTGGCCAAGGCGTTCGGCTCCGAGGTCTACGCCACCGCCGGCGGCGTAGAGAAGTGTCGCGCCTGCGAGCGCCTCGGCGCCGACCGCGCGATCGACTATCGCGCGGAGGACTTCGTCGACGTTATCAAGACGGCGACCAAGGGCGCCGGCGTCGACGTCATCCTCGACATGGTCGGCGGCGACTACGTCGCGCGCAACATCGCCTGCGCGGCACCCGGAGCGCGTCTCGTCTCGATCGCCTTCCTGCGCGGCGCCAAGGTCGAGCTCAACCTCTCGGCGGTCATGCAGAAGCGGCTGATCCTCACCGGCTCGACACTGCGGCCGCGAACGGTCGCCGACAAGGGCGCGATCGCCGACGCGCTGCGCCGCAACGTTCTGCCGCTGATGGAGAACAACAAGGTCCGGCCGGTGATCGATTCGACGTTTCCGCTCGCCAGCGCCGCCGACGCCCATCGTCGGCTCGACGGCGATCACATCGGCAAGGTCGTGCTGGCTGTCGTGTGACCGCCGGGACACGCTGTTCATGTTTCCGTAACGCGTTGTGCCGCCGCGATTTTGGCGGCCACCGGCGGCTGCCGTGCTCTTTAAAACCCGCGACCGAAGGCCTATATTGCAGGGGTCGGGCAACCGACTATGGCGATAAACGCTTTGTGGAATAAGCGATGCGGACCCGGGGGCAGTACCCGGCGCCTCCACCAAATTCGTTCCCCGCCGTTTAAAGGCGGGGCCTTATTGGGGGCGAACCAGGATCGACGCGCGTGGTAAAGGCAAAGTTTTTGCTCGGCATGATACCGCCGTTATCGGGTCACTTTCTAGGTGCGAACGATAACAAGCTCGCCCTCGCTGCTTAACTAGCTTAAGCAAGCGCGGCCCGGGGGGCGCCGGGCAACAGAAGCCCCCCACCTCATTCTGACGTTTACGTTTGCATATTCCTGCCCGGCACGGCACGCGACCGTGACACTTTCCCGAAGCGCGCGATTCGGGTTAGGCTCCGCAACCGCCGAGGGGAGAACGACATCGTCCATGTCTCAGAACGCGCTGGATTATGAGCGGCTCGTCGACGGCGCCTTGAAGGGCGTCGTACGCGATGCGCTCGCGGTGACAGCGCGGCGCGGCCTGCCCGGCGCGCATCATTTCTACCTGACGTTCAAGACCTCGCATCCCGGCGTCGAGCTGTCGGAGGCGCTGCGCTCGCGCTATCCCGACGACATGACCATCGTCCTCCAGCACCAGTTCTGGGGCCTCGAAGTCCACGACGACTGGTTCGAGGTGACGCTCTCGTTCTCCGGCGTCTCGGAGCGGATCAAAGTGCCGTTCGCGGCGTTGACCTCGTTCGTCGATCCGTCGGTCAAGTTCGGGCTGCAGTTCCGCATCGGCTCGGTGCCGACACCCGCGGCGGCTGTGGCCGGAACCAGTGCCAAATCGCCCGAAGAAAAGCCCGCCGAGGCGCTCCCGCCGCTGGCATCGGATGCGGCCGCCGGGCCCGCCGAGAAGATCGTTTCGCTCGACGCCTTCCGCAAGAAGTAGCCCGTTTCTATCGGCCGTTAACCGCCCGTAATCGGCGCGCATCTGCCGCGACGCCGTCGCGGTTGCCTTCGCCTTCCCCGAGCGTCTAGTCTCCCGGCGCGCTTCCGCGCTCCCTTCCCATTCCCGGTTCGACGCACACGAGACGAGCACACATGGCCGAGTTCGCCTTCCACGAGATGTTCCCGCTGGGCGAGGACACGACGCCCTACCGCAAGATCACGACCGACTTCGTCTCCACCGCGTCGTTCGACGGCGAAAAGGTTCTCAAGGTCGACCGCGCAGGCCTCGCCGGGCTGTCGCGCGAGGCGTTCCACGACATCGCCCACTATCTCCGCCCGAGCCACCTCAAGCAGCTCCGCGGCGTGATGGACGATCCCGAGTCCTCGGACAACGACCGCTTCGTCGCCTACGAGTTGATGAAGAACGCCAACATCGCAGCGGGCGGCGTGCTACCGATGTGCCAGGACACCGGCACGGCGATCGTGATGGGCAAGAAGGGCGACCGCGTCTGGACCCATGGTGGTTCGAGCGACGAGGCGGCGCTCACCGAGGGCGTGTTCCGCGCCTACACCGAGACCAATCTGCGCTACTCGCAGATGAGCGCGCTCAACATGTACGACGAGGTCAACACCGGCAACAATCTGCCGGCGCAGGTCGATCTCTTCGCGGTGCCGGGCGATGCCTACAAGTTCCTGTTCATCGCCAAGGGCGGCGGCTCGGCCAACAAGGCGTTCCTGTTCCAGGAAACCAAGGCGCTCCTGAACCCGAAGTCGCTGCTCAAGTTCATCGAGGCCAAGCTGACGAGCCTCGGCACCGCGGCGTGCCCGCCCTACCACCTCGCCGTCGTCATCGGCGGGACATCCGCCGAGCTCACCATGAAGACGGTGAAGCTCGCCTCGTGCCGCTACCTCGACGGGCTGCCGACCTCGGGCGGCAAGTTCGGCCAGGCGTTCCGCGACGTCGAGCTCGAGGGCGAGATCCTCAAGCTCGCGCAGAAAACCGGCATCGGCGCGCAGTTCGGCGGCAAGTACTTCTGCTACGACGTGCGCGTCATCCGACTGCCGCGCCACGGCGCCTCCTGCCCGGTGGGCATCGGCGTTTCCTGTGCCGCCGACCGCCAGGCGATGGCCAAGATCACGGAGAGCGGTATCTATATCGAGCGGCTCGAGACCAATCCCGCGCAGTACATGCCGGACGTCAACTGGGCGAAGCTCGCCGGAGATGCGGTGAAGATCGACCTCAACAAGCCGATGAACGAGATCCGCACCACGTTGTCGAAGCTGCCGGTGAAGACGCGCGTCATGTTGACCGGCCCGCTGATCGTCGCCCGCGACATCGCCCACGCCAAGCTCAAGGAGCGGGTCGATCGCGGCGAGGGTCTGCCGCAGTACTTCAAGGATCATCCGGTGTATTACGCGGGCCCGGCGAAGACGCCCGTCGGCATGCCGTCGGGCTCGTTCGGTCCGACCACCGCCGGCCGCATGGACTCCTACGTCGACGAGTTCCAGTCGCTCGGCGGCAGCATGGTCATGCTCGCCAAGGGCAACCGCTCGCCCGCGGTGCGCGAGGCCTGCAAGAAGCACGGCGGCTTCTATCTCGGCTCGACCGGCGGCCCCGCCGCGCGCCTCGCCCAGGAGTGCATCAAGAAGGTCGAGGTCGTCGAATACCCAGAGCTCGGCATGGAAGCGATCTGGCGCATCGAGGTGCAGGACTTCCCGGCGTTCGTCGTCGTCGACGACAAGGGCAACGACTTCTTCGCCTCGGTCGGCGCCAAGGACTGAGCAAGGTTCGTCGATGGCCAGGACAACGGCACAGAAGGACTCGGGAGCCGTCACGGCTCCCGATTTCCATTTCGACGGTCCGAAGACCGCAAAGCTGACGCTGATACTGGCCCACGGCGCCGGCGGGCCGATGGACAGCGCCTTCATGAACACCTTCGCCGAAGGTGTCGCCAGGGCCGGCATCCGCGTCGCGCGGTTCGAGTTTCCCTACATGGCGGAGCGGCGGACGAGCGGCAAGAAGCGCCCGCCGGATACGCTCAACCGGCTACTCGACAGCTTCCGCGCCGCGGCGGGGGCGTTCGACGGCAAGGCGTTCGCCGTCGGCGGCAAGTCGATGGGCGGGCGTATCGCCAGCATGGTCGCCGACGAGGTCGGCGCCGATGCACTGGTGTGCCTCGGCTATCCGTTCCACCCGCCAGGAAGTCCCAAAAAGTCGCGCACCGAGCACCTGATGACGCTCAGGACGCCGACGCTGATCCTGCAGGGCACGCGCGATCCCTTCGGCGGCCGCGACGAGATCGCGAAGCTCAAGCTGCCCAAGTCGATCCGCGTCCACTGGCTCGAGGACGGCGAACACTCGTTCAAGCCGCGCAAGGCTTCGGGCCGGACCGAGGACCAGAATCTCGCCGAGGCGATCGACGCCGCGGTTGCGTTTCTGAAGCGCTGAGCAGCCCAGAGGCCGTCCGTCGATGTCATCGACCGGTCGACAAACGGCAAGCGCGTGTCCCGTCCGACGCCGTGGATGATGGCTGCCGACGACGGGCGCTTCTCCCGAATCGGATACGACCTCCCCGGACCCTCGCCGGCCCTTTTTTCCCGCCGAAACCGCAGGTTCCGCACGGCGCGCCTGTCCGCCGCGGCCATTTGCCACCCGATGCACCCTCGACTTCCGCTGTGAATGTCCTAGGCTTTCGCCATCGCCCACGCGGCGGGACATCATGGGAGAAGCTGCCATGCCGGTCGGAACCGAGGAGCTGCTCGCCGAACTCAACCTGCTGATGGATAAGTACGGCGATCAGCCCGAGGATCTGCATGAGGTGCATTTCCGGGTCATCGAGCTGATGAACCAGCTCCGGGCCATGGGCGAGCCGGTGCCAGAGGACCTGCAGCGATTCGCGCAGGAGCTCGAGGAGGAAGTCGAGCGCGTCAACACCGCGCCTGGCTCGTGACCTACTCCTCCTTCTTGTCCTTTTCCTCGGTGTAGGCCAGGTACTCCTTCACCACCGTCTCGGGCACGCGCGACAGGCTGGCCACGATCAGCTTCTGGATGTCGGGGCCGCTGATGGCGCGGCCGACCGGCACGCCCTTCTTCTCGGCCTCGTCGCGGTAGCCGGGATCATCGACCATCTTCATGTAGGCCGAGCGCAGCATCGCGAGGCGGTCGTCCGGGATTCCCGGAGGTCCCATGACCGGCAAGCCGATCTGGCTCGGCGCATTCAACATCCCGAGCAGCGCCTGCTCATCGGGATCGTGCACGAGGTCGGACATGATCGGCAGGTTGGGAAACTCCTCGAACGTCTGGAAGATCGGCACGACGAGCTTGGTCTCGATCATGTCGGGCCGGGTGTTCTGGATGCTGCCCTCGTGCGAAAGGAGGCCGTCGACCTCGCCGCGCTCGATCGCGATCAGCACGTCGTTGAAGCCACGGTAGCCGTGCACCACCTTGAACGGCCAGCCCTCGTACTTGGCCAGCACCTTCGGCACGATCGCGTTCTGCGCCCGCGGCGACAGCGCGCCGAGCACGATCTCCTTCTTCGCCGTCTTGAGGTCGGTCCAGGTCTTGATGCCGGTCTCCTGGCGCAGCCAGAGGATGCTGTTGGTGCTGCCCGCGCCGCCGATGTACGAGAACTTGGCGAGGTCGTAGCTGATGCCCTTCTGCGGCACGACGTTGCTCAGAAGGAAGCTCGAGCGCCCCGCCATGCCGAGGACGAGGCCGGTCCGCTCCGCCACGTTGTAAAGATTGTTGCCGAGGATCGCCCCGCCCGCGCCCGGCATATTGCGCGCGACCAGCGTCGGGTTGCCCGGCACGTAGCGCGGGAAGTACTTGGCGACGAGCCGCATCTCGCCGTCGACGCCGCCGCCCGGCGGATAGCCCGCGATCAGCGTCAGGGTCTTTCCGGCGAAGAAATTGTCGTCGGCGCGCGCCGCCGTCGCCAGCAGCGCGCACAGCGCCGCGACGGCCACGCCGGTGAGACGCAGTCCTGCTGCCATCTCGGCCTCCCTCGGTCGATCGATCGGGTCCCGCGAGGCGCGCGGGCCTCAGACCTTTTCTTTGGTGCGGCTTTTCGACTCACGCTCGGCCGGATACTCGACCTGCGCGTAGCCGTGCTCGGAGATGTCGAACAGGTTGCCGTCGAGATCCATGCCGCGGGTCTCGGCGTAGGGCGTCGTCGACGGGCGCTGGGTCGGCGTCGGCAGCCCCGCCTCGACCAGCTTGTCGGCCACCACGGCGGAATCCTCGACCTCGAAGCCGAAGTGGTTGATGCCCGGCGGCGTGTCCTCGGGCCGGCACTTCAGCAGCGCCAGCGTGATGTAACCGTCGGTCAGGTAGCACCCACCGCTCTTGGAACGATGGATGATCTCCATCTCGAAGGTGTCGACGTAGAACTTCGCCAGCCGCTCGGGGTTGACGGTCTTGATCGCGAGATGGCGGATACGCGCCCGTGCCATGGTGCCTCCTGTAATTTTCTTAATGGTTGCGGCAATGCTACAACCAACCCAACGCCCTGAACAGCGCCACCGGCCCCCCACGTGCGACAACAAAGCGGCGGGTCGCACGCCGCTGGTAAATTGCGACCGCGGGGCACGGAGAAACCATGACCGCCGCATCCGATTCCGCGACCCGTCACACCGTCCCGCGCACCGTCTGGGCGCTCGGCCTCGTCTCCATGTTCATGGACATGTCGTCGGAGATGATCCACGCGCTGCTGCCGGTGTTCCTCGTCGGCACACTCGGTGCCAGCGCAATTCTCGTCGGCATTATCGAGGGCATCGGCGAGGGTGCGACGGCCATCACCAAGATATTCTCGGGCGCGATCAGCGACTGGCTCGGCAAGCGCAAGCTCCTGACGGTCATCGGCTACGGCATGGGAGCCGCGAGCAAACCGTTCTTCGCCATCGCCATGACACCGTTCGAGGTGCTGGCCGCCCGTCTCGTCGACCGCATCGGCAAAGGCATCCGCGGCGCGCCGCGCGACGCGCTCGTCGCCGACGTCACGCCGGCCCATGCGCGGGGCGCCGCCTTCGGGCTGCGTCAATCGCTCGACACCATCGGCGCGTTCTCCGGACCGCTGCTAGCCATGGCGCTGCTCGCGCTGTTCGCCGACGTCCGCATGGTGTTCTGGATCGCACTCATTCCCGGAGTGATCTGTGTTCTCATCCTCGTCCTCTTCGTCCGCGAGCCGGAGTCGACCGCGACGGCTACGAAACCTGCCGCCGCGCAGTTCGCCTGGTCGCGCCTGCGCGGCATCGGCCGCGCCTACTGGACTGTCGTCGCCATCGGCATCGTCTTCACCTTCGCGCGCTTCAGCGAAGCGTTCCTGGTGCTACGCGGGCAGGATGCGGGCCTGACGCTTGCGCTCCTGCCCGGCGTGCTGATCGCCATGAACGTCGTCTACGCGGCGAGCGCGTGGCCGGCCGGCTGGCTCTCGGATCGCATCGACCGCCGTCTCGTGCTTGCCGTCGGTTTGGGCGCGCTGATCGTCGCCGACCTCATGCTCGCCGCGTGGAACTCCGTGCCCGGCTTGCTGCTGGGCGTGTCGTTCTGGGGCCTCCACATGGGACTGACGCAAGGCCTGCTCGCGGCGATGATTGCCGACACCGCGCCCGCCGACCTGCGTGGAACCGCCTTCGGCCTGTTCAACGTCGTCACCGGCGTCATGATGTTTCTCGCCAGCGCGCTGGCCGGCGTGCTGTGGGAAACCGTCGGCCATGACGCGACGTTCGTCGCCGGCGCGGTGTTCGCGGGCCTCTCGGCGACCGCCCTCGTGTTGCTGCGCCGCCGGGCGGAATAGCGCCAAAAGGGGCGGATTTGCGCCACGGCCATGCGGGTTGACAGCGCGCCGTCTGCTCTTTATCAAACCGCCATTGGGGAGTAGCCACCGCCGCAACCCCGCGGCGGATCCGCATCAACATACTCGCAGAGCCCTTCGGGCTCGCGTGGTGCGGCTGGCGCGACAGGCGCCCGGCGAGACCAAGACGAGGCTTGCGCCGCTCCGGCCGGCGGGCCGTCGTCTTGTGTCATCGCCCGGCGGAACTGTCATGAGCCCCCTCGCCATCGTCATCATTTCCTTGAGTATGTCGGTCGACGCCTTCGCGGCGGCACTCGCCAAAGGCGCCGCGCTGCACCGCCCCCA
>Ga0310811_10006826_pt1 | contig 14590 bp, 14 predicted proteins | sample YCmetagenome_FD_207642 | JGI IMG/M metagenome (GOLD analysis project Ga0310811, IMG submission 207642) | Soil microbial communities from experimental microcosm in Duke University, North Carolina, United States - YC | ecosystem: Engineered > Artificial ecosystem > Soil microcosm > Unclassified ...
AGTTCCAGGAGGCCATGCGCGAGGCCGAAATGGCCGACCTCAAAAAGAGCTTTGACGAGGTCAAGGAAGCCGCGACGGGGCTTACCTCCGGCAACATCATGACCTCGCTGCAAAAGGACGTCGGCGACGCCCTGCAGATCTCCGACATCGACAAACCCGCCGATCCGCAAATCGCGTCCGCGATCGGTGAATCGGTGACGCCGACCACGCCGACCGAACCCACGCCGGAGACTTTCGTCGAAGCCGAAACCCACGGGGTGGTCTCCGAGCCGCTGGCCATCACCCGCGAGGATCTGCCGCCGCCGATTGAGATCGCGCCCCCGGCGCCCGACATCGTCAAGGACGCCAAAGCGTCATGAGCGACGAAGACATCGAGGCCAGCAAAGCGCCGCTGATGGACCACCTGATCGAGCTGCGCTCGCGGCTGATCAAGGCGCTGTTGGGTTTCGGCATTGCCTTCATCTTCTGCTTCTTCTTCGCCAAGCAGATCTACAACGTGCTGGTGTGGCCGTTCGTCTGGATCGCAGGTCCCGAGAATTCGAAATTCATCTACACCGCGCTGCTGGAATACTTCCTCACGCAGTTGAAGCTTGCGCTGTTCGGCGCCGGTTTCATCTCGTTCCCGATCGTGGCGACGCAGATCTACAAATTCGTGGCGCCGGGCCTCTACAAGCATGAGCGTGGCGCGTTCCTGCCATATCTGATCGCAACCCCGTTCTTCTTCGTCCTCGGCTCGATGCTGGTCTATTTCGTCGTGCTGCCGATGCTGGTGCGGTTTTCGCTCGGCATGCAGCAGGCCGGCGGCGCCGAGACCGCGCAGATCCAGTTGTTGCCCAAGGTCGGTGAATATCTGTCCCTGATGATGTCGCTGATTTTCGCTTTCGGCGTCGCGTTTCAGCTGCCGGTGATCCTGACGCTTTTGGGCCGGATCGGCATCATCACCTCGAAACAGCTGCGCGAAAAGCGCCGCTATTTCATCGTCGTCGCGTTCATCATTGCCGCCGTCCTGACGCCGCCTGACGTCATCAGCCAGGCCTCGCTCGCGATTCCCCTGCTGGCCCTTTACGAAGGCTCGATCATCGCCGTCCGCATGGTAGAAAAGAAGGCCGCCGCCAAGACCGCCGCGACCGGGGCGCCGCCTGCCGCCAATCCGGCGGAGTAGGGCCGCTTCGCTGTTCCAAAAGCCGTCTATTCGGGTTACTGGATGCGCGCCTTTACCGGCGCGATTCAGGAATGGCCCGCCATGCATGACATCAAATCGATCCGCGACGACCCTGCAGCCTTCGACGCCGGCCTGAAGCGCCGCGGGCTGGCGCCGTTGTCGTCACAGCTGCTCGCGATCGACGAAAGGCGCCGCGCGGCGATCCTGGCCTCCGAGCAGGCGCAGGCAAGACGCAACGCGGCTTCCAGGGAAATCGGCGACGCCAAGAAGGCCAAGGATGACGCGCGCGCATCGAAGCTGATGGCGGAAGTTGCCGAGCTCAAGAGCACGATGCCTGAACTAGAGCTTGCTGCCAAAGCCGCGGATGAAGAGCTCGCCACCGAATTGGCTGCGATCCCGAACCTGCCGCTCGACGAAGTGCCAGACGGCGCAGACGAGCACGGCAACGTGCAGCGCGCGGTGTTCGGCAAGGCCCGCCACTATGGCTTCGCGGCGAAACCGCACGACGATGTCGGCGGCGCGCTCGGCTATATGGATTTCGAGGCGGCGGCGAAACTTTCCGGTGCTCGCTTTGTGGTGTTGAAAAAAGGTCTTGCGCGACTGGAACGGGCTATCGGGCAATTCATGCTCGATCTCCACACCAACGAGCACGGCTATGCGGAGATCAATCCGCCGCTGTTGGTGCGCAACGACGTGATGTTCGGCACGGGGCAATTGCCGAAGTTCGAGGATGATCAGTTCTGGGCCATCAAAGGTGAGCTGCTCGTGGCTGGCGATGCTGGCAGGCTCAAGAGCGAACGCCTCGGACTGATTCCCACCGCCGAAGTCTCGCTGACCAATCTCGTTCGCGAATCCATCGTCGACGACAAGGAACTGCCGATGCGGCTGACTGCGCTGACGCCCTGCTTTCGTGCGGAAGCGGGGGCGGCCGGCCGCGATACCCGCGGCATGATCCGCCAGCATCAGTTTACGAAAGTGGAGCTGGTGTCGATCACCACGCCGGAGACCAGCAAGGACGAGCACGAGCGGATGCTGTCCTGCGCCGAGGAAGTGTTGCGGCGGCTCGACCTGCATTACCGCGTGATGACGTTGTGTGCCGGCGACATGGGCTTCTCAGCGCAAAAAACCTACGACATCGAGGTGTGGATGCCGGGGCAGGGTGATGGCGGCGCCTATCGCGAAATCTCCAGCTGTTCGGTGTGCGGCGATTTCCAGGCGCGGCGCATGGATGCGCGCTATCGTGGGTCCGACGGCAAGCCGCGTTTCGTGCATACGCTGAACGGGTCCGGCACCGCGGTCGGCCGCGCGCTTATTGCGGTGATGGAAACCTATCAGCAGCAGGACGGATCGATTGCGGTGCCCGATGTGTTGCAGCCCTATATGGGCGGCCTCAAGGTGATCGAGCACGATAAATAGCAAAAGCAAGAAAATGGCACTGCATCGCGACATCTTCTGGGTGGGGAAGCAATGGGCCGTCACGGGCAATGGCGTGCAGGCGTGCGACCAGAAGCAGAAGAGCCAATTCGACATCGAGTCCGCCAGGTTGTGGGACGACGATGTGGTGGAACGGCTCCGCACCAACAAATGGCTCAACGTCGATGATCTCGAAAAAGCGCTCTCCATCGCCCGGCAGCGCTTCCCGCAGCCATCCGGCACGATAGCGCGGCCGGCGTCCGAGACGATGGCGCCAGCGCCGCCGGTTGCGCCGATCGAGGCTCTTCCCAAAGTCCAGCTGGTCGCTAAGCTGGAACCATCGAAATCTGCAAAGCTGGATTCAATCAAGCCGCCCGCTGCTGCTGACGTGTTGCGAACGCCGTCGGTTACCAAGCCGGCCCCCGCGCCGCCCAAACCCGCGGCGCCCGGATTCCACATGCTGTTTGCAGGCGCCGCCAAGTTCATCCGCCCGTGGCGCGTGCGGATGAAGAGATGACCCAAACTCGCGGGTTTGCCTCGACGGCGATTGCCGGATAAGACCGCGAGAGAACCAGAAGGCATTTTGACGGATGCGTATTCTCTGCACCAATGACGACGGCATCCATGCGCCCGGCTTGAAGGTCGTCGAGGATATCGCGCGTGCGTTGTCCGACGACGTCTGGATCGTGGCGCCCGAACTCGATCAGTCCGGCGTCTCGCATTCGTTGTCGCTGAACGATCCGCTGCGGTTGCGCGAAGTGGGCCCGCGTCACTTTGCGGTGCGGGGCACGCCGACCGATTGCGTGATCATGGGCGCGCGCCACATCCTCGGCGAGAAGCTGCCCGATCTCGTGCTGTCGGGCGTCAACAAGGGCCGCAACGTCGCCGAGGACGTGGTCTATTCCGGCACCATCGCCGGCGCGCTGGAAGGGACCATTCTGGGCATCCCGTCGTTTGCGCTGTCGCAGGAGTTTTCCATCGACACGCGTCAGGCGCCGCTATGGGACACCGCGCTGAAATTCGGACCGGACATCCTGCGCAAGGTGATCGATGCCGGCATCCCCAGGAACACCGTGATCAATGTCAACTTCCCGGCCTGCACGCCCGACAAGGTCAAGGGCATTCGCGTTACGCGGCAGGGCAAGCGCAATCTCGGTTTCCTTAAAGTGGACCAGCGCCATGACGGTCGCGGCAACCCGTATTTCTGGATCGGCTTTGAGCGCGCCGCGATGATGGACGCGCCGGCGGAGGGCACCGATCTGGCCGCGCTCGCCGCACGTTACGTGTCGGTGACGCCGTTGCGGCTCGATCGCACCGACGAAGCATTTTCGGAAGCACTGACGACGACGCTGAAATAGGCCCGCAACCGCAAACACCGGCGTCGTCCTTCAGGATGACGGCGATTGGTCAGCTGTCAACGATTTCGAAAAACCAATCGACTTTGATAGGCCTACGCCGCCGCGCTCTTCAGCGCGCTGCTGATTACCTGGGCCAGCGTTTCCAGCTGAAACGGCTTCTGCAGCGCCGGGCGGTCGCGATATTCTTCCGGGAGTCCCGACGAGCCGTAGCCGGTCGCGAAGATGAAGGGGCGGTTGCGCGCCTTGATCAGTTCGGCCACCGGCGTGATCACCTTGCCGTTGACGTTGACGTCGAGGATCGCAAGGTCGAATTCGGTCGACTGGGCGAGCCTGACCGCTTCACCGATTTCGCCGGCCTCGGCGGCGACGCTGTAGCCGAGTTCTTCGAGCATGTCGGCAACCATCATCCGGATCATGACCTCGTCTTCGACGAGAAACACAGAACAGCCCGGCGGCCGTGGCGATATCATGATGGAATCCTTGCCCTTCCAGTTTCAAGGTTCGCAAATAACGCCAGCCGGCGCAACGACAACATGGAGCCCCGAATACCCGCGGCGAGGCGGTGCCAAGGCCCGCCGAAGCCCGATTTTCCGGGCTCTAACGTCGATATGGAACGTCGGTTCCAGCTCCGGAACCCGATTTTTGAGGAAATTCTTCCTTAATGCATGGACGGCTATTGCATCCCGTCCGGGCCGACTGGATGAATGGCAAACCCGCGTCCGTTTGAGTCTGCAATGTCCCAGGATCCGCCCGAAAAGATGATGTTCCAGCTCAACCTGCGGCGGCGGGGGATCTCGGATCAAACCATCCTTCGCACCATGGAAGAGGTGCCGCGCGAGATGTTCGTGACGCCGGCCGATCGCGGCCATGCCTACCGCGACAGTGCGCTCGGCATCGCCTGCGGGCAGACCATCAGCCAGCCCTTCGTCGTTGCCTACATGACCGAGCAATTGCAGCTGCAAAAGCAGCATAAAGTGCTCGAGATCGGCACCGGCTCGGGTTATCAGGCCGCGATCCTGTCCAGGCTTTGCCGGCACGTGCTGACCATCGAACGCTACCGGACGCTGGCCGACAGCGCCCGCGCCCGGCTCGAAAAGCTCGGCTACGACAATATCGAGGTCCTGCTTGGCGACGGCTTCGATATCCCACCCGGCGGGGGGGATTTCGACCGCATCATGGTCACCGCGGCGATGGAGGAGATTCCGGAGCGGTTGCTGGCGCGGCTCGCGCCGGGTGGGATACTGGTTGCCCCGGTCGGGCCCCATCGGGGCACCCAGACCCTGGTCCGCGTCACCAGGACGGAAGCCGGTTTCGACCGCAAGGCGCTGGTCGATGTCCGCTTCGTGCCGGCGCTGCCGGGGATCGCGCGCGAACTGTAGAATCCCGGATTGGCGGTTCCCGCCAACATCTTATTCCCAGGGTTAAGCGGTTATTTACTCGGTGCGTGTTTACTCAAAAGAGTATTTTGTTGCGTACAAGTGAGTAACCATGTCCCGTGTCGTCGAGTTGCTACGCTCGCGTCGCGTGCCGCAAGTCGCGGTGCTGGCGCTGATGTCCGTTGGCTTTGCCGGCTGCAGCGCCGATATGCAGACGCGGCTTTCGCAAAACACCTTAGCCAATCCCTTCAATTACCAGCCCGAAGCCACCGGCGCGGTGCAGACGCCGCAGGTCGAGCATCGCGAACTGCCGCAATATTCGCGGCCGCAAGGCCAACCGCAGGCGCAATACCAATCGTCCGCCTTGCCGCCGCCCCCCGTGGTGTCGCAGCCGCAATCCTATCCGGCCGCAAACGGTGGCGTGTCGGGAGCAGGGCGCGGGCTTTCGTCCTACGCCGCGCCGGGCCATCCGCAGCTTGAGACCACCGGCACCGTGCCGCGCTCCGTCGCGGCGGCGCACCCGCCTGGGCAAGGCACCACGATCATCGTCGGCACCAGCGACACGCTCGATATCCTGGCGAAACGCTACAATGTTTCGTCGGCAGCGATCCTGCAGGCCAATGGCTACAAGGGACCGCGCACGCTTTCTCCCGGTCAGCAGTTGATCATTCCGCGCCAGACCGCGGCTGTTGCCGCGTCCGCGCCGACTTTGGCACCGCCCGCCAGCAAGCCGGTCGCCACTGCCGCGGCGCCTTCGACCGTTCATGTCGTCAATCGCGGCGATACGCTGATGAGCATCGCGCACCGCAACCATGTGCCGGTGGCCGAGCTCGCCAAGGCCAACAATCTCGATACGTCGGCCAAGCTCAGCCTCGGCATGAAGCTGACCGTGCCCGGCGCCAGGAGCGCGGCCGCAGCTCCCGTGGCGCAACCCGCCGCGCCGGTGCAGCAGCTCGCCGCGGCCGCGCCGGCCGCGCCGCAGCAGTCCGCGCGGCTGGCGCAGGCAACCACCAATGTCGAAGAAAAGCCGACCGCCGAAGCCCCGGCCGTAAAACCCGGCGAAGCCACCGGCGCGCTGCCGACCTTCCGCTGGCCGGTGCGCGGCAAGGTGATCACGAGCTACGGCGCCAAGACCAACGGCAAGGCCAATGACGGCATCAACCTTGCGGTGCCGGAAGGCACGCCGGTGAAGGCTGCGGAAGACGGCGTGGTTGCCTATTCCGGCAACGAGTTGAAGGGTTACGGCAATCTCGTTCTGGTTCGGCACTCCAACGGTTACGTCACCGCATATGCCCATGCGAGTGAGCTGATGGTGAAGCGCGGCGACACGATCAAGCGCGGCCAGATCATTGCCAAGTCGGGTCAGTCGGGTGAGGTGGGGTCGCCGCAGCTTCACTTCGAGATCCGCAAGGGATCTTCACCGGTGGACCCGCTGCAATTCCTCAACGGGGCGTGAGGATCAACCTGATTGTAGCCCCGGATGGAGCGTAGCGAAATCCGGAGCCGATCTCTCAACGGCTTGGACTGACCCGGATAGCGCTACGCTCCATCCGGGCTACGGGTTAGCAACTCCTATTTCCCCGTCAATCTCACACCCAGCCGCCCCGCCAGTTCCTGCGTGAACTGCCAGGCCACGCGGCCCGAGCGCGAGCCGCGCGTCGTCGACCATTCCAGCGCCTCGCGCTCCAGTTCATCGTCGGCGATTCTGATCCCGAAATGGGTGCAATAGCCCTGCACCATCGCGAGATATTCATCCTGGCTGCAGCGATGGAAGCCGAGCCAGAGACCAAAACGATCCGACAGCGAGACCTTTTCCTCGACGGCTTCACCTGGATTGATGGCGGTGGAGCGCTCGTTCTCGATCATCTCGCGCGCCAGCAGATGGCGGCGGTTCGAGGTCGCGTAGAGGATGACATTGTCGGGACGTCCCTCGATGCCGCCCTCCAGCACCGCTTTGAGCGATTTGTAGGAGGCGTCGTTGCCGTCGAAGGAGAGGTCGTCGCAGAACACGATGAAGCGGAACGGGGCGTTGCGCAGCAGATCCATCAGGCCGGGCAGGCTTTCGATATCCTCGCGATGGATTTCGATCAGTTTCAGCCGATCAACCGGCTTGCGGTTGGTGTTGATGTCGGCGTGAACAGCCTTGACCAGCGAGGATTTGCCCATGCCGCGCGCGCCCCACAGCAGCGCGTTGTTGGCTGGCAGGCCGTCGGCGAAGCGCTCGGTGTTCTCGATCAGGATGTCGCGCATCCGGTCGATCCCCTTGAGCAGTCCAAGGTCGACGCGGCTGACGCGCGGCACCGGCGCCAGCCGTCCGTCCGGATGCCAGACGAAGGCGTCGGTGGCGCCGAACGACTTAGGCGCGGAGACCCTCGGGGAGGCCGCGGAAAGGTGGTCGGCGATGGCCTCCAGCGCGCTGGCGATCCGCTCGGCGGCTGCGTCTTTCGCGGACGTTGCCGGACGTTTTGTCGCGGTTTTTGCAAGCCCCCGCGGCGCCGCCCGGGAGGTGGCGCGAGCCGCTGTATTGTTGGGTTTTTTCGACATTTTCGTTGTTCCTGACCGCGCAGCCTTATCGGGCCTTGGAAGCTCCCGCAAGCGCCCTAAATGAGGGGCCGGGCCACGTTGCAATTGGGCGAACCGCCGCTATAGTCCGCGCGAATTTGCCCGGACCGGCCGGATGCCCAGATCTTGATGGTCAGGCATGGCCGGTTCTTTCCCGTTTGACGAGGATTGTTGAATGCTGATTACCCCCGCGTACGCCCAGGCTGCAGCCGGCGGCGATGCCAACAGCATGTTGATGTCGCTGCTGCCGTTCGCGCTGATCTTCGTCATCATGTACTTCCTGATTCTGCGCCCGCAGCAGAAGAAGGTGAAGGACCATGCTGAACTCGTCAAAAACATCCGGCGCGGCGACACCGTCGTGACCTCCGGCGGCCTGGTCGGCAAGGTGACCAAGGTGGTCGATGACGACCAGATCGAGTTCGAGATTTCCGATGGCGTGCGCGTGCGGCAGATGCGGCAGATGATTTCAGGGGTCCGCGCCAAGGGCGAACCGGCCAGGGAAAAAGCCGACGCCAAGGACGAGACGTCCGCGAGCTGATCTGCACGCTGCATATTCCTGATCTGACGGGTCAACTCGATGTTGTATTTCACGCGGTGGAAGGCGCTGGCGATCATCCTGACGACGCTGGTGGTCTGCCTGTGCGCCGTTCCGAATTTCTTCCCCGAGGCCAAGGTCAAGACCTGGCCGCTGTGGGCGCAGCGTCACATCGTTCTCGGCCTCGACCTGCAGGGCGGCTCCTATCTGCTGCTGGAAGTCGACTCCAATTACGTCAAGAAGGAAAAGCTCGATCAGGTGCGCGACGACGTCCGCCGCGTGCTGCGCGAGGCCAAGATCCCCTACACCGGTCTGGTGTCGCGTGCCGACAGCGCCGAGGTACGCATTACCAGGGATACCGATGTGCCGGCGGCACTGGCGAAGCTGCGCGAGCTGTCGCAACCGCTCGGTGGCCTGCTTGGCTCCAGCGGCCAGCGCAGCCTCGAAGTCAGCGACGCCGGTGGCGGATTGATCCGTCTCAACGTACCGCAGGCCGCCATCACCGACCGCGTCCGGCAGACCATCGAGCAATCGATCCAAATCGTCGAACGCCGCGTCAACCAGCTCGGCACCGTCGAGCCGATCATCCAGCGGCAGGGCACCGACCGCATCCTGGTGCAGGTGCCGGGCCTCCAGGATCCGACTGAACTCAAGCGTATCCTCGGCAAGACCGCCAAGATGGAATTCCGCATGGTCGATTCGACCGTGTCGCCGGAGCAGGCGCAGCGGGGCCAGGTGCCGCCGGATTCGGAAATCCTGATGAGCGCGCAGGCACCCAAGGTCCCCGAAGTGATCAAGAAGCAGGTGCTGGTATCGGGCGGCGAACTCACCGACGCGCAGCCGGGCTTCGACCAGCGTTCGGGCGAGCCGATCGTCAGCTTCCGCTTCAACAGCTCGGGCTCGCGTAAATTCGCGCAGGCAACCGTGGATAATGTCGGACAACGGTTTGCGATCGTGCTCGATAATGAGGTGATTTCCGCGCCCGTGATCCGTGAACCGATCACCGGCGGATCGGGGCAGATCTCCGGCAGTTTCACCGTACAGTCAGCCAATGAATTGTCGATCCTGCTGCGCGCCGGCGCGCTGCCGGCGCCGCTGACCGTGATCGAGGAGCGCACCGTAGGTCCCGGCCTCGGTCAGGACTCGATCGAGAAGGGAGAACTTGCAGCTTACGTCGGCTCGATCATGGTCATCGTGTTCATGCTGGTGACCTACCGGTTGTTCGGCGTGATCGCCAACATCGCGGTCGCCATCAACGTCGCCATGATCTTTGGTCTGCTGTCGCTGCTCAACGCCACGCTGACTTTGCCCGGCATCGCCGGCATCGTGCTCACCGTCGGCATCGCCGTGGATTCCAACGTGCTGATCTATGAGCGCATCCGCGAGGAATTGCGCGGCGGCCGCAACGCGATTTCGGCGATCGACGCCGGCTTCCGCCGCGCGTTGTCGACGATCCTCGACTCCAACATCACCACCTTCATCGCTGCCGCGGTGCTGTTCTACATCGGCACCGGCCCGGTCCGCGGCTTTGCCGTGACGCTCGGCATCGGCATCATCACCACCGTGTTCACCGCATTTACCCTGACCAGCCTGATCGTCGCCGGCTGGGTTCGATGGAAGCGGCCGAAAACCGTGCCAATCTGAAGCATGATCCCGAACAGTGGACACCGGTTTTCGGATCAGATCATGCTTCCAAATGAAAACAGAACGACGAACCTGATCAAGCGTAGCTGGATCAGGTTCGCGTAGAGAAGGCGGAACCGGCTTTGACACAACTCGTTCTCATCGGGCTGGGCATTCTGATTGCCGTGCTGACCGTGGTCGCCGTGCTCGATCTGCTGCCGCCGCTGCGCATCGTTCCCGACGACACGCATTTCGATTTCACGCGCTTTCGCCGCATCTCGTTTCCGATCTCGGCAGCGCTCTCGATCGTCGCCATCATCCTGTTCTTCACCCATGGCCTGAATTTCGGCATCGACTTCAAGGGGGGCACGCTCCTGGAAGTGCAGTCGAAGTCCGGCTCCGCCGACATCGCCTCGATGCGCGCGACGCTGAGCACCCTTGGCCTCGGCGACATCCAGTTGCAGCAGTTCGGCGGACCCGCCGACGTGCTGATCCGGGTGGCGGAGCAGCCCGGCGGCGACGCCGCGCAGCAGGAAGCCGTGCAAAAGGTGCGCGGCGCCCTCGGGGAAAGCGTCGAATACCGCCGTGTCGAAGTGGTGGGGCCGCGGGTTTCCGGTGAATTGCTGGCCTACGGCATGATCGGCCTGATGCTCGCGATCTTCGCGATCCTGATCTATCTCTGGTTCCGGTTCGAATGGCAGTTTGCGCTCGGCGCCATGATCGCCAACGTCCACGATATCGTGCTCACGATCGGATTCATGTCGATTTCCCAGGTGGATTTCGACCTCACCAGCATCGCGGCGCTGCTGACCATTCTCGGCTACTCCCTGAACGACACCGTCGTGATCTACGACCGGATCCGGGAAATGCTGCGACGGTACAAGAAAATGCCGATGCCGCAACTGCTGAACGAGTCCATCAATTCGACGCTGTCGCGTTCGATCATCACCCACGTCACGGTGACGCTGGCATTGCTGGCGCTGTTGTTGTTCGGCGGCCATGCGATCCACAGTTTTACGGCCGTCATGATGTTCGGCGTCGTGCTGGTCGGCACCTACACCTCGATCTTCATCGCGGCGCCGATCCTGATCTATCTCGGCGTCGGCGAGCACCGCGACGCGCCGGACAAGCCCAACAAGAAGTAGCCGGGCATGGTTGCATCCTCGGACGTACCGCATTTTCCGAGGTCGGCGCCGATCGAGGCCTACGGCAAGGGCGGGTTTGCCTTTGCCGACATGTCGCATCGCGGCTCGCTGCTGTGCCTGCCCGACGGCATCTGGGCCTGGGACGTCACCAAGCCCGCTGAAATCGACGAGTATTCGCTACTGCGCGTGTTCGAGGCCGCCAATGCGATCGACACCTTGATCATCGGCTCCGGCACGGATGTCTGGATACCTCCCAAACATTTGCGCGAAGCGCTGCGCGCCGTGCGGGTGGTGCTCGACCCGATGCAGACGGGGCCGGCGATCCGCACTTACAACATCATGATCGGCGAGCGGCGGCGCGTCGCGGCGGCGCTGATCGCGGTGCCATGAGCGCGGCCGACGCTACAAAAACCTCTGCCGGCCTTTGCGCCGACCTGGTGCGCAGCCATGATTTCGTCCGCTACGCCTCGACGCTGTTCATGCCGGCCACCCAGCGCCGCGCGCTGCTGGCGCTCTACGCCTTCAATGTCGAGATTTCGCGGGTCCGCGATCATATCAGCCAGCCGCTGCCGGGTGAAATGCGGCTCCAATGGTGGACCGACATGCTGGCGGGCACCGGCCATGGCGGCATCGAGGGCAATCCGGTCGCCGCCGAATTGCTGCGCGTCATCCGTGATTACCGCCTGCCGGTCGAGCCGTTGTCCCGCCTGATCGATGAGCACCAGTTCGATCTCTACAACGATCCGATGCCGTCGATGGCGGCGCTGGAAAGCTACATCAGCGACACCTCGTCGGCGCTGTTCCTGCTCGGCGCGCGCGTCGTTTCGAATCCGTCGGAGACGATCGACCATCTCGCGCGCCACGCCGGATTGGCCTACGGCCTCATGCAAGTGATCGCGACGCTGCCGTGGGATGCGGCGCGGCGCCAGCTGTTCGTCCCGCTGCAATTGCTGGAGCAACATGGCAGCAGCATGGAAGATGTGTTTTCAGGCAAGCAGACCCCGAAAGCGCGCGCGGCGATCGATCAATTGATCGGCGAGGCGCGGGGGCATCTCGAGACCGCCTTCGAGTTGCTCGCCAGCGTGCCGCCGGAGGTGCGGCCGGTGTTCCTGCCGCTGGCGCTGGTCCGCCGCGATCTGAAGCGGATGTCGCGGGCGGATTCCGATCCGTTCGCGCCGCGGATACCGTCGCGATTCCGGACGTTGTGGACGCTGTGGCGGGCGTCGCGCTTGCCGGAGTTTGGCGGGTAGGCGTTGCCACCGAGCGGCCGGCGGGTAGCTGTCTATACTTCAGTAAGTGACCTTGGCAGAGGTATCTGAACCAGAACAACAGGTCCGGACACATATCCTGGGATACCAAGGTTCGCTCCAGGAGATTGCATGACCACGGATTGGAGGTTTCGGAGCGCGCTTTTTGCCGCCTTGATATTCCTGGTTTACCCGGCCGCCGCCGCCCCATGCGATCGCCCGCAAGACCCCGCGGCCGCGATCGCCGACTGCACGCAGAGCATCAATTCGGGGAAATGGAAAGGCCGCTCTCTGGCGGCTTACTACGGCAATCGAGCTGCCGCTTATCACGAGCAAGGCGACAACGACCGCGCCATCGCCGATTACGATGAGGCGATCCGGCTCGGTGCCAAGGATACCTTGACGTTCCTCCGTCGTGGAATCGCCTCCAGTGACAAGGGCGACAACGATCGTGCCATCGCCGACTTCAGCGAGGTGATCCGGCTCGACCCCAAATTTGCAAGGGGCTTCCTCACCCGAGGTATCGCCTTCGGTGACAAGGGCGACAACGACCGTGCCATCGCCGACTTCAGTGAGGCGATCCGGCTCGACCCCAAAGACGCCATGGCCTTCAATGCACGGAGCCTTGCTTATCTAAAGAAGGGCGACGCCGACCACGCCATCGCCGATCTCAGCGAGGCGATCCGGCTCGATCCCCAGGATGCCGGCGCCTTCAAAAGTCGAGGTCTCGCTTATCGCAAAAAGGGCGATGCCGACCACGCCATCGCTGACCTCAGTGAGGCGATCCGTCTCAATCCCAGGGACGCCGTAGTCTTCGTCGCTCGAGGTGGTGCCTTCAGCTTCAAGGGCGACTTCGAGCGCGCTGTCGCCGACTACGGTGAGGCGATCCGGATCAATCCCGGGAATGCCGACGCCATCAAGAGCCGAGGCGATGCCTACCGTGCAAAGGGCGACCCCGACCGGGCCATCGCCGACTACACTGAAGCGATGCGGCTCGATCCCAAAGACGCCTTTACCTTCGTCGGCCGGGGTCAAGTCTTCAGCTACAAGGGTGACTTCGAGCGCGCGATCGCCGACTACACCGAGGCGATCCGGCTCGATCCGAAATCCGCCCTGGCCTACTTTGTCCGCGGGCGTTCATATTTCATTGTCGGCTTGGTCGAAAAGTCGCTGGCCGATCTTGACCAGGCAAGTGCGTATGCGCCGAAAGAAGCCTATGTGGCGCTGTGGGTCGATATCGTCAGCCGGCGGAACAATCTCCCGAGCCGCCTGGCGCAAGCCAGTTCCAGGATCGACATGACCGTCTGGCCGGCGCCCATCGTCAAATTGTTCATGGACCAGACGATGCCCGCCGACGTACTTGCGGTAGCAAACGATTCGGACGCCACCAGGAAGAAGGGCCGGGTCTGCGCGGCAAATTTTTACAGTGGGGAGCTTTCGTTGATCAAAGGTTTGAAAGACGAAGCAACTCGCTTTTTCCGTCAGGCCGCAAGCGACTGCCCTTACCGCTTCAACGAGCGGGGTGACGCCAATGCTGAACTCAAGGCGCTTGGCGCAGTCCCATAAGATTCGCTTGGTCACTACAAACTCCTAGCCCCCGGCAACGTCCGGTTTTTCGGGGAGCTACGGCGGACAGGTCGCGGGTAGCGGCTAACGCGTGGCGCTGGATGGCGAATCGATGTCCGCCGCCTCGAAATTGAACCGGTCCCGCAGATTCTTGCGACTCTCCACAATGTCCTTCAGGAAGAGCCGGTCGGCGTCGCTCTTCATCATCGGCTCGATCAGGTCGAGTTGGTTCATCGCAACAAGCTGCAGGATCTCGGTGCGTGGTTTGCCGGCGGCATCACGGGGAAGGGCGTGAACGACCTGAATATGCTCCGGCGGCTTGACGCCCTTGGCCGAGGAAAGCTCGCTGCGCAACTGTTTTTCCAGCGCCACTTGATCCGCCTCGACGAAGGCGTAGAGCCCGACGCCGGTGCGGCGGTCGGCGAAGGCGACAATCGCGGTATCGCGCACGTCAGGATTCCTGCGGATCATCTCGATCAGGCGGGGCGCGTCATTGACCAGACGCCGGCCGCCGCCCTCGCGGTCGGTGAAATTGAACAGGCCGCGGGTGATCGCCTGATAGACCTTCTTGCCGGTGACGAGCCAGACACTGGCGACGACCGA
>Ga0310811_10006827_pt1 | contig 14589 bp, 18 predicted proteins | sample YCmetagenome_FD_207642 | JGI IMG/M metagenome (GOLD analysis project Ga0310811, IMG submission 207642) | Soil microbial communities from experimental microcosm in Duke University, North Carolina, United States - YC | ecosystem: Engineered > Artificial ecosystem > Soil microcosm > Unclassified ...
TGAAAATGATCGAAGTCGGAAAACGCGCGAAGGGCGTGCCGGCGGACAGCCTGCGCGATCTGATGAGGGGGGAGCAACGTGAATAGCAGCAACGAAAAGGCTCTCGACCTCAAGCAGGCCGCGGCGCTGCTCGGCGTCTCGTATTCCTGCGTCTACGAACACCGCGAAGAACTCGGCTTCTTCAAAGTCGGTGGCGTCTGGCGGGTGTGGCCAGAACATCTGAAACAACTTCCGACGTACAATCGGCCTCGACCGGCGCGGACGGATGATGAAGGAAACGAATCATGCCAATCCGAAAGCGAGAAGGCAGCGACGTCTGGCACATTGATCTCCGCGCGCCAGACGGCCGCCGCGTTAGACAAACTACTGGAACTACCGATAGGAAGGAGGCGCAGGAGTTCCACGACAAGCTGAAGCATGAGTTGTGGCGTACCGGGAAGCTCGGCGACCGGCCTCGCCGGACGTTTGACGATGCCGCGTTGCGTCTGCTGCAGGAAAGTGAAGGCACGCGAGACTTTGCAAACAAGCGCAGGCATCTGAGGCACTGGCGTAAGCATTTCGCCGGCAGATTCCTGGATTCACTGACCCGGGACGAGATTTTCGCAGCGCTCCCAACCTGCAGTGGGCGCACGAAGGAAGTCCGGCCCGTGGGCAGTGCGACGAAGAACCGTTATCTGACGACGCTTCGCATCATGTTTAGCCGCGCGCAGCACGAGTGGGACTGGATCGACAAGGCCCCGAAGCTATCTGAGCTGCCCGGCAAAAACAGGCGCATCCGTTGGATCACGAAAGACGAAGCGCAGCGCCTGATTGCGGTGATCAGCACGAACTGGATGCGCGACGTCGCGATTCTCGGCTTCGCAACGGGGCTTCGACGGGCCAACCTGCTCGATCTGGAATGGTCGCAGGTCGACCTGGTCAATCGGCGGGCGTGGATTCATGCCGATCAGGCCAAGGCGGGAAAGCCGATAGGCGTGCCGCTGAACGACGACGCGGTTGCAGCAATCCGGCGGTGGATCGGCAAGCACCAGACGCGGGTTTTTGTGCGGAAGGGGCATCCGATCAACAACTGGTCGACCGAGCAGTGGAACCGGCAGTGCGCGCGTGCGGGAATCGAGAATTTTCGCTTCCATGACGTACGCCACACCTGGGCAAGTTGGCACGTCCAGGCCGGTACCCCGCTCAACCGGCTGATGGAACTGGGCGGGTGGTCGAAGTACGAGAACGTCTTGCGGTATGCGCACCTCGCGCCAGACCACCTCGCGCAGCATGCGGCGGCGGTCACAATCTGGTCACAGCCGCAGACCGAAGCACCGAAGGAAAACCCCGGAAGGGCCGCTGCATAAGGCTTTCCGGGAAGTGTGGAAGGCGCGTTGTTTCAGGTAGCCTACCACACAGAGCATAGGCGGGTTATTGCATAACCCATTGATTTAAAACCGAAAGTCTCGCGCCGGTCAGCATTGAGGCTTCATTCTATTTCTTTGATTTAGCGCCGATTTTCGTATGTCTGTGCCCACGTTTGGGCACGATATGGTCACTTCGGCGAATTGCCCTTGGAACGCAGACCACGCACAAGATTTTTGACGGCGCCAAGCGCGCCGCCACCCTTTTGCTTTTTCTCTTGTAGACGCTCGGCTACGATCTCGTTGCAAAGCTCGATGCACTCATTGCAGATTGCGCTGTCGTAGAGACCTTTGACGACGATCTCGACCTGATGCTGATTTTTTTCGCAGAAGTCGCAAATGAACAGCCCGTTAGCGCTTTTCATTGCGAGCCCTTCAATCAACCCGATCCCACGCGTCCCGAAGCGCGGTGAATGCAGCCGGCACCACCTCGTGACCCTTCAGTGACACCTCACGGTCGTCCTTGGGGTAGTCCATCACTGCGGGGCTGCGCAACATCCGAAGCATTTGACGGCTGTGCAGGCCGGTAGCCTCAAGCTCGGCGAACAGTTCCGATTCCATCTGGTGCATCAAACGCCAGGTCAAAACGCCGGCCGCGCGATGGCGCCGCACAATCGCCGGAGCCAATTCCGTGATCGCGTCCCCCGCTTTATCCAAAGCCTCGCTGAATTGATCCATACCGCGGTCCTCTCCGTGAGTTAGCCTGCTATACGCCGCGCGAGCGCTATCGGTGCGCGCTCAGCGCTTCGATCAGTTCAAGTGCAAATTCCACTTCCCGCTTCAATGCGGCCGCAGATCCGTCCGGAGGAACCTGCGCCATAGCTGCAGACACGTGCTCGAGAGTGACGCTGGCTCGGTCAAGCGCGCTCCAAAGGGCGGCAATCTGCCTGCTCTTCGCTTCGTCGATAACCGCATCGCGTTGCTTGATTTCATCCAGCACAGCGCGGACGCTTTCGCTGCGAGGGTCGTTTTGCAGCCGGAACACAACTTCGCCATTGACCGTCATGCCACCCAACTTAGCGGCCTGCTCGACCTGATCAAGGACGCTTTGCGGGATTCGGAAGGAGGTTTTAACGATAGGGTCGTCGGTCGGCATGCGCCGAATTCTAGCCACGGGGCATTTAGGGCGCTACCATCGACAACTTCGCCACCCAATTGCCCGCAAAATTGCCTTCTGTTTGCCAAATGAAAAGTGGCATGCCGCGCGCACCATAACTGGACGCGTGACCGATCGCGGAAAGACGGGAGAATTAGGTGGACTGGAATTTGGAAGCAATTAATGCCGCACAGACGGCGATAAAGACGGTGAGCGATGCGGTGGACTCAATCACAATCAAGGCCAGCCATCTCGAATCGCTGTTCGTGCTGCTCGCGCACTCGACCACATCCGGCGATCTGCCGGCGGCACACCGAGAAAATGTCTGCATGCTGGGCGCGACTTTAGCCGTGGAAATCAGGGTAGCGGCCGTGATACTTGCCTAATTTTTGCGCTAGACTACGCAAAAATCACACGAGTGAGGCCAATATGGGCGCGGTTTTCGGTGAAATCGGGGCTTGGGTTATCTTCGCCGCCATAATCGGGCTAGTCGCCATTGGGGTGCTTTGGTATCCCGTGAAGTTCGGATTCATCGCCTGTTCGGCGGTATGGCGAGCAACTGCGGATACGGCGGCGCTCGCCGAGTTCGATGCGCTTCTCCGAGAGCAGCCAGAAAATGCGCGCGCCTACATTGCGGAAGTCCGCGCCGACGTCCGGCGCCCGGCCGAACGAGATCGCGTCGAAAAGCTTGTCCGACACTACGAGCGGCGCTACAGCGCCCGGTATCGGCAATACCATGCGCTTGGCATCCTCTGACTTTTCGTTTGCCCGGATCGCCGATTTTCAGTTAGCCTTTTTGCCATTTAAAAACGTCGACGGCCAAATGAAGAGAATCGCGGGGATCAGCCTACTTGCCATCCTGGTTAGCGGGTGCGCAATCGAAGGAATCGGCGTTGATGGCCATACCTTGGCTTATCAAAACGCCGAGGCGGCCAGCAGAGAATATGTTTCCCTCCACCGAGGCGACCGAGATTCATCCTGGTATGCAAACTGGTGCGCCTCGATACGCCCACATTTAGCGCGAATGCAGGACGAGTCCGCACGGTTAGATCGGTACTGCAAGGCGATGCAAGACCAGCCAGTTCAAGCCGCAAATATCGCGCATGATCTGGCCGAATATCTGAACGACGCAGCGAACACCGCCGCTAGACGCAGCGATGCTGACCGGTCTGCGCTGGCCGCTTTTTCAGCAACCCAACAGTCAACAGCAAAGCCTGTGCATTGCGCCTCACAGAGTTTCGGCGCTCAGACCTACACCAACTGCAACTAGGGCGACGCGGCAGCGGATGCCTCATTATTCAGCGCGTCGTAGTCGCGCTCGCACTGGAGGCCGGCGATTCTGGCGCTGTCAGCGTACGCTGCCAGGTCTCCCGCGCGCTGGTCAGATTCGCTGAGCACGTCGGCGAGCAGATCGAGGGCATCGCCGGCTGCCGGGCTTCCGGCGGCAGCGGCGGAATGGCTGGCGGCTTTGGCTGATCGTACGAGACCGGCGACCTGGTCGCGCAGGCTGCCAGCAGAAGCACGGGCAGCAAAAGCATCCGCGAGCGCGGCAGTACGTTGAGTGTTCGCATCTTTGGCGATCTCCGATTGAGCCGCAGTGCGGCGTTGTTCTTCCGCTCGCGCGGCGTTGACGGCTTGGGTTTGAGCCTCGGCCGCATGTTCCTTGTCCGTGGCGCGCGCGGCCTTCTCGACCTGCAACTCGCGGTTCTCCCACGTGTACGCACCGCCGCCACCGATCGCGATGCCAAGCAATCCGGCCGCAATGCCGGTGATGAAATATCCGTTCATAGATTCACTCTCCAAGGCATGCCGCGCGTTCCTTGATGCGACGTGTGTAGATGCCGTAGCATCCGTTCGAGCGGTCCGAGCAATCGAACCATTTTTTCTTGCGCTTCACCTTCGCCCACTTAACGTACATTTCGCATGCGGCGGGAAAGTCGCGAGCTATATAGGCGCTTCGGATGTCCGGGCAGTCCTGAGGCTTGCAATCCTGTGTGCTCGTCGCACGCCAATTGCCGACGCCCCGGTTGTACGCGTAGTCGATCGCCGCGAACTTCTGGCCGTCGGTGAGCGTGTCAAAATCTGCGGTCGACGTGCGCACTGCCTCGGCATAGTCTGCAAGGCTGTCTGCGAGGATCTGCTTGCATTCAGCCAGCGTGTAGCGCCGCATCGGGACATTCGTCTCACCGAAGCACACGGTCTCGACGTGCGCACCGACCGTGTCATTGAATGGCGCGAGGCCACCGCGCGCTACGCACCCGCGATCACATTCGTTTCCGCCGGTGAACGCAATCATGCCGGCCGCGGCGGTCGCGCCAAGGATCGCTGCGAGGCTTCGCTTCTGAGGACGAAAAGGCATTCAGTCCTCGATCGACGATTGATGCGTGTACGCGCTCCACAGCCCGAACGCGAAGATGACCGCCGGCACCGATAGCGCCAGCCACATCGGCATGCGTTCGACGAGCGCATTTGGCAGCGCCGCCCAGCCAGCGCTAATCGCTGATACAGCAGTGCCGACCATCAGCGCGCGCACCGAGTTGCGTTTGTGAGCCTTTCGCCAGTAGGAGACAGGCCGCATCATTTGCCCTCTCCCTTAATGAACTTTCGCCAGCCCCAGATGAGCTGCGAAATGATCAGCGCGACGGTCAGCACCGTCACGATGTGCGCTGAATTCGGATCAACCAGCCAGAGCCACGCCGAAGAAGCAACCCCCGTTGCGCTCGTTGCCCCGCTGGCCGTCGTCGCGATCATTTCTTTGTGCATGTGGTTTCCCGGTTTCATTTTTTCTGCGGTTTTCTGAGACGCTTCTGAAGGCGTCGCTCATAACTCTCGCGCTTTGAAAGCCCCGGCGCTGCGGGTGTGCTGAGCGTTTGCACAAATGCATTCCATTGCGCATCGCGAACCGTTTGCCATGTGTCCATCATTTTCATGACACCGGGCATAAGCGGGATTTCACGCTTCACGGATATCTCCTTAGATGAATCCCGAGCCGCCATCATCGTTATTGCGGTTGGTGACATTGCTCAGGCCCACATACCCAGACGTATAGCCTTTGATGTAGTTGTCGGTCACGAACGAATCGACACCCAGCGTTGCATCTATCGATACAGCGGTGCCGCCAGTATTCGTGACGCGATTGCGACGAACTTCGCTATAGACGCACCCACCGTCAACGCGGATGCCGCCCATGGAAGAACAGTTGTGGATCGTGTTATCGAAAATCCCGCCGGAGAAGGTTCCGGTAAATCGGATTGCCGCATCGTTGCCGGCCGCGCCGGCAAGGTTGGAAATCTTGTTGCCGCGCACGATGATGTCTTTCTGGCGGTTCGTGGATCCGGGATTCGAGAAGATGATTCCCGAGACGTTCACGTCGGCGCCAGTGCTGTCAATCGTATTGCCTTCGACGACGATGTCGTACAGATCGAAGCTGGTTCGCAGCGATGACACAATCAACGCATTCACGCAATCGATGATGACGTTGCCACGCCATACCTGACGTTGCGGAGCAACCGTAAGCCACATCGCGTTCTGGCAATTGGTGATCCGGTTGCCGATAACCTGCGTGTTGCGATCGCGCATATTGACACCGCCGAAGCAGTTCTCAACATGATTGTTGGCAACCAGAATGTGTTCCGCGTCGTTATGCTCGGCGATGCCGGCATGCCAGGTATTGGTGATGTAGTTTTCGCTAATCGTAATGAACCGGTTGATGCCGTTGTAGGTAAAGGCGTGGCTCGGCCCACCGAACCAGTTCGATGAAACGACGCCATGTCTACAGCTCGTAATCGAGTTCCGGCTGATCGTTCCGTTCTGACTGTTCGTGTACGTGATACCGTAGTTCACAAAGGCGCTGTTTGGGCCGCCGGTATTCTGGTCGAATGTCAGGCGGTTGTTATCGGCCACGAATTGCAGGCAGCCTACGAATTCCAGCCCGCGCTGATCGACCCGATCAAACGTACAATTGGTGACGGCGACATGGCGTCCGGAATAGATCCGCATTCCGATGTCTCCATCCTGCGTCTGCGGTCGCCCTTTGCCGATCATCGTCAAGCCGTCGACGACGATATTTTCGACTGGCGTCACGAGACGGATGCGCGGCGTGTTCGCCATCGGCAGCGTCTCAAGTACGGTCGTGTCCAACGTGACCGTGTTGCCGCTGATCGCGATAACGGTATTGAGTTGTCCGCTATAGACGCCGACACTCGATTCCTGGAAATTCCCGGTATTCGCGACTGACTGACTCAGTTCAATCATCGCGCCGACACTCAGACTCGACGCGTCGGCGACAGCGATAGTGGTTGCGCCAAGCGTCGCCTGCGCCGTCAGCAGAATCTGGCTATTGAGCGTGCCGCGGAAATAGAAGAGCCCCCCATCATCATCAGTGTTCAGATATGTCGCGCGCTGCGAGAAATCGAACACTGCGCCAGGCTCAGCCTCAATTCGAGTGTTGGTATAGCCGACCAGCGGGTTCATCATGATGTAGCGCGCCGCCGGTATATGCGCGGCACCGCCGCCGATCGTCTGGAACCAGTTCAGCCAGTTTTGTGCTGCGATGCTGTCATCCGTCGTGCCGTCACCCTTGGCGCCGAATTGCTTCAGCGAAATTGACGTCTGCGCCTGAAGTTTCCAGCGGCCGCCATCGCTCGCGACAATGATCGTCCCGCCGTTATCAGCACTCGTTGTGTCAGTAGGATCGAACTGATACGCGCCGCCACCACCGTCATGCGGAGCGTAATATCCAGTCACAAAGGCTCGCGTGTAAGTTCCCTTCGAAAGCGCGCGCAGACTATTGATAGAATCAACTACCCGCTCCAGCCTGTTCAGAAAAATCTGATCAAGAGACGCGTTGTCAAAACTGACCGCGCTTGCGTCCAGCCCGCAATAGGTAAGCACGTCGTAGATCAGATTTCCGATGGCATCGAAGACCATCTGCCGATATGTGCCCGATCCGAAAATAACGGCTTCACCTCGGCCATCCAGAATGACCGGGTTCGTATTGACTTCCGTCTGAGCGGCGTCCTGCCACGTGTCTTTGAGAGTACTGGTCCCCGGAATGCAGAACTGCACCGAACCGCCGACCAACGGAAATCCGTTGTCATCGGTCCACTGAACTTTTCCCTTCGGAACGAGAGGTGCGGTCATTTGATAGCCTTTATCCCGTGTAACCGGCAATCAGGTCCTGCGGCGTGCTAGTCCCTGCCGCGCTCCCGTTGCCATACATGCTCGACGCCTGACTGCCAGCGAGAAGCTGGCTCAACAACGCGCTACTGCCTACGCTGGATGCAGCGCCCCCGACCGCGTTTCCAGTTGCGATGTCCGAAGCGGCGGCCGCGTTGCCCGCGCCGATCGTGTTCGAGGCAATGGCGCTCCCGGTGTTGATCGCGTTATTCCCCGCGCCCGCCGCTGCGTTTCCGCCAAGTTGAACCGCTCCGGACAGAGCCGAAGCCTTCCCTGACGCCACGTTGTAATTCGTGTCGTACGACTGGAGCGCCTGGTTGTAGTAGTTCTGGTAGTACTGCTCCGCGAGCCCTGTTTCGTAGTTTTCAGAACCCTTGATCTGCGCGCCTGAATACCCGAGGCCGCGCGCCGCGTTCGAATTGAGGACAGACTTGAGGCCCTGCGTACTCGCGAACTGAAACGCTGGGTTGCTTGTCAGGTCCGCGCCGGAGTAGCTGAATGGCTGGATGCTGCTCAGACCAGAAAGCGCCTGCTCATAGGCCGGCATCTCGGATGTTCCGAGATTCATGTAAGGCTGAAGATCCTGCTGCGACTGGTTAAACATCTGCAACTGCGTCGCGTTCGCACTGTTCGCAGCGTCTTCCTGGGCGCCTGCCGCTTCGCTTCCGGATACCGCAGTACCGATACCGCCGACAACTGCGCCGCCTACGATCGCCGCCGCTACCATGTCGCACTCCTGAGTTTTTTCGATGCGTAGATTTGCATGTCCTTCTCCATCAGCGACGAATCTGGTTGAACAAAGCGCCACCCACCTGGCCGCCAGCGGCGCCCGCGAATCCTCGAGGCGCGCGCGCTGCCGAGCGGCCTTCGACGGCGTTAGCAAGCGCGGAGTCGCGCTGCGCCCCGCGCGCCGCATTGATGACGCGTAGGAGCGCCGAGCCGCGCGGCGTGCTGTTTAGCTGCTCGATGGTCTTTTGTGTCGGACTCAGGAAAAGATCCGTCAATTCGCCGATGCGATCGCCGTACGCGGCCGCTTGTTTCTGTGCGGCACGCCGCGCGAACTGCTGCTCGATCGCGCCGCCAACGCCACCACCGATAAGCGGTCCGAGGACAGATCCCGCTCCGGGCGCAATGAGGTTGCCCAACAACCAGCCGGCGCCCCCGCCGGTAGCCCATCCGGCCGCCCTGGATGCCGCAGAGCCCGCGACGCCTGCGTCAGCCTGAGGGGGATTGAGCCCCCATGCCTTTTTGATCGACGTGTTCTGTGACGTCGGCGAGCCCTTCCCCATCGCCAAAGCCGAGCGCTCGTTACGGAACGAATCCCGAATGGCCCGCAGTTCCTGCAGCGAATTGGTGTCTACGCGCGCCGCCGGCGAGTCGAGCCTCAGGCGCTTGGCATCTTCAATCTGCTTGATCTTCTGCTCGATCTTGTTGAGCTGCAGGCGTCCCATCGAATCGGTAATGTCCTTTTGCAGGTACTGATTCGTTTCGAGCGCCTGCTGCGAAGCCGCTGCGGTCTGCTTCGATTCCTGATAACCAGGCGCGCGCGCGCCGAGCCAATCTTCCAGATCTTGACGCGATTGCGTGAGCGCCTGATTCTGATTTGCGGCCGCGCCCGTCGTGCCCTTGGCGAACTCGTCATCCAGTGCGCGCTGAACGTACTGGATCTGTTCCGGCGTGAACTGGCTCACGTCGGGGCCGTTTTCAGAAGTACGCAGGCTGTCGCGCAGACCGTAGAGTTGAGCCATCTGGTCATCGGTCAGGTTCTTCGCCGCGCTCAATCCCGGCTGCGCGCGAAGCTTCTCCGTCGCCTTGATCGCTGTGTCGACCTTCGGCAAAGTGACATTTCCGTTAGCGTCGGTGACGTTAAGGCCCTGAAGGTATTCCTGAGCCTCGATCGGCTGGGTTTGCTCAGCGTAGGACGCGCGCGCGCTCGCATATTCCGGAGACTGGTTATCCAGCCATCCGAGGAACTGGTTCTGAGTGCCTTGGATTGCGCGCCGCTCGGACGCCCCGAGATTGTTGTCCCGTGCAAGTTGGATCTCGTCGTCAAGGCCCTGCTTGATGTAATGCGCCGCGCCGCCACTCAGGGACGCGGGATTGCCTTCCTCGTCCCGGACGAAGATCGGCCCCGCGCCCTCTTCGTCTGACAGTCGCTGCGCGCGCGCCACGACGCGCTGCATGCTCGGGCGCTGCATCAGCATCTGGAGACCTTCATCGACCGGGATCTCCTGCGAGCCGGCCTCCTGATAGCGGTCAAACACATCGAGGTTGCGGGCATCCTTCGCAGCCTCAATTCCCTCCGGGGTTCCTGCGAGGTCGGCGAACGTGCTGTTATGCTGGGCCTGCAACGCCTCACGCTGCGCCTGGAACGGATTGCCGGTGCCCGATTCGTCCGCCAGCAACTCGGCGCGGCGCATGACGGGCGCCATCGACGGACGCTGCAGAATATCGCCCAGATCGGCGTCTGGCGAGAGTGAGCCCACGCCCGAATTTTCGTATTGCCATTGCGCTTTCTGCATGCCCTCATTCGCCGCCATCTCCGCTTCCTGCGGCGTCTTGACGGCATCGTTGAATGCGCCCATCCGAGCTGCCTGGTTGGCATCTTCGCGCGCAGCGAAAGGCTGCGGATTCACTTCTGCGAGATTGCGCTGCAGTACGCCGAGGTTCTTGTTTTGCGTCAACTCGGCAAGCGTCGGAACGACGCCCTCGACAGGATTCGGCTGCGCGGCGAGCTGCTGACCATTCAGTGCATTGCGCAACTGCGTCAGCAACGGCGACTCTTTTGCCGCGCCTTGAGCGAGCGCGGCCGCACCGCTCAGCGCGCCATGAATGACGCCGCCTGAGGCGGCGCCCAGCCCAGTCTGCACGGCTTTCTGCGACCAGAAATTATCGGCGGCGTTATTCGTGACAGGCTGAAGTGCGCCGGCGAGACCCCCACCTGCAATCGCCTTGAGTGCGGTTCCTCCAGGAACAAACATCGTAGGCGCCACCTCGCCAACGATTTGGCCGAGCCCACCGCTAGGAGTTGCAGGGACGCCATCCGCATTGGATGTCGCGTTCCTGTCTTCTGCATCCGACCATTGATTGATCGCGCGCGTGAGTTGGCTATCCGGCGATCCGAATGTGTTCGCAACCGTCTTTGCGCCGTGCGCAACCGTTTGGAATGCCCCGTTGACGGTACTCTGAATACCATGCACCAAGCCCGATCCAAAATCGCTCTGAGCCTGTTGTGCCGCATCCTCGCCTTCCTGCGCATTGGCCGTTTGATCGCCTGCGACCGGACCAAACCCGCCGCGCGCCGGCGCGGCTGCTGGCTGAGTGGCTGCTTGCGAGGTCGCCGGTGCTGGCCTGCTCGACCCGGGCGCGGCGACCGGTTTGCCGTCAGATCCGTAGCCGAATTTAGCGAGAATATCGGCTCCCGCGCTCGCCGGAAGCGCTTGCTGGGTTTGTCTCTGCGCCGAACTTCCCGCGTTTTGCGCGCTTTCCGCGCTCGCCGTCGCCCCGGTCGCCGACGGCTTGCCATCAGGCGCATATCCGAATTGCGCGAGTACCGATGCAGCGCCGCTGTTCGCCGCCGGTGCGCCGCTCGCACCTGACCCGGCCGCGGCCCCGCCGTACCCGCTATCAACTGGCGTCGCGCCCGGCGTCGCCGGTGCGCCGATGCGATCGAGCACGCTCGACGAATAGGCGGTCGAGCCGCTGGCGACGTTCGGCGAGCCAGCGCCTTCGTTATAGGCGACGAGAGCTTTCGACGGATCACCGAACTTGTCGAGTTGCTGATTCAGATACCACGAACCGACATCCACGCCGACGGCAGGATTGAGCAGGTCCGACATCTTGTAGTTCGTGCCGTTCGCCGCGTTGTAGTCGGCCAGCGCGGGCGCGCGCACCTGCATCGGCCCGGCGGCTCCTTGTCCACCGCCCGACTTGTTCCATGCGGCGGCGTTGCCCTTCGATTCCTGCTGGACAACAGCGCTCACGAACGCAGGATCGAGGTTATAGCGCTGTGCCGCAGCCTGAATGACGCCGCTGAGATCGGCCGGATTCGCCATTACTGCGCCCCGCTACGCGACTGATAGTCGGAATATCCGGTAGCCCAATTGGCGCGTTGCTGCGGCGTGAGCGATTTCAGATATGCGCCCTGCTGGTCAGGGGTGAGCGAGTCGAACTGATACACGGCCACTCCGTGCGTCTTCTGGAAAGACGGCAACCACGACTGATACTTGTCCGGTGTCAGGCCAGATGCCTGAAACGCCTGCTGCCGATCCTGAGCCATCCGCTCGAGCGCCATGTTGCGATCGATGATCGCGACGTTCGCTTTCGTCGACAGCGCAGGATTCGGATTGCTCTTAATCGCAGCGTCGAGGCGAGCATCAGTCCCGGTACCCATGCCAGCCGATTGCGAATTGGCGTATTGCGTCATCAGTTTGGTGGCTTCGTCGTAGTTCGCCACCTTATCGACATCGCCTTGGGCCATGCCGTGCGCCACGAGCCACGATTTAATGTTGTTCAGGCCCGCGGTCGCCGGACCGGTCCCGCCGCCAGCGACAACCGCATCCCGCGCCGCCTGAAGGTTGGCGATGTTCGTCGGTGCTGCGTTGCCGGCCGCCTGGTCGTTCGAATACACCTGCGCCGATTGCGTCGCGCCGGCCTGCTGGCCGATCGTCGTCGCCGGCGCATTCGCCGCAGTCATCGGCTGCGGCGGCCGACCCGTATAGCCCGCCCCGCCCTGCGTAACCGGCGCGCCAGATGCAGCGCGTACTTCCCCAGCCGGAACCCATTTCATCGTTCCGTCCGGCTGTTGAACCTGCACAAGTTGGCCTTGCTCGCTCGGGCTGAGCGTGCTTTGTACGGGTGCGACTCCCTGCATTGGCCCGGCGCCCCCGGGCGCGTTCGCGTTGACCTGATAGGGAATCTGCTGGCTGCCGTTATTCACCCAGCCGAGTTGCTTCCCGTACGCGTGCAACTGCTCCAGCCCGCTCATCGTCCGCGCCTGGAGTCCCTTTGACCAATCGCCCATCTGCGCCGGATCGGTCGGGATGCTCGCCTCTAGTTGAGCCTCCTGATCCGGAGGAATGAGCCCGACATCGCGCGCATGCTGAAACACAGCGCGAGCATTGTCGGGCGTTGAAGTGCCGAGCGATGACGCGAGTTGATACGCGTAATTCTGCTTCTGCACGGCTGTCGCCCAGGTGTTCTGGTCGAGCGTCTGCGCACCCTGCGCGGCCACATTTGCGCCCTGTTGAACATCGGCAGTCATCCACGCGGTGCGTGGGTCTTGCGAGATGATCGAGGAAAGCTTGCCGCGATCGACTTGGCCAGTCTGGGGGTCGGTGGCTTGCGAGTACGCGGCGGCTAGGCCCTGCCGAGCCTGAAGTTGCTGCTGGGCCTGCTGCGTATTGGTGATCTGGCCGGCAAGCCCAACCGCATTGGATGCGGCCTGCATCGGATTGGGCTGCTGGATCTGGCCGTAAATGGAAGTATCGACGGGCATCGGCATCGACCGAATCAAGGCTGGCGAGGCCGATGCGCCGAACTAACACCCGGAGAACGCCGGTGCGTGGATTATTCGGAATTCTAAACTACTTTCAGAGCCATTTGCACCACGTCTGCTCGAGCGGTGCCATCCCAACTGCCCTGAACAGCGGAGCACATGGGAATTTCAGTTTTTCGCCGGCCGTCCAGAGACTCACGCCACGGCGACGCAGTTCCTGCTCTGTGGCCGCGAACAGCTCGCCGCCCACGCCATTCAGACGATATTCCGGAGCGACATAGAAGATGTCGCCTATCGCCGTCAGGCAATCAGCGTAGTGCAGGCCAGGGGCCACGAACGAAATGAGATATGCAACGATCGCTCCGCGCTTGCGGCCGATCATCATCATCAACTCGCCAGCGGCCTCGCGCGCGCGGTAAATGTGTTCCTGCGGATTGAGCTCGAACCCATGTTCCGGATGCATGCTGATCTCAGCATAGTGCGCGCCGAGGTGCGGCTTGAGCTCGCCGTAGACATCCGCGAACCGCTCGACAGCAAAAGTGACGCTCACTTGACCTCCACATCGCAAGTCTGAATGTCGATCACCATCGAAATGCGGTCATCATCAGAGTTGTTCACGACCTCATGCTCTTCGCGATTGTCGAACCAGAACAGCGAGCCAGTGTGCATGGGAACGTGCTCATCACCAACGCTCAATACGACGCCGGGGCGCCCGCGCAGCACTAGATGATGACGGCGCCAGCGTGCGGTGTGCTCTGGCGTGTCGCGGTGCCTGAAAATCCGGCCGCCCGGGCGAATCTTGTTGATCATTACCCGGCCGAGTCGAACACCGCGTACGGCATTCATCAGCGCAAACACGTGCGCGTGCGCCTCGGGGAGCCGGTTCCAGGCGGGATAGAAGATCGATTCGTGCTGATCATAACCGGGCAATCGGTTCGCCTTGTACTTTTCCAATGCCCGCTCCGAGCGGAGTTTCACCTGCCTCGGGAATCGCAACATGATCGTCTCAGTATCACCGAACGGACCTTGCGGGAAGTTACGCAGGTAGGTGTCTTCCTTCCATAATTCGGGCTGCCGTGCGATCGAGGCCATCAGCGGCATGGTGTCGATGCCGGTGGCCAACGTGAAATAGTGCTTCATTTTCTTCCCTTGCTCGTCGTCGATCTTTGCGCGGTGGACGGTGCACACTTCACAACACGGTCGAGCTTCGTTACCTGTTCGCGCGCCGAGCGCTGCGCTGCGGTGAGCCGCTTCCGGTCGGTCATGATTTCCTGCGCTCGAGCCAGCGTATCCGCGTCGGACTGCGCGCGCCAACTGTCATCTTCCGAAACCATGCTGCGGCCTTTCCTCGTAGCCATGCTCTTCTCCTTATCCGACTGCAATGCCGGAAACAGTCAACGTCACACCGGTGCCGA
>Ga0310811_10006828_pt1 | contig 14587 bp, 10 predicted proteins | sample YCmetagenome_FD_207642 | JGI IMG/M metagenome (GOLD analysis project Ga0310811, IMG submission 207642) | Soil microbial communities from experimental microcosm in Duke University, North Carolina, United States - YC | ecosystem: Engineered > Artificial ecosystem > Soil microcosm > Unclassified ...
GCACGAATACGTACAGCGGCCCCACCTCGGTCACCGCCGGCACGCTCGTGCTCGGCACCTTCAACTCGATCAATGATCTTGGGTCCCTGGCCCTGGCCGACGGCTCGACCCTGTCCCTGGGCTTCAGTTCCGGCTCGGAGACGGTGAACAGCATCTTCAACCTGACGACCGGGTCCTATGTGGCCGCCGGCACCTACACCGCTTCCACCCTGGCTGCGGCCCTGGGCGGCACGGTTAACGTGAGTAGTGCGGGCGGCACGATCATTGTCAGCGTTCCGGAGCCAAAGACCTGGGCGGCGCTCACCATCGTCCTCACGATGGTCGCGATCGCGGTCCGCAGGCGTTCCCGTCAGTTCGAGATCGCTTGAGGTTCTTTGCCGGAGGGGCAGCGGGTTCCCGCGGCCTCTTCGGCCTGTTGCCGAGCAGGCCAGCAGGCGCCCTCGGGAGAGCTGAAAAGAAGGGGTAATTTGCGAAACCGCCGGCCGGAAAAACAAACCTCGAGGCGGGAACGAGGTCAGCCGCCGCGGCATCTCTGGCTGACGTTACTGGAGACAGGTTGGCCCAGAATGGCACAAAGACTGCGAAGCAGGGAGGCTTGAACCACCGACCCAGCAACATTTCTATAGTTTTGCGGCGCACCTGGAGCATCGGAACCGATCGATCCCAACGCTTTCCTGGTGCAGGAAAACAAGCGCGTTTGGGCACGACCCTCCCATGATCAAACTCGCAAATAACGAGCCACCGCCTGCGCTCGGGATTGGACATGCAGCTTCTTGTAGATGCGCTCGATATGCGTGTGCACCGTGCTGTACGAGATGCCCATTGCGTCCGCGGTTTCCTTGTAGCTGTCTCCCTTGACGAGATAATCCAGAACCTCCGCTTCGCGCGGTGAAAGACTTTCCGCCGCCGGCTTGGAAGCGTTCGTCGAGCGCTTGAAGGACTGCACGACCTTGCGCGCGATGCTGCTCGTCATCGGCGCCCCGCCGGCATACACGTCCCGCACCGCCGCCATCAATTGCGCCGCGCGCACGGGCTTGAGCAAATAGCCGGCCGCACCCGCGGCGAGAGATCTGAAGATGAAGTCGGGATCCTCGTGAACGGTGAGCATCAGGATCTGGGGAAGCTCCATCACTTTGGAGAGCTGGTGCACGCACTCGACCCCATCCATCCCGGTCAAGCCGATGTCCATCAGGACGACATCCGGCTTGAGCTTGGGGATCTCGATCAGCGCCTGCTCGCCACTGGAAAGGGCGCCGACGCAGCGGCAGTTCGGGGCGCCCTCGAGGATGCTCAACATGGTCGCGCGCACATCCGCGTTGTCTTCGATAAGGGCGATTGTCAGATCCATATTCAAGTTCCCCGAGTCTTTAACGCTACCGTCAGTATGGTAGTCGTGCCTTTTCCGGGCTCGCTCCGCTGTTCGCACGATCCACCGATCGAGGCCAGACGCAGATTCAAATTTCCCAGCCCGTCCGCATCCGGCGCATTCAGGCCCGCAGATTGGAATCCGCGACCATTGTCCTCGATCGTGAGGCTCATCGTCTCGGCCGCGAAGCGCACCCGCAGCCAGACCTCCGTCGCGCCCGCGTGCTTGATGATATTGTGGAGGGTCTCCTTGACCGCCAGATATAGGTGGTGCCCGATTTCCGATGGCAACGGCATGGCCGGCACGTCCATCGGCACATCCAGGCGGCAGCGGATGCTGGCCGAGCGCAGATAGTCCGGCGCATAGGTGCAAACATAGGTGATGAAGACGTCCATCGTGTCGTTCTTCGGATTCACCGTCCACACGATCTCGTCCAGCGACCGGACCACGCTTTGGGCGCTGCGAAATATCTGGTCGATGTGGCCCTTGGCCAGGGGCGGATCACCGAAATCCTTCTGGGCCAGTTCGCTCAACAGCGCGATGTGGGTCAGGCTCGCGCCGATATCGTCGTGCAGATCCTGCGCGATGCGCGAGCGTTCGCGGTGCAGCGCCGTCTCCTGCTCGAGCCGGGAGAGTTTGCGCGCCAGACGCCGCTCGGAGATGGAGCGCGCGGCGGCAAATACCCCCAGAGCGAAGATCGCAAGCCCCGCCACGCGGACCGGCCACCGTTCCCAAAGAAATGGGGAAACGGTCAACGCCACGGTCGCTCCCGTGGTGTCCCAAAGGCCTGCGCTATTGCTGGCCGCGACCCGAAAGGTGTAGTCGCCGGCGGGCAGTCGCGAATAGGTGGCCGTGCGGTGGGGGCCGCCTTCGTTCCAGCCTGGGTCCCAGCCTTTCAGCTGGTAGCGGAAGCGAACGTCCTCCGCGCCGACAAAGGTCGGTGCCGTGAAATCGATGTCCAGCCGCCGATAGTCCGCCGGCAGCGCCAGCCGGCCTCCGGCCGTCCTGAGTACGGGGCGGCCATCCACTGCCACACGCTCGATCAGCGCCGGCGGAGGTGCGAGATCCGGCGGGGTGCGGAGGGGATTCACCACCGCGAGCCCGGAGCGCATGGGAAACCACAGGCGGCCGTCCTGACTTTTGGCCTGGCCGGGCGCGAAGCCAAAAGATCCCTGGAGGTTTTGCAGACCCTCGTCGCGTCCCAAATGAATCGAATGCACGCGCTCAGCCTGCCCGCTGGCCACGGCTTCGATTTCGCGGACGGGGACTTGAAAAAGTCCGTGATCGGTTGCGAACCAGAACCCGCCGCGATCGTCCGCTGCCATCGAGCAGATATACGCGTCGAACAAACCCTGCGCTTCGGTGATCTGGATGAACTTCCCGTTGCGCCATACGCCGAGTCCCGCCCCGGCGTATCCGATCCACACGCTGCCATCGGGCATCGCCGTCATGCAGCGGATGGGCTTCGGCTGGGCAAAGGTGTGGGCAGTCTCGTTTTTGAGGACGTCGCCTTCCACCCGCAGGAGGAAGCCATCCTGGGTCCCGCACCAGAGAGTTCCCCGCGTGTCTTCGGCCATGGTTCGAATGGCTCCTTTCGTGATTTGGGCGTAGGTCAGGAACTGGTCGTCATGCAGTCTTTGCAGGCAGCTGGGCGACTCGAGGGCGACCCATAAGTCTCCGGCATGATCCAGTAGCAACCCGCGGACCACGTCACCGCCCAGGCCATTCTCGCGGCGCAGCACCCAGAACTGGCCATCTTTCCATCGTTGGAGACCGCCGTGGGAAGTGCCGATCCAGACGCCTCCTTCGCGATCGTTGAGGACACACGTCGCGCTCGCGCCGGACCATCCGTCGTCCCCGGTCATGGTTTTCCAGGTGCCGCTTACATAGCGGGCCAGAGCGCCGTTCTCCGTGACCGCCCACATGGTCTCCGCGTCGTCCTTGCAGATCGAACGCACCGTCGTGGAGGGCAGCCCCGACTCGCTCGTCTGCAACTCCACCGTGCGTGGTCGCAGGCGATCCAATCCGCCGCCGCCCGTGCCGGCCCAGACGTTGTCTTCGCGATCTTCTCCCAGGCTCAGGATCATTTCGTGCGATGTTTCCACGGGCGTGAAATGCGTTCCCTCGAAGCGGAACAGGCCATTCACCGATGTACCTACCCAGACCGCACCCGATCGATCCTCGAATACCGCCGTGGGCTCCACTCCGAACCGTTCCACCGGCAGGGAGCCGTAGTTCAAGGCCTGCCCGTTTTCGTTGGCGTGGAGCAGCGTCGTCTCCGCACAGGCCCACACCCCGCCTGCCCGGGCCGCCGCGAGGCGGATAACTCCTTCCTTCGGCTGTAGAAGCGACTGGAAGATTCCATCCCGGACGATTCCGATATGCTGCTCCCGCGCCCACCAAACCTGGCCATGGATGTCGCTTGCCAGGAAGCACGAGCCGCGCCCCTCCGGCGCATCGCTCTCCGCGAATCGAGTCACGTGCCCCTTCGCGATCCGGCACACGCTCCCGTCCGCGTAGCTGGTCCAGATTTGCCCGTCCCGATCCTCGACGATGTTCTCGCATCTCACCGTAGAGAGGCCGTCCTCCTTCGTGAAGAGAGTGGTGGCCTGGCCGGACAACGCAATGACGTGCCCGCCTTCCAGCGCGAGCCAGATTTCACCGGCCTTCCCCAGCAGCATGGCGCGGATGATCGGGCGCGTGCGTCCGGAGGGGATCGGCACGGCCACATTCTCGAACCGCACGCCGTCGAACCTCGCCAATCCGCCCTCCGTCGCTACCCACAGAAAGCCGTCGGGTGTCTGGGCGATCCCGGTCACGCTATTGCCGGGCAATCCGTCATCCAGTTGCCAGGCTCGCGAGCTCCATTCAGATCCATCCGCGGTCGCGAATGGAGCGGCGCCGAGCGAATACATCCCCGCCAGGGCCAGGGGCCACATGCGCAACCATTTCGTGGTCATTAGAAAACGACGGCTGGGGAGTCGGAAAACCCGCCGATGAACGGATAGCCAGCAAGCCTTTGGAAAGCGGCGATAAGCACGGGAATGCCTGGAGAGCGTATGGCCCGCGTATCGGAATGCAATTTCTTACCGGCCCTGAATCGTCGCCGCGCCCTCATGGGGCGAGCCGGGGGCCAGTGACCCGCCTTGGGTCGAGGATTCTCCTCCGGCTTTTTTGCACCCGGTCCGAGTACGTCAGCGCTGCGAGCCCGGCGCCCACCAGGAAAATCGAGCAGATCAGCAGCGAGTGGTAGCCGAGGAGAGGATACACCGTGCCGCCCAGGGAGGCGCCGCCCGCCAGCCCGAGGAAAAGAAAGGATGAGTTCAGCGCGAGCGAGACCCCTCGGAATTCCGGTTCCAGCTCGACCATCCGGCGTTGCTGGGACGGCCAGATGATGTCGACCATGATCGGCCAGACCACCAACGCCACCAGCAGGATCGAGGTGGAGATCGGCAGGATCAGCAACGCCGCGAAAACCCCGATCAAGACCGTCATCGAGGTTGCCAGCAGTCTTTCCGCCGAGAACGCCGTCGCGACTCGTCTGACGATCAGGTTGCCCGCGACTCCGAACGCGCCGTAGATCAGCAGGGCCGTGCTGATCAGGCCATGTCCCGCGCCATACACGTCATGCATGATCGGTACGATCATCGTGTAGGTGACGAAGATTCCCGCCGTGGTGAAGAGGATGACCGCGAGTCCAGTGCTCGTGGCCGGGCGCTGAATCAGCTCCAGAAACTGGCGGAAGCTTATCCGGGGCCCGCATGAGCGATCATGAATGGAGGTCGCGATCCATCCCGCCGCCGCCGCGGTGGTCAGGGCGATGATGCCAAAGAGCCAACGGGGCCCATAGCTGGCGGCGAGCCAGGCCGATGCAGGGACGCCGACCACATAGGCCATGGACATCCCCGTCACCACGGTGGCCAGGGCGCGCCCCTGCAGAGCCGGGATCACCAGGGTCGACCCAAGCGCCAGGACCATGGGGCTCGTGAGAGCGGCGCCCAGCCCCATCAAGACTCGTGCTCCGAGCAGGATCGGGTAGTTGGGCGCGATGGTCATCACGGCGGAGCCTGTGGTCATCATGGACAGGCCAATCAAGACCTGCGATCTGCGCGGCCAGTGGCCGATCAGGATTTGCAGGAGGGGCGCGCAGAGTCCGAGCGTCGCTCCGAATGCGGTCACGAGAAGCGCCGTCGCCGTGCGGGAGATATGCCAGTCGATCGCGACGAAATCGAAGGCCCCGACGACGCAAAGCGAGCCGGTGCCGACCATGAAAAATGCAAATCCCAAGGCGGCGAGCGCCAGAGAGGTCGATGGTTTGGTCATCACGATGCGTTGGGAGAATCTGGCGTCTGGTCGGAGGCGATCGCGCCGGGGGCCGATCGGTTCTCCGCGCCGCCCGAACGGTGGCCGGGCTGCGGGAGATCTTTGGGTTCGGAGCGCTAGAGGATCGTGAGCTTGAGATCGATGTTCCCTCGGGTCGCGTTGGAATACGCGCAGACCTGGTGCGCCTTATCGACGAGGATTTGCACGTCCGCCTTGTCCATGCCCGGGACCGTGATCTTCAATTCGACCTCGATTCCGAAACCGTTGGAGATACGGCCGATCCCGACGCTCGCGTCGATGCTCGTGTCGTCCGGGATCTTCGTCTTTTCGACCAGTGCCACATATTTCATTGAGCCGATGAAGCAGGCGGAATAGCCCATGGCGAAGAGCTGCTCGGGGTTTGTACCGGGTCCGCCCGGGCCGCCGAACTCCTTTGGGATGGTCAGCTTGACGTCGACGCCTCCGTCGGAGGTTCTGGACGTGCCTTCGCGTCCGCCGGTTGACTTTGCGTGTGCCGTGTAGAGCGCTTTTTCGAGTTTCATGGAGGTGTTTGGTTTGGTTGTTTCTTTCTGAGCGTTGGAGTCCGCGTTACCAGCCCGCGGATTGCCACGTTCCGGTTGCAGAGGATTGATTGATCGCATTGATGAAGCGGTGCATCCGGACCGCGTCCGCGAAGTCCGGGGCGGTGTGGGTTCCGTCCTGTCGGTCGCGTGCGTGGGCGGCGTAGAGATGGGCGAGATCGAGCACGCTCGCGTCCAGGGCCGATGGCGGGATGCCGTCGTGGTAGGGGGCGGGAATCGGGAGCTCCCGCAACCGCTCTCCCAGGCCTTGCGAGCCTTCGATGCGGTCGGATTCCGGCCCGCCGAACGAGGAGCTATTCGAGATCCGCAGGTCGCCTTCCATTCCCGTGATGTCGATCTGGAGACCCGCGCCGTTCCTTTTGCCTCCCTCGATTTGGACTGAGAGGATCGCCCCGTTCCGGAGCGTGCCGATGACCGCGACCTGATCCGGCGTATGGTTCGGAAACGATTCGCCGGTCTCGCTCAACGTAAGCGCGGGGAATTGGCTTTCGACCATGGTGGATACCGTCTTCGGGCCCCCGACGATTTGAAAAAGCATGTCGAAGAAGTGCCCGCCGTAGATGGACAGGAGGTGTGAGAAATTCGCGGGGTCGATCGTCCACGCCAGTCCCGGCGGCCGGGAGGCGGCAAAATATTCCATGCTCACATGCATCCGGACCGAGCGCATCTGCCCGACGTAGCCCCCCGCGACGAGATCGCGGGCATGGCGCGCGCTGGCTCCGAGGCGCCGCTGAAGCCCGACCACGTGTCTGACCCCGGCGGCGCGGGCGAGATCCAGCAGCTCTTCCGTATCCGCGAGGGTCGTAGTCAGCGGCCATTCGCAGTACACGTCCTTCCCGGCCGCGATCGCCGATCGAGCCGTGGCGGCGTGTTGCGGAGCGGGGGAGAGGACCGCCACCAGATCGAGGTCGGGATCTCGCGCCAGCTCATCGGCGTCGGAGAAAACTTTGGGAATGCCGAAGTTCTGGGCCGCCGTCTCTGCGTTCTCCCGGCGCCGGCTCCAGATCCCGGCGATCTCATATTCCGGGAGAAGCTGGAGCACCGGGATGTGGCCATACCGGGTCCAGTTTCCCGTTCCGACCAGTCCGACGCGGATCTTCGACATGGTCGATTATTCCGCGAGGGTTGCTTCCACGGCGGCCTTGATGACCGCCGCTATCTTGTCCGGCTGGGAGATGTACGAGACATGGCTGGCTTCCACTTCCTTCACCGTCGATTTCATTCGGCCGGCCATGAATCGCTGCAAGTCCGGATGGATCGCGTGATCCTGCAGGGAAAGGGCGAACCACGACGGGATCGTTTTCCAGGCGGGCTCGGCCGCCGGCTCGCCAAAGATCGCCGCCGCCAGGGGCTTTTGTGTGGCTGCCAGGGTGGCGATCTGTCCTTTCGGGAGATCCCCGGCAAAGGCATCTTCGAACTTCGCCCGGTCAATGGTGAGATACCCGGCGGCATCAGGCACCAAGGCTGTGGCGAGGGCCGTGGGTGGAAATTTTGCAAGAAGCCCTCCGAGCCCTTCTCCCGCGTCGGGGGCGAATCCGGTCACGTAGACCAGAGCCTTCACTTTTTCACTCCCGGTCGCGGCATTGGTGATCACCGCGCCGCCGTAGGAGTGGCCGACGAGGATGACGTCGCCCTCCTGTGCGTCGATGGCTCTCCTGGTCGTGATTACGTCCTCCGCCAGGGAGTTGAGCGGGTTTTGCACGGCCGTGACCGTGAATCCGTCCTTTTGCAGAAGTGGGATGACCCCTTGCCAGCTGGTGGCGTCGGCAAAGGCGCCGTGGACGAGGATGATGGATGGCTTGGATTTGCTGAAGTGGCTCATGGAGTTTTGGAGTTGGTTTAGAAGAGGCGTGGAGAGTGTGGGCTGGACTCAGTAGCGGAAGCTTTCCGCGTGGGTTTTGGCGAAATCCGCCAGGGTCTTGGGCGGGCGCCCCGCGATCGCGGAAAAGTTGTCGAAGATCTCGTCCGCCCCCTCGGTCTTACCGGCCGTGAAGTCGGAGTAGCTGTCGAAGACGCATTTCATGTACGCGGGCTCCGCGCCGGCCGCGAGGACGTTGCGGTAGAACTCCTCCGGGGGACGCGGCTCGTAGGAAAACGGCTGCCCGAGGACTTGGGTAAAGATCCCGGCGATCTCGGGATACGTCTTCGCCTCGTAGCCGAGGCGATAGGTTTGCCCCGCGTGTTTGCCGGGGTTCAACAGGCATTCCGCCGCCACCGCCGCGACATCCTCGCAGTCCACCCAGCTCAGCCGGGCGTCGCCGACATAGTGGCGGATGACGCCGTTCTTCACGTAGCTCTCCCCGCCGTAGCCGAGCAGATTCTGCATGAAGATTTCCGGCCGCAGGTGGGTGAAGGTGAACCCGCACCACTCGATGTAGCGTTCGATGAACTGATGCCAGCCGTAGTGCGCGATCCGGGTGTTGTTGTCTCCGCAGGCACCGAGATGGACGATCTGTTCGACGCCCAGGCACTTGGCCGCGTTGAGCAGATCCTTGCTCTGTCGGAGCATGTCGACCGTGTAGCCGGTCACCATGAAGATGCGTTGCACGCCCTCCAGGGCCGGGCCAAATGTTTCCACCTCGTCCAGGTCGAGATACACTACGGGGACTCCGAGATGGCGTGCCTTATCGGGAGTGCGGGCCGCCGCGACGACCTCTACGGAGGCATCGGACCGGAGATGGGGGATAACGCTTCTGCCGACCTGGCCGGTGGCGCCGAGGACCAGGATTTTCGGTTTCTGTGGGCTCATGATTTTTTGCGAGTGATGCTTCAATCCACGATTTCCGCTTTAGGCCGCCACCGGCTCGGAGAAGGGGTAGTCGGTGTACCCGTGCGCGCTGCCGCCGTAGAACGTCTCGCGGTCGTGAGGTCCCAGTGGGAGTCCCTGGCGGATTCGTTCCGGCAAATCCGGATTGGCGATGAAATGCCGCCCGAACGCGACCACGTCGGCATCGCCTTTTTCCAGGATCGCCTCGGCGGTTTCAGGCTCGAATCCCCCGGCGGCGATCAGTTTCCCCGTGAAGATTTTGCGGAGCTGGGCTGCGGCGACCGGCGGCAATCCCTCCTTGATCGCCTCGCTTCCATGGATGCGGGGCTCGATCAGGTGGAGATAGGCCAGGCCAAATTGGTTCAATTGCCCGGCGACATAGCCAAACGTCGTGTCGGGACGGCTGTCCGCCATGGCGTTGTACGTCGTGCTCGGGGATAGCCGCACCGCCACATGGTCCCCGCCCCACACGGAGACCGCCGCAGCCGTGGCCTCGAGCAGCAGACGCGCCCGGTTTTCGAGCGAGCCACCGTAGGCGTCCGTCCGTTTATTGCTGCCGTCCTGGAGGAATTGGTCGAAGAGATATCCATTGGCGGCGTGGAGCTCGACTCCGTCGAAACCCGACTCCCGTGCCCGCTCGGTGGCCCGGCGATATTCCTCGATCACCGCCGGGATTTCCTCGATCGCCAGCGCCCGATGCGGAGAAACCGGCACCCAGCCGTTCTTGGTGAAGGCGACGCCTTCAAAGGGGACCTCCGATGGCCCGACCGGTATCGCTCCTTCGGTCATGTCGACGTGCGAGACCCGGCCCACGTGCCAAAGCTGGAGAAACATGCGACCGCCCTTTTCGTGGACCACGTCGGTGATCTTCTTCCATCCGGGGACTTGCTCGTCGGAGTAAATTCCCGGTGCGCCGAGATAGCCCCGGCCCTGGACGGAGACCGTGGTCGCCTCGGAGACGATGAAGCCTCCGTCCGACGCTCGCTGGCCGTAGTACTCGGCCATCAACGCATTCGGAACATCGCCCGGAATCGTCGAGCGTAAGCGCGTGAGCGGCGCCATGGCCACGCGATGGGAAAGAGTAACTGCGCCGAGGGTGACCGGGGTGAAAAGCTTGAGATTACTTTGATTATTCATGGTGGAGTTTGCTTTTGGCGGGTTAGCAGGACGGGGTTATTTCGTGTCGAAAGTGAGCACCATCCGGAAGCGGGCCTCATTGCGCATCATCCGGGCGTAGGCCTCCGGTGCTTTGTCCAGGGAAACGCGTTCGATCATCGGGTGAACTTCCTGCAAGGCGCTGAAGTTCAACGTGTCCTCCTCGTCGATGGCCGTGCCGACGATCTGGCCGCACACCGAGCGGGCCTTGGTGATGAGTTCGACGCCATCGAGCACGATCGGTTCGGGCGATGCGCCCACGACGATGAGTTTGCCGCGTACCTTGAGGCCTCCCAAGAGTGGTCCCATGGATTTTCCGCTGGCTGCCGTCGCCAGGATGGCCGCGGCTCCTCCCATTCCGAGGAGCACCTGCGCCACATCCTGCGCCGTGCTGTCGATGTAGTCGTGGGCTCCAAGTTCGCGGGCCAGCTTTTCCTTCTCCTGGCCCCGGGCGATCGCGACCGTGCGAAAGCCCATCCGACGGGCGAACTGGACGCCGAGGTGGCCAAGTCCGCCGATCCCCTGGATGGCCACCAGATCACCGGCACGAAGGTTTGCATTCCGCAGGGCGTTGAAGGTCGTGACTCCGGCGCAAAGTAGCGGTGCCGCATCGGCGGCCGTCACATCGTCCGGGATGGAGGCGAGGGCCCGGGCTTCCGCGATCGCCATCTCCGCGTAGCCGCCATCGGTGCTGATCCCGGAGACGATGAGGTTCTGGCAAAGAACGAAATCCCCGCGCCGGCAGGGCTCGCACTCGCCGCATTCTCCGCCGAACCACCCCACGCCGACCCGCTGACCGACTTTCCACTGGTGTACGCCGTCGCCGAGCGCCTCGATCCTTCCCGCGATTTCGTGTCCCGGCACGCGGGGATAGGTGATTCCCGGCCATTGCCCTTCGATCGTGAGCGCGTCGCTGTGACAGATTCCGGCCGCTTCGACACGGATGCGGACCTGTCCGGAGCCGGGCTCCCGGAGTGGCCTTTCGACCAGGGTCATTTTGCCGGGAGTGGTGACTTCAATTGCTCGATAAGTGGCAGGCATGTTCAGATGTGGTTGTGCTCTTCAGCGGGTGGGCTCATTCACGCTGCTCGTTGGTCTCACGCCATTGATCGGCGGATTCGCGAACCTCAGGTTGGGCCTTCGTCGAACCTATCGGGAGCGGGTTTTGGCGGTAGTCGGCAAAACTGCCGACATGGTCGCCCTCTGCGTCGAAAATCGGGGGCGTGAGCGACCGTCCTCTCATTCCGCTCGCGATCATGGATCTGCGGGCGAGGTGGCAATATCGGCAGCCCAACGGTCGCGCGACCATGCCGAGCTTCAGGCTCTGTGCGAGGCTCCGTGAAATTATTCTCCAGCCCCGAGCAGCTCCGGCCCCGCTCCGCAATCCTGCAAGGCCGAGGTATTGTTGCTGGCTGTGACTCCGGTACCGACAAGGCTGGCCGCGTAGGCGAGAGTGCCTCCCGCGTTGATGCGGGGAAAGATCGACATGCCAAACTTCACCCCGTCGAGGGACGGAGTATCCGTGCCCTCGCGCACGCGGACGACCGGGGTCGGGGTCTCCCGTAGCAGGGAGAGAAGCCGGCAGGACTGCAGATATCCCTTGCCCGGCGCATTCCCAAACCCGGCCTCCTCATAGGCCCGCGACGGGATCTGGATCATTGATCCCGGTCAATCCTTCTTCCGCCGTTGGCGGGATCCCGCGACTGCGGGACGGTTTAGTTTTCCCTCATCCCCGTCGGATGAAGTCCCGCAGGGAATAGGTTTTCCTCGAGAGCACCTCTCCGCGGCCGGAGAGGACGCGGATGACGAGCTGTCCCTTGGCGGGCAGCTTCGACATGCGGACTCTCCATTCCTTCCGGGCCGGGATGGTCGTGCGCGTGCCGGGTTGCCCGCGGACGAAGAACTCCAGCTTCGCGCCGCGACCTGAGAAGGTGCCGGTCAGGATGGCGTGGCCGGATTTCACCCGGATCGTCCGCGCGGGATTCACCCCGGTCTCGGCTGGCGCCGGGGTGGGCGTCGGGACGGGCTCGGTCGTGAGGATCGGGCTGCCGACCGTGAAGCGCGCGGCGTATTCCGGCGAGATGAGCGTGTTGTAAATGAGGTCGGTGAAGGCGAGCGACACGTTGGTCGCATACCGGACCGGCTGCCACCGCTGGTAGTAGAACCCGGAGAAGGTCGGCTGGGTGCGGGTGAGGCCGGCGGTGACGATGGCAACCTGCGCCAGGATCTGGTTCCCGACCGTGAGATCGGTGGGCGTGCCCGCGAGGTTGAAAGCGGTCATGCCCGAGACGGGCGGCGGATCGAAGCTCTCGGCAGAAATCAGGCCGAGCATCGTGAAGCGACCGGCGGGCTGGCCGACGATCGGCAGCCAGTAGGCGACATCCGCGTCGGTCGGGGTGTGACCCAGCGGCAGGACGAAGACGAGATAGACCCCGACGATGAAGGCCGCATCCTCGATCACCGGATCACCGCCGAGCTGGTCGGAGGTGAAGGTGGATTTGATGTAGTGGAGGAGGAAGTCGACGATGTTCTGGTTGAAGCCGGTGGACGTCTGCGTGATGAGCTGCTCCGTCGTCTGTGTGCCGGCCTGGGCGATCCATTGGGAGGTCCAGTTGCTGAGGTCCGCGTAGGTGGGCGGGACCGCCTCGCCGGGGTCGAAGATATTGAAGAGCTCGCTGAGGTTCAGCAGGGCGAAGATGAGGGCGACGTTTTGCACCGGCAGGTTCGTCGCCGGGGCGCCGGTGAAGCCGGTGGTGAGCAGGTTGGCGATCCATTCTGCACGGCGGAAGAAGCTGTCGAAGGCGAGATCCTGCACGGCGGGATCGGTCGAGCCGAAGCCGATCCACACCCGCGCGGCGGTGATCTCGTCCGCGGTGGCCGGGCGGACGAGCAGGTCGATGTAGGTCTGCTGGATGAAAGTGTCGAGGTCGTTGAGCGGGGTCTCGACGTCGTTCCTGAGCAGGACGGTGGCGGAATTGAAGAAGCCCAGCGAGGTGCCGTCGTTCGGCGAGCTCAGCAGCACGGTGAAGGCCAGCGAGGGCGGCACGGTCGTGTTCGGGGGGTAGTCGGGCTGGATGAGAGAAATCGAGATCGTGGTCGTGCTCTGCCCGGCGGGGAAGGTGGCGGTGCCGGCCGTGGCGACATAGTCCACGCCGCGCTTCGCCGTGCCGTCCATCGTGGTGAAGTTCACGCTCAGCGGCTGGGAGAGATCGCCCTGGCGCACGAGGGTGAGGATGGCGGTGCCGGCATTCGAGGCGAGGACGAACTCCTCCGCGCCGAACTGCACGTCCTTCGGCGCGTTGCTCGCGTCGTTCCAGAGCGTGATCGTGTCGCGCAGCACGCCGTCGATGTCGTAGTAGAGGAAGGAGATGGAGTCGTCGTTCGCGCTCACGAGTTGCGCGCCGTAGGCCTCGACCCGGGCGATGCTGCCCTGGATGACGAAGTTCGGATCGAAGCCCTGCTCGGGCACGAAGCCGCCAGCGCCGTTCACGATGTAGGGAATCGTCGGCAGCGAGTAGTCGGGCTGGTTGTTCGCGTCCGCGTCCGGCATGGCGAGCCGCTCGTAGTTGTGCACGTGGCCGGTGATGACCGCCGAGGCGCCCCAGGCCTGGAAGGGCCAGCGCATGTGCTCGTATTGCGCGTCCTTCGCCCCGGTCGCGGAGTAATAGGGCGGGTGGTGGAAGAGGACGATCTTCCACCGCGCGGTGGAGGCGGCGAGGCGAGCCTGCAGCCATTCGCCCTGCGTGGCTTTCACGGTCGCGGTGCAGGAGCCGGAGGTATTCGTGATCACCTCGTCCTTCCAGTACCGGCCATAGGGTGTCGGCTTGTTGCTGTCGAAGATGAACAGATGCACCGAGCTCGGACCGGTCGCCGCGCCGAGGCGCACGTCGTAGAAGCGGATGTTCGTCGCCTCGGTGAAGGCCGCGTAGCTGCCGCAGACGTAGCCATCCTTGTCCGTGTCGTAGCTCTGGCCGACCGGGTTGTTGGCGAAAGTGATCGTGGTGTTCGGCGCCTGCGGGCCGAGCATCGAGTTCGTCAGGTAGTCGAGGTAGGGCTGGCTGAGCGCGATCTTCTCCGTGGTGGGCGGGAAATCGTCGCCCACGTCGCCGTAGTCATGGTTGCCGAGAGCGGAGAAGAAGCGATTATAGGCCGGTGCTCCATCCGGATAGGGGTAATAGACCGGATAGCCGGTGCCCTTCGGATAGATGTAGCCGGTGAAATTCTTGCCGATGTTCGTATCGATCGTCGAGGCCTCGCCGAGGATGTAGTTGTCGTCGCCCACGGCCACGACGTAGTCGGGATTCCACGAGCGGATCATGGTGCCGAGCCGGTCCACGGGGAATTCCTGGTCGCGGAGGGTCTCGCCGAAGTCGCCGATGATCGCGAAGCGCACGC
>Ga0310811_10006829_pt1 | contig 14587 bp, 16 predicted proteins | sample YCmetagenome_FD_207642 | JGI IMG/M metagenome (GOLD analysis project Ga0310811, IMG submission 207642) | Soil microbial communities from experimental microcosm in Duke University, North Carolina, United States - YC | ecosystem: Engineered > Artificial ecosystem > Soil microcosm > Unclassified ...
CGCGTGAAAGGCCTCGTCGGCGTCCGCGACAGACACGACGCGCACGTCGGGAGGTAAATGGGCGTTCAATGCCCTGGTCAACGTGGACACGTCGTGCGCGAACGTTACGCGCGCGCTGGCAACCTGACCGAGTGCATGCACCCCCGCGTCTGTGCGCCCTGCTCCATGAGCCGTGACGGGACCGCCTTCGAACCGGGCCAGTGCGTCTTCGAGCAGGCCCTGGATCGACTCACCGTCCGCCTGGCGCTGCCAGCCGACGAACCGGCTGCCATCGTAGGCCAGCGTGATCTTCAGGGTGCGCATCGGTCATGCGCGGGAGCCGGGCTTCACGACGGGCTCGCCGCGCGCGCAGAGCGGACACGCGTCTGGCTGGTAGGTCGGCAGCGACACCGTCGCGAGCGCATGGAAGGGAACATCCAGGTTCTGGCTGCCGCCGCTGCGATCGATGATCGCGGCGGCCCCGACAACACTCGCTCCCTGCGCCCGGGCCACGTCGATCGTTTCCCGTGTCGAACCACCGGTCGTCACAACATCCTCCACGACCAGCACCCGGTCGCCGGCGCCCAATGAAAAACCGCGCCGCAGCGTCAGCGTTCCGTCCTGCCGTTCGGCAAAGATCGCGCGAACGCCAAGCGCGCGGGCAACCTCGTGGCCAATGACAATCCCGCCAAGAGCCGGTGACAGGACCACGGTCGCACCCAGACTGCGGACCCGTTCGGCTATGCCCACGCCGCAGGCCTCCGCCTCGCGCGGGTGCTGAAGGACGAGGGCGCACTGCAGATATCCAGAACTGTGCAGGCCGGACGTGAGCCTGAAATGTCCTTCCAGGAGCGCTCCGACGCGGCGGAACAGGCTCAGAACGTCATCAGCGGTGGCGGCAGACACGTCGGCGAGTATACCTTTTGCTTTCAGGCGAACATCCGGCGCAAAGTGATCGTCCTACAGGTGTTAACTACGAAGACACGAAGATCCTTACATGGGAGCTCGGCATTGATGCGTACGTCTGGAATTCTGCCGGTCGTCATGACGTTGTGTGTGGCCGGTCTCACGCCCTCATCGTCCGTTTTCGCACAAGGGCGGCAGGCGGCAGCCGGTGGCGTGCTGCTGCCGGCTGCGCTCCAGCAGGCCGCCGCCGCTGGAACGCAGGTGCGGCGCCTGACCGCTGACGAGGCAGTCCGCCTGGCTGCGGAGAACAACCTCGGTATTGAGATCGCGCGATTCGATCCGCAGATCGAGAATTTGAACGTCGTGCAGGCGCGCCGCGCCTGGACGCCGACGTTGAATTCGTCGTTGCAACAAAACAGCAACACGTCGCCGCCCAACAGTTTTCTGTCGGGCGCGCAGGGCGCCGCCCTCAACTCCGACCAGTTCTCGATGACGACGGAAGTGCAGCAGCAGCTGCCGTGGTTCGGTGGGAACTATTCCGCCGGCTTCGACGGCGCGCGCTCGACGTCGAATAACTTCTTCAGCAACTTCAACCCGCAGCTCCGTTCATCAATCTCGTTTAATTACACGCAACCGCTCTGGCGAGGATTCAAGATCGACAGCGCCCGCGAGCAGCTCCAGCTCAGTGAGAAGAATCGCGAGATCGCCGATGTCGGATTGCGGCAGACACTGACGGGGACGTCCCGGAACGTGCGCAACGCCTATTGGGAGCTGGCGTATCAGATCGCCGCGCTGCGGGTGGCCCAGCAATCGCTGGATCTTGCCGAAGAATCGCTGCGCAACACGAAGGCGCGTGTCGAGATCGGCACCACTCCGCCCATCGACATCGTGGAGGCGGAAGCCGAAGTCGCGACGAGGCGGGAATCCGTGATCGTCGGCCAGGCTCAGATCGATACGGCGGAGGACAACCTCCGGCTGCTTGTTTACAACCCGTCGATGCCGGACTTCTGGACCATCAAGATCGAGCCAATCGACATGCCGCCGTTCGAACCGATTCCCGTCGACGTGAATGCCGCGATTCGTAATGCACTGGACCGTCGGACTGATCTGCTGCAGGCCAGGAAGTCGATGGAGGCGAACGACATCAACATCGGCTTCCTGAAGAACCAGACCCTGCCCGACGTGAGCGCACAGTTCAACTACGGCTTGAGCGCAATCGGCGGCGTTCAGTTCCTCCGCTCAGCGGGCGTGGGCCTGACCCCGGGCGCCGTCATCGGCGAAGAGCACCGCGGACTCGGATCGGTGCTGTCCGACCTGCTGACCAACGATTTCCCGGCGTGGACGTTCTCAATCAATTTCAGTCAGCCGATCGGAAAGAGTCCGCAGCAGGCCAGCCTGGCCCGCGTACGGCTGCAGCAGGCCAGGGACCAGGCCCAGCTGAAGAATCAGGAACTGCAGGTGACGACGCAGGTTCGCCAGGCCGCCCGTCAGGTGGTCACCAACCAGCAGCGGGTGCAGACGACGAGGGCGTCGCGCGAGTTCACGCAGCGTCGTCTCGAGGCCGAGCAGCGTAAGTTCGAGGCCGGTACGTCGACCAACTTCCTCGTCTTCCAGGCGCAGCGAGACCTGTCGGTTTCGCAGAACAACGAGCTGCGGGCGATCCTCGATTACATCCAGTCCAAGATCGATCTCGAGACAGTGCAGGAAGTGCCGCTGCGATAGACACGACGCTCACGAACCACCGGGATTTGACCCCGCGGTTTGGTCTTTTCGCACCAGCCGCGGCAGAATCCCCCCGTGCCCGTCACGGTCACGATCATCACCCTCAACGAGGCGCGGCACATTGCCGCAGCCATCGACAGCGCTGCGTGGGCTGACGAAGTACTGGTCGTCGATTCAGGCAGCACCGACGATACCGTGGCGATCGCCACGGGGAAGGGTGTCCGCGTCATGGGTCGCACGTGGCCCGGATACGTCGACCAAAAGAACTATGCCGCCTCAGTCGCCTCGCACGACTGGATCTTTTCGCTCGATGCCGACGAACGGGTGACACCAGCGCTCTCGTCTGAAATACGCGAGGTCGTGGCGAGCGAGCCGGCGGAACGCGCCTTCCGCGTTCCTCGTGTCACCTTTCACCTCGGACGATGGGTACGAACGACCGATTTCTACCCCGATCACCAGACGCGGCTGTACGACCGGCGTGCGGCGCGCTGGCAAGGCAAGTACGTCCATGAATCCGTCATCGCAGACGGGCCCGTCGGGCAGTTGAAGCACGAGCTTCAGCACTACTCGTACCGGGATCTCAGCGACCATCTCGACCGGATCAACCACTACAGCAGCCTGGCGGCCCGCCAGATGTACGAGGCCGGGCGGCGGGCAAACGCGTTCGATCTGCTGACGCACCCGCCGGCGGCGTTCCTGCGCAATTACATCCTGCGGGGCGGCTTTACTGACGGCGTTGCCGGTCTGACCATTTCCCTGGTCAACGCGTACTCGGTCCTGCTGAAGTTTGCCAAGCTGTGGGAGTTGCAGACGCAGACTCCCGATTCCTCCCCCCCGACTTCCACAAAATGATCGCCGGACGCACCCGGCCTTGCGTTGGAAAGCGGCTGTTGGACGTGGGGAGTTGATCGTGTTCTCCCTTCACATCGACACGGCGCAGACCTGGAGGGGTGGGCAAAGCCAGGTGCGTTATACGGTGCTGGGGCTGCGCGCGATCGGCCATCGCGCGGCGCTGGTGGCCGACCCGGCCGGCGCCCTTTTTCAGCGCATGTCCGAAGGACTTGACCTCGTGCCCCTCTCCTCACGCGGCGAAATCGACCTCGCCGCGGCCTGGCGCCTGTCGCGGGTCATCAAGCAACTGCGACCGGACGTACTGCACGCACACGATCCGAACGCTGTGGCCATGGCCGCGACAGCGTTGGCGATTACGACGCCGCGGCCGCGGCCGCTGCTCGTGGCGTCACGTCGCATCGAGTTTCCGATCGCCCGAAACTCGTTTTCAACGTGGAAGTACTCGCAGGTCGACCGCTTCCTGGCCATCAGCCGGGCCGTGCGCGACCGCCTGGTTGCGGATCGCATCCCCGCGTCGAAGATCGACGTCGTGCACGAAGGCGTCGACGTCGAACGTCTCATTGCACTTCCGCACGGCAATCTTCATGCAGCGCTGTTTCTGCCGACCCACTCGCCGATCGTCGGCACCATTGGCGCACTGGTCGCGCAGAAGGACCACCACACGCTGATTGACGCCGCAGCGATCGTGGTCAAGCAGGTGTCGGACGTCAGGTTCGTCATTCTCGGCGAGGGCGACCTGCGACAGCCGCTCGAGAAACAGATCAAACACCTGCATCTCGAGCGTCACGTGTTCCTGGCGGGATTCCGCGCCGACGTGCTCGAGCTGTTGAAGGATGTTGATGTATTTGCATTGAGCTCAACGCACGAGGGGATGTGCACCTCGTTGCTGGACGCCATGGCCGCAGAGAAACCGGCCGTGGCGACGGCAGTTGGAGGCGTGCCCGAAGTCGTCGAGGACATGGCCACCGGCTTCCTCGTGCCTGCGCGCGAACCGCGCGCGCTGGCCTCGCGAATCATCCAGCTGCTCAAGGACCAGGAGCTCCGCCGACAGATGGGACGGGCTGGACTCAATCGCGTACGACGCCTGTTTACGGTTGAGCAGATGGTGCGCGAGACGGTGTCCGCCTACGAACGCCTAGGATCGCTGCGGCGAGCAGAGACCTCGTAGCGGGCACTGCGCATCCCCGCTCCGCGTGCCGTACCCACAGGCATTCATCATTCCCACGTGACAGAGCGAGAAGTCGTAACGAACCGGGTCGGCCGGATCGATGGCGCGCAACGCGGCGGTGATGTCGGCAGCCATTTTCCACCCAGGCGAGGCATAGCGCGTGAGCTTGAGACATCGGCCAAGGCGAATGACGTGCGTATCAAGAGGCACCACGAGTCGCGCGGGGCTGATCGTTTGCCAGACGCCGAGGTCGATTGCGTCTTTGCGGACCATCCACCGAAGAAAGAGATTGAGCCGCTTGCACGCGCTGCCCGCTGAGGGGCGGGGAAAGAAGTAGCAGACACCCAGCCGCGCGGGTCTGCGCGAGCCGTACGCCGGGCGCAGGTCGGTCTCGAGCGCCCGCCACGAGAACGAGTCGAGCGCCGCGGCGACATCGGGCAACGACGGATCGTCGCCGGCGCGAAAGAACGCTTCGATCGACCCTGCCTCGGCGAGCATCCGGTGCAGGACCAGCATCAGCGCTGCCAGATCTCGACCACGAATCCAACGATGCACGAGCGGCTCGAGCCGTGCGCCGTGTCGAGCCATGGCAAAGCTGCGCACGAAGGCCGCGGGGTGGGGTCCCATCACCTTCAGCAATGACTCGATGGAGTTCAGCACGCTCGCCACCCTGCCGAACGCCAGCGCGGCCGCACAGAATCCGACGACTTCGCGATCGTCCGGTTGCGAGTATCGGCGAACGATGTGGACCGGATCGGCAGCTGAGTTGACGTGGTCGAAGGTGCGATAGAGATCGTCGAGGCGGCCACGCGCGTCCGACGCCGCGATTCGAGACGTCCGCGCCATCACACGCGCGAGGCGAGCCACACCACGGCGGCCGCGATCAGAAGTGTGACGGTCCAGAACGCCTTACGGTTGATCACGTAAATCGGATACGGTGCAGCATCGCTACGATACGCCGCCTGCTCGAGCCCGTGGGCGTTCCGTTCGAATTCCGATCGCTGCTCTTCCGACCAGCGGCCCCGTATCTCGAGCACGGGTGCGTAGAACCGCTCGAGGATGGCATCCTCACGCAGCGCGGTCCGCCAGTCACGGGTTCCGACGGCGATAGTCCGCCGCTGGACGTGCCACTCGCCTTCGCTCAGATAGTGATCCTCATGACGGAAACCACCAACCGGAGGTGGCGACGCCTTCCAGCGCGCGGGCCGATTCGCTGCGGCAGCCGCGAGCGCCGTCATGTCGTATCGGGAGCGAAACGCCCCCGCCTTGCCGTCCTGAATTTCGTAACCGAGATGGACGCAATCGACAAAACCTGCAAACGCGAGCAGCAGCCCGCTGGCTGCGGCGCCAAGCGCGAGGCGCGATGCCCGGCGCATTGGCAATGCCAGTGACGCAGGCGGATGAACCGCGATGCTGACCAAGAGGCCGCACCCGACGGCGACTGCATTGAGCAGGATGTCGTGCATCTCGCCGACACGCCCGGGCACGAACCACTGGACCCATTCGTCCGCGATGCCCAGCGCCAGCCCCGCGCCTGCGGCGAGCGCCACACCGGACACGTCGGAACGTCGACGCCACGCCCGATAGAACAGGTAGGCCACGAGACCGTATTCGACAAAGTGAAACGCCTCGACGAGGTCGACCTCCGACTCTCCAGTACTGACCGCGCGCGCGTACCCCGCACTGACTGCGACGGCCGTGATGATCAGCGTATACCGCACCCACAGCGGTTGCCGAGCGGATGGAGCCGGTGAGGAATCGTATCGGGATTGCCGCAGGTGTACGACGGCCCAGCCGATCGCGCCGACCACCGCGGTCGCGGTCACCCCGCCGATGATCCACGGATACTCCTCCGGAAACGACGACCGCAACGAACTGCGGAGCTGCCCCACATACGGCGATCCGAACAGGATCAGCATGGATACGAGGACCGGGAGCAGCACGAACTGATGTTAGAAGGAGGTGATCGGAACTCCTGACTGACACGGCGGGCACGAACCGACCTCGTAGTTTTCGGGCGCCTTGTATTCGGCAAGCGGAAAGTTGGGAACGTCCAACTGGACGACCGCTTCCATTCGATCGTAGATCTCGGCAGTGGCGATGACGGTTCCACCGCCGGCGCGCACCAGCTCGGCGCATCGGGCAAACGTCTGGCCTGTGTTCCGCACGTCGTCCACGATCAGCACCCGTCGTCCCTTCACCTGCTGTTGATAGAAGAGGCTCAGCGTCTGGCCGCATGCGGCGTCAACGCTGAACGGCGCGAAGATCGTGCGCGGCCGGGATAAGTGCTGCCGGCTGTCCAGCAGGCCGGCCATCGTGTGCGCCAGAAGCGCCCCGCCCATGATGGGACCGGCCACGACCTCCGCCTGTTCGACGATCGACGCCGGCAGGATGTCGAGCAGGTCCTGGGCAAAGCGCCAGATCGTCGACGGGTGACGGAACAGCTGGTGCGGGTTGAGGTAGACGCGGCCGTGGTATCCATTTCCGAAGTCGAAATGGCCGTTGAGCATCAGCACTTCGTGCTGCTGGAGGTCGCTGAGCGCTTTCTCGCGAATCTGTTCCCGACGGTTCATAGTGTCGTCAACCCTGCCTCCGCATTTGCGAACACCGTGCGCCCGCCGACGATCGTGGCGGCAACACCACCGCGAAGCTCCCAGCCGTCGAACGGAGTGTTCTTCGAACGCGAGCGGAACGACCGGGCGTGCACGCGGACTTTCAGTTCCGGTGCGAGAATCGTGATGTCCGCAACCGCGCCCTCGCTGAGCGTTCCACCAGGAATCTTGAGGATGTGCGCCGGGTTGGCGGACAGCAGTTCGACGATTCGAGGCAGCCGGACCAGGCCGGTGTGCAGTAACCGGTCGAAGGTCAGCGATACCGCCGTCTCGAGGCCGACGATCCCGAACGGCGCGCGGTCGAACTCAACCTGCTTCTCGTCGTAATGATGCGGCGCGTGGTCTGTCGCAATTGCGTCGACGGTGCCATCCGCGATGCCGGCCAGCATCGCGTCACGGTCCGCAGCCTCGCGAAGCGGCGGGTTCATCTTGGTGTTCGTGTCGTACGCCGTCGGCGATTGAAGCGCCTCGTCGGTCAGCGTGAAATGGTGAGGCGCGACCTCGCAGGTGACGCGCACGCCGGCTTCTTTGCCCTTGCGGACACCGCGAATCGATGCGCGCGCGCTCATATGGGCGATATGGAGCCGCGACCCGGTGAGCTCAGCCAGCAGAACGCCGCGTTCGACCCCCAGCGCCTCTGCCGCGCCGGGAATACCGCGCAATCCGAGCGAGGACGCATGGAATCCCTCATGCGCGACACCATCGCCCTTCAGCGTCGGATCCTCGCAGTGCTCGATCAGGGGCATGTCGAACATCCCTGCGTACTCGAGCGCACGACGCATCAGGAGCGCCGTCGCTACCGGATGCCCGTCGTCGCTGATCGCGACGCAGCCGGCCTGGCGAAGCTCGGCGATGTCGGCGAGCAGCTCGCCCTTGGATCCCTTCGAGACCGCGCCGATCGGGTAGACGCGCGCCAGACCGGCCGCAGCGGCCTTCGACAGAATCAGTGTGGTGACGTTCGCGCTGTCATTGACCGGAATCGTGTTCGGCATGCAGGCGACGGCGGTGAACCCACCGGCCACGGCGGCGGCCGTGCCGGTGGCCACGGTTTCCTTGTGCTCCTGACCGGGCTCACGGAGGTGTACGTGCATGTCGATGAGGCCCGGACAGATCACGAGGTCCGCCGGAATCTCGACCACCGTTGCGCCGTCAGCCGGCAGATCGCGTCCGACACGTGCGATGCGATCGCCATCGATGAGCACGTCGAACGCGCCATCGAGACCATTGCGTGGATCGACCACGCGGCCGCCCTTAAGCAGCTTCTTCATGGTCCACCCCGCCTGCGAGCAGATACAGCACCGCCATGCGGACGGCGACGCCATTCGCGACCTGCTCCAGGATCACTGAATACGGTCCATCTGCCACTTCCGACGCGATCTCGACGCCACGGTTCATCGGGCCCGGATGCATGATCATCACGTCGGGCCGCGCCAGACGCAGGCGGTTCTCGGTCATTCCGAACACATTGAAGTACTCCCGCAGTGACGGAAAGTAGGCGCCTTCCATCCGCTCCAGCTGAATACGCAGCAGCATGATCACGTCGGCCCCGTCGATCGCCTCATCGACGTTGGGTGTGGCCGTGACGCCGAAGTCGCGCATGCCGGCCGGAATCAATGTTGGCGGCCCTGACACCCAGACGTCGGCGCCCATTTTGGTGAGCAGCTGGATGTTGGAGCGCAGGACACGACTGTGCTGGAGATCGCCGATGATGGCCACCTTCAGCCCCGACAGTCGTCCCTTGCGCTCCCGGATCGTGAAGGCGTCGAGCAACGCCTGCGTCGGGTGCTCGTGCGTGCCGTCGCCGGCGTTGATGATTCCGGAGCGGCAGATTCTGGACAGCAAGTGGCCGGCACCGGACGAGGAGTGCCGGAGCACAATCATGTCCGGGGCCATCGCCTCGAGATTGAGCGCGGTGTCGGCGAGTGTCTCCCCTTTCACCACGCTCGACGACCCAATCGCGATATTGAGCGTGTCGGCGCTCAGACGCTTCTCGGCAATCTCAAACGACGTTCTCGTGCGCGTGCTCGGCTCAAAGAACAGGTTCACCACCGTCTTGCCGCGCAGCGCAGGGACCTTTTTGATCGGACGCGTGGCGACTTCCTTCATCGCCTCTGCCGTATCCAGTATCAGCGTGATTTCTGCCGCCGACAGATCCGCAATGCCGAGCAGATCCTTGCAACGCAAGGCGGTCAACGCAGGCGCGTCACTCATATCGACCCTCCCTGCTCCAGCACCACTTCGTCAACGCCGTCAATTTCCTGCAGTCGGACCTGGACGCTCTCCTCAAGTGACGTCGGCAGGTTCTTGCCAACGTAGTCTGCCTTGATCGGAAGCTCGCGGTGACCACGGTCAACGAGCACGATCAACTGAATCGCCTTGGGCCGCCCGTAATCAATCAGCGCATCAAGAGCGGCCCGTGTCGTCCGGCCTGTGTAGAGCACGTCGTCGACGAGCAGGATCTTGCGGTTGTCGATGGAGAACTGAATCTCGGTGCGACGGACGAGCGGCTGCGGGCCGACGGCGTGCCGCATCAGGTCGTCGCGGTAGAGCGTGATGTCGAGCGCTCCCGTCGGGACTTCGTGGCCGGTGATCTCACGCAGCGCGCGGGCGATACGGCGGGCGATGGGCACGCCGCGCGTACGCACCCCGACCAGCGCCAGATCTTCGACGCCTTTATTCCGTTCGACGATTTCGTGGGCGATTCGGGTGAGGGTGCGGCCAATGCGGTCCGCATCCATGACAGTCGTGGGCATGACACCTCTTTGCGGCCTCGCAGGACCGCGGTTAAAGAGTCGATTGATTATACTCCGTGAGCGTGAGCTTCTACACGCGGGCGATCCGTCCCGCGCTCTTTGCACTCGACGCCGAACACGCGCATAACTTCACGCTGGCGGCGCTGCGGCGTCCGATCGTGGTCAATACGTTGCGGCGGCGTGCCGATCGCTCGCTCGAGCAACGGCTCTCTGAACAGGTCTTCGGCCTCGCGTTTCGGAACCCCGTCGGCCTCGCCGCGGGCCTCGATAAGCAGGGCACGGCCGTCGCAGCCTGGTCCGCGCTCGGATTCGGCTTCGCGGAAGTCGGCACCGTCACGCCGCGTCCTCAGCCCGGCAATCCGAAACCACGTTTGTTCCGCCTGCAATCTGAACGAGCGATCATCAATCGATTCGGCTTCAACAGCGAAGGCGCTGACGGTGTCGCGCGCAACCTTGCTGACGGCACCGCTCGGACGGGTAGCTTACGTCTCGGCATCAACATCGGCAGAAACAAGGACACGCCGAACGATCGCGCAGCCGACGATTACATGCAGACCATCGACACGCTGCATCCGTTTGCCGACTACTTCGCGATCAACGTGAGCTCACCAAATACCGCGGGACTGCGCGAGCTGCAGGACAGCCGCCCGCTTCGCCTGCTGGTTGAACAGACCGTGGCGCGGGTCGCGGAGCAGAGCCCGGGCCGCAGAATTCCGGTCCTGGTGAAATTTTCGCCGGATCAGGAAGAACGCGACCTGCTGCGATCCGTTGACGCGGCCGTCGAAGGGGGCGCAGCGGGGATCATCGCCACCAACACCACAGTGGCACGACCGCAGTTGACCGGTCGATTCGCAGGGGAGGCGGGTGGTCTCAGCGGTGCACCGTTGAAGGCCGCGGCACACTCAATCTGCAGGGTGCTGTTTCGCCACCTTGGCCGGCGGATACCGATCGTCGGCGTCGGCGGCATCTTTACCGCTGACGATGCGTATGAGCGCATCCGATCTGGCGCCGCGCTCGTCCAGATCTACACGGCGCTGGTGTATGAGGGACCAGACATGATTCATCGACTGCTCACAGGCCTCGCGGTGCGGCTGACGAGGGACGGGTTCTCGCGTATCGAGGACGCGATCGGCGCCGATGTCCACTAGCCGGGGCGGCGATCGACTCCTCGTTGCACTCGACGTCGAGAACGCCGAGCGCGCATTCGCGGTCGCCGAGCAGGTGCGCGGGGTCGCTGGCGGGCTGAAGATCGGCAGCCGCCTCTTCACGACGGCAGGACCGGATCTGGTGCGTCGGCTGGTCGAATCCGGCTCGCGAGTCTTCCTCGACCTGAAGTTCCATGACATTCCCAACACGGTCGCGCAAGCCGTTGACGCGGCCGTCAGGACGGGGGCCTGGATGATCAACGTCCACGCATCCGGTGGCAGCGCAATGATGCTGGCCGCAGCTCGCGCAGCCGCGGATGGAGCCGCAGCGGCCGGCCGCCCCGTTCCGCTCGTGATCGCCGTCACGGTGCTGACAAGCATGGACGAGCACACGCTGCAGCAGACCGGCGTCGCGAGACCCCTGCTGGATCACGTGCTGGCATTGGCGCGCATGGCGCAGGAGGCGGGCATGCACGGGGTCGTCGCGTCACCGCAGGAAACGGCCGCCATTCGACAGTCGTGCGGAGCGGACTTTGCGATTGTGACTCCGGGGATTCGCGGGGCGTCCGCCGGCGAGCAGAAGAACGATCAGGCGCGAACGATGGGACCCGCGGAGGCGGTGCGTGCCGGGGCGACCAAATGCCCGCGGCGATTGCGCTCGTGGCACGGAGCGGTGTCCTCGCGACAGACCGGCTCCTCTTCACCCTTGCTGACCAGACCCAGACGCTCGGCGGCGATGCCAGTGCCAACCAGGTAGTCGCGAATCGCAGCGGCGCGTCGCTGCCCCAGTGCGAGGTTGTACTCGTTGGTGCCACGGGCGTCCGCGTGGCCCTCAATCGACACACGCACCGTCGTCCAGCGGCGCAGATAATCGCCGTTCCGTTGCAGCGCGTCACGCTGGTCGGCCCGGATGTTGAACTGGTCGTAGTCGAACATCACATCCACGAATTGCCCCGTCACATCGGCCAGCGACATCGCACGGAACTTGTCCTCGTCCGTCGGAGGACGCGGAGCCGGTGGCGGCGGTGACGCGGGTGCCGGCGGCGGTGGTGGTGGCGGTGGCGGCGGTGGCGGAGCAGTTGGCGCTGGTGGCGGAGCCGGCGGCGGCGGCGGGGGTGGCGGAACTTTCTTCGAGCACCCAATGACGATCAGCGCGACGAACAGAAGCGTCGCACTCAACCACATCAGCCGGCGCAGATTCATCAGCTCTCCTGCGAGTAGTCGTGCGTCAAAATGCAGGTCGAGCTTAGCGTCCGCTGGATCGAGTGTCAATCAGTGCGACAGAGGATGTATCGACCTGCTTAGATGGGACGAAGCCGCAGTCCCTCATTCAGGCTGCCCTGACGATAGCCCCGCGGATCAATCGTCACCTGCCGATAACCAAGAGCCGTCAACGCCGACACGAGGCGATCGTGGACGGGCGGATCGAACGCCCGCGGCAGTTCATCGATGCCGATCTCCAGTCGCGCGAGCTCGTCATGATGGCGGACGCGGCACACTCGGAAGCCGAGGCTGCGCACGATCTCCTCCGCACGCTCGATGATGCGCAGCTTCTCGTCCGTCACTTCTGACAGATAGGGAATGCGCGACGACAGGCAGGCGGATGCCGGCTCGTCCCACGTCGGCAGGCCGGCTCGGTGCGACAGCTCGCGAATGTCGCTCTTGGTCAATCCCGCCTCGTCGAGCGGACTGCGCACGCCGAACTCACGCGCGGCCTGTCGTCCTGGACGATAGTCCCCACGATCGTCCGCGTTGCTGCCGTCCGTGATGATTTCGATTGCCCGCTCGCGCGCCAAGGCTGTTAAGGCGGTGTAGAGCTCGTGCTTGCAGTGGTAGCAGCGATTCACCGGATTGGCGCGATAGAGCGGCCGTTCGAGCTCATGCGTCTGGATGATCAGGTGGCGCAGCCCGAAACGGCCGGCAACATCCAGCGCAAGCTGGCGATGGTGATCGGGATAGCTGGGGCTGTCGGCGGTGACGCACAGCGCGGCGGATCCGCGCGCCTGTGTCGCTGCCCACGCCAGGAACGCGCTGTCGACGCCGCCACTGAACGCCACGATGATGGACCCGAAGCCGGCCAGCGTGTCGTGTAACCGGCGGCTCTTCGAGTCGAGGTCGCCGGCCGAGTCGGGATCTGCTGACGGGCAAACCGCCGCGTCAGGGGTGTTCACTCGTCGAGTTCCTCGTCTTCCTCGTCGTCGAGATCGTCCTCGTCGGCATCCTCTTCTTCCTCTTCGACGTCGTCGTCCTCATCCTCGAGGTCTTCGTCATCGTCGTCGACGAAATCGAGCTCGTCGTTGCCGTGCAGCACCAGGTTCTTGCCGCACTCTGGACAGCTCAAGGTGTCCCCTTCCTCAAAGTCCTCGGTGTCAATCTCGTCGTACTCGCATTCCGGGCAGGTCGCCATACGGGCTCCATGCGGCTGGGACGCCGCAAACGCAACAGCAGGTGCCGGCATAACGGTCGATGTGCTGCCGGCACCCGTAAGAGACGGATTATAGCGAGGAAAAAAGGGTCGGGGCAACGCGCACTAACGCGACAGCCGGGCCGTACCGATACGTAAGCCTAGTGACCACCACCACCATGGTCGCCGTCAAGACAGTGTTGATTGCCGACGACACTGCCTTTGTACGGGATCGGTTCCGGGCCGCCCTCGAGGGCGCCGGCCACCGGGCGGTCACGGTCAAGACAGGCCAGGAACTGCTGGAGACCCTGCGCGCCCCGCAACAGCGCATTGACCTGGTGGTCCTCGATCTGCGTCTCCCCCAGGCACGCGGCCTCGACCTCGTCCGCAGCGTTCGGCGGCTGGCGCCGGACACCCCGCCCATCGTGGTCTTCAGCGGAACGATTGCGAACGCGGACGAAGTGCGCGACCTCGCGTCATGTGGCGTCGCCGGCTACGTCAACGAGTACACCGGCGTTGGCCACATCATGCCTGCCCTCGCGCCGCATCTGTTTCCCGAGCACTACAACCGCCGCTCGAGCCCGCGTGTGGTGCTTGGCGTGCCGATCACCTACCGCGTGGGCAACGCCATCTCCACGTCGCTGACACTGAACATCAGTCACGGCGGTGTGGCGATCCGCGCGACAAATCCGCTCGATGTCGCGGCCGTCGTCCGCTTGAAATTCCGGCTGGGCAAGAAAGACATCGATGTCGAAGCCCGTGTCGCGTGGAGCGATCGCGGCGTCGGGATGGGACTCCAGTTCATCTCGATTGATCCGTCGGCCCAGGCGTCCATTGACGATTACGTGCAGGCCCACTTCTTCTCTAACCGTAAGGCGTAAGGCTTCCTCACCTCGTTCGCGACAACCGCAACGCTTTCAGCAGTAGCGAGACGGGCTCGTTCGAGGGTTCCGCACCTCCAGCCATTGCGCCACAGCGAACAAAAACACCACACTGACCGCTTCGAGCTAATCGCCGAGGGTAACCGCGCCGGCTACAGCGATCAC
>Ga0310811_10006831_pt1 | contig 14584 bp, 12 predicted proteins | sample YCmetagenome_FD_207642 | JGI IMG/M metagenome (GOLD analysis project Ga0310811, IMG submission 207642) | Soil microbial communities from experimental microcosm in Duke University, North Carolina, United States - YC | ecosystem: Engineered > Artificial ecosystem > Soil microcosm > Unclassified ...
TATCGGTCGTGCTTTCGCCAAGATAGAGCGTAGCGCCGTCCGGCGACAGGGCCACACCATTGGCGTTCTGGACGTGGTCCACCACCATGTCCGCTCGGTCCAGGCCGGCCGTCAGGTGGTACAGCCTGCCGGCGACACCATCCGCACCGCCGGAAGCCGTAAAGTAGGCTCCGCCATGGCCATCCCTGGCCAGGTCGTTGGGACGTACCAGGGACTCGCCCCGCGCGCCGTGGTTGATCACGCGCAGCAGCCGGCCGTCCAGGGTGCGCTGTTCGACGGTTCCCGCGTCGTAGCAGGCGACCAGCAAAGTTTGATCGGCCAGCGGCAGCAGTCCATTGGGGCCGCAGCCGGCCGCGCGCCACAATGTCACCGGCTCGCGATCCGCGCCCAGACGCAGCACCGCGGACGCGCCATAGTCGACGAAGTAAAGCTGATCACCGACGAACACGGTACCTTCGGGAAACTGCAGGCCGGACGCGAAGCGCTCGACGTCGCCGACCGGCGCCGCATAGGCACGCGCGCACAACGCGACCAGAAAAATGAACAGATAACGCATGAAATGCTCCTGTACAGAAACCGCGAGAAGTGTGCGCCAGCCCCGCGGCGCGTCCATTGGCGTGCTGAGACGGCCGTTCCTCCCTTCGACGGCGTACGGATCAAACGGTTCCGCAACGTGCCGCTCGGTTTACGCGAGGTGCCTGTCGCTTGTATCCGCTGCGACGATCCGCCGCGGCTGACAAGCCGTGCAAACCCGCAATGAATAAAAGGGCTGGCACCGATTACATTTGGCGGACATATAACTCCTATACCGAAGGAATCGCGCTCATGAAGATCCTTGCCGCCTTGATCCTGTTCTCCTTCCAGGCGCTGGCATTTGCCCAGGCACCCGCGTCGTCGTCCGCGCCGGCTTCCGGCTCCACGCTGGCCCGAGTGGAACAGGCCGGGGTCCTGCGCGTCTGCACGCCCGGCGACTACAAGCCCTTCAGTTTCCAGCATGCGCCCGGGGAGTTCGAAGGCATCGACGTCGACCTGATGCAGACCCTGGCGACCGCCCTGAAGGCCAAGCCGCAATTCATCAAGACGACCTGGGCGAACCTGCTGCCTGATTTCGTCGCCGGCAAATGCGATATCGCGGTGGGCGGGATTTCGGTGTCGCTGGAACGCCAGAGGCAGGCGTACTTCAGCATTCCCTACATGATCAACGGCAAGACCCCGCTGACACGCTGCGAAAACGTGTCCAAATTCCAGACCATCGCGGCCATCGACCAGCCTTCGGTACGCGTCATCGCCAACCCCGGCGGCAGCAACGAGCGATTCGCGAAAACGAAACTGAGCCATGCGAAACTGATCATGCATCCGGACAACCTGACCATCTTCGATGAGCTGATCAAGGGACAAGCCGATGTATTCGTCACCGAAGCCGCGGAAGCGATCGTGCAAAGCAAAGCCCATCCGGAACTGTGCCCGGTAAATCCCGACAAGCCGCTGCAGTACGCGGAAATGGCCTATCTGCTGCCCCAGGGCGACGAGGTATTCAAGGATTTCGTCGACCAGTGGCTGCACTTGAGCCAGGCCAGCGGGGAATACACGCAGATCAGCGCGAAATGGCTGGGTAAGTAAGCCATCGAAATCGGGCGCCGGCCCGGTGGACAAGGCATCTAACGGGAAGGACAAAGACATTTGGAGCCGATCACCCAATACAAGCTGTGGTCGTTCACCGGCGACTCGCCCACGGCAAGGGTGGTCAAGCGCCAGGACTACCGCAAGGCCGCGGCGCACGAGGTCGCATCGTATTTCGACCTGGCGACCAAGGTCGCGGAACTGCAATTCCATAACCGGGATCACATCCTGCTGTTTCGCGGCCAGAGCGCGGATCACCGCAATCATTCCGGCTATACGTCGCTGAAGCCCACCTTGCTGCGCGGAACAGCCGGCAAAAACCCCGGCCTTGCCGACCTGCGCGAGCGATATGCGCACCTGTCGGCGGCCGAAAAAATCCTGGCCGAGGAATATGCGGCGGCGCGCCTGCTGGGTGTGGAACGCGTCATGCGCCAGAGCATAGTCCGGTGGGCGATCCTGCAGCACTACGAGGTATGCGCCACGCCCCTGCTCGATGTCACGCATTCGCTGCGCATCGCGGCGTCATTCGCCAGCCATGGCGCCGAGCGTGACGCCTACGTGTTCGTACTGGGCGTACCGCACCTGAACGGCGGCATTACCGCCAGCGCGGAAGCAGGCCTGCAAACAGTACGGCTATCCAGCGTTTGCCCGCCATCGGCGGTACGGCCGCATCTGCAGGAAGGCTATCTGCTGGGTGAATATCCCGAAATGTCCGGCATCGGGCAAAAGGCGCTGTACCTGCACCACGAAACGGATTTCGGGCGGCGCCTGATCGCCAAATTCCGTTTCGATCCGGAGAAATTCTGGGAAGGCCGCAGCTTTCCCATCGTGGGCAGGCAGGCACTTTATCCGCCCGACGACCCCATGCTGGATCTGGCGCGCCGCGTGAAGGAAAAGCTGGAGCGGGAAAAGCTGGAACCGGAGAAGCGCTGACGCTCAGCGCCGCGCATTCTTGCCGAACCACTGCCAGGGCAGGCGTGCGGGCCAGCGGTACATGGGGTCCAGGAACCACGGTTTAAGAGCGTGCACCACGGTGATCGCGATCAGCGCGGACGCCGCCACGTCGGAAGCGAAATGATCCAGGTTGACCAGGCGGCTGATACCGACCAGCACGGCCAGCGCGTAGACCGGCCAGCGCCAGCGCGGCGCGACCACCGCGATCGCCGACGCCAGGACAAAGGCCGTCAGCCCATGGCTGGATGGAAAAGAATTGAAGGGCTTGCCCTGAAAGGGGACGCCCAGCCCGTAGAAGCCATGTTCGAAGAACATCTCGGGCCGCGCGCGTGCCACCGTCTGCTTGAGCAGGGCCGTAACGATGCCGCCGACAGCCCACGCCGCCATCAGCAGCAAGGCACCGCGCGTCACGCGCTCATAGCCGCCCACCCACGCGCCGTCCCAGCCGCGGCGCAGCGCCACCAGTGACGCGATATACACGCACAGCACAATCCAGGCGTAATTGTTGCTATCGCCGATTTTGCCTATCCACTTGAAAATGTGGTCGACCGTAGGGGAGACATTAGCTTGCAGAGCCTGCGCCAACGGCAGGTCCACGAACAGCAGCAGGCCGCCGATCAGCAACAGCGCCAGGATCCATCCCGCCACCCAGCCTGTGCGGGCATCGGCGCGTACGCCATGGATTGCTTGATTGCCGCGCGCATCGCCGCGCGGCGCTGAATTTTCGACCATATCCCCTCGTTGTCGTCGACTGTCAGGCGCGGCTCCGCCCCCCTGCGGTTCCGCCGCGCGTCCGGCGCCATGCTAGGGCCGGTTCGAGACAATACCAAGACAGCGCGTCATCCGGGGTAAAATTCCGTGTTTCCCCCAATGCCCCCGGGATCTACACCCGTCACGGCCTCCAATATGCAAGAAATTACCCTCGCACGCGACGGCGCTGCATCGTCCGCCGACGCTTCCGCCGACATTCCCGTCTCCGGCGTCCCCCGCAAGCTGTTCATCCGCACCTTCGGCTGCCAGATGAACGAGTACGACTCCGACAAGATGGCCGACGTACTGCGTGAGTCGCAGGGCGTGGAGCTTACCGACACGCCGGAAGACGCCGACATCATTCTCTTCAATACCTGTTCGGTGCGCGAAAAGGCCCAGGAAAAAGTGTTTTCCGACCTCGGCCGCGTGCAGCATCTGAAGCAGACCAAGCCAGGGCTGGTAATCGGCGTGGGCGGCTGCGTGGCCAGCCAGGAAGGCGACGCCATCGTCAAGCGCGCGCCCTATGTGGACGTGGTGTTCGGACCGCAAACCCTGCATCGCCTGCCGGAACTGATCCGCCAGCGCCAGGCCGAAGGCCGCGCCCAGGTGGATATCAGCTTTCCCAGCATCGAAAAATTCGATGCGCTGCCGCCGCCGCGCGTCGAAGGCGCGACCGCCTTCGTGTCCATCATGGAAGGCTGCAGCAAGTACTGCAGCTTCTGCGTCGTGCCCTACACGCGGGGTGACGAAGTCTCGCGGCCCTTCGACGACATCCTGGTCGAAATCGCCGACCTGGCGGACCAGGGCGTGAAAGAAGTCACGCTGCTGGGCCAGAACGTCAACGCCTACCGCGGCCGCCTGGGCGACGGTCAGGAAATCGCCGACTTCGCCATGCTGCTGGAGTACGTGCATGACATTCCCGGCATCGAACGCATCCGCTATACCACCTCGCATCCCAAGGAAATGACGCCGCGGCTGATCCAGGCCCATGCGCGGCTGCCCAAGCTGGTGGCCTTCCTGCACTTGCCGGTCCAGGCGGGCAGCGACCGCATACTGGCCGCGATGAAGCGCGGCTACACCACGCTGGAATTCAAATCCATCGTGCGCCGCCTGCGCGAAGCCCGCCCCGGCCTGACGCTGTCGTCCGACTTCATCGTGGGCTTTCCCGGCGAAACCGAAGAAGACTTCGAAAAGACCATGAAGCTGATCGACGACGTCGGCTTCGATACCTCGTTTTCCTTCGTCTACTCGCGACGTCCCGGCACGCCGGCCGCCGACCTTGCCGACGATACGCCGCAGACCGTCAAGCTGCAGCGCCTGCAGCGCCTGCAGGCGCGCATCGCCGAACAGGCGGCGGCGATCTCCCGCGCCATGGTGGGCACCACGCAGCGCCTGCTGGTCGAAGGCCCGTCGCGGCGCGATCCGAACGAATTGATGGGCCGCACGGAAAACAACCGCATCGTCAATTTCGCGGCGCCGGCGCGCCTGATCGGGCACATGATCGACGTGGTCATCACCGAGGCATTCACCAACTCGCTGCGCGCACGGGTTGCGCTGACCGGCGCCGATACGGAGGCCGCATGACCAGCGCGCGCGCGCGTACCGCGCGCAAGCTGCCCGGCGTAACGGTGCAGATCGGCGGCGACAACGCCCACCTGGCGAATCTGTGCGGCCCCTTGGACGAGAACCTGCGCCAGTTGGCCGACGGCCTGGGCGTCAAGCTGTCGCGGCGGGGCAACCGTATCACGCTGGAAGGCGAGCAGGCCGAGCTGGCTGCCCAGGCGCTGCGCCGCTTCGACGAGCAGGCCGCGCGCAAGCCGCTGTCGGTGGACGATATCCAGCTGGGCCTGGTGGAAATCGGCGTAGGCCGCGTCGCGGAAGGGCGGGCCGGCCAGCCGGCGGCGACTCCGGCAGTGCCGGCGATGGACGATTACGGCGAGGGCATCTCGCTGCGCACCCGCCGCTCCGACCTGCGTCCGCGCACGCCGCGCCAGCGCGAGTACCTGGAAAACATTCTTAAGCACGACATCACCTTCGGCATCGGGCCGGCCGGCACGGGCAAGACCTGGCTGGCGGTAGCCTGCGCCATCGATGCGATGGAGCGCGATACGGTCCAGCGCCTGGTACTGACCCGGCCCGCCGTGGAAGCCGGCGAACGCCTGGGTTTTCTGCCGGGCGACCTGGCGCAAAAGGTCGATCCCTATCTGCGCCCGCTGTACGACGCGCTGTATGACCTGATGGGCTTCGAGCGGGTACAGCGCCTGTTCGAAAAGCAGACCATCGAGATCGCGCCGCTGGCTTATATGCGCGGCCGCACCCTGAACCACGCTTTCGTCATCCTGGACGAAGCGCAGAACACTACGCCGGAACAGATGAAAATGTTCCTGACGCGTATAGGCTTCGGCAGCAAAGCGGTGATCACGGGCGACCCGTCGCAGGTCGACCTGCCGCGCGGGCAGCAAAGCGGGCTGGCGCACGCGGTGGGCGTGCTGCAGGACGTGCAGGGCATCGCGACGACGCGCTTCACCAGCCGCGACGTGGTGCGCCACCCGCTGGTCGCGCGCATCGTCGATGCCTACGAACAGGCGGCGGCCGATGAAGGCTGACGCACGGGGCGTCATGCTGTCCCTGTCCGTGCAGTATGCCGTCGCCGCGCCGGCCTTGCCGCGCTGGCGGCTGCGCCGATGGATCACGCCAGGATGGGCTGGTGGCGTTCGCCGGCGCGGAGATCAGCCTGCGCATAGTCGGCCAGGCCGAGGGGCGTCAGCTGAACCACGGTTTTCGCGCGCGGGACTACGCAACCAATGTGCTGACCTTCGAGTACGGCATCGGGCCCGACGGCATTGCCCGCGGCGACATCGTGCTGTGCCTGCCCGTGCTGCGCCGCGAGGCCCGTGAACAGCACAAGGCGCCGCTGGACCATGCCGCCCACCTGACCATCCACGGCGCCCTGCACGCTCTGGGCTACGACCATATCAAGGCCGGCGAAGCCAAACGCATGGAACGCCTGGAGACCCGCGTGCTGGAGAGCATGGGCATCGCCGATCCCTACCTGCTGCGATGAATGCCATGATTGCCGAACCGGACCCGTTGATCTGGCTGGGGTAATCCCCGTCGTACCGTTACAAAAGTGCCGCGCAACTTCGGTTATGCTGGGTTTTTGTAACTTTGTCCTCTGGACGATGCCTGACCCTTACCCTGCGAACGACGCGGATGTTTCGCGTCACACCAAGCCCGCGAACAAATCCCTGCTCGACCGCCTGTTGTCCCTGGTTCGGCGCGAACCCGAGGACCGCGAAGGCATCAAGGCCATCCTGGAAGCCGCCCACGAGCGGGATCTGCTGGATGCCGAATCGTACGCGATGATCAAGGGAGCGCTCGCGGTGTCGGAGCGCACCGTCGGCGACATCATGGTGCCGCGTTCGCGCATGGATCTGCTGGATATCGCCCAGCCGTTGCCCTATCTGTTGTCCATCATTATCGATACCGCGCATTCGCGCTTTCCGGTATTCGAGGATGACCGCGACAACATCATCGGCATCCTGCTGGCGAAGGACCTGCTGCGCTGCATGCTGGAGCCCGATATCGAGCTGCGATCGCTGGTGCGTCCGGCGGTCTTCATCCCCGAATCCAAGCGCCTGAACGTCCTGCTGCGCGATTTCCGTGAAAGCCGCAACCACCTGGCCATCGTCATCGACGAATACGGCGGTATCGCCGGCCTGGTCAGCATGGAAGACGTGCTGGAAGAAATCGTCGGCGATATCGAGGATGAATTCGACGAAGACGACGAAGCCACCATCTTTGCCGAAGGTGAAAACCAATGGCGGGTGCAGGCCACGACGGACATCGACAAGTTCAACGAGGTCTTCGGCCTGGCGCTGCCGGACAACGAATACGACAGCATCGGCGGCTGGCTGGGCGGCGAACTGGGCCGCATCCCGCGCCGCGGCGACCACGCCGAACGCGAAGGCCTGCGCTTTGAAGTCGTGCGCGCCGATGCGCGCCGCGCCCTGTGGCTGCGCGTAAAGCGGCTACCTCCCTCCTCTCCCGCTATTCCCCCCACCGACGCTGAATGAAGACCTTGATGACGCGCTACCCGCGGGCGACGAGCGCCGCCTGCGTGGCGGCGGCTGGCGCTGTCCAGGCACTGACCTTCGCTCCCGATCCCCTGCCCGACGGCGTCTTGGCGCTGGTACAGGTATTGACGCTGGCCATCCTGGCGCGACGGCAGTTGGCCGCGCCCACGCTGCGGCGCGCGTTGTGGGACGGCTGGATCTTTTACTTCGCCTGCTATGCCCTGGGCTTGTACTGGCTGTTCGTGAGCATGCACGATTACGGCGGACTGTCCTCGCCGCTGGCCGCCGCGGGCGTACTGGCGCTGTCCGGATTTATCGCGCTGTTCCCCGCCGCGGGCGGCGTGCTCGGGCGCTGGCTGGCGCCGCTGTCGGCGGACACCAGCCCAGCACGCCGGTTGCGCGCGGCGCTGGCATTCGCCTGCGGCTTCATCGCGCTGGAATGGGTGCGTGGCACGCTATGGACAGGCTTCCCCTGGCTGAATATCGGCTACGCGCACGTGGACAGCCCCTTTGCCGGCTGGGCGCCGGTGCTGGGCGTATACGGCGTGGCCTGGCTGGCGGCTTTTTCCGCCGCCGCGCTGGCGGTACTGTGGCGGCCAGCCGGCGCGCCGGGCGATCCGCGCTACAGCCTTGCCGCCGTACTGGCCATCGCCGCCGCGCTGGCCGGATGGGGCATGTCGCACATCGAGTGGTCGCGCCCCGATGGCGCCGCGCTGCAAGTACGGCTGATCCAGGGCAACATCGAACAATCGCAGAAGTTCGATCCGGCCCAGATGGAAAAAGGCCTGCTCCAGCACATGAACCAGGCGGCCTTGCCGCCGGGGCCCGGCGAGCCCGCGCCGCAGGTCATCATCCTGCCCGAAACCGTGCTGCCGGTGTTCCAGGACCAGCTGGACCCGCGCGCCTGGGACCTGTGGCGCCGCATCGCCGAGGAACGCCAGGCCACCATCATCATGGGCGTACCCCTGCACCGGGTGGTCGACGGCCACGACCGCTACACCAATAGCGCGGTGGCCTTCGACGGATCGACGCCGGTGGAAGATCTGCGCAGCGGCAACGTGGCCCGGCGCTACGACAAACACCATCTGGTGCCCTGGGGCGAATTCATACCGTTCGGCTTCCATTGGTTCGTGCGCATGCTGGACATCCCCCTGGGCGATTTCGATAGCGGCGATGCACGCCAGCCGCCTTTCGATATCGCCGGCCAGCGGATGGCCATGGACATCTGCTACGAAGACCTGTTCGGCGAAGAACTGCTGCCGGCGATACGGCATGGTGCCAACGGCGAAGCGGGCGCGTCCATTCTGGTGAACATCAGCAATCTAGGCTGGTTCGGCGATACCTGGGCATTGCGCCAGCATCTGCAGATCGGCCGCATGCGCACCCTGGAAACGGCGCGGCCGATGCTGGCCGCCACCAACACCGGCCTGACGGTGTCGATCGGTCCCGATGGACGCGTTCTGGCGCATGTACCGCCCATGCAGATGACTGCCCTGGCAACCACCGTTCAGGGCATGACTGGGTTTACGCCTTACGTGCGCGCGGGCAACGCCACGATCATGGGGTTGGTGGTCCTGGGTCTGTTGATCCTGCTGGTATCGCGGCATCGTGTAACGCGCTAATCGTCGCGCAGCGGCAGGTCCGCGCCGGCCTGGCGCCGCGGCGATGAAGGTCCGGTGCCGACGCCGCTGGTCTCGATGAAGTTGGCGATTTCCGCCATGTCATCCTTATCCAGTTCCAACGTGGCGGCGCCCAGCCAGCCGTCCACCTGCCCAGGCGAACGCGCGCCGACGATGGCGCCGGTAACGCCGGGCCACGCCAAGGTCCAGGCAATGGCGGTGGCGGCCGCCGTGGTGCCATGCCGATCTGCGACACGCCGCAGGACGTCGGCCAGGGCCAGGTTGCGCCGCAGGTTTTCCCCGGTGAATTCCGCGTTGCGCGAACGCCAGTCGTCGGCCGGCAGCGATGCCGCGCGATCCTCGCTGAAACCGCCACTGAGCAGGCCGGACTGCATGGGGCTATAGACGATGACGCCAGTTTCGTGCTCCGCGCACCAGGGCAGCAGATCCGCGGCCGCGTCGCGGCGGATCGCGGAAAAAGGCGGCTGCAAGGTATCGACATGGCCAAGCCGCTCGGCATCTTCCAACTGCGCGGCGTTGTGATTCGACAGGCCCACGGCGCTTACCTTGCCCTCCTCTTTCAGGTCCAGCAGCGTTTGCCAATACTCTGCCAGCATGGAGCCGTCATTCGCCGGCCAGTGCATCTGGTACAGGTCGATCCGCTCCACCCCCAGGCGCCGGAGCGAGGCATCGACCTCGGCGCGCAGGCTGCGCGCCGCTCCAACACGGCGCGGGAAAGCAGTCGGCTGGTCCTTGTCCCAGACCAGGCCGCATTTGGTGAACACATAGGGACGCTGGCTGGGCGCCATGCCCTTGAGCGCCTGGCCGACCAGTTCCTCGGAATGGCCCAGACCGTATACCGCGGCCGTGTCGATCCAGTTGATGCCACGCGCCACGGCGTGGCGGATGGCCGCGATGGAATCGGCATCGTCCTGCGCGCCCCAACCGGCCGCCCACCCTGGCCCGCCAATGGCCCATGCACCGAAGCCGATGCGGGTGACGTTCATGTCCGTGCGGCCCAGTTGGCGAACCGGAAAGGAAGTAGGACTCATGCGATATCTCCTGTGGAAGGATGTACGGGCGGCATATGCCATGCCCGCGCAGGCATTTGCCGCGCCACTGCCGCGGCGTCCGGCGCCCATGATGCGGGTCGGCCCGGCCGACTGCCCTCGTGGCGGGGCATTTTTACTGAGCGCACACCGGGCGATCTCACGTTGCGCAAGCAGCCGTCCCCGCTAACTTGCAGGCCCAAAAAAAGTCGTGCATAATCTCGTTTCTTCGCCAACGGCGCAGGAAAAACCGGCAAGAACAGTTGTAAAACAAGCGCTGTGAAAACAAGCGGCTGCATGTCCAAGCACTGATTTTGCGGTTTTTTTTGAGATCTCATCATTGATGAAATTTCAAGACTCCGGGTTAAAAGCCGGGGGCCCGACGGGGGTATAGCTCAGCTGGGAGAGCGCTTGCATGGCATGCAAGAGGTCAGCGGTTCGATCCCGCTTACCTCCACCAGTCGAAAGCGAAGTAGATTGTGCAAGTCCAAAGTCCCCTTCGTCTAGAGGCCTAGGACATCACCCTTTCACGGTGAGTACAGGGGTTCGAATCCCCTAGGGGACGCCAGCTTTCATGTTGGCAAGGTTGTAGGATCGGCGTCGTTCGCGACGTTGTCCAGTAAACCGCTGCGGAGCGGTAGTTCAGTTGGTTAGAATACCGGCCTGTCACGCCGGGGGTCGCGGGTTCGAGCCCCGTCCGCTCCGCCAGAATTCAGGATCGATGATGTGACATCATCGGCCAAAGCGAAAAGCCCCGAGAAATCGGGGCTTTTTGTTTCTGGGCGGCATGCCCAGGTAGTGCCCCGAATCAGCCGGGGCGCAACCTTTCTCTACGGAACGTACCCCCACAAATCCAGGATCATCGCCGCGCCGTGCAGGAACAGTGTGTCGGCGACCTGGATCGCGCTGAATGGTAGGCCGTTGCGGCGCAGGGATGGATCCCAGGCCATGTAACCGCGCCGGAAATCAGCCAGGTCGGTGTGGAAATGCAGGGCGCGTGTGACGTGGCCCAGGTCGGTGCCGGCGGCGGCGAAGATGGTCGCGGCTTTTTGCAGGATGTCCTGCATCTGCGCATGGACGGCATCGTCGTAGAACGGCGCGGCGGCATGAACATGCGCGCCCGCGCACAGGCCGCCGTCCTCTATACCCATCAGGCCGGCGACGAAAAGCACGCCGTCGAAGACTCGCGCCGGCAGCATGTCGGGAGCGATCAGGGAGACGTCGCAATCGATGTCGCGCACGCGGCCGGCGGCCGATTCGTGCGCGGCCACCAGGTTGACTTCGATCGTCGCATCGCGCGTCCCGAAAGCGGGGTGGCGTACCGGCACGACGGTGGTGGGCGGCACGCTGCCGTTGAACGCGCGGGACCATGATTGCCAGAAGGCGGGCAGGTCTTCGCCGTGGCTGAGATAGACCTGCGCCTTCAGCACCAGGTCCAGCCGGCTGCCGGCTGCTTCCAGCGCCGGCACCAGCCGCTTTTGCACAAGGTAGTCGGTTTCCAGCTTGATACGCGTGCCGTTCCACATCTGGCCGTCGGGCACCTGGGCTTCCGGCGCGATATTGCCGCTGCCGTCGCGCGCCAGTTGGCCGGCGACGAAGATCATGTCGCCCATGCGCAGGCATGGCGCGTAGCCGGAGGTCTGCGGAACGCTCAGCTTGCCGGTGCCGGCTTTTTCCGCGGTATAGCCGCTGGCGGCCGTGGCTGCCATGACCTGGACGTCCATCGACGTATCCAGGTTGAGCAGGCGGTCGACGACGACGGACGTGCTGGGCGCGACCTGGCCCGCCAGGGCCTGCTTGCGTGCGACGTGATATGGATCGACGTGCCGGGAATCCGGGTAGTACTGGTCCAGGCGCGCCACACGGTCCATGCCGCTGCCGGCCTCTTCCAGGTGGCGGCGCATGGTGTCGAAAATGGCCTGGGCCTCGCGCTGGGCCTGGGGCGGAAGGCCCAGCGGCCGATCGGCGCGCAAAACGGCGGAATCCGCCAGGCCATTGGGCAGCACCGCCCGCAGGCCGGTGCCGAATACCCAATTGCCGGCACGCACGAAAGGCACGTGAATGATGTCGCCGTTGCCGTACCGTCTGGCACCGTAGCGTTCGAAGGTCATGCTGTCTCCATCTGTTCTCACTGGCCGGCGCTGGCCGGCCCGCCGTGCATTTCAATCCATTTATCGCCAGGGCGCATCAGCCCGGATGCAAAAACGCATCAATCGATTTTCAGGCCGGCATCCTTGATCGCCTTGGCGTCGCGCTCTTTTTCCTGCTGGAAGAAGGCCTGGAATTCCGTGGGCGTATCGGTGACGATTTCGACCGACGCATTGTCCATGTACGTCTTGACCGTCTCCGACTCCATGGCTTTCTTCAGCTCACGGTTCAAGCGATCGATGATGGCGGGCGGTGTTCCCTTGGGCGCGACCAGCCCGGACCAGACATAGGCGGAAAAGCCGGGATAACCCGATTCGGCCAGGGTGGGTACGTCCGGCAACAAGGGGGAACGCTTGTCGCCCGTGACCGCCAGTGGAATCAGGCGTTTTTCGCGGATGTGGGGCATCATCGCCGCAAGTCCGGGCATGGCGACGGGGACCTGGCCGGCGACCACGTCGGTGACCGCCTGCGCGCTGCCGCGATAGGGAATATGCATCATCTGCAGACCGGCGGCCGACAGGAACATGGCGGTGAACAGGTGCTGGGCGCTGCCGTTGCCGGAGGACGCATAGTCGACCTTGCCCGGACGCGCCTTCACGTAGTCGACGAATTCCTTGATGCTGCGCACCGGCATATTGGGGTTGACCACCAGCACGCCGGGCTCGCGGCCGAATAGCGAGATGGCGGCGAAATCGCTCACGGGATCGAAGTTGAGATGGCTGTACAAGGTGGCGCTGATCGCTTGCGGATTGGACGCCAGCAACAGCGTGTAGCCGTCCGGCGCCGAACGCGCGACGTATTCGGCGCCTATCATCGCGCCCTGCCCCGGCTTGTTTTCGATGACGATGGCCTGGCCCAGCTGCTGTCCCATCTGCTGCGCGATGACGCGCATGGGCGCATCCGACGAGCCGCCGGCCGAATACGGGACGATGATGTGGATCGCGCGCGAAGGATAGTTGTCGGCGGCGCGGGCCGTCGGCGAGGCCACGACGGTGGCAAGGCAAACAGCCAGGAACGCGGCCGGCGCGAGCAACTGCGCAAGGCGCGCCGGGATACGGCGGGGCAACAAAGCATCCATTACGGACTCCTGCATTGAAGAGCGGCTATGCCCGCATGTTGCGGCGGCCCGGGCCCTGGAACAATGCAGCCTGGGAAATTCACTATTCAGCGGAATTTCCAAATCCGCCCGTTAAATCCGCGCGAACGCCAGATCGCGTTCCCAGTATGGTCCCTGGGCGAAGGCGGCTTCGAGAAAGCGCACGAACGTCTGCACGCAGCTGGCCATGGTCGGATTGGGTAGATAGGACGCATACATGACGCCTTCCGGCAGCACATGGTCGGGCAGCAGGCGGACCAGGCGGCCGGCACGGATTTCGTCGGCGGCCGCCATGGTGGTAATCGCCGCCACGCCCAGTCCGGCCAGGGTGGCCTGCAGCACGCCGTCGGCGTTGTTGGCCTTGAAGTTGCCCTTGACCCGCACGGTTTCCTCGCCCTGCGCGTGCCGGAAGGTCCACTCTCCTTGCGCGTTGGAGCAGTACACGATGCAGTTGTGCCGCGACAGGTCCGCCGGGACCCTGGGCGCGGGATTGCGCGCCAGGTAGGACGGCGCGGCGCACAGCACGAAGCGCCAGGGCGCCAGCGGGCGCGCCACCAGCGACAACAGACGCGGCTCCTGCGCGGTGCGGATGACGACGTCGTCACCACCGGTGATCAGGTCGGCGAACTTGTCGGTCAGGTTCAACTCGATGGTGATGTCGGGATACTGCGCCAGGAAGCGCGTGATGACGGGGATCAGGTGGAGGCGGCCGAAGGCGATGGCGGCGCTGACCTTGACGTGCCCGCCCGGCGCGCAACGGAACTGCTCAAGTTCGTGCACAGCGTGCTGCGCATCGGACACCAGGCGCTTGCACCGTTCGTAGAACAGGCTGCCGGCTGGCGTCAGGCCTATCTTGCGCGTGCTGCGGTGCATCAGCTTGACGCCCAGCGTGTGCTCCAGATCGGCGACGTGCTTGGTGGCCAAGGGGCGCGATATGCCCAGCCGTTCCGCGCCGGACGAAAAGCTGCCCGCGTCAGCGATCGTGACGAAGGTGGTGAATTCATTCAGGTTCAACATCCCGGGCATCCATTGCGACATCGATGCAGTAAGTAAAAGCAATATGCGCGCCAGTTTTGCGCCTTACGCACCGGCCCATAGGATGCACCGCGATGGGGACGGGGAGGATCGGGTATTTCCCGTGGATTGCACCGCGCACGGGCGGGCGGCGGGCGGTGACCGAAAGCCCCGGGCACGCAAGGCACCTGGCGTCTCGAGTGCCTACTTGCGAAGAGGGTATGTAAACAACGGCGTCCCGGGATGTGGCTTTTTTGA
>Ga0310811_10006832_pt1 | contig 14582 bp, 13 predicted proteins | sample YCmetagenome_FD_207642 | JGI IMG/M metagenome (GOLD analysis project Ga0310811, IMG submission 207642) | Soil microbial communities from experimental microcosm in Duke University, North Carolina, United States - YC | ecosystem: Engineered > Artificial ecosystem > Soil microcosm > Unclassified ...
GTACAGGGCCGCTCGAAATCAAAAACGTTACGTCCTCATGTGGATGCACGGCCGCCAAGCCCAGCAAAAATATTCTCGCGCCGGGCGAAGTCGCGACCATCGCGGCTTCCGTCGATACGCATTTTGAACAGGGCCACAGCCTCTCCGTGGTTACGCTCACCACCAACGATCCGGCGAATCCGTCGGTGCAACTAAAGCTCGAAGGCGTGATCAAACCGCAAGTGGCGGCCGAGCCGATGGACGTGGACTTCGGCAGCGTTCATCACGGGAATGCGGCCGTCCGCGACGTCGTCGTCAGTGACACGGTCGGCGCCGCGGGCTTCGCGCTTAAGTCGGTCAAGAACGATAGTCCGTATATCAAAGTGACTGAGGCAGTGCGCACCGACGGCAAGCCGGGCGCGCTGCTGCACGTGGCGCTGTCGCCCTCAATGCCGGCGGGACCGATCAGCGACACCCTGCGGATCGAGACCAGCCTCGCGCCGCTTCGAGTCGCAGTTCTCGGTGTGGTGACGGGCGACCTGGTGGTCAAGCCGAACCAGGTCTCGTTCGGCATTCTGCCGCATCACCAGGGCGCGGTCCGAATCGTGCGGCTCACCAACCAGGGCAGCCGCACGATTAACGTGCTTGGCGTCGACAGCACCAGCAACAGCGTATTCGCGCGGGTCGCGCCGGTGACGCCGGGCAAGGAATACAAGCTGACGGTGGCGCTCAGGCCCAACACTCCCGACGGGCAGATTCGCGGCGCTCTAACTATCCGCACCGACGATCCACAACAGACGACTCTGACCGTGCCGTACTACGGTATCGTCGGATCCTTTCGCAGCTGAGGTCCGCCGCAGCTGAGGTCCGCCCGCGGCGCCCTGGCTCCCACACAGGAATAAAGTTCCGGCGGCTATCCGCGGGCCAGCATCCTATACCTGCAAAGCGCCGCGTGAAGCGTTTGCAACGGCCGGCGCACGGGGCTAAGAGTCGCCCATCCTGTCGACGTGGATGAGGCGGTTATGGATTACGACGACATCGTGGTCGGTGCCGGTTCTTCCGGGGCGGTGCTCGCCGCCCGGCTGAGCGAGGATTCCAATCGCAGCGTGATGCTGCTCGAGGCCGGGGCCGACTATCCCGCCGTCGAGCAAACCCCGTCCGATTTGCTGCACACGTGGATTTCGGCGGGGCCGCATGATTGGGGCCTGGTAGCGAAGGCTACGGCGGACCGCGAGATCGCGTATCCGCGCGGCAAGGTCACCGGCGGTTGCTCTGCGGTGAACGGGCATATTGCGCTACGGGGTACGCCCGAGGATTTCGACGAATGGGCCGCCTGGGGCAACCCGGAGTGGAGTTTTTCGAAGGTGCTGCCGTTTTACCGCAAGCTCGAAAACGATCGCGACGCGCAGGGCGACTTTCATAGCGCCGGCGGCCCGATCTGGATCGAACGTCCGCGCGCCGACACCTGGCAGCCAGTAAATCGCGCCTTTCATGAGGCCGCGCGTGAACTCGGCTATGCCGACGTCTGGGACCATAACGATCCGCGATCGACCGGCGTCGGGCCCTGGCCGCGCAATCGCCGCGACGGCATCCGCATATCGACCGCTATCGGCTATCTCAATCCCGCGCGCCATCGGCTGAACCTGACCGTGCGGCCTTTCAGCCATACCCATCGCGTAATCGTCGAACGCGGCCGGGCGACGGGGGTCGAAGTCGAATGCGGTGGCGTGGTCCAAACCATCCGCGCGCGCCGGGTAACGCTCTCGGCCGGCGCGATCAATTCACCGGCGATCCTGATGCGTTCGGGCATCGGGCCGCGCGCCGAGCTCGACGCGCTGGGCATCGAGTCGGTGATGGATTTGCCCGGCGTCGGCCGCAATCTTATCGATCACGTGCTGGTGCCGGTGGTCGCGACGCCACGGCCCGGCGTGCCGCATGATTCGCAGGTCACCAACCCGGTCGGTATCCGCTACACCGCGAGCGGATCGAACGAGTTCAACGACATGCAGATGTACGTCTTCAATTTTTTCAACAAATCCCTGTGGATCGGTGCCGAACTCGATCTGCCATGTCCGAGTATCGCGGTGACGCCTGGATTGCAGCGTCCGCGCGCGCGCGGGCGGGTCAGTTTGCTGAGCGCCGACCCCGACGTGCCCGCGGCTATCGAGCTCAACTATTTCGGCCATCCGGAGGATCTGCGGCGGATGGTGGACGGCGTGCGTATCGCATGGCGCCTGATGAACAGCCCGCGCTTTGCGCCCTATGTGAAGGATTTCGTCAACATCGCGCGCGAGGTCGTCGATTCCGATACCGCGGCCGCCGATTTCGTGCGCAACAATTGCGGCACTATCTATCACCCTACCAGCACGGCCAAGATGGGGCCGGACTCGGACAAGGAGGCGGTGGTCGACCAGTACTGCCGCGTGCGCGGCGTCGAGGGTTTGCGCGTGGTCGACGCCTCGGTGATGCCCAATATCGTGCGCGCCAATACCAATCTGACCTGCATTATGATGGGCGAGCGCGTGGCCGACTGGATGCGAGCCGAGAAGTAGGTCGGGCCGATTCGGGACGACCGGGACGAATTGTGGGGCGAGCTCAGCCGCCGCTCCGGGATCGCCATTTGACCGCCTCTTGCGCGCGAAGCGCGCCATTTTCGTACTTGTTTCGGTAGGTTAGCGCCCCGTATACTGAAAGTCAGCGGCCGCGGCGCGCCCGCAGGCGCTTCGGCCCAAGGCGGATTGGCCGATGGGCGCGTCAATACTGCTGGAGCCGTTTGGCCGCATGCGTGACGCGCTGATGCGTTTTGCGGCGCGTCAGCTCACCAAGCCGCTCAAACGCTATACCCTCGTTTATCCCAACGACCTGACGGAACTGAAGCGTCAGATCCGCAAGGGCGACGTGCTCCTGGTCGAGGGCAACGAGCGTATCAGCGAGGTCATCAAGTACCTGACTCAGAGTTCGTGGTCGCACTCGGCGCTTTACGTGGGCGACGAGGCGATCAAGCGCGACCCGGAACTGCGGCTCAAGCTCGCCCAGAAATACGGCGAAGAAGCCAACTACATGGTGGTCGAGGCGCTGGTGCAGAGCGGAGTCGTGCTGACGCCGCTTGCGCAGTACCGCAACTTCAACATCCGCATCTGCCGCCCGTACCGGCTTTCGGATTCGGACTTGAGGCTGGTGATGGATGAGGCGCTGGCGCACGTCGGGCGGATGTACGACCTCAGAAACGCGTTCGACCTTGCGCGATACTTTCTGCCGGTAAGTTTGGTGCCGGCGCGCTTTCGCCACACGGCCTTGCGCTTTGGCAGCGGCGATCCGACGCGCGCCATCTGCTCGAGCATGATCGCCGAGTGCTTCGACCGCGTCCGATTCCCGATCGTGCCCAAAATCGAGCCGCTGCCCGAGGGTTATCCGGTCGTGCAGGGCCCGCCGCGCCGGCTGGGCAAGTTGATCTCCAGGCCGGTCCATCTTCCGCCCGGCCTTTACCATATGATCTCGCCGTCGCTGGTCACGCCGCGCGACTTCGACCTCTCGCCCTATTTCGAAGTGATCAAATTCAACCTGATCGCAGGCGCCCGTTTCGATTATCGGCGAATCGTGTGGGCCGACACGGAAGCCGAGGAAAGCGCCAAGCTGGAGGCCGGTTGACGGGGCTTGTGCGACGCGCGCCGGGTCTGCGATAAGTAAGCAGCGCAGGCGCGCGACATCGTGTCAGAGTACGGTGTGCGACCGCCCCGCGAACCCTGGACGGTATCGTGTGCATGAGCAGTCGCGAACTTCTAGAGAAGGCGATAGCCAGAATTTTGCATCGCCACTGCAATTTCGGCTGGGCGCATTACTACATCCCGAGCGAAAAGTTTCCGAGTCTTATCGAAGAGTTGGTTGAAGTGGCGAGCCCAGCCGGGCAGGTCAGCCACGAGGAACTGGTGCAATTCTTTCTGCGTACGCAGCGGTTGAGCTCCGCGCAGGAGCGGGCGGCGAAGTTCGAGGAGGAATTCGCGATCTACCGTAGAGGTTGATTGGCGCAGAGGCTGATTCGGCGCAGCGCTTGATTCGTGCACGGCGGCGTTAGTAGCGAGGTAAGGTGCACGAATAGCCGCTCCGCGCGCCGTGACGCCCCGTCAATGCCGCTGTCAACTCCAGGAAACCGGCCCGCGATTTTAACCACACTGCAAACGGAGGTTTCATCCCACGATGCCGATTAACCAGGTCGAGCCACCGCAGGCTCACGAGATACTCAAGAGCAATCCGGAAGCGATCTATCTCGACGTTCGCACGGAACCCGAGTTCGCGCAGGGCCATCCCGAGGGCGCGATCAACGTGCCGGTGGTTTTCATCAAAGGGCCGGGCCAGATGGAGCTCAACGGCGAATTCGTCGACGTGGTGGCCAAGACCCTTGCGCCGGGTAAGAAGCTGGTGGTCGGATGCCTTGCCGGTGGACGCTCGCAGCGCGCATGCGAATTGCTCGAGGCGGCCGGCTACACCGACCTCACCAACGTGCGTGGCGGTTTTGGCGGTGCACGCGATGCCGCGGGCGAGGTCGTGGTCACAGGATGGCGCGACGCGGGATTGCCGGTTTCCTCCGAGGTCGGCGAGAACAGCTATCAGGCGCTGCGGCGCAAGGCCGGGCTCTAGCGCGCCTGGCCCCCTGGCGCAGCGGCCTCTGGCATTGGCATTGACGCGCGCGTATTACATCTAGGCGCGTACGGGGTTGCACCTTAGATGGCGATACGGCTCACACGGATTTACACCCGCAGCGGCGACCGCGGATTGACCGCGCTGGTCGGCGGCGCTCGCGTGGCCAAGGAAAGCGCGCGCCTGGAAGCCTACGGCGCGATCGATGAGCTGAATTCGATCGTCGGTATCGTGCGCAGCTATCTCCCTGCCTACAAGCGCCGCTTCGGCAAAGAATACAAGTGGTACTCGGAAAGCCTGCGGCGCATCCAGAACGAGCTGTTCGATGTCGGCTCCGAGCTGGCGACGCCGCCGCCCGCCGAATACGCCGGGATGCACAAGATGGGCGCGGCGGAAGCGAAGGTACTCGAGGAGGAGATGGACCGGATGCAGCTTGAGCTGAAGCCGCTCAACTCCTTCACGCTTCCGGGCGGTGGGATGCTCAATGCCTTCCTGCATCAGGCGCGCACGGTCTGCCGGCGGGCCGAGCGCGTGTGCTGGTCGCTGCGGCGCGTCGAGCCGATCAACGATCATCTGATGGCTTACGTCAACCGGTTGAGCGACCATCTGTTCGTGCAATCGCGATGGGTCGCCAAGCGGCTGAAGGAGCCCGAGTTCCTGTGGGACCGTGGTCTGCGAATCGATCCGCGTGCGGCGGTTAAGGCCAAGCGGCAGACCTCTGCCGCGGCGGAGATCAAGAACGATAACGGCAAAAACAAGGATGCGCGACCGAGCGGCAAGCGCTAAATTTGACAAGGGCTAAATCGACGCGCTGAACGCGCGGTGGAGATAGCGGGCGGTCTAGAACTTCGATGGCGGAAGTGCAACGGCTCGTGCTGCATCAGGCCCAGGTGGGCCCGATGGCCAACTTCGTTTATCTCATCGGCGATCCGGTGACCCGCAAGGCCGCCGTGGTCGATCCTGCATGGGACGTCGACACGATAATCAAGTGGGCGGAACGCTACGGGATGGAAATCGAGCACATCCTGATAACGCACTACCATCCCGACCATCTCGGCGGCAGCATGATGGGGATGACGATCGAAGGCGCGGCGCGGATGCTCGAGCGGGTGAAGGCCAAGGTCTACGTCAACAAGGCGGAGGCCGAGGGCACCCGCAAGGTGGCCGGCCTTAGCGACTCCGACCTGGTCAAGATGGACGCCGGCGACACGCTCAAGCTGGGCGACTTGACGGTCACGTTTCTGCACACGCCCGGCCATACGCCGGGGTCGCAGTGTTTCCTGGTCGACGGCAACCTGGTTTCGGGCGACACGCTGTTCGTCAATTCGTGCGGACGCGTGGACCTTCCCGGCTCGGATCCGGAGGCGATGTACTACAGTCTCAACCGCACGCTGCGGAGCCTACCCGACACCACCGTGGTATATCCCGGACATGCCTATTCGTCGGAGTCGAGCACGACGATCGGCGCGCAGAAGCGGACTAACATGTATATGCGGTTTCCCAATCTCGAAGATTTTCTCGACGCGATGGGCTACGCGCGGCGCTGAATCGATCCGTCGCGACCTGACCGGCGATGCCCAGGGACGATCTCAAGCGCGCGCGCGCCGAAATCGAAAAGCTGCGCGAGCAGATAAACCTTCACAACCATCTCTACTACGTCCTCGACAATCCCGAGCTGACCGACGCTGAGTATGACGCCCTGATGCGCCGGCTCGAGGCGCTCGAGACCGCGCATCCCGAGATGCTCTCGCCCGACTCGCCCACCCAGCGCGTCGGCGCCAAGCCGAGCGAAAAATTCGCCGTCGTTGTGCATCGCCGGATGATGATGTCGCTGGCCAACGCGATGGACGCTGAGGAGATGCGCGAGTTCGACCGCCGGATCAAGCGTTTCCTCCATAGCGAGGCCGAGGTTGAGTACGTCGCCGAGGTCAAGCTCGACGGTCTCGCGGTCGAGCTGGTCTATGAGGACGGGCGGCTGGCCGTCGGATCGACCCGTGGCGACGGAGTCAACGGCGAGGATGTGACGCAGAACATCCGCACGATCAAAAGCGTGCCGCTGCGCCTGGTGCATCCGGCAAAAGGCGTGGTCCCGCGGCTGCTCGAAGCTCGCGGCGAAGTGATTCTGCCGCGGCGCGCGTTCGAGCGGCTCAACCACGAGCGCGTCGCGGCGGGAGAGCCGCCGTTTGCCAATCCGCGCAATGCCGCGGCCGGGTCTCTTCGCCAGCTCGATCCGAAAATCAGCGCCGCGCGCCCCCTCGACATCTTCTGCCACACTCCGGGCGCGGTTGAGGGCCTCAGCTACCAGAGCCAGTGGGAGTTTCTCCAGGGGATCAAGTCGCTGGGGCTCAAAGTGAATCCGCTGACGAAAATATGTCACGGCGTCGACCAGGTGCTGGAATACCACGCGCAAATTTCCGCGCAGCGCCATTCGCTCGACTACGAAGCCGACGGCGTGGTCGCCAAGGTCAACTCGTTCACGCTCCAGGAGCAGCTGGGCGAGGTCTCGCGTTCGCCGCGATGGGCAGTTGCCTTCAAGTTCAAGGCCCAGCAGGCCGAGACCCGGGTCAACAAGATTGCGGTGTATGTCGGGCGAATCGGTTCGCTCACCCCGGTTGCCCAACTCGAGCCGGTGGCGCTCGCCGGCGTGACGATTTCGAATGCCTCGCTCCACAACCTCGACGAAATCCGCCGCAAGGACGTGCGCGAGCGCGATATCGTGCTGATCGAGCGCGCCGGCGACGTGATTCCCTACGTCGTGCGCGTGACCAAGGAGGGCAAGCCGCGTGCCCGCGAATTCCAGATGCCGGCGCACTGCCCGAATTGCGGCGGCGCGATCGTGCACGAGGAGGGCGAGGTCGGCTACTTTTGCGTAAACGTCAATTGCCCGGCGCGGGTGCGCGAGTCGATTCGCCACTTCGCCTCCAAGGGCTGCATGGATATCGACGGCCTCGGCGACAAGCTGGTCGGCCAGCTGGTTGAGACCGGGATGGTAAAGGAACTCGACGACCTTTACCGCCTGACGCACGATCAAGTCGCGGGGCTCGAGCGGATGGCCGAGAAGAGCGCGCAAAACCTGCTCGACGCGATCGAGCGCTCGCGCCATCGCACGCTCGACCGCTTTATCAACGGGGTGGGAATTCGCCACGTTGGCGAGAGCACGGCGCGCGCACTTGCGTTGCGCTTCAAAACCATCGATGCGCTTAGCCGCGCGAGCGAGGACGACCTGTGCGCCGTCCGCGATATCGGCGATGAGGTCGCCCGCAGTATTCGCGAGTACTTCGACGAGCCGCGCAACAGCAAGGCGGTCGAGCGGCTGACCAGGCACCTCGATCTCAAGCCGCTCGCAGCGCCGCCCACCCAGGGGCGCGCGGCGCTGCGCGACAAGAGCTTCGTTCTGACCGGGACGCTCGAGACCCTGACGCGCGAGGAGGCGGAGCAGAAGATTCGCGCCGCCGGCGGCCGCGTGACTTCCGCGGTCAGCCGCAAGACCGACTTCGTCGTGGCCGGCGCGGAGGCGGGCTCCAAGCTACGCAAGGCGGCAGAGCTCGGAGTGAAGACGCTCGATGAGCAGGCGTTCATGGCGATGCTTGCCGGCGAAGGGCGCGGCTGATGCCGCCGCGGGGGGAGGCGATGCCCGAACCAGATTTGGCGCGGCTTCGGATGCTGGTGCATGGGCGGGTGCAGGGAGTATTTTTCCGCCATGCGGCGGCCGAGCAGGCGCGTGAACTGGGGCTTCGCGGGTGGGTGAAGAATCTTCCTGGCGGCGACGTCGAAATCGTTGCGGAGGGACCCCGTCGCGAGTTAATGATTCTTGCCGCGTGGGCGCTCCAGGGGCCGCGACTGGCGCGCGTAACCGGGGTTGAAGAGGAGTGGTCGGATTATCTTGGCGAGGCGGGGGCGTTTATGATCCGTTAGGCAGGTGCTTAAGAATCGGACCCTTTCGCCTTTTTCTGTTATTAGCTATAGTTTTAGATGGCATTAGGAGCTTGGCCCCGGCTATGACGCTGATAAGTGCTCGCCGCGGGCCATGTAGCGCAAGGAGTTTGAAGAAAAATGGCTCTACCACCTGAGGCAGCCGGGCAAGCCGCGGACTCGCATGGCCTTGCCGGCGGCGGTGCGGGACACAAGCGGCGCGAGAAGGTTGACCACGTCGTCATTCGTTTCGCGGGCGACTCGGGCGACGGGATGCAGCTCGCCGGGATGCAGTTCACCACCGAATCGGCGCTGGCCGGTAACGATATCGCGACCTTGCCCGATTTTCCCGCCGAGATACGCGCTCCTGCGGGAACGCTCGCCGGGGTCAGCGGTTTCCAGGTAAATTTTTCGAGCAGTGAGATTTTCACCGCCGGCGACGAGCCCAACGTGCTGGTCGCGATGAATCCGGCGGCGCTGAAGGCCAATATCGACGACGTTCCGCCTAACGGCGTGATCATCGCTGATGTCGCGGCGTTTAGCGATTCAAACCTGAAACGCGCGGGCTTCACCTCCAACCCGCTCACCGACCATTCGCTCGACAAATACCAGGTCTTCCAGGTCGATGTCACCAAGATGACGACGCTCGCATTGCGCGACTCGGGTCTCAACAACCGGGCCGTGATGCGCTGCCGCAACCTGTTCGTGCTCGGCCTGGTGTCGTGGCTTTATCAGCGGCCGATCGAAAGCACCGAGAACTGGCTCGCCGGGCGTTTCCGCAAATTGCCCGACGTGTTGGCGGCCAACGTGAAGGCGCTCAAGGCGGGCTACAACTACGGCGAGACCACCGAGGCATTCGCGAGTTCCTATGTCGTTGACCCCGCCCGGATAGCTTCGGGCTTTTACCGCAACATCACGGGCAACAGCGCAACCGCGTTGGGCTTCGTCGTGGCGGCGTGCCGCGCCAAGCGCCCGTTGTTCCTCGGCTCCTATCCGATTACCCCCGCCAGCGACGTGCTTCACGACCTCGCCAGCTTCAAGAATTTTCCCGTCTACACCTTCCAGGCCGAGGATGAAATCGCGGGCATGGCCTCCGCAATCGGCGCGGCCTTCGGCGGTGCGATCGCTATCACCACGACTTCGGGTCCGGGGATGAATCTCAAGGCCGAGGCGGTGGGCCTCGCGGTCAAGACCGAACTGCCGATCGTCATCACGGATATCCAGCGCGCGGGACCTTCGACCGGGATGCCGACCAAGCCGGAGCAGGCGGACCTGCTGATGGCGATGTACGGGCGGCACGGCGAATCGCCGATTCCGATAATCGCGGCCGCGACTCCGGGCGACTGCTTCGATTGCGCCTACGAGGCCGTGCGGATCGCGACCAAGTACATGACCCCGGTAATCCTGCTCACTGACGGCCAGCTCGCCAACGGCGCCGAGCCCTGGTTGGTGCCCGACGTAAGCAAGCTGCCCGACATCAAGGTTGAGTTCCGCACCGACCCCAACGGTTTCATGCCTTACATCCGCGACCCCGAGACTATGTCGCGGCCGTGGGCGGTCCCCGGTACGCCGGGGCTGGAGCATCGGCTCGGCGGCCTCTCGACCGAAGACCAGACCGGCAATATCAGCTACTCGCCGGCGAACAACGAGCTGATGGTGCGGCAGCGGGCGCGCAAGGTGGCGGGCATCGCGCGCGAGATTGCGCCGATCGAAATTTTCGGCGATGCGGGAGGCGGCGAAATGGTGATGCTCGGATGGGGCTCGACCTTCGGGCCGATTCGCGAGGCGGTCAAGCAGTTGCGCGCCAAGGGCAAGAACGTCTCGCATATCCATCTGCGCTATTTGAACCCGCTCCCGAGCGACCTGGGCGATAAGCTGCGGGCGTTCCGCAAGGTAATGGTCGCCGAGATGAACATGGGACAACTGCTGAAGATGGTGCGCGCGGACTACCTGGTCGACGCAATTGGCTGCAACAAGATACAGGGGCGCCCGTTCAAGGTCAGCGAACTGACTAATCGGATCCTGCGCGCACTGGAGGGCTGAGAGAAATGGCTACCGCTTTGACCCGCAAGGATTTCATTTCCGACCAGGAAGTACGCTGGTGCCCCGGATGCGGCGACTATGCAATCCTCGCGCAGGTGCAGAAAGTCATGCCGGAGCTGGGCGTCGCGCGCGAGAACACGGTTTTTATCTCGGGCATCGGATGTTCCAGCCGCTTTCCGTACTACATGAACACCTACGGCTTCCACACGATTCACGGCCGCGCACCGGCGGTCGCGACCGGGCTTAAGGTGACGCGGCCGGATCTGGACGTATGGGTGGTCACGGGCGACGGACTCTCGATTGGCGGCAACCATCTGATTCATGTGCTGCGCCGCAACGTCGACCTCAAGATCCTGCTCTTCAACAACAAAATCTATGGCCTGACCAAGGGTCAGTACTCGCCGACCTCCGAAGTGGGCAAGGTCACCAAGTCCACACCCGCCGGCTCGGTTGATTTCCCGTTCAATCCGATCACGGTCGCCCTTGGTGCGCATGCGGCGTTCGTCGCCCGCACAATCGACGTCGAGCAGAAACATCTCGGCGAAATGCTCAAGCGCGGCCACGCAAATCGCGGCGCTTCGTTTATCGAGATCCTCCAGAATTGCAACATCTTCAACGACGACGCTTTCAAGGAAGTCAGCGACAAGACTATCAAGGCCGACCATCAGCTGGTGCTCGAGAATGGCAAGCCGCTCATCTTCGGCAAGAACCGCGACCGCGGCATCCGCATGAACGGGATGCGTCCCGAGGTGGTCCAGCTCGGCAACGGAGTGAGCGAAAGCGACATCGTGGTGCATGACGAGACCAACCTTTCGCTGGCTTTCATGTTGGGGAACTTCGAGCCGCCGATGCCGACGCCGGTCGGCGTCTTCTACTGCTCGCCGCGTCCGACCTACGACGCCGCGATGAACAAGCAGCTCGAAGAGGCGCGCGCCAAGATGGGCGCGGGCGACCCGCAAAAGCTACTGCGCCAGGGCGATACCTGGACGGTCAACTAGGACAGCAGACCACAGTTCCGATAAAAAGGACCCGGAGTCTCCAGGCTCCGGGTCCTTTTTCTTTTTCACTGATGTCACAGCCGCCGCTGCGATGTTGCGGCGTGGGTCCGCGCGCGTTGCCCGCCGTGTCAGCTATGGCGAGGAAGTTCGACCCGCGCCCATCCCGAAGCGCACAGCTCGCCCTTTTGATTGCGCTCTTCCAGTTCGCATTCGACCACGCCGTCTTCGGCCTTCGCGACCGTGCCGGTGCAGGTCAGCACGTCGCCCGGAATCGCGATCCCGCGGTTTTGCCATCGGAACCTCAGCACCCGCGCCCGCGGGCCCGCCCAGTCAGCGACCGCCTGGTAGAGAAAACTGCCGTGCAGATGGGCTTGGACAAGAACGTCGGGATAACCTTCGATGGCTGCGTAGGGCTTATCGAAGTGAATCCGATGCGCGTTCCAGGTCACAGCGCTGAAGCGGAAAAGCTGGATGGTGGTCGGCCGCTTCACCAGCGGCGTGAGTGCGGTGCCGGGCTTAACGTCCTCGAAGCGAAGCTGATGGCCATGCATGGTCGGGCTCTCCCTGTCAGCGCGCGATGAAGGTTTCGCGGCAGGTCACGAGCGGATGGTCGTCGGCGTCGCGATAGATCTGGATCACTTTGATCAGGAGCAGATCGCCGGAGCGGCCCTGCTTCAGTTCGACCCCGTCAAGCCGCAGTTCCATCGAGACCCGCATGCCGTCGGTCACCGGCGCGTGAAGCTCCAGGTCCTGGCCGCCGCCCATGATGCGCATTCCTTCCAGAGGCAGGAACGCGAACTCGTGGCTGGTGGTTCCGTCGGGCCGGAGCGAATCCTGCGGCGGGCCCATCTGCCAGTTGCGCACCGCGCTCAGAAAAAGCGGCGGCGCGATCGTGTCGGAATAGCCGGCGGCCCTGGCCGAGTCGGCCTCGAAGAAGACCGGGTTGAGATTGTCGGCCGCGATCGCGAAGCGCTGGAAGGCTTCCTTGCGCATGATTCCAAGGTCGGTCCGTTCGCTCCGCCCCACGTACGGCTTGAGCTCTTCGCACAGCTGGGGAATCGAAACGCTCATAAACGATCTCCGTGTCAGTCCCGGGACGATTGGCCGAGCATGTTGCGCGCGATCATCCAGCGATGGATCTCGGCGGTGCCGTGGCCGATTCGCCACACTCGCACCTGCCGAAAGAAGCTCTGGATCGGCAACTCGCGCGTGTAGCCCAGGCCGCCGAAAATCTGGATGCAGCGGTCGGTGACGCGCTGCGCCATCTCGGTCGCGTAAAGCTTCGCGATGAACGCCTCGTTGCGGATTTTTTGCTTCGCGTCCGCCATCCATCCCGCCCGGTAAACCAGCAGCCGCGCCGCTTCCAGTTCGACCTCGGAATCGGCCAGCATCCATTGGATTGCCTGCCGGCTGGCGATCGGTTTGCCCCAGGTGGTGCGCTGCTTGGCCCACTCGACCGCCATCTCGATCGAACGCGCGGCAATTCCAAGCTGGAACGCGCCGATCTTCAGCCGCCCATGAGTTAGCTGATAATCCGCCACCGCGAAGCCGCCGTCGGCCTCGCCCAGGCGGTTCGCGTCCGGGATGACGCAATCGGTGAATTGCAGCTCGTGGGGATCCCAGTTGTCGCCCATCGTGGGAATCTCGCGCGCGATTTTGAAGCCCGGTGTGCCCATGTCGACCAGGAAGCAGGTAATTCCCCGGGAGCCGGCTTTTGGACTGGAAGTGGTGAACAGGATTACGAAGTCGGCGCCCTCGACGTAGGAGATGAAGGTTTTAGTGCCGTTGACGATCCATCGGTTGCCGTCGCGCACGGCGGTGGTGCGGATGCGCGCGAGATCCGATCCGGCGTCGGGCTCGGTGAAGGCGTAGCAACTGTGCTTCTCGCCCTTGATGATCGGATAGAAGAACCGCTGCTTCTGCTCGTCGTTGCACAGGTAGAGCGCCGGTTCCGGGCTGCCGCCGAATTCAAACATCGCGGGATGCTTGAACAGCTCTTCGTTGATGAGGCACATCGCGAGCTGGCCGACGTCGTTGCCACCATACTCGGCCGGCACTTCGAGCGCCCAAAAGCCGGCCTCGCGCCCTTTGCGCTCCAAGCCGTGGCGTACCTCGATGTCGAGTTTGCCCTTGATCAGAAACTCTTTCTCGAGCGGCATCAGCTCCTTTTCGCGGAACTGGCGGACGCTATCGACCATCATGCGATGCTCTTCGGTGATTGCGAAATCCATGAGACTCCTCGCCATCCGATATGGGTGACGAATATTGAGCGCGGCGCGAGCTTTTTGGCAAGCGGAATTGCCTTGAGCAAAACCCGCAACTTCGCCATCCTCAAGACCGTCCGCCGAAGACTGCCCGGAGACCCCGGGCGCTTTTGAAAATGGGAGAAGCGAGATGCCTGAAGCGAGATATGGCGACGTATCGGTGGGGGTGAAGGATTACGTTGGCTTGGTCGAGATTCATCGCCCACCGCATAATTTTTTCGACGTTCAGCTTATCCGGGACCTTGCCAATGCATTCAACGCGCTGGACGAAGACCCGGCCTGCCGTGCCTCGGTGCTATGCGCTGAGGGCAAGTCATTCTGCGCCGGCGCCAATTTTGCCAATCGTGCCGCGACCGGAGTCGAAGCCGGCACGGAGAAGCGCAATCCGCTTTACTCGGAGGCGGTGCGGCTTTTCAGTTGCAAGAAGCCGATGGTCGGGGCAATTCAGGGGCCGGCAATCGGCGGCGGCCTCGGACTGGCGCTGGTGCCGGACTTCCGGGTCGCTTCGCCCGAGGCGCGCTTCGCCGCCAACTTCGTCAAAATCGGCTTTCATCCCGGCTTCGGCCTGACCTACACGCTGCCGCGGCTGATTGGGATTCAGAAAGCCAATCTACTGTTTTTTACCGGGCGGCGGATTACCGGCGAGGAAGCGCATGCCTGGGGGCTCGCCGATGTATTGGTGGACTCGGATCGCCTGCGCGAGACGGCGGTCAAGCTTGCGGCCGAAATCGCCGAGAACGCGCCGCTCGCC
>Ga0310811_10006833_pt1 | contig 14578 bp, 10 predicted proteins | sample YCmetagenome_FD_207642 | JGI IMG/M metagenome (GOLD analysis project Ga0310811, IMG submission 207642) | Soil microbial communities from experimental microcosm in Duke University, North Carolina, United States - YC | ecosystem: Engineered > Artificial ecosystem > Soil microcosm > Unclassified ...
GCCCTCGTAACGGCGCGCGAAGGTGTCTGCCTGCTGTTCGCAGATCCACTTCGAGAGTCCATACGGCTCCTCGGTATAGTTCGGGTGCTTCTCGTCGAGCGGGAAATAGTCGAAGCGGGGCGCACGGCTGTAGGAGAGCCCGATCGCGTTGACGCTCGAAGCCTGGCAGATCCGCATGATGCCGTTTTCGACGGCGGCGCGCAGCGCGTTATAGCTGCCCACCACATTGTTGTTGTGCACCACGTGATCGGGGAGCCGGAACGGGGAGGGAATTGCCGCCATGTGGATCACCGCATCGCACCCGGCAAAGGCCTCCACCAGCTTTTCGTATTCGCTCATGTCCGCCTGGACGAAACTGAAGTTCGGGTGTTCCCGAGCGTCGTCCGGCCGAATGCGGTCGATGCTGACGATGCTGTCGCCCCGCTTCAACGCCGCCGATGCGATGGCCCGGCCGATTCCGCCGCTGCCGCCTGTGAGAGCAATTTTCATTTGATGTCCTGTTCAGCGAAGACGGCCTCCTGCAGGCCGCGGATATAGCCGATGGCGTAAAGGCGGCCGAAGGCCGAATAGCCGGCGTGCTCGTTGCTGTCGCCCTCGACCGTGGGCACGTGATCGGGGCGCAGCACGCCTTGGAAGCCGATGTCGCGATAGGCGCGCATGCACGCCAGCATGTCGGTCTTGCCGGCATCGTGCCAGGTTTCCTCGAATTTCTTCGGCGTGCCCCTGACGTCGCGGAAATGGATGAAGGAGATCTTCTTCCCGAACTTGCGGATGGCGCCGGGCAGGTCGTCGGTCATCAGGGTGAAATTGCCCTGGCAGAGCGTGATAGTGTTCATCGGGCTGGGGACGAGTTCCAGTAGCCGCTGGTAGTTTTCGATGCTGCGCATGATCCGCCCGACGCCGCGGATCGGCGACAGCGGCGGATCGTCGGGGTGCATCGAGAGTTTTACGTTGGCCTTTTCGGCGACCGGCAGCACCCGCCTGAGAAAATATTCGAGGTTGATCCAGAGCTCCTCCTCCCCGATCGGCGGCTGGGTGGTGAGGTTTTCCGGGACGTCCTCCAGGTCAAAACTCGTCACCACCGAACCGCCGCGGGAGGGCGTGCTCATATTGGTGCGGACCCAGTTGAAGTCGGTCATCCACTCGTAGCACCAGACCGGAACGCCGAGCCGGCCCATGTTCTCGATCAGCGTGCAGACGGTTGCAATCTCTTGGTCGCGACCGGGCAAGCCGCGCTTGGCCTTGTTCAGGGGCGGGCGCGCCTCGATCACCCTGAGCTCAAATCCGCCCGCCTCGTAGCGCTGCTTCATCCGCTGCAGCGGGGCGAGATCCCATGGGGCTTCGCCGGGCTGCAGCATGTTGGAGGGCAGGCCGCCCACGGCAAGATCGACGCCCGCCTGCTTGGCGAGCTTCCAGACCGGCGAGGGTTCCGGACTGATGAATTCAGCGATTTCGAGCATGTTTTTTCCTGGTGGGCGCGTGAGAATCCCCGGCGCCCAAGCAGCCGGGGAGCGACGGTTTCAGACGGGGAGGAGTTCCGACAGGCGCTCGGGGACGACCTCCGGCTGGGTTTCGTAGAGATAGCAAGCGGCCGTGTGCCGGTCGTTGATGCGGAATAGCGGCGGCCGGGTCTTGCAGACCTCCATGGCCATCGGGCAGCGGGCACGGAAGCGGCAGCCGGCGAGCGGCGCGCCCGCTTCCCGCGTCTTGATCGGACGAGCGCCCCAGCGCTGATCGAGGTTCGGCCACGGGATCGAGTCGACCAGCAGCTGCGTATAGGGGTGCTTGGGCGCCTTGATCACCTGGTCGACGTCGCCGGCCTCCATCACCCCGCCCCGGTAGAGCACGATGATGGATTTGGCGATGTGGAAGGCCGTCGTCAGGTCATGCGTGATGTAGATGATCGAGACGCCATGGTCGCGTTGCAGATTGCGCAGGGTTTCGAGGATGTTGGCGCGGAGCGAAGCATCCACCATCGATACCGGCTCGTCGGCGATCAACAGGCGCGGCTTGAGCAGCAGCGCGCGCGCCACATTGATGCGCTGGCGCTGGCCGCCCGAAAGCTGGTGCGGAAAGCGCCCCAGCACGTCCTCGGGGCGGAGGCCGACGGCGGTCAGCGCTTCATCCATCTTCTTGCGCGCATCGGCCCTGGATCTGGCCAGCTTGAACCGCCTGATCGGCACCGTCAGCAGGTGGTCGACCGTGTAGAACGGGTTGAAGACGGCAAACGGATCCTGGAACACGGCCTGAACCTCGCGGCGAAAAGCCATCCGCTCCTTGCCGTGCAGCATCGTGATGTTCTTGCCGCGATAGATGATCTGCCCGGTCGTCGGCGTGATGAAGCCGAGCAGCAGCATCGCCAGCGTCGTCTTGCCGCTGCCGCTCTCGCCCGCGACGGTAAGAATGGTCGGCTCGTCCTCGCGTAGGGTCAGCGAAATGTCTTGTAGCGCGACCGTCGCGTTGGGGCTGATCACCCCGCGCGAATAGACTTTCGAGATGTGCTGCAGTTCAAGCAGATTGGACATTTGCCGCCTCCGCGTCAAAGAGATGGCAGGTGACCACGCGGCCGCCCTTCAGTGTCAGCACCGCCGGACGATTGGTGCTGCAAACCTCCATGGCGTGGGCGCAGCGCGGGTGGAAGGCGCAGCCGCCCGGCAATCGCAACAGCGATGGCGCAAGCCCGGGAATGCCCTGGAACACCCCCTTGTTGTCGAGATTGGGCAGGCTGCTGATCAGCGCCCGGGCGTAGGGGTGCTTGGGCTCGGTGAACATTTGGCGCACCGTGCTGACTTCCACCAGCCGCCCGGCATACATCACCGCCACCTTGTCGACGAACTGGGCCATCAGGCCCATGTCGTGGCCGATGAGGATGACGGCCGCGTTGATTTGTTCCTTCACCCGGTCGATGGTTTCCATCACCTGCCGCTGGGTGACCACGTCGAGCGCGCTGGTAGGCTCGTCGGCAATGATCACCTGCGGGCTGAGCAGGATGCCGATGGCGATGCAGACGCGCTGCTTCATTCCGCCGCTCAGTTCGTGCGCATACATGCGCGAAACGCTTGGATCGAGATCGACTGATCGCAGCGCCTGCGCGCAGCGATCCTCGATCGCGGAGCGGGACTCGCCGTGGAGGTGGGATTTCACCGCATCCACCAGCTGGGCGCCGATCCTCGTCACCGGGTTGAGCGAATTCATCGCCCCTTGCGGGATGTAGGCGATCCGGCTGAGACGCGCCTTGCGCATCGCCTCATCATCGAGCGACATCAGCTCGGTGTTTCCAACCCAAACCTCGCCGCCCTCGATCCGGCCGGGCTGCTTGATCATCCGCATCATGGCGAGGGCCAGGGTGCTCTTGCCCGAACCGGATTCACCGACCATCCCGAGCTTTTCGCCGGCATTCAGCGTGAAGCTGACATCGTCGAGCGCCTTCGCCCGGCCGGCATCGGTGTAGTAGGTGACCTCGAGGTTGCGAACTTGCAGCACCGGCTCGATTCCGGGCGCCGCTGCAAGGGACCGGAGAATGGGCCGTGCCCAGGTTTGATTGTCTATCGAGTTCATGATTTGCCTATTCCGACCTGCGCACGCGTGGATTGGCCAATTCGTCGAGCCCCATGATGATGAGGGCCAAAGACCCCAGGATGAGGATCATCGCGACGGCCGGTTCGATCGGCCACCACCACCAGCCATTGAAGAACGCCCCTTGCGTCTGCGCCGACCAGATGATGTTGCCCAAAAGCGGCTCGCGCAGCGGCCCCAGGCCCAGCACCGCGAGGTAGAAAGAGGCGAACACGGCGGCAAACACCTGGCCGACGAAGGCGGCCGCGATGAAGGGCAACAGGCAGGGCAGGATCTCCTTGAAGATGATGCCCAGGTCGCTGACCCCCGAAAGCTTGGCCACCGAGACGAACTGCCGTTCCTTCATGGTGAGCACCTGGGAGCGGATCACCAGGGTCGGGCCCATCCAGGCCAGCATCACCACGATCAGCGCCATGGTGTAGATGGTCACGTCGCGCTTATCGAGCGAACCGGCGACCACCACCTGGATCAGCAGCACCGGAATAGGGGTGAGGATCTGGCAGATGCTGCGGATGCTGGTATCGATCCAGCCGCCGAAATAGGCGGAGAGGAAGCCGAGCACCACCCCGATCACTGTGCCGATGCCGCCGGCCAGGAGGCCGATGACCGCGGTCTGCCACATGCCGACGGCCATGGCCGACAGCAGGTTGCGGCCGAAGAAATCCGTCCCCAGCGGATATTGCCAGCTCGGTGGCCGCTTGGTTGGCGCCGACAGGGGATAGGCGTGCTTGGGATCGCCGAGCAGCAGCCCGACGATGGTGAAGAGGACGAGCAGCAGCAGGATCGTCAGCCCGATTGCGAGCCCCTTGTTCCGCCGCAGATAGCGGAGCAGCAGCGCGAGGCGCCCCGGTTGCCGCACCTCGGCCGGCATCCACGCCGCGCCCGCAGTATTTGCAATGCTGGCCATGGCCGATGCTCCTATTGCTTACGAATTCGGGGATCGAGGAGCGGATAGACGAACTCCAGCAGCACCATCAGCGTCGCAATGACGATGGTGATGAAAAGAACGATCCCGTAGATGACGGGGAAGTCATTGGATTTTATCGCGTTCTGCAGGACTGTGCCGACGCCGGGAAGGCCGAAGATGCCCTCCACCACGATCGCGGAGGTCACGACGGTACCCAGCGCCAAGGCGAACCCGGTCACCTGCGGCAGCAGGGCGTTGCGCAGGTAGTAATCGCGAAAGATGCGAAAACCGCTGAGGCCTTTGTGCTCGGCGAAATTCACATAGTCCTCGCCCTGGATGGTGACGCCCATGCCGCGCATCGACAGCACCCAGCCGCCGACCGAGCCGAGGATCAGCGCGAGGCCGGGCAGGATCTGGTGCACCCCCATGTCCAGCGCAAATCCCCATGACCAGTTCGGGATCACGCCGATCGAATAGGCGCCGCCGAGCGGCAAAAGCTTGAGCCGGAAGCCGATGAAGAACAACAGCAGCACGCCCATCAGCACCGGGGGCACGCCGGTGAGCAGCACGAAGGGGGTCGCGACGAAGCGCATCCATTGCGGTGCCTTCGGCCAGGCCGCGATCGCGCCGAGGAGGTTGCCGATGATGAAGCTGAGGATGGTGGTGACGATCAGGAGGCCGATCGTCCAGGGCAGCGCCTGCGAGATCAGGTCGAGCACCGTCGCCGGATATTTGTTCAGCGAGTAGCCGAAGTCGAGGTGCACGACGCTCCAGAGATAATCGCCATATTGCTGCAGCAGCGGCTTATCGAGGCCGAACTGCGCCTGCATGGCGGCGATGATCTTGTCGAGATCGTCCGGGGAGAAGCCGCCGGTGCGCGCCAGTTCGGCAAATCGTTCGCGGATGGCGTTGCGGCTCGAGAAGCGTGGAACGAAGAAGGTGATCGTCGAGGCTGACCAGATAACGAGAATCAAGAACAGAAGGCGTCGGACGATTAGTTTCAGGGTGGTGCTCAATCGCTGTCTCCAAAGCGCGAAGTCCGGGGCCGGGGATGCGCGCTTGCGGCGGCACCCCCGGGACGCTTGGTTATGGGGATTGAGTGGGCTTGAGCGACGTGATCACGAGCATGCCCGTATGGGCCCAGAAGGCGCCATTGGTTCCCATGGCGAGGTTCTTCGCGCTCGGCCAGTTGGTCCAGTAGGTGGTGTTGTAAGGGATGCGGTGCAGCCACTGGATGATCGGGATATCGATCGTATCTCGCCAGTAGATGCCCAGGGCCTTGGCCGCGTCCGCCTGGAACTTGGGATCGTCCGCGCCGAGCGGCGCCATCTCGTCGAGCAGGGCGTCGTATTCGGGGTTCTTGTAGCGGGAGTAGCGGTTATTGCCTGCCGAGGTACCGATCGCGCTGCTGTAGCGGCCATGGAACAGCTCGAGGGCCGCATAGGGGTCCTTCAGGCTCGCGCCGTGGCCGGAGAGATAAAACCCGGGCACCCCGTCGATCATGTTCTGCAGGGCATCGGTGCCGAAATTGACCGAGGCGTCGAAGCCGCCATTGCGCAGCATCTCCACCAGCACCGGGGCGATGTCGGAATGGATGCCCTCAAACGCCTGAATGGTCGCATTGATGGTCTTGCCATCCTTTGCCCACATGCCGTCGCCGTTCTTGGTGAAGCCGGCCGCGGTCATCAGCTGGGCGCTCTTGTCGAGGTTGAACTCGCCGGGATTGTACTTTGCCTCCTCGGCCTTGACGGCAGGGGAGTCGATGAACTTCTGGAGGCCCGGATAGAGCGGGAAGGGATAGATCGTCGCGATCTTGGCGCCGTCATAGAGGACGTCGTTGATCTGGTCGCGATTGATGGCCAGCGACATTGCCTTGCGCACATTCGGGTCGCTGTAGGGCGCGAGCTGCGTGTTCACCCAGAGCGAGTTCGGCCACCAGTCGAGATAGCCGTAAGGCGAGTCGTTGCCCGTCCATGACTGGACTTTAGGGTTCTGCGCCAGGATGTTGCCGATAACCTGGGCGCGCATGTCGAGCGAGGAATCCATCTCGTTGTTGACGATGCGCTGCGCGACGGTGTCCATGTTCTGGCCGACCTGGCCGCCCAGGTTCACGATCACCACGCGCTTGACTGCCGGGTCCTGCTGCAGGCCGGCCTTGATCGCCCACCAATCCTCGCGCAGGTTGTAGATCTTCTGGTTGGCGTTCCAGGCGACGAGGTCATACGGCCCCGAATGCGGGATTTCGGTCCCGCCGGCGGCCGCGTTGACGTCCTTCTGCTTGGATTCCCAAGCTGCGTTGACGATCGGAATGCCGGTATCGAACTTCAGCGTCAACACCTCGAACTTGAAGCGCGGCGCCGGAATCTTGAACTTCACCTCGACCGTCTCATCGTCCTTGGCGGTGACTGTGTCGACGTACTGGTCGAAGGCGGCATGATAGGGAAGCTTGTCATTCTTCTTCTGGCCCTCGAACGTATACACCACGTCCTTCGAGGTGACCGGGGTGCCGTCGTTCCACTTGGCGGCGGGGTTGAGCTTGATCTCGAGCGAGGTGTAATCCTTGCTCGTATATTCCATGCTGGTGGCCAGCCACGGAATGTATTTGTCGGCATAGATGCCGTAATACATCAGCGGCTCGAACATCAGGTTGTTGCCTTCCTGATGGGTGTAGCCGGGCAGTGCCCAAGGGTTGGTGACCCCAACCGGCGACGTAATGCTCCAGCCGAGAATGAGCGTTTGATCGCGGGGGACGCTGGGTAGCGGGGTGGCAGGCACGATTTCGGACGCGGCCGAACCGGCGGTGTTGGCTTGCGCGTAGGCAGCGCCAGGGACGAATGCGGCCGCCAGAGCCAAAGCGACGGCAGCAACCTTGAAGTCAACCATGTGACAGATTCCTCCTCTACTGTCGATGGAGCCGAACTCGTCCAGATTTGACGAGCTGCGAGCGCTGGTCATTGTGAGTCCCGGCCTCTTCCTCCCGCCGGGATGCTCGTATCTTTTACTCGCTATTGACCGTCGGCGGACGCAGAGTCCCCGCTGGTGCGAATGCCGAATATTTGTGCTGATTTGCTTCGGATGATTCGCGTTGGGGGTGCTGACATCGACTTCTGCCTGACGCCCAAAGGCTACAGGTCAGGCCGCACGAGCCTTTAGCTCTCGGATGCTGTCGAGATCCTCCTCTCTACCGGCTACACCAAGACGCGTGCCTGGACCGATCTGGTCCGGCAGGTCGCTCCACCTGGTCGCCCTATCCTCGCTTCGGCTGCTCGCTCTCACTGTTGGTCGTGAGCTTTGGCGAACTGCTTGGCACTCCTCCAGCCGATATTGTGCCAGTGCTCTGGCATTGCGGCTTTTATTTTAATACTACCAACGTAAAGCGCCCAGTGCTGCCGAGTCAACATCGCACGTGATCGATAATGTGCTGTTTGCCGGCTCAGCTCGCCGACTTTGAAGTTGCCAATGCAGCGGGGAAGGCTGTTCATGCATTCCGACGAAGGAATCCATGCCACCGCGCTCACGGGGCAAGTTTCGAAGGAATCAAGCAAATGAAAATTACGGCCATTCGCCCGTATCCGGTCTGGGTTGGGCTTCGAAACCAGCTCATCGTCAAGGTCGAAACCGATGAAGGCATTTTCGGCTGGGGCGAGAGCGGCCTTTCGGGGCGCGAGAAAGCAGTGGTTGGCGCCATTGAGCACTACCGCGAGTTCCTCATCGGCCGCGATCCAATGCAGATCGGGCGCATTTGGCAGGAACTCTATCGCAGCCAGTATTTCGAGGGCGGGCGGGTGCTGCAGGCGGCCATCTCGGCCATCGACATTGCGCTGCACGATATCAAGGGCAAGGCGCTGGGGGTGCCCGTCTATCAGCTGCTCGGCGGCAAGCAGCGCGATGTCATTCCAACCTTTGCCTCGACGCGCGCCGCGCCGGGCGAGGAAATGATCGAGCAGGCGAGGGCGCTCAAGCAAGCCGGCTGGCCGGTGATCCGCTTCTTTCCAGCGGCTGACAAGGAAGGCATCTTCGAGCCGCGCCGCTCGATCGCCGAGACCACGCCCTGGCTCATCAAGGCGCGCGAGGAATTGGGCGAGGAGGTGGTGCTGGGGATCGACTATCACCATCGGCTGTCGGTCGCGGAAGCGGTGAGCTTTTGCCAGAAGATGCCGTCGGGCACGCTGGATTTCCTCGAAGAGCCGATCCGCGACGAAACGCCGGAAGCCTATGAGGCGCTGCGCAAAATGGTCGATGTCCCATTCGCGATCGGCGAGGAGTTTGCCAGCAAATGGCAGTTCCTGCCCTACATCGAGCGCGACATTCACCAGTTCAACCGCATCGATATCTGCAATGTCGGCGGTCTCACCGAGGCGATGAAAGTGGCTGGCTGGAGCGAGGCGCATTATGTCGACATGATGCCGCACAACCCGCTCGGGCCGATCTGCACGGCCGCGACCATCCATTTTTCGGCGGCGGTTGCCAACTTTGCCTGGCTCGAGACCCGGGCCTCGCCGGCCGAGCTCTACAACCATGGCGAAAACGCCGACATTTTCCCGGTGCAGCCGCGATTGTCCGGTCCCACCTACCCCGTGGTAGACGCGCCAGGGCTCGGCATCGAGGTAAACGAGGAGCTTGCGCAGAGGGAAAGCTTCAAGTTCTGGGAAGCGCCACACTGGAAGCGCAGCGACGGCTCGGTCACAAACTGGTAGCACGCCCCTCTCACTGATCGCGATGGCGTTGATCGCGCACCGGCCGTGATCAGGCAGGAAAGCTTTCGGACCAATAGTTTGGCCCCGCCTGCCACTCTCAGGCGGGGCCACCAGCCGGTGGAGGTCTATTACCGGCTAGACTGTTGTTTCACCACCTTGACGGCGGTGAGGGTTCTCTGCGCCTCTTTGATACGAGGCCTAGTACTTGTACCTGATGCCCACCACGTCGGCATTGGCGCCGTCGATGTCGGCGATCGTGCCGAACCCGCCGGAGCGGTGCTGTGCGCGCCAGAAAACTTCGACGCCCGGGCTCAATGCCGGCAACGACAAGTCGATCTCGGGCCCCAGATAGTAAAGGAACTTGCCGCCGTCGCTGAGTCGGTCGCGATCGGGTGGCGGCCGGCGGTCATATTCCACGCCAATCAGCCCCGTCACAACGCTGAACCCCGCGGTCAGGGCCGGCGTCACGTGCAGCGGACCGAGGTCCCAGCCGTCAAAGCGGCCGACAATGCCGGCCCAGAGCTCCTGCGAGTTGCTTGGATAAGGGGTGTGGGCGTCGGTCGTGAACCGATCACCCAAGCCCACCTCACCGCCAATCCGCAGGGCGTCCAGCCGCGAGAAAAACTGCTGGTAGCCGGCCGCCAAGATGTAGTTGTCCTCGAACGTCGTCTGCCAGGGCACGAAGCTCTGGGCGACATAGCCGGCATGGAAGCGGCCGGCAAAGAAGAATACATCCCTGTCGAAGTCCTCCCTGGTAGGCGCCACGGTATCATGCTGGTACCCATCGGCATCCTGAGCCTCTGCCGGGGCCGCCATTCCAGTCAGCGCAAGAGTCGGGATAAGTATTACCCACAGCTTGCTTATCATCGCTCCCCCAATGACCGGCTGCTTGTAATGGCTAATCTGTGTCACGGCTGAGCGGAGCTGTCGAGATGGTTTTGCCGGGTTCCTGTGCTCATGCTCGCTTCGAGGACGGCGCTTGTTTTTGTTTCGCTGGGGTCGCTCTCCCAAGGATACGCCTCCTCTCAAAGCTGGTCATGGAGAAGACCTCATCATCAGCTGATGATGCCGCTAGAAGTGCAGTGGAGGTTGGTGAGAATCAAAAGTATTAAGAATTGCCACATCAGGCTAAGCTGTTCTGGTTGAGGGGTAGGTTCTGGCGTGTTGTTCGGCCAAATGACTGTGTTGTCTGGTCAGGAAAGTTGGATGATTGTTGAGTGCGTTGCTGCGATTTTTTTTGATTAGGGATGAGCTCATCGCGGAGTTCATCGAATCGCCTAGCGTGCATCTCACCCATCGGCGGTGAATTTTCCGGGGCAGCAAACGCCGAGCAGGCACCTCGTACTTGCGCGCACTTGCACCTCGTTTCGTTTCGCACATCAGGGCTGGAGCCATTGGGCGTGGGTGGTCGGAAGGCCGGCCCCTGCGCTCGATGTTGGAACCACGGAGGATGACGTGAGACAAAAATTCAGAGCTGTAACAGTTAGAACAATGACGGCCGGCGCCCTTGCGATAGCGTTCGGATTGGCGACTGTGGCCACCGCCGCTGCGGATGCCACGCAGGCCAAGGCGCTGTTCAAGGCCATGTCCGACTACCTGGCCGCGCAGGATAAACTGTCTTTCGACTACGATACCGACCTCGAAATCGTCACCAAGGATCAACAGAAGCTGGGGCTGGCGAGTTCGGGTACGATAGCCCTGCAGCGGCCGGACCAACTGCGGGCTACCCGGGGTGGTGGGTTCTCCGATGTGGGTCTGGTCTTTGACGGCAAGACGCTGACTCTGCTCGCCAAAAACGCCAACGCTTACGGCCAGGCCGAGATTCCCGGCACCGTCGATAACTTGGTCGACCAATTGCGCGACAGGTATCAACGCCCTATTCCCGGCGCTGATCTGCTGTCGTCTAATGTCTACGAGCAGTTGATGCCGCAGGTGGTGGACGTCAAGGACCTGGGCAACGGCGTGATCGGCGGCCTCGAATGCAATCATCTTGCCTTCCGGACCAACGACGTGGATTGGCAGATCTGGATCGCCCAGGGCGACCGGCCTTATCCTTGCCGCTATGTGATCACCAGCACGCAGGTGGCGGGCTCACCGGAGTATCGCCTCGATATCCGGAACTGGAAGACCGGCAACGAGGCCGCTCCTGTGGATGCCGCCTTCAACGCTCCTGCAGACGCAAAGAAAGTGGAACTGGGTAGTCTCCGCGACACCGATGAGTTGCCCAGCATTTATGCGAGTGGAGTAGGGAAATGAATGTTTCGAAAAAGCTTGGAATTGTGGCGCTTGTCGCGGTCGTCGGCCTTGGCGGCCTCGAGCTCGGGGCGGATGTCGGGGTCCCCGGCGTGCAAAGCTTTGTGTCGCCAGCCATAGCTGTCGTCGGCCGGCCGCTCACACCGGTCAGCGCTGCCGGAGTGGCACGGCGGACGACGCGGCGCTGCGCGGCCGGGGTCTACTACTGCTAGATAAGTTTGGGGCCTGCCTCCACAATGAAACCGAGTGGTGACGGGGTCGTCCGGTCATCCTGCAGCGCCTCTCCCGAGGCAGTTTCAGCGCCGTCCTCGAGCCCCCAAACTGCAAAGCCGGCCCGTCGCGACCCCCGTGGGACGACATTTTGGGCGTTGGCAGCCTTGGTAATGCCAGCGCCAGCACGAGCACGGGCCTCTCGCTCGCGCCGGACTTAGGTAGGTCCAGGGTGGTGGTTGCCTTCGGTAAAAGGACGCACCGACCTATCCGCCGCGCCCAAGGCAAACCCCTTTCTTCACGCCGATCCATATGATGGGAGCAGAACATCATGTCGGACACGCCAAGCATTGATCGCACCGGGACCGTGGAACAGGGACGCCTGGAACAGAGCCGCCGGGGCGAGACCCCCTGGAAGTTCTGGGGCCCCTATCTCAGCGAGCGCCAATGGGGAACCGTCAGGGAGGACTACAGCGAAAACGGCGACGCGTGGAGCTACTTTACCCACGAGCAGGCCCGCTCGCGTGCTTACCACTGGGGCGAGGACGGTATCGCCGGATTCAGCGATGAGAAGCAGCGTCTGTGCTTTGCCCTCGCCCTGTGGAACGGCAAGGACCCCATCCTGAAGGAGCGCATGTTTGGGTTGACCAACGGCGAGGGGAACCACGGCGAAGACGTCAAGGAATACTATTACTACATCGACAGTACGCCGACCCATTCGTACATGAAGATGCTCTACAAATATCCGCAGAACGCATTTCCATATTACGACCTGGTCGAGACGAACCGTCGGCGCGGTCGAGCCGATCCGGAATACGAGCTTATCGATACGGGGATCTTCGACCAGGACAGATACTTCGACGTGTTCGTCGAATTTGCCAAGGAAACACCAACCGACATCCTGATCCAGGTCAGCGTGTCCAACCGTGGCACCGAGGCGGCAACGGCTCATCTGCTGCCCACGCTGTGGTTCCGCAATACCTGGACCTGGTGGCCCGAGACGCCAAAACCTTCGTTGCGGGCGCTGACGAACGGCGGGGGCGCCGGCATTGCGGCGTCCCATGCCGAACTCGGCGACTATTTCCTCTACTGCGATGGGGAGCCTTCGCTGCTCTTCACCGAGAACGAGACCAACAACCAGCGGATCTTCGGCTCCGGCAATGCCGGGCCCTTTGTGAAGGACGGGATCAACGATTTCGTGGTCGCGGGCCGGCAGGAAGCCGTGAATCCCGGGTTGCGGGGAACCAAGTCCGCCGCGCACTACCAGCTGGAGGTGGGCGCAGGACAAACCGTGTCGATCCGCCTGCGACTGACCAAGACTCTCCCCGACTCTGTTGGAAAGCCCTTCGGCGAGCGTTTCTCGCGGACGTTGGAGGGCCGCCGGCAGGAGGCCGACGAGTTCTACCGCGCCATAACGCCAGCCGGTGTCGGTGACGAGGCGGGCAAGGTCATGCGGCAGGCCCTGGCGGGAATGCTGTGGACCAAGCAGTACTATTTCTTCGATTTGGCCAAATGGCACCAGGAACACGGACGCGGTCCGAGCGAGGCCCAGGGTCATGCCACGCGGAACCGCGAATGGGCACACATGGTCAACGACGCCATTATTTCGATGCCCGACAAATGGGAATATCCATGGTTCGCCGCCTGGGATTTGGCGTTCCACGCCGTCGCGCTGTCGACGGTCGACGTCGATTTCGCGCAAGGCCAGCTCGAACTGATGTTGAAGTCCTTTTACCTGCATCCGACCGGACAGATGCCCGCCTACGAGTGGAATTTTGGCGACGTCAACCCGCCCGTACACGCCTGGGCCGCGATCTTCCTGCATCGGACGCAGCAGGCAATGGGTCGGGAACCGGATCTGGAGTTCCTCGCCCGGGTTTTCACCAAGCTCTCGCTGAATTTCACCTGGTGGACGAACCGCAAGGACCGGTTTGGCAAGAACCTCTATGAGGGCGGCTTCCTGGGCCTCGACAACATCGGGGTCTTCGACCGTAGCGCCGCGTTGCCGACGGGGGGGTATCTCGAACAGGCCGACGGGACTGCCTGGATGGCGCTGTTCTGCCAAAACATGCTCGAGATCGGCGTAGAACTGGCAGCGCGCGATCCTGCCTATGAGGATCTGGCGACCAAGTTCATGGAGCACTTCCTTTGGATCGGTCGTGCGATGAACGGTGTTGGCCCGGACGGCATGTGGGATGAGGAGGATGGTTTCTATTACGACGTCCTTCGGCTTCCCGACGGCAGTGCGACGCGAGTGAAGGTGCGCTCCATGGTGGGCCTGCTCCCCGTCTGTGCCGTTACCGTCATCGAGCGGTCGGAGCGGGAACGGCTTCCCAACCTCCTGCAAACCTTCACGGAACGCTTGCGGCGCATGCCGGATCTGCTCGATACCATTCACGCCACCGGGCCTGGCCATTTTGGCGTGAATGAGCGGGGCATCATGGGTCTTGTGAACGAAGACCGGCTGCGCAGGATCCTTTCGCGAATGCTCGATGAAGGCGAGTTCCTCAGTCCGTACGGTATCCGCGCGCTGTCACGTCACCACGCGGAGCACCCCTTCGTGTTCTGGGTGAACGATCAAGAATACCGAGTGAATTATCTTCCCGCGGAGTCGGACAGCGGCATGTTCGGCGGCAACTCCAATTGGCGCGGGCCGATCTGGATGCCTGTAAACGTGCTTTTGGTGCGCGCACTGCTGCAATACTATCTCTATTATGGAGATTCATTCAAAATTGAATGCCCGACCGGCTCCGGCAAGCTGATGAACCTTTTCGAGGTCAGCCGCGAGATTGCCAATCGGCTGACCCGCATTTTTCTTCCCGACCAGTCGGGGCGGCGACCAGTATATGGCGGGGTCGAGAAATTCCAGAGCGATCCATACTGGCGCGACTACATTTTGTTTTACGAGTATTTCCATGGGGATAACGGCGCCGGC
>Ga0310811_10006834_pt1 | contig 14576 bp, 18 predicted proteins | sample YCmetagenome_FD_207642 | JGI IMG/M metagenome (GOLD analysis project Ga0310811, IMG submission 207642) | Soil microbial communities from experimental microcosm in Duke University, North Carolina, United States - YC | ecosystem: Engineered > Artificial ecosystem > Soil microcosm > Unclassified ...
TCGGGCACGGCGCACGTCGAATTCGACTGCGGCATGATCACCAACAGCGTATCGACCAACGCCGCGACGGCCAAGGGCACTTCATATATCAAGGCGACCACCATCGCGGCTTCCGGCGGCATCCAGGAATCGAGCAATTGGGACGTCGACAAATATGACCCCTACACGCCTGCCCAGGAAGATCCCTACAAAGACCTGGAGCCGGATACGAACGAAACGAGTAAGTGCTCGTCCAATCCGCATCTTGCCATCACCGGCGGAGACTCACCAGGGCCAGACATGAGCGCTGGCAATGATGTTTATTGCGTCCCGTCGATCACCGTGAATTCGAACAAATATCTAACCCTACGTGATGGCGTGTTCCTGGTCGATGGCGGCAATGTGGTCATTCGCGGCCACCTTACCGTGATCAACGCGACGATCGTGCTGACCAACAAGAACGGCGCGAGTAACGCGACCATCGGCACCTTCGACGCAAATGCCCAGGCCACAGTTTCCATCACGCCGCAGACCACCGGCAAATGGGCGGGAATAGCGGTCTACCAGGATCGGCGTGCGGTTACCGATACCGGCGCAATCGCCAGCGCTCCGAACAAGATCAACGGCGGCGCGTCCGGAAACATTAACGGCGTGCTCTATTTCCCGAAGCAGTCGCTGGCGTTCCTTGGCAATTCGTCAAACCAATATATCTGCACCCAGTTCGTGGTTCGCCGGATCATCTTCACCGGCACAAACGGGTCGGCGAACAAGTTCAACGACGACTCTTGTCCAGCGATCGGCGTCGATCCGATCGTGGGCGGCACCAGGGTGAGGTTGATCGCATGATGAGGTGCATTCCAAATCTCTGCCGCAACCAGCGTGGCACCGCCACCATCGAGTTGGCCCTCTTCGCCCCTATCCTGGCGATGATGACGATCGGCGTGGTCGACATGAGCAACGCCTATGGCCGAAAGCTGGCAATCGAGCAGGCCGCGCAGCGGGCGATCGAAAAAGTGATGCAGACAACCGGCATCAAAAGTGTCGCCGATACGATCGTCGATGAAGTCGCAGACCAGGCCAACATCCCCGACGACCAAAAGGCCAGCAAGATTGCTGTCACCTATAGCCTTGAATGCGACGATGAAGATCCGCTGACCAGCACGGACGCGGACGTATTCGACACCTTTGAATGCGGAACTGGCACCGTCAAGGAAGCTCGATACATCGAGGTCGAGATCAACGACGTCTACGAGCCGATGTTTCCGCTACATTTCGGCGCTTACGACAGCGGCAAGGGCGGCTATCCAGTCCGCGCCACCGCCGGGATGCGCACCAAATGAAGAAGTTTAGCACCCTTCGCCGCGACGAGAGTGGCGCGGTCGCCATCGAAACGGCTTTTGCGCTCCCTGCGCTGATCATCATGGTGTGGGCCGTGGTTCAGCTCGGGCTGGTGTTCCGGGCCATGTCCGGCATCCAGCATGCGCTGGGCGAAGGAGCGCGTTTGGCCACCCTCTATCCCCAACCAACCGACGATGCGATTCGCGACCGGATCGAGGATGTCGTTTACGGCATCGGTCCCGGCACCTTTACAATCGAGGAGCCGGTTCCGGGGACTGAAAATGGAAGCGCTTACCTGGACCTGGAAGTGAGCTACACGCAGCAAACCGACATGCTGTTCCTGCCCGGCCCAACAATTACGGTTTCTCGATCCAAGCGGGTGTGGGTGGCCGAGGATTGATCAGGCCGCCGGAGCTTTGGCCCTGGCCGCGAAGAAGGCGGCGATTGCCCCTTTGACCTCATCGGATTGAAGCCGTTCGGCGAAATGGCCGTTTTCCAGCTCCATCCGTTCGAGGATTTCCTCAATATCTTCGCGCCGCAGCAGGCGTTGGGTTAGGCGCAGCGCTTCGGGCGGCTTGGCCAGTAGCGCTGCCACCAGCCCGGCCACGGCGCCCTTCAACTGACCCTGCGGAACCACATGGCTGGCGAGACCCATGTCGAGCGCTTCCGCAGCGCCGAACGGTTCGCCCAGCAGCAGATGGCGCGCAGCCTGCCGGCGGCCGGCAAGGCGCGGGAACAGCAGCGAGCTGGCCGCTTCCGGCACGAGCCCCAGGTCGACGAACGGCATGACGAACCGGCAGCCGTCCTCGGCCAGCACGAAATCGCAATGAAACAGCATGGTGGTGCCGATGCCGACTACATTGCCGTGCACGGCGGCGGCGATCGGCGTCTGATTACGGGCGAGAGCACGCAACAGGCGCCAAACCGGAATGTCCTCGCCCGCGCCGGGATCGGGCATCGCCTGGAGGAAGTCGCCGAGGTCGTTTCCGGCAGTGAAGTCCTCGCCCTGGCCTTCTATGGCGATAAGCCGGACCGCAGCATTGTCGGCGGCACTCTCAATTGCATCGGCGAGAGCCGCGTACATGGCAACGGTAATGGCGTTGCGGCGTTCTGGTCGTGCCAGGATGATCGACAGGACGCCTTCGGGCCGGTGATCGACCAGCACATGCGAGTCATTCGACATTGGCCGCTCCCATGTTCGAATCGGATGACCTGTTTGAGCCTAGCCGCTAGGGGTAGGCAAATTTCCGGGAAGCCGTAGGGACCAAATCAATGAAATTCTTCGCCGACACTGCCGAAATCGCCGAAATCAGGGAATTGCAGGATACCGGCCTGCTCGATGGGGTGACCACCAATCCCTCGCTGGTCAAGAAATCCGGCCGCGATTTCCTGGAAGTGGTCAAGGAGATCGCCGGCGTCGTCAAAGGGCCGGTCTCGGCCGAAGTCGTCGCCACCGACTTTGACGGAATGATGCGCGAGGCGGAGGTGCTGAGGAAGCTGGCCGACAATATCGCGGTCAAGGTTCCGCTGACGATCGACGGCCTCAAGGCCTGCAAGTCGCTGAGCGGCGACGGAACGATGGTCAATGTCACGCTGTGCTTCTCGGCCAACCAGGCGCTGCTTGCGGCCAAGGCCGGAGCATCGTTCATTTCGCCGTTCGTCGGGCGTCTCGACGATATCGGCCAGCCGGGGATCGAACTGATCGCCGACATCCGGCTGATCTACGACAATTATGATTTCCCGACGGAAATCCTGGTCGCCAGCGTGCGCAGTCCTATCCATGTCCTCGAAGCCGCCAAGATCGGCGCGGACGTGATGACTGCGCCGCCGGCGGTAATCCGCCAGCTGTTCAAGCACCCGCTGACCGAAAGTGGCATGGCCGCTTTCCTGAAGGATTGGGAAGCGACCGGTCAAAAGATCGGGTAAATTTCGGCTGATTTGAGCGGATTGTTAACCGTGCTGCGATAGGAATCGCGGCATGTCGAGGGTGATTCCATTCGAAGAGCGAGCGGTTGCGACGCTGCGCGATCGGCTGGGCGCGGCAGAAAGCGCCAAGGAAGACCTGCTCGCCTATGCGCGAGGCCATTCGGGGGCGACCGCGGCGATCCATGCCGCAGTGCTCGCCCTGATCGAGGCCGACAGCCTGGAAGCATTGTTCGACGTTGTTCGCCACGACTGGCCGCGCCTGCTTGGCCTCGATTACGCCGCCCTGGCGCTGGTTATCGACGGCAAGGGATTTCGGGTAGAATCCGCTTACGTCGGCACGGTCGAGCCGCGGATTGTCGATCGGGCGATGGGACGGCTTGAGCCGGTGACGATGCGCACGGTCGATTGCGGCCATCCGCTATTCGGTTCGGCGGCAAAGGAAGTGCGGTCGGAAGCATTGATCCTGCTCCCAGCCGAAGCCCCGTTGCCCTACGGCCTGTTGCTGCTCGGCCAGCAAAGTGCCGCCTGCCTCGACAATCGGCATGGAGCCGAATTGCTGGGATTCCTTGGGGCGAGTCTAAGCGCTATGCTGCGCCGGTGGCTGATGAACGGTTAGAGGGGGATGGGCATCCGGCGCGCGCAATCGCGGCGCGTTGGGCCGATTACCTTGCCAATGACCGGCGCCGCAGCCCGCACACAGTCCGTGCCTATACCGCCACCGCCCACCGCCTGATCGAATTCCTCGGCCGCCATCGCGGCGAGGAGATTGGCCGCTTCAGCCTGTTGAACCTGCACGCTTCCGATTTGCGCGCTTTCCTTGCCGACCGCCGATCCGAGGGGCTGGGTGCGTCGTCGGCAGCCCGCGAGATGTCGGCGGTGCGTGCTTTCCTGACCTATGCCGCCGAGGCCCAGGGCAATGCGCCGCAACTACCCCGCACACGGGCGCCGAAGCGGCCGCACACCTTGCCGCGCCCGGCGAGCCCGGACGATGCGATTGCGCTGGCGAAGGAGGCCGAGCTGGCGGCGCCCAACGACTGGCTTGGCGCGCGCGATCTCGCCATCCTGTTGCTGCTCTATGGCGCCGGGCTGCGTGTGGCGGAGGCGATGGGATTGAAGGCGCGGGTCCTGCCGCTGGGCCAGGCGATGCGAGTCACGGGCAAGCGGGGGAAGACCCGGATCGTGCCGCTTGTCCCGGCGGTCCGGCAGGCGATCGATGCCTATGTCGCGCTTTGCCCGTTCCTGCTCGCCGGCGACGTCCCGCTGTTCGTTGGGGCCAAGGGCGGACCACTCAACCCCGACCTTGTGCGGCGGGCAGTGCGCGGGGCGCGCGGCCGGCTCGGCCTGCCCGACAGCCTGACTCCGCACGCGCTCAGGCACAGCTTTGCGACGCACCTGCTGGCGCGAGGAGCGGACTTGCGCTCGCTCCAGGAACTGCTGGGTCACGCCAGCCTGTCGTCGACGCAGATCTACACGGAAGTGGATGCCGCGCGGTTGCTAGACGTTTATCGTCACGCTCATCCACGGGCCTGAAGCAGGTCCGCCTGATTTCAAAGGCTTGTCAGGTCCGGCGCGGATGAGTCTTCCCCGACCGGCATGTGGCGGTGGGTCCAGACGCGATAGATATAGCCGGCGATCAGCACGACGAGGACGGCGTTCGATGCCGGGCCCAGGATCTTGTTGATGTCGGTGTAATTCTCGCCGAGCTTGTAGCCCGCGCCAGCCAATAGCGCGGTCCACGCGCCGGTGCCGAGCGTCGAGGCGAGCATAAAGCGGCGAAAGCTCATCTTGAGCAGGCCGGCCGGAATCGACACGAGGCTGCGGACGGTAGGCACCAGCCGCCCGACGAAAACGAAAAAAGTGCCGTGAAGGTCGAACCAGCGTTCGGCGCGCTTAACCTCGACCCAGCTCATCGTGATCCACCGTCCCCAGCGGTGAATGATTGGCTCCAGCCGCAGGATGCCGAGCGCCCGGGCGGCCAGATACCAGAGGATATTGCCGAGCATCGCTCCGGCGGTGCCGGCTGCGACGACCAGCCCATAGTTAAGCTTGCCCTGGCCGGCGGCGACGCCAGCGACCGACATGATCACTTCCGACGGAATTGGCGGGAAGACCGTTTCCAGGAACATCAGGAAACCGACACCGAGATAGCCCGATTGCTCAATCAGGCGAACGATCCAATCGCTCATCGAGCCGCGACCTTGGCCTCGATCGCATCCCAAATGAGCGCGGGCGTATCGCTGCCGTTGAACTGATCGATGGCGACGATTCCGGTGGGCGAAGTGACGTTGATTTCGGTCATCATGCCGCCGATCACGTCGATCCCGACGAACAGCAGGCCGCGGCGCTTGAGCTCCGGTCCGATCGCGGCACAGATCTCGCGTTCGCGTTGCGTCAGGTCGGTTTGCTCGGCGGTCCCGCCGGCGGCGAGGTTGGAGCGGAATTCACCAGCCTTGGGACGCCGGTTGATCGCCCCGGCCACTTCACCGTCGACCAGTACGATACGCTTGTCGCCTTCCGTCACCGACGGGAGGTAGGCCTGGGCGATAAACGGCTCCTTCCAGATCGAACCGAAAAGCTCGGCCAAGGCCGTCAGATTGGTGCCGTCGCGGCCAATGCGGAACACGCCTTCGCCGGCCTTGCCGTGCAGCGGTTTCACCACGATTTCACCGTGACGGGCATGAAAATCTCGAATTTCCGCCAAATTCCTACTGATCATTGTTGGCGGCATGAATTCGGCAAAATCGAGCACGAACAGCTTTTCCGGCGCGTCGCGGACCGATCGCGGGTCGTTCACAACCAGCGTGTCGCCGGCGATCCGTTCAAGCAGGTAGGTGGCGGTGATGTAGCCGATATCGAACGGCGGATCCTGGCGCATCAGGACGACGTCAACGTCCGAGGAAAGGTCGAGAACCTGGAATTCGCCGGCCTTGAAATGATCGTCCGCAACCCGCTGTACCGTGACCGGCCGCGCCCGCGCCCGCACCCGCCCGTCTTCGTAACCCAGATCCTCGGCGAGATAATGGAACAGCTGGTGGCCACGCTGCTGCGCGCCCAGCATCAGCGCGAAGGTGGAATCGCCGGCAATGCCGATCTTTTCCAGCGGATCCATTTGCACGGCGACGGTCAGGCTCATCCGCGCCGCCTATTCGATGGAGCGCCCCTTGTCACCCGTGCCATACATTGGTCAGGTGGCGGGGGAGGCGACCGGGCACGATGAACAGGGCATCGATGCGGATGTCGTCGCCGTCGCGGGCATAGCGGGGCGCCAGCCGCTCGGCGGCCACCACGACCCGCCGCAGCCGGTATTCGTCGAGCGCCCAGGCCGCGGCGTCGACTGTGCTGCGTTGCTTGACCTCGACAAACGCCAGCGTCCGGCCGCGACGGGCGATCAGGTCGACCTCGCCGCCCGGAACTCGCGCGCGCTGGGCCAGAATCCGCCACCCGCGCAGCCGCAACCACCAGGCGGCGACGGTTTCCGCCTTGCGGCCACGCGCCTCGGCAAGCTGGCGATTCAGCTGCCCACCCCAAGTTCGAGGGCACGGGCATAGGCGCGCTTGCGAGGAACGCCGAGGCTGGCCGCGACGTCGGCGGCAGCGCGCGACGGGGTCATGGACTTGAGTGCCGTGCGCAACGCAACGTCCAGCTCGTCGTCGCTGGCCTCCTCGCGCTCAGGTGGAGGTCCGATGACAATCACGATCTCGCCCCTGGGAGGCGCGTCGGCATAGCGAACGGCCAATTCGTCCAGCGTGCCGGTGACGGTTTCTTCGTGGAGCTTGCTGATTTCACGGACCACGGCCGCTTCGCGCACCCCCAGCCCGTCCCTGAGGGCCGCCAGGCTGTCCCCAAGCCGCGGGCCGCTTTCGTAAAGGACGAGCGTCGCGCGAACCGTTTTCACTTCGGCGATGGCGTCGGCCCTCGCCTTGGCCTTGGCCGGAAGGAAGCCGAGAAACAGGAAGCGATCGGTAGGAAGGCCGGCCAGCGTCAGGGCAGCGATCGCCGCACTTGGGCCGGGCAGGGTATGGATGGCGTGCCCCGATTTGCGGGCCGAGCGAACCAGCTTGTAGCCGGGATCGGAGATCAGCGGCGTTCCCGCGTCGCTGACTAGCGCCACGGCCTTTGTGGCAAGATCGCCGAGAATGCGCTGCCGCAAGCTGTCGTCGCTATGGTCGTGATAGGCCGTCATCGGCGCCTTTGCCCCGATGTGCGCAAGCAGCTTCGCGGTGACCCTTTTGTCTTCGGCCAATATGTGATCGGCGCGCCGCAGTGTATCAACGGCGCGTGACGTCATGTCGCCAAGATTGCCGATTGGCGTCGCAACGATATAGAGTCCGGGCGCAAGCGGTTGGTCCATCGGGGTAAGGGCATGGCATTGAAGTTGACTTCCCGGCAAGCGCGGCGCGCATTCATGATCGGCGCCGGCGCTGCAGTGTTGGCGCTGGCTGGATGCCAAACGGGGCCTCGCGGTCCGGTCGAGCCGGCCGGCATCGAACCGCCGCCAGTTCCGGCCGGCCAGGAGACCAACGAGGTCGCGGTCATCGTGCCGCTGACGGGCCCAGATGCTGGGGTAGGCACTTCAATCGCCAATGCCGCGCGGCTCGCCCTGCTCGACACCGGAGAACAGTCGATCAGGATCCAGGTTTATGACAGTGCCCGGCCAGGCGGCGCGGCCGCTGCTACGCAACAGGCGATCACCGACGGCAGCCGGCTGATCCTCGGCCCGCTGTTGGCGGAGGATGTGCGCGCGGCCGCTCCGGTGGCGCGCCGCGCCGGAATCCCGGTGATCGCTTTCTCGAACGACGAAGGCGTCGCCGGCGATGGCGTCTACATCATGGGGTTCACTCCCGACCAGTCGATCGGCCGCGTGGTCTCCTTTGCGCGGACCAAGGGAGCGAACAGCTTTGGCGCGCTGGTTCCGACCGGGCTTTACGGCCAGCGGGCGGCGCAGGCGCTGCTCGGCGCGGTGCGGAAGTCCGGCGGAAGGGTGGCATCGATCGAGAGCTACGACCGGACCAAGGCATCAGTCACGGCCGCGGCGAGCAGGCTCAATGCCAAGGGCCCGATCGATGCGGTCCTGATCGGGGATTCGACCCGCATCGCCGCGCTGGCCGGCCCGGCGATCAAGGTTGGCGCACATCGGCTGGGCACCGAGTTGTGGGCGGCCGACCGCGCGATCGGCAAAACGACGACCCTACGCGGCGCATGGTATGCTGCCGCCCCGGACACGCAGTTCGACCGGCTCGTTACCCGCTATCGAGCTCGTTACGGCAAGACGCCATATCGGCTCGCCAGCCTCGGCTACGACTCGGTCTTGCTGGCAGTGCGGAGTGCGAAAAACTGGCCGATCGGGCGGGCTTTCCCGGCGAAGGGCCTGGTCGACAAGGACGGCTTCGCCGGCGTCGATGGCAGCTTCCGGTTCGTCCATGAAGGCATTGCCGAACGGCTGCTCGAAGTGCGCCAGGTTACGGCGGCTGGCACGACCGTGGTGTCGCCCGCGGGAACGGTCTTCTAGAAGGCAATCTCCGCCAGGATCGAGTCCAGCAGCAGACGGCCTGCCTCGGTCGTCCTGAGCCGCGCACCTTTCCGTTCCAGCAAGCCGAGCTTCGACAGTCGGTCGGCGGCTGCCTCATCGACCAAACGTTCGATGCCGAGGCGGTTCGCCAGCGCGGTTGGATCAATCCCTTCGTCGAGCCTGAGCCCCATGACCAGCGCCTCCTGCCCCGCCTCGTCTCGCGTGAGCGGGGCCTCCTCGACCAGCCCGTGCCCGTTGCGGCGGACTGCCGACAGGAAATTCTCCGGTTTCCGGTGGCGCACGGTGCGCATTCCATTGCGCCGGCCATGCGCTCCCGGGCCGACGCCCGCGTAGTCCTGGTAGCGCCAATAGGCGAGGTTATGGCGGCTCTCCGCTCCCGGCCGGGCGTGGTTGGATATTTCATAAGCGGGCAGGCCTGCAGCAGCAGTGCGCGCCTGGGTCAGTTCGAACAGAGCGGCGGACGTATCGGTATCGAGCGGTTCAAACTCATGCTTGGCGACCATCGTCGCAAAACGCGTGCCTGGTTCGATGGTCAGCTGGTACAGCGAAAGATGCTCGGTGCCGAGGGACAGCGCGCGGTCGAGCGCGGCAGACCAGCCATGCTCCGTGTCGCCGGGAAGCGCATAGATGAGGTCGAAGCTGACCCGTCCGACCGCCGACTGGGCCGCGTCGAGCGCGCGGATACCCTCTTCGGCCGTATGGGCGCGGCCGAGAAAAGCGAGCGCCTCATCCTCAAAGCTCTGCAAACCGAGACTGATCCGGTTGACCCCGGCGCGGGCAAGATCGGCGAAGCGCGCTGCCTCTGCACTATTGGGGTTTGCTTCCAGCGTGATTTCAAGATCGTCGGCTTGCGGCCAATGATTGCGCGCCGCCTCAACGATCGCTTCGACCGTCGCCGGATCCATCAGCGACGGAGTGCCGCCGCCGAAGAAGATCGAGCCAAGCTTGTGACTTGGAAGAAGCGCGGCCTCATGGGCCAGGTCGGCCAGCAGCGCTTTGCGCCACTCATCCTGGTCAACCGAAGCGCGAACATGGCTGTTGAAGTCGCAATAGGGGCATTTGCTGACGCAGAACGGCCAATGGACGTACAGCGCCAGCGGCTGGCTGCCATGGTGCGCCGTTCGAGCCCCGTTAAGCTCCGGATCGATAGCCAATGTCGCCATGATGCGCGGCGCTCTTACGGCCCTTAGCCTGTTGTTGCCAGCCGCAGCGCTCGCGACGCCGCAGCACATGACGGAGCAATGGACCGACCTCCGTCCCAAACCGCGCGGCGAGCAGCTGCTGCGAACGGCCATGATGACCGGCCACAATGAGGCACGACGGCAATATGGGGTCGGTCCCCTGCTATGGGACGACGGGCTGGCGAATGACGCTCGCGCCTATGCGGAGGTGCTCGCCCGCACGAACCGCTTCGAACATGATCCGCAGCGGGGCCGGCGACCAAAGCAGGGTGAGAATCTGTGGATGGGTACCCGCACCGCCTATAGTTACGCCGACATGATCGGCCATCTGGTCGGCGAGCGACGCTATTACCGGCCAGGACGCTTTCCCGATGTCAGCCGGACGGGCGACTGGTCGCAGGTGGGTCATTATACCCAGATCGTCTGGCCGACGTCGCAACGCGTCGGCTGCGCGACAGCATCCAACCGCGCCAACGACTTTCTGGTGTGCCGCTACTGGCCTGCCGGCAATGTTGTCGGCACCATGCTTCGCTAGTCCTTAACCAAGCCATTTCAGAAGCTTGTTAACCAGGACCGGCGACAATCGCGCCATGAAGCGCGTGCTCGCCCTTGCCTTGTTGTGCGCCGCGGCCCCGGCCGCGGCGGCGGCGCTGCCCAATCCCAATTGGCCGGCGCCGGCCGATCGCGGCGAGACGCTGCTGCGTAACACCGTGCTTAAGGCCCACAACCGCGCGCGGGCTGAATTCGGCGTTCCGGCGGTGGCGTGGAGCGGCGAATTGGCGGCCGGGGCCCTGGCCCATGCCCAATATATGGCGGCGACCGGCATCTATGGTCACGATCAGACGCCTGGCCGGCGCAAGAAGTCAGGCGAGAATTTATGGCGCGGCCAGCGCGGCCTGTTTTCCTATGACGTGATGATCGGCGTGATGGTCGACGAGGCTCGGCATTTCCGCGCCGGCGCCTTCCCCGACAACAGCCAGACCGGCAACTGGAGCGACGTCGCTCACTTCACGCAGATCGTATGGCCGACGACGACCGAGGTCGGCTGCGCGCTCGCGTCGAGCGCCACCACCGACTATTTCGTTTGCCGCTATGCGCCGACCGGCAACAAGGACGGCTTCTATTTGGCGGAGCAGCGCCACCTAGCCGAGGGCGGCAACTAGCTTCTTGAACGCCTCGGCCCGATGGCTGATGGCGTGCTTTTCCTCAGGATCGAACTCGGCGAAAGTGCGGTCGTGCCCAGTCGGCACGAACATCGGATCATAGCCGAAGCCGCGGTCGCCGCGCGGCGGCCAGACCAAGGTTCCATAAACCCGGCCTTCAAAGCTCTCCGCCTGCCCATTGTCCGGCCAAGCTACCGATAGCGCGCAGACGAAGTGGGCGTCGTGCCCTGCTTCCTCGCCTGCTGCCTCGACCTCGCGCCATACGCGTTCCATCGCCCGGTTGAAGTCGCGGTTGCCATCCTCATCCTCGGCCCAGCGGGCAGAGAATATGCCGGGAAGGCCATGGAGCGCATCGACCGCAATGCCGCTGTCGTCGGCAAGCGCCGGCAATCCGGAAAGGTCCGCGGCCTCGCGCGCCTTCAGCTCGGCATTGTCGATGAAATTATTGCCGATCTCCTCGGGCTCGGGGAGGCCGAGCTCGGCGGCGCCAACGCAATCGATGCCGTGCGGAGCGAGGAGTTCCTGTATTTCACGCAGCTTGCCGGCATTGTGGGTCGCGATAACCAGCTTGGGACCAATCGCCTTCATTTGCCCACCGCCTTCAATTGAGCCTTGAAGATTTCATCGCAACCGACCCGCGCCAGACGAAGAAGCCGTAACAATGCTTCCTCGTCAAAGGTTGCGCCTTCGGCCGTCAACTGCGCCTCGACGATGGCGGTGTCGCCGGTGAGCACGAAATTGCCGTCCGAATGGGCCGAGCTATCCTCGATATAGTCGAGGTCGAGCACCGGCGTGCCTTCATAGATACCGCAGCTGACCGCGGCGACCTGGGTGCGAATCGGGTCGTCGGTCAGCGTTCCCGCTGCGAGCAGCTTGTCGATTGCAATGCGTAGCGCGACCCAGGCGCCGGAGATGGAGGCGGTACGCGTGCCGCCGTCGGCCTGGATCACGTCGCAGTCGACGATCACCTGCCGCTCGCCGAGCTTGGGCAGGTCGACGACAGCCCTGAGGCTGCGGCCGATCAGCCGCTGGATCTCCTGGGTGCGGCCGGACTGCTTGCCCTTGGCCGCCTCGCGGTTGCCGCGGGTGTGGGTCGCGCGGGGAAGCATGCCATATTCGGCCGTGACCCAGCCCTGGCCCTTGCCGCGCAGGAACGGCGGAACCCGGTCCTCGACCGAGGCGGTGACCAGCACCCGCGTATCGCCGAAACTGACCAGGCAGCTCCCTTCGGCATGCCGGGTAAAGCCCGGCTCGAACGTCAAAGCGCGCATCTGGTCGGGGGCGCGGCCGCTGGGGCGCATGCAAATCTCCTGATAATGGTCAGACGTGCCCCTAGACTGCAGATCGTTGGCTTTCAAATGGCTTCGCCCTACATCGCCGCAATGAACGAGCCGATCGGCGACCTCACCAACCGCATGCGCGACATCTTTAGGCTGGTGGTCGAGGCATATCTCGACCGCGGACAGCCGATCGGGTCGAAGGCGCTGGCTGGCGCCGTGAGCCTGTCGCCCGCCTCGATCCGCGGCGTGATGCAGGAGCTGGAGGAGCGCGGCCTCCTGACCCACCCGCACACTTCGGCCGGGCGGATTCCAACCGAAACCGGCCTGCGCCTGTTCGTCGACGGGATTATGCACAGCGCGTTGCCGCCAGCGCGAGAGCGTGCAGCGATCGAAGCGCAATTGAAGGATCGTTCGATCGAAGAAGCGCTGGAGGCGGCAACGGCGACCCTGTCGGGGCTGTCGGCCTGTGCGGGCGTCGTGCTGGCGCCGAAGTCCGAGCTGCGCCTGAGGCAATTGAGTTTCGTGTCGCTGACGGCCGATCGGGCGCTGGCGGTGCTGGTCGGCAGCGACGGCAGCGTCGAGAATCGCGTCGTGCCGCTGGCTGGAGGAACTAGCGCCCTTGCGCTTGCCGAGGTCGCCAACTTCGTCAATGCGCGCCTCAGCGGAATGACCCTGGCCGAGGCCGAGGCCCGCTTGCGCGCCGAAATCACCGAGCGGCGCGAGGCAATCGATGCCGTCGCCGCCGAGCTGGTCGCGAAGGGACTCGCCGACTGGAGCGAGGATCATGCCCAGCGGCCGGTGCTGATTGTCCGCGGCCAGGCAAATTTGATCGACGAGGCCGCCGCCGCCGACCTGGAACGGGTTCGCAGGCTGCTCGACGAGCTGGAGGACAGGCAGGAGATCGCCCGGCTGCTCGAAGGCGCGCGCGAAGGGCAGGGATGCCGGATCTACATCGGCAGCGAGAACCGGATGTTCGCGCTTTCGGGCTCCAGCGTTATTGCCGCGCCCTATCACGGGAGCGAAGGCCAGGTGGTCGGCGTTGTCGGGGTTATCGGACCGACGCGATTGAACTATGCGCGAGTCGTTCCCATGGTGGATTTCACGGCGCAAGCCCTCACGAGATATATGAGATGATGAACGACAAAGACCGTCACCAGGAAGCCGAAGAGATCCGCGAAGAGACCGCCGCCGATGCGCCGGAGCTCGCCGAGCACGACCGCGTGGCGGAGCTCGAGAAGCTGCTCGAGGAAGCCAATGCCAAGGTGCTTTACGCCCATGCCGAGACGCAGAACGTCCGCCGCCGGCTGGAATCGGAGAAGCAACAGGCCTCGGCCTATGCCGCGACCGGCTTCGCCCGCGACATGCTGGCAGTGCGCGATCACCTTGACCGGGCGTTGAGCCATGTTCCCGAGGCAGCCCGGGAGGATGAGAAGAGCAAGAGCTTCGTCGAGGGCATCGAAGCGACGCTGCGCGAGCTCGACGCGGTGTTCGCCCGCCAGGGCATCGTCCGGGTCGAGGCGGTCGGCCAGCCGCTCGATCCGCACAAGCATCAGGCGATGATCGAAATCGCCACCGACAAGGCCGAACCCGGCACGATCGTCGAGGAAATGCAGTCGGGCTATATGCTCAAGGACCGCCTGCTACGGCCGGCATTGGTGGCGGTCGCGAAGGCGGGCTAGCCAGGGTCCGTTTTCGACGCATTGCGGACATTAGCTGAAGAACTTGACCCGACTCGCAGCCCGGAGTCAGAGGCGCGTTCGAGGCCGCAAGTCCGTAGCTTACCAGAATTCTCATCGGTCGAGAGCACGCGTTGCGTACGCGTTCGATTCTCAACTTAAGGTGGGAGACCGCCGATGCTCACCTTCGGCAAATCATTTATGGCGGCCGCAGCCGCGACTGCTCTGGCAACGGGGGCCTCGGCCCAAACCGCATGGCAACATGGCGCCACGCCCTACATAGAAATCAAAAACGAGCCCGCGCCCAAGCTTATTGTGGATCCGCCGATCCCGGAAGGATTGCCCAAAGGCCTGGTCTGGATCCAATACCACACCGAGAATGTTCGCATCGAGCCCGTGCTTGGGCAGGGAGCGCTTCAGGCTTCTCCGCGCGTCGGACACTTGCACATAACCGTAGACGACCTGCCATGGTTGTGGGCGGATACGAGTGGAAGCAATACCAT
>Ga0310811_10006835_pt1 | contig 14575 bp, 14 predicted proteins | sample YCmetagenome_FD_207642 | JGI IMG/M metagenome (GOLD analysis project Ga0310811, IMG submission 207642) | Soil microbial communities from experimental microcosm in Duke University, North Carolina, United States - YC | ecosystem: Engineered > Artificial ecosystem > Soil microcosm > Unclassified ...
GTGGGCCTCAGCTCGGTGCTCGACCACGGCGACATCGGCCGGGTCCTCGAGTTCACGCTCCGGCGCCTCACACCGGGGGGCGGTTCCCAGATCGTCGAGGAGACGTTGTCACCGGGCAGCCGTGGCACGGGCGGCGGGGAGGCGCTCGCCCTGTGGTCCGGCCTGGTGACCGCCCTCGTGTCGCTCACGAGCGCGATGGCCCAGTTCGAGCGCGGCGCCAACCGCATCTACGGCGTCGAGCGCGACCGGCCGTTCCGGCACAAGTACGGCAAGGCGCTGCTGATGGCGGTGACGGCGGGCCTTCTCATGGTGGTCGGCCTGGTGATCCTCGTCGGCGGCGCGGCCGCCGGGGAGGCGGCGGCCGCGGTTTACGGCTGGGGTGACACCACCCGGGCGGTCTGGCAGTGGCTGCGCTGGCCGGTCGGCTTCCTGCTCGCCGTCCTGTCGATCTCTGTGCTGTTCCGCTCGTCACCGAGACGTCGCCAGCCGGCCCACACGTGGCTCGCGGTCGGCGCGACCGTCGCCGTCCTGCTCTGGATGTCGCTCACCTACCTGCTGTCCCTCTACATGGCGGGCAGCGGGACCTTCGGAGCGATGTACGGCCCGCTCACCGCGGTCATGGCGCTGTTGTTGTGGTCGTTCCTCACCTCCACGGCCCTGCTGCTGGGCATGGCGTTCGCCGCCCAACTGGAGGCGTGCCGGACCGGCCGGAGTGAGCCGGTGACACCCGATCCCACCCCCGCGCCGCAGGAGGAGGGCCGGGCCGCGGCCCACACCCGATGAGCCGGTCGGCGGGGAGGGCGATCAAGCGTCCAGCACCATGAGGACGATGAGGCCGACGAGGTGGAGCACCACGACGAACACGATGAGGAAGATGAACACGAACTTGGCGGGTCCGTGCTCGAAGTCCTTCCCCTCCTTCAGCGGGGGTCTCAGCGCCTGCCGGTCGGCGATCCGCTCCTCTAGCGACTTCCTCTTCTGACGAGGCATGACAGTTCCCTTGGTGGAGTGAGTACTCATCCGGCCGCCCGCGTATGCCAGTGCGGGCGGCGGTTCACGAGGCGGCGGATCCGCGCTCGACGGGTGCGCCCACGAGTGAGCCGTACTCGACCCATGAGCCGTCGTAGTTCTTGACTCCCGGCCGATCGAGCAGCTCACTCAGCACGAACCACGTGTGGGCGCTGCGCTCGCCGATGCGGCAGTAGACGATGGTCTCCCCTGCTTCCAGGTCGACCGACGCCTCGCCGTACAGGCTGCGGAGCTGTTCGTCGGACTTGAACGTGCCGTCGTCGTTGGCGGCCTTGGACCACGGGACGTTCTTGGCCGTGGGGACGTGGCCGGCCACCTGAGGCTGCTCCTGCGGGAAGTGCGCGGGGGCGAGGATCCGGCCGGAGAACTCGTCCGGGGACCGGACGTCGACGATGGTCTTGGTGCCGATGGAGGCGATGACCTCGTCACGGAAGGCGCGGATCGAGGCGTCGGGTTCCTCGGCGCGATAGTCCGTGGCGGGGCGCCCGACCGGCTCGCCGGACAGCTCACGACCGTCGAGTTCCCACTTCTTGCGTCCCCCGTCGAGCAGGCGGACGTCGCGGTGGCCGTAGATCTTGAAGTACCAGTAGGCGTAGGCGGCGAACCAGTTGTTGTTGCCGCCGTAGAGGACGACGGTGTCGTCGTTCGCGATGCCCTTGCGCGACAGCAGGGCCTCGAAGCCGCTCTTGTCGATGAAGTCGCGGCGGATCGGGTCCTGGAGGTCGCCCCTCCAGTCGATCTTCACGGCTCCGAGGATGTGGTTCTTGTCGTACGCCCTGGTGTCCTCGTCGACCTCGACCAGGACGACACCGGAGTCGTGGAGGCGCTCCAGGACCCAGGCGGCGTCGACGAGCACGTTGGAGCGGGTCATGGCTTCTCTCTCCGACGATGGGGGACGGCATCGGTGACGGATGCCGGCGATGGCGGCCACATAGTTAGTGCACTAACTGTTTGCACGCTAACTGTTATAGCATGACAGTCCGCTGCCCATGGAGGTGTCCCTTGAGTGACCTTGGCGACATTCCTGACCCGCTGGCCCTGGAGAATCAGGTGTGCTTCGCCTTGGCCGTCGCCTCACGGAGTGTGATCGCGGTCTACCGCCCCGTGCTGGAGCCGATGGGGCTGACCCATCCCCAATACCTGGTGATGCTGGCGCTGTGGCAACACGCGCCGTTGTCGGTCAAGGACCTCAGCCGGTTGCTCCAGTTGGAGCCCGCCACGCTCTCACCGCTGCTCAAGCGCCTTGAGGCCAACGGGTTCGTCCACCGTCAGCGCACCAGCGACGACGAGCGCTCTCTCGCGGTGACCCTCACCCCGGCCGGGCGGCGGTTGCGCGAGGAGGCCGAGAAGATCCCCGCGACGATCGTCGGGCGTCTGGGAATGGAGCTGTCCGAGCTTCAGCTCCTCCACCAGATGCTGACGCGGGTGATCGCCGCCGCCAACAACGCCAACCACTCCCACCAGGCCGTCCACGGGCAGGCGCCGGCCTCGTAAGGAGCCCGCGCCACGTCGCCGGCTTCACGCCGCGCGCATCGACCGGATGAGGGTCTCCAGCCGGATGTGGGCGAAGCCGATCCGGGCGTCGCCGGCGCCGTACGGCACCCAGAGGGTGCCCTCGTGCACGAGGCCGCCGCAGGAGTAGACGACGTTGGGGACGTAGCCTTCGCGTTCAGCGGGCCCGGGGGCGAGGAGCGCGCCGGGGAGTTCGGCGATGACGCGCTCGGGGGCGTGCAGGTCCAGCAGGAGGGCCCCGATGGAGTAGCGGCGCATCGGGCCGACGCCGTGGGTGAGGACGAGCCATCCCTGCTCGGTCTCGATGGGAGAGCCGCAGTTGCCGACCTGGATCAGTTCCCAGCCGTGGACCGGGCGGTGCAGCGGGATCGGGCTTCGCCAGCGGTTGTGCCCGTCCAGGGAGGTCAGGCCGATGGTCTCGCCGTCGGAGCGGCACAGGGCCAGGCTCCGGCCCGCGACCGGGCGCGGGAACAGGGCCAGGCCCTTGTTCGCCGCGGCAGGGCCGCGCATGGGGGTGATCTCGAAATGGCGCAGGTCGTCACTGGCCAGCATCCGGGAGTGGATGTGCCGCCCGTCATAGGCGGTGTAGGTGGCCCGGTAGGACGGGACGCCGTCCTCCCCGACCACCTGAACGAAGCGGGCGTCCTCCATGCCCTGGCTCTCGGCCGCCGTGGCGGGCCACAGGACGCGCCGGTCCAGGGGTACCTCGGCGGGGAAGGACACCGCGTAGTCGGCGGCGATCACGCGGCGCAGCGTCTCCAGCGTGCGGTGCGTGGTGGTACGCGAGATCAGGTCCCCGGGGAGTCGCGCGACGGCGCTTTCGAAGTCGTCGTCGTCGAAGAGTTCGGGCAGTGAGTCCAGGACGGTGGCGGAGACCTCGTCGTCCCAGTCCTCGTCGGCGAGCCCGGCGCCGAGCAGATCACGCCGGTGCCGGGTGGTCCCGCGCCGGCCCACGGCCAGCGGCCCGGATCGTTCGCCGACGGCCAGCGCCGTACCGGGGCCGATCATCGCGGTGGCGAAGCCGATGGAGGACAGGTGCCCCTCGCCGATCTGGCGCACGCTGATCGCCACCCGGAGCTCCCCCGGCCCCAGCACCGACTGGTCCGGGTGGGCCACCATCGACGGATTGCACAGCGCGGCGGCCTCGACCGCGTACTCGTGGCTGAAGTAGGCGCCCACCAGGAGCCGTACCGCCGGAGCAAGCTCGACGTCCTGCGGCACCCGATGCCGGACCAGGTCGTAATGGTGCAGGAAGACCGCCGGCAGGTCGTGGTGACGCCGGCCGAAGCGGCGCAGCGTCTCCTCCAGCATCACGCCGGCCTCGTCCTCGTCCAGATGCCTGATCCGGTCGATCAGACCTCCCGCGCGGCTGCGGGCCAGCGCGGCGTCCTCTCCGGGGACGAACAGTTTGATGATCACTCGGCGCGGGTCGGGGGTGAGCGTCAGGTCCAGGCGGGCGGCCAGGTCCTGGGGCAAGCGCGCGTTCATGTCGGTCATAACAGCCCTCTGGCGTGCTGCATGGTGGAGATGAGGGCGATGGTCGACTCGGCCCCCTGGTTGAGATTGGGGCCGTGCGCGGTGAGGCCGTCGTAGCCGCCCCCGGTCTCCGGGTCGCCCATGGGGGTGCCCCGGTCGTTGGCGCCGTCGAACCAGGCGACCGCCTGGCGGACACGTTCGAGCCACACGGCGTCGCCGGTGACGGCGGCGGCCGTGACGCAGGCGTCGGCGAGGGCGGCGACCTCGATGGGCTGCTGGTCGTAGCGGGCCCGCGGCCCCTCCTCCCTGCACCAGCCGCCGACGGGGACGACCGACAACATGCCGTCAGCACGCTGGACGTCGCAGAGCCAGCCCAGCGCCCGCAGGCCTCCGGCGAGCGCCGTACGGTCCCCGGCGTGGTGCGCCGCGGCGATGAGCACCTCGGCGAGGGCGGCGTTGGCGTAGGTCAGCCGCTGTTCCGGCCACGGCCAGTCCGGGTCCTCTGCGGGCACGCCGACCGCGATGGCCGCGTCGCCGAGCAGGGCCGCGGCCTGATCGTCGTCCGGGTGGGCGCGCAGCACCTCGGCGGCGCCGAGGCCGGCGAAGACCATCGCCCGCCGGTGCGGCGACCGGCGGGCCGCCCCCCGGGTGAAGGCGACGAGCGCTTCCTCGCGGATCCACCGGGCCGGGTCGCGGGCGGCGGCGGTGCCGAGGCCCCACAACGCGCGTCCCCACCAGTCGCCCAGGCCGGGCTGGTCGCTCCAGCGCCGGTCGAAGGCGAGCCGGTTGCGGAACGCCCCGGACTGGTCCTGGGCATGGGTGAGGAAGGCGAGGTAGATCTCCGCGAGCCGCCCCACCTCGAGCGGCCGGCTCGGCTCCCGGGACGCGACGACGAGACCGCGTGCGACGTCGTCGGTGCAGTAGCCGTGCTCGCGGCGGACGATGGAGTGCCGGGCATGCTCGAATAATCCGGTGTCGTCGCTCAGCCGGATCAGGTGCTCGAACAGGCCGTCGTCGACGGGCCGGACGAGCGTCACCCGGTGGCCACGACCGCGACGGTCCGGCGTGCGGCGAGAAGTCCGTAGGCCAGGTCCGCGTACCGGGCGGCGACCGCGGGCCACATCAGGGTCGGCGCGACCTCGCGGGTACGGCCGGCAAGGACGTCGGCGAGGCCCGGTTCCGTGAGGACACGCCGGACGGCGGCGGCCAGCGCCTCGGGGTCCTGGTGCGGAACGAGCAGGCCGGGCCCACCGGTGAGCATCTCGACCGCGTGGGGGAAGGCCGTGGCGACGATCGGGATGCCGGCCGAGACCGCCTCGATGAGGACGCCGGAGGTGACCTGCTCGGGCGAGTCGTAGGGCAGCAGGACGACGTCGGCCGAACGGATCAGCCGCCCCAACGTGGCCTGGTCGCGGTAGACGGGGTCGTACCGGACCGAGGTGGAGACGCCGAGCCGGGCGCCGAGCCGGTACAGCCGGTTGCGGTAGGCCTCACCCTGGTGCTCCAGCACCTTGGGGTGGGTCCTGCCTGCGACCGTGTAGGTGGGCGGCGGGGTGAGGTCGCCGAGCAGGGCGAGCGCCCGTAGCGCCCACTCGATGCCCTTGCCGGGGCCGATCAGACCCCAGGTGAGCAGGTGCGGTCGCAGGCGGCGCCGGGACGGGACGCCGCGGTGGTCTGCGGCGCCGTGCGGGATGACGGAGATCTTGCTCGGTGAGACGCGATATCCCGAGAGCAGCCGGTCCCTGGCGGTGGCGGTCATGGTGACGACCGCCCCTGCCGCTTCGACGATCTGCTCGAGCAGCCGCCTCTGGCGTGGAGTGGGATGGGTCAGGACGGTGTGCAGCACGACGATGCTCGGGACGGCGAGGCTGCCCAGTAGCGGCAGCACGTCCTGGCCGTCGGCTCCGGGATAGATGCCGTACTCATGCTGGACGACGGCGACGTCGAAACGTTCGAGGGCGGCGGCCGCGGCCTGCCAGCCGTCGGCCCGGCCGGGTGACCAGGTGTGGACGACCCCGGCGGCGGACGTCTCGTCGTCGCCCTCGGAGGTGACGCGGACGACGCCGGTCATCATGCCGTCCCGGGTCAGTTGGGCGGCCAGGGCCGAATTGAAGGTGGCGAGACCACACTGGGTCGGCGGATGGGTGCTGAGGAATCCGTATGAGCAGGCCACGTGGCTGGGCCTTCCGGTCGTCGGCCGCTCCCGGATCACGGGAACGCGCCTCACGCGGTGAAGACGTCCATCGCCCAGCGTGTGTGGAGGGATGGAAGCGGGCCTGAAACCGGGCCGTCCTCCTTCGGTGCCGGTGTGGACGGCGCGATCGCCGTGCGATTCCCGACAGTAGCAGGGCGTTACGCGCTACCCATAAGGCCGCCGTACACACCCAGGTAGTCCGTGACCATCCGGTCGACGTCGAACCTGCGCTCGGCCTGGGCCCGGCAACCCGCCCGGTCGACCGAGGCCACCCGGGAGACCGCTTCGACGGCCTCCTCGACGGTGTCGACCAGGAATCCGGTGACGCCCGGGTCGACGACCTCGGGCATCGACCCCCGCCGGTAGGCGATGACGGGCGTGCCGCAGGCCATCGACTCGACCACGGAAAGCCCGAACGGCTCGGCGAAGGCGATGGGGTGCAGCAGCGCCAGCGCGCCGCCGAGGATCTCCGCCCGCCGTCGCGGCCCCACCGAGCCTAGGAAGACGACCTTCTCGCCGTCGACGTGCGGCGCCACCTTCTCCTCGTAATACCGCTGGTCCTGGATGATGCCGCAGATGGTCAGCGGCAGCCCGGCCCGCCGCGCGATCTCGATCGCCGCGTCGGTGCCCTTGTCGGGGTGGATACGCCCGAATGCGACGAGCCCCTCGCCACCATGCGGATCGAAGGGCAGCGCGGCGAGGTCGATGCCGTGATGGACGGTCGCGACGTAGTCCAACTCGGGGGCGCGATCGGCGTCGGAGATCGACACGTAGGCCGATCCCGCCTGGGCGTAGGCGGGCAGGATCCCCGACCCGGAGAACCCGTGCACGGTGGTGAGCAGCGGCGCCCGGCAGTGCTCGGCGAAGGCCAGCGGCAGCCAGTCCAGGTGGCTGTGCACGAGGTCGAACCCGGCGGAGCGGCCCAGCGCGTACGAGACGTGCATGGCCTCCCAGATCCGCCCGTCCATGGAGGCGTCCTCGGCGTAGCCGTGCGGGGCGATCCCGTCCAGAGTGGCCGAGGTGATCGAGTCGAGGGTGGCGAAGAGCGTCACGTCGATGCCCCGGGCGGTGAGGCCCTCGGCGAGCAGGCTGGTCACCAGCTCCCACGGCCCGTAGTGGCGAGGCGGGGTGCGCCAGGCGATCGGGCCCAGCAGGGCCACTCTCATCGCGGGTCGTTCGGAAGGGTCATCGCCCGACCCTACGCTCCCGGCCCGGCCTGGCCGTCAGGCGCCGACGACCCCGGTGCCGAGCAGGCCGAACAGCGCCACACCGACGATGATCCGGTAGAGCACGAAGGCGTTGAAGGAGTGCTTGGCCACGAACCTCAGCAGCCAGGCGATCGAGGCGTACGCGACGACGAACGACGCGACCGTGCCGACGGCCAGCGGCGCGGCGCCCACTCCGGCGCCGAGCGCGTCCTTCAACTCGTACAGGCCGGCGCCTGTGAGTGCGGGAATGCCCAGGAAGAAGGAGAGCCGGGTGGCGGCGACCCGGTCCAGGTCCCTGATGAGCGCGGTCGAAATCGTCGCCCCGGAGCGGGAGAAGCCGGGAAAGAGCAGGGCGAGGATCTGCGAGCAGCCGACGATCATGGCGTCGGCGAAGGTGACGTCGCCCTCCCCGCGCTTGTGGCGGCCCATCCGGTCGGCGGCCCACATGAAGCCGCTGCCGATGATCAGCGATGCGCCGACCACCCACAACGAGGCCAGCGGGCCCTCGATCAGGGGCTTGGCGAGCAGTCCCACCGCGACGATCGGAATGGTGGCGTAGACGACCCACCAGGCGAACTTGTAGTCGTGGTTCCGCCGCTCGGCCGGACGGGTGAGACCGCGCACCCAGGCGGAGGCGAAGCGCGCGATGTCAGTGAAGAAGTACAGCAGGACCGCGGCGATCGCGCCCACCTGGATGACCGCGGTGAAGCCGACGACCGCGCCGTCGGTGACGGGGATCTTCATCAGCCCCTCAACGATCTTGAGGTGGCCGGTGGAGGAGACCGGGAGGAACTCGGTGAGCCCCTCCACCACCCCGAGCACGAGGGCTTGGCCGACACTGATGACGCTCATGGGATCCGTTTCTGCGGGGTCGGTGTGGCGGTCGAGCCGCGGCGGGCTCGTAGGAGTTCCAGGCCGAGCGGCAGCAGGGAGGCCAGGACGATGACGCCGACCAGGGGGAGCAGGTAGCGGTCGACGTTCGGAACCGCGGAGCCCAGCCCGTATCCGGCGAGCACCAGGCCGACCGTCCACACGAGCCCGCCCGCGGTCTGCCAGATCGTGAAGGTGCGTGCGGACACCTCCAGCACCCCGGCCAGCGGGTTGAGCACGGTGCGGACGACGGGGACGAAGCGAGCGAGCACGATGGCCTTGCCGTGGCCGTACCGGGCGAGCATTTCCTCGGCCCGCGCGGCGCCGGCGTGCAGGCGCGCGTTACGCGTACGGTCCAGCAACGCCCGGCCGGCGCGGCGCCCGAGGACGTAGCCGGCCTGCGCGCCGAGCAGCGCGCCCGCCGCCGCGGCCACCAGCACGAGGGGAAGCGACAGGCGCATCCCGGCGGACTGGGTGGCGCACAGCAGCCCGGCGGTGAACAGCAGCGAGTCACCCGGCAGGAAGAAGCCGATGAGCAGGCCGGTCTCGGCGAACAGCACAATGAAGACACCGAGAACACCGAGAGAGGTCAGCAGCGACGTGGCGTCGAGGGGATTGAGCGCCAAAGGCACCGGGGGATCCTTTCCCGCCTGCGCCGCCTCCGGGCACGGATGCGTGGCACACTCGAGAGGTAGCAGCTTTTACAGGACTGTAGAAGTTCTACACGACTGTAGAAGATGGACGGAGGTACAGCAAGTCGTGGTCGCGAACAGTCATGAACCGGGCCGGCGCCGGGCGAACGGGGAACGCGAAGCCGAGATCCTGGCGGTGCTGCAGGAGGCGGGCACTCCCCTGACCCCCGGCGAAGTCGTCGAGCACCTCGGTGACGACCTGACCTACAGCACGGTGGTGACGATCCTCAGCCGCCTGCACACCAAGCAGTTGCTCACCCGCACCCCACGGGGCCGCGCCTACGCCTACTCCCCCGTCGCCGACGAACCGGGGCTGGCGGCCCGCCGCATGCGCGGGGTCCTGGACGAACGGCCGGACCGCGAGGCGGTCCTGACCCGCTTCGTCGACGGCCTGTCCAGCGCGGACGAGGAACTGCTGCGCCACCTGCTCGGGCCCGAGCAGGATCTGGACCGGTAAGGCCCGCCGAATGCACGTCGCCGTCTATCTCCCGCTCCTGCTGTCCCTGCTGGCCGCTCCCGGCGCGCGGATCCTGGCCGAACGCTGCGAGCCACGGCTGGCCACCTGGCTGCTCACCGTCTCGGCGGTCGTGCTGGCGGCGGCGAGCACCGCCTCCCTGGCCCTGCTGGCCGTGACCGGCCTCATCCGCATCCCGCCCCTCGCCGCGATCGGCCACTGGTCCCTGCAGGTCGTCCAGCGCGACGACCCCGCCGAACTGTCGGTCGCCGTCGTCGCCGGAGTGCTGCTCGCCGCCGCCGCGTTCGCCGCGGCCCGCATGATGGGGCGCCGCGTCCGGTCACTGGCCAGAGCGGCACTGGACGCCGCCTGCGTGCCCGCACCTGACGGCCTCATGATCCTCGATGACCCGGCCCCCGACGCCTTCGCCCTCCCGGGACTGCCCGGCCGCGTCGTCGTCTCCACCGGCATGCTCCGCGTCCTGGACGACGGCGAGCAGCGCATCCTGCTGGCGCACGAACGCGCCCACCTGGACAACCACCACTACCTCTTCGTCGCCCTCGCACAGTTCGGCGCAGCGGCCAACCCCCTGTTGCGGCCCCTGGCACATGCCGCCACGTACACCGTCGAGCGCTGGGCCGACGAGCGCGCCGCCGCCATCACCACCGGCGACCGCGACCGGGTCGCCCGCACCGTCGGCAAGGCCGCCCTGGCCGTCCGTCGCACGCCGGGCCGCTCTCCGGTCCTCGGCATGATCGGCATGATCGGCCGCCGTTCGCCCCTCAGCGGCGCGGGCCCGGTCCCCCGTCGCGTCGCCGCCCTCCTCGCACCGCCGACCGGCCGGCGAATCGCGCCGGCACTCATCACCGCTGCCGTGCTCCTCGCCGCCGTCGTGTCCACCGGCCATGCCGCGCTCGACCTCCACTTTCTCCTGGAGCTCGCCGGCGCCTGACCAGCGGAAAACATCGAGCGATAGATCAAAAACGGCGCATAGAGGCCCCTAAATGACGAAGATCACTAAACCCGTACACAGAGGTTCGTCGGCGGTTCACCAGAAACGCCCCCTTCCGTCGCCGGTCTGCCACGCGAACGGGCTGGGATCCACGAGTTTGATCGTGCGATGCCTGGAGGATCGGAATGCGCAGAACATTGGCTGCAGCGGCCGTCGGAGCCGTGGTGTTGCTCGGCGGAACACTCACCGCCAACGCCAACGCCAACGACGGCTCGAAGCGGAACGACGACCACGGTGGGTCCAACCGAACCTACGAGATCGCGCTCATCGGTGACATGCCGTACGGGGACGTCGGCCGCGCCCAGTTCCCTCGGGTGATCGACGAGATCAACGCCGACCATGGCATCGCGTTCACCGTGTTCGACGGCGACATCAAGAACGGCAGCGAGCGCTGCGACCAGCCGGCATACGACCTGGCCGTGAAGAACTTCGCCTCGTTCCGCCGGCCGCTCGTCTACGTCCCCGGCGACAACGAGTGGACCGACTGCGACCGGGCCAACAACGGCAGTTACGACCCCAACGAGCGGCTCGCCCTCGTCCGCAGGATGTTCGCCGCCAAGCCGTACTCCCTCGGCAGGCAGATGCTCAAGCTGGACCGCCAGTCCCCGGCCTTCCCCGAGAACGTGCGCTGGCAGTACGGCGCGGTGACCTACATGGGCCTGAACATCCCGGGCAGCGACAACAACGCCGCGCAGTTCGACGCGACCGGCAAGCAGATCGACGGTGACCAGGCCGAGTACACCGCGCGCAACGCGGCCAACCTGGACTGGCTGGGCAAGGGCTTCGCCGCGGCCAAGGCCGCCCACTCGAAGGCGATCGTCATCGTTCTGCAGGCCGACATGTGGACCACCGAGCCGACCGCCCACTTCGCGGACACCAAGCGGAAGCTGGCCCAGCTGTCCATCGCCTTCCCGGGTCAGATCCTGCTGGTCAACGGCGACAGCCACGTCCTGAAGATCGACAAGCCGCTGACGGATGCGAACGACCAGGCGATCCAGAACGTCACCCGGGTGCAGACCTTCGGCAGCGCCCAGAACCACTGGGTGAGCGCGGAGATCGACCCGACGAACCCGGACGTGTTCACCTTCCACCAGCACATCGTCACGGCGAACCTGCCCACCTACGTCAGCCCCTGACACGTCGCCGGACGCCCGCCGCGGGGCCGCCTGTGCGGCCCCGCGTCCAGCCCCCATGATCAACCCTGCTGAGCCGATCCGATGAAAACGCGGGGGCTAAGCTGCCCCTGGCTGTGCGATCCAGGTCGTGCCGTGCGGGGAAGGGGTGCCGATCATGGGCGTGTCCTCAGCTGGGAGGCCGGGACGCGTGGCTCATGGGCGAATGTGGCCGCTGTACGCGGCGGGTTTCACGACCGCGTTCGGCGCGCATTCCATCGCCGCGAACCTCGGCGGGTTCACCTCGGGCGGCGCCTTTTCCTTCCTGGTCCTCGGAGGCCTGCTGGCTCTGTACGACGGGGCCGAGGTGCTACTCAAGCCCGTGTTCGGCGCCCTGGCGGATCGGATAGGGACACGTCCGCTGTTGCTCGGCGGGCTGGTCGGGTTCGCCGCCGCCTCGGCCCTGTTCGTCCTCGCCGGCGATGGGGGGCTGCTGTGGCTGGCGCGCCTGGGGCAGGGTGCGGCGGCCTCCGCGTTCTCCCCGGCCGCCTCCGCGATGGTGGCCCGGCTGAGCCCGAAGAGCGGGCACGGCCGGGCGTTCGGTTCCTATGGTTTCTTCAAGAACATCGGCTACACCGCGGGCCCGCTGCTGGGCGGAGCGGCGGCGGCGCTGGGCGGGCTGCCCCTCCTGTTCGGCGTGCTGTCGGTCCTGGCAGCGGGGGTGGCCGTGTGGACGGCGGTGGCCGTCCCTGCGCTGCCGCCCCTGCCCCGAGCACGGCAGACGGTGCTGGACCTCGCCAGACGTCTGGGCGAAGGCGGCTTTCTCCGGCCCACGGCCGCGCTGGGCGCCGCCACCGCGGCGCTGTCGGTGGGGGTGGGCTTCCTGCCCGTCTCGGGCGCTGCCGCCGGTCTGGGCCCGGTCGCCACCGGCGCGGTGGTCTCGCTGCTGGCCGCGTGCACCGCCCTCGTACAGCCATGGGCCGGCCGGGCATTGGACTCCGGGCGTATGACCTCCGGGACGGGCATCGGCGCCGGACTGCTGCTGACGACGGGGGGACTGGCAGCGGCGATGCTGCCGGGTCTGACCGGGGTATTGTCGGCGGCGCTCGCCATCGGCGTCGGCGCCGGGCTGATCACCCCGCTGGCCTTCGCGGCCCTGGCCGCCGCGACCGCTCCTGAGCGCTTGGGGCAGACGATGGGTGCCGCGGAGATCGGTCGCGAGGTCGGTGACGCAGGCGGCCCGCTCCTGGTGGGCGGCGTCGCCACGGCCGCCGCCCTTGCCGGCGGCTTCGCCGCCCTGGCGGGTGTCACCGCCGTCCTCTCCCTGGCGCTGGTTCCCCGCCGCGCGGGGGGCCAGGCCGAAACGCCCTCGCCCTCCTGAGGCCTGCCGATCAGTTCGGGTGAGGCGACATCAGCTGTTGGCCAATGAAGACCGCGACCGTCCGGCTTGGTGGGCGATCAGTGCGAGGAGGACGGTGGTGAGGATGAGGGAGGCGCCGATCGTGCCGTAGCCGAGGCCACCCGCGGCGATCGGCTTGCTGAAGAAGTCTCCGGTCGTCGCACCGAGGGGGCGGGTCAGCACGAACGCGATCCAGAACAGCAGCGTGGTCGAGATGGGGCTGGTGTACTTGGCGATGACGATCAGGACCAGCAGACCGCCGACCACCAGTGCGCCGCCGGCGAAGCCGAGGCTGGTGTCATCGGCGAGGAAGTCGCCCAGGGAGGTGCCCAGGGTGTTGGAGACCAAGATCGCGGCCCAGTACAGCACCTCGCCCCGGAAGGTGGCGATGCGCGTGACGTCGAAGGGGTGGCCGCTGAGCTTCCAAACCACGAACACCGCTGACAGCGCCGTGATCAGAACCAGCGCCCCGTTGAGGTAACCGAGGCCGGCGGTGCGGTTCATGAAGTCCGACATGGTGGTGCCGGCCGTGCTGGTGGACAGGATGACCGTCCAGTAGAGCACCGGGTGGAACCGTTTGGCCCTGAGCTGGGCCACAAGGCTGACGACGAACAACCCGATCAGGATCATCGAGCTGACGGCGTAGCCGACCTTCATGGTCTGGGCGAGGAGATCCCCGGCCGTCTCCCCGAGCGTGGTCGCGGCGATCTTCATGATCCAGAAGACCAGGGTGATCTGGGGAAGCTTCTTCAAGCCCTCCATGCCGCCCCCGATATGCGGATGCGCGGGTACGGCGGCAGGTCTCCCCATGTCGCGCTTCTTGATCAAGCCGAGCCCCTCCATAAGCACGCCACTACGTTCCGTAATGAATCGTCGCTGCATGTTACATGCACATAGCGACCCATCCCCGAGCCGGGCTCGGCGAGGTGGGGCGCACAGGTGCGGTGACGACCGCGAATCGCGACGTCTTGGCGGCACCATTGCCGACGGTGACAGAAAGGTAATACCATTCGCCTACGCCGTACGGATCCGCGAGCGAGCGCATGGACACACAGCTACGGCGCATGTTCGAAGCGAACGTACTGATCATCGGCGCCGGCCCCGTGGGACTCTGCGGCGGGTACGCGCGCCAGTCTCGAACGCCACGTCGTGACCACGCGGACGACGACCGGAGTCACCCGCTGCGGTGCCGGAAGAGCCGGCGCACCAGGTCCATCGATGACTGGCGGCAGAACCACCGTGACGTCGTCCCCGCGAAGGCGTCGAGCTTCCATCACGCGGAGCGAGGCAGCCGCGCCGGCGCCCTGTCTGGGCGCCGGCGGCGTCGCCGGGGAGAAGCACACCAGTCGCACTGCGGCGCGCGGACCCCCGGCGTCATGCCCCCGCCACGGGGCGCCGCTCCCCTTCGGGGTTCTCATCGGCGTCGCCGACCCCGTCTTCGCCGGCCGGCGCGGCCCCGTCCTCGTCGGCCTCGACGATCCCGGTGTAGGAGCGCACCACGCCGGCCCGCAGCCACGACCACCCGGCGACGACCATCGGGCCCAGGCCTCCGATGGTGAGCGCGGCCACGGGCCCGATCACGCCGGCCACCGCCCCCACGACGACGTCACCGATCGC
>Ga0310811_10006836_pt1 | contig 14572 bp, 12 predicted proteins | sample YCmetagenome_FD_207642 | JGI IMG/M metagenome (GOLD analysis project Ga0310811, IMG submission 207642) | Soil microbial communities from experimental microcosm in Duke University, North Carolina, United States - YC | ecosystem: Engineered > Artificial ecosystem > Soil microcosm > Unclassified ...
GGGCCGAAAACAGTCATCAGCCGACGCGCGAACGCGAGCGACGCATGCGTGGCTTCCGCGATCCCGAACGCACGCAGGTCTTCCTATCGAGCTTCGGTCCGATCCGTCAGCACTTCGCGCTCAAGCGACACCTGCTACGCGCCTCACTCTATCGCAAACAGCTCGCCGCACGCTTCGCCGACTGGCATCGTTTCACTGAGGCCACCCAAGTTCCGTCCGTTTTCTGAGCAAGCGCGCGTCCTCTCCGCTATTGCGTCTCAACAATATAACGTGACAGCGCCCCGCCGGCTACTGTGTCGCATCCTATGGCGCGGCGCTCACTCTATCGAGTACGTGTTGTCCTGGTCGGCATGGCGACGCAGACACCAGTACCGCGCCCAGCAGTGCCACTACCGGCGACGTGGCTGCGTACCTCCTGCTTTGCTATATCTAGTGGGTAGCCGCGTTCCCTCTCAGAAACGCGGCCCCCGAAGAACTGTACGTGCAAGTTTCCCTGCATACAGCTCGAGCACAGCATTAAGCGCCGTACTGACGCCGGTCTTGCCATTGCAGCGCAAGCCCTTCGCAAACGTCACATCGTTGATTCGCCTCATTGCTAAGGCGAAGGGCGCTGAACCGTAGTCAGACCGGTCACTCACAAGCTGCCCGTCGTTGAATCTCAAATGCTGGCCTGCGACAACTGCACCATGCGGAAGTCTGCACCCTTTCAGGTCAGAGCAAATCTCGAACCCCTATACGACCCATTACAGGTCGTCATTCGCTTTCTCCGCATTCTCATGCCCGCTTCCCCAACAGCTTCCCTTGCGGGTTACCTGCCGCCACTCCGGTACATTGGAGCAAGGGCGAGAAATCGGGGTTACCACGTTCCCAATCCTGCCGGTCCGACTGTTCACGGACCTGTCCGTTTAGCGCCCGCCTATTCCCCGATGGCGCTTTGGCGACGTGCCCCAAGCCGTAGGGAAGCAACCAGCCATCCACCTTTTGGTTAGAGCCTGTCAGCAGCTTTGGCTCTGCGTACTTAACGAGGATTCGACGACGGTTCACTTACGTTGCGCATGCGGAACTTGCCTGGCCCCCACACCGCGCGGCTGCTGGCAGTGTCGATCCCTTCCCGGTCACCCGGGTGAAGCGCCCATAGGGAGGGTACATTGTCCCGGAAGCTTCGCACCTGACCGTTACCAGTCGCGCACGTCCGGGTAGGCAACTGCTGGTCGCACAGCAGGTCACAGCTCCAACCTCCAATGTTCCGGTATTGAATGTGACAAGGCAGAATCGAGCTTTGCCATCCATTGCTGCATGCCGAATGACGTTCCGCAACCAGACAACTAGAAAGCGTGCGAAACCGCTGCTATGCCTTATTTCGCGGGGCCAAAATACAGGCTTACATTAGCGTAATCCATGGACACGATTAGCAGTTTTTGAGGACTTCAACAACAGAGCCCTTTTGCGGACCTTCCTTAACTCTGGTGTTAATGATGAAGTTACGTGGCGTTAACCCGAGAGGCATTTTGGCTGCCAATAATCCGCTCCGTCGTATGCCGTCGCGTGCTCGCAGGCGCAGCGAGCCCCGGCGAATTTCCAAGGACGGGTTCTCTACCTATCGGCGGTGATCCATCCATGAACGATCGAGGAGTCAAGCAATGAAGCAGGTAGCCGCAGTCATCAACGGTGAGTCGGTTCAGACACGCAACACCGTCGCGGTGTTGGATCCATCCAGCGGCGAAGTCATCGCCGAGACGCCGGACTGTGGTCCTGCGGAAATCGACCTTGCCGTTACCGCGGCACGGCGCGCGTCGCATCAGTGGCGCAAGGTGGCGGTTGCTGACCGCGCGCGGATTTTGCGCCGCCTCGCGCAGCTGATCGAACGTGACCGGGATGATCTGGGGCATCTTGAAGCACTGCAGACGGGCAAGCCTTTGCGGCAAGCGCGACGTGATGCTGAACTCACTGCGCGGTATTTCGACTTCTATGCAAGCGCAGTCGAAACACACTACGGATCGTCCATTCCGTTGAACGCGGATACGATGATTTTCACGCAATGGGAGCCGCATGGGGTCACGGCGCATGTGATTCCGTGGAATTATCCGATGCAGATCTTCGCGCGCACCATCGCACCGGCGCTGGCGATGGGCAACTGCTGTGTATTGAAGCCTGCTGAAGAAGCGCCGTTGACGGCCCTCCGACTGGCATTGCTAGCACTCGAAGCGGGCTTGCCCGCCGGCGCGCTGAACGTTGTGACCGGCTATGGTGAGACGGCAGGGGCGGCGTTGACGGGCCACAGCGACATCGACCATATCTCGTTCACCGGTTCGGTCGAAGTGGGACGCACCATCGCTCGCGCGGCCGCCAACCGCGTGATTCCCGTGACCCTGGAGTTGGGCGGCAAGTCGCCCAATATCGTGTTCGCCGATGCAGACATGGAACGCGCCGTGCCGGGCGTGGTCAACGCCATTCTTCAGATGGCAGGCCAAACATGCTCGGCCGGTTCGCGGCTGCTGGTCCACGAAAGCGTGCACGACATTCTAGTGGAGCGCATCCAGCAGGCCTTTGCCAACGTGACGATCGGCCCTGCGCTGAGCGACCTGACCCTCGGGCCACTCATCTCGCAGGCGCAGCGCAGCCGCGTCCTGTCGTTCCTCGAACAGGCACGCGGCAACGGCGCGAAGATCGTCGCCGGCGGCAACGCGCTGAACGGCGGCGTGTTCGGCGAGGGCTTTTTCCTGCAGCCGACGTTGATCGACGATGTCGACCCCGATAGCCCGCTGGGCCAGGAAGAAGTCTTCGGGCCGGTGCTGGCGGTGACCCGGTTCCGCGACATCGACGAGGCGGTGCAGTTCGCCAATGGCACGGACTACGGTCTGGTGGCCGGCGTGTGGACGCGCGATCTGAGCACTGCGCACAGGATGATCCGCGAGGTGTTGGCGGGACAGGTCTTCGTCAACACTTACGGCGCTTCGGGTGGCGTTGAACTGCCGTTCGGCGGCTTCAAGCGTTCGGGGTATGGGCGCGAGAAAGGCGCGGAGGGACTGCGCAGTTTTGCGCAGATCAAGACCGGCGTCGTCGCGCTGTAAGTACCCGCAACCCATTCCAAAGTCGGATATATGCCGAGCATCATACGAATATCAACGGACCCGAGTGAGCCGGGCAGCAGTAGCGAGTCGCGCACAGCAATGTCTGATTCAATCGAGTGCTTACCCACCCCCGCATTGTTGCTCGACGAGAGCCGCATGATGCGCAACATCACGCGGCTACGAGCACGTCTCGCGGAACGCGGCGTCAATTTGCGCCCGCACCTGAAGACGCCGAAGTCGATCGAAGTGGCTCGCCGCGTGATGGATGGTCCGGGCGGACCGGCCACGGTTTCGACCCTGCAGGAAGCGGAGCAATTTGCCGCCGGAGGCGTGCGCGACATCCTCTACGGTGTAGGCGTGGTGCCCAGCAAGCTCGAGCGCGTGACTGCGTTGCGCCGGCAGGGCATCGACTTGTCGGTCGTGGTGGACAACGTCGACGCCGCGCGTGCGGTGGCCGAGCAATCGCGCCGCACGAATGACCGTATTCCAACGCTGATCGAGATCGACTCGGACGGTCATCGCGCCGGCGTGCGGCTCGAGGACACGGTCAACCTGGTGACCATCGGAAACACCCTGCATGGCGGCGGTGCAGAATTGCGCGGCGTCATGACTCATGCGGGCGAATCGTACGCCTGCAGGAGCATCGAAGAGATCGTCGCAATCGCCGAACGCGAACGCGCTGCCGCGGTCGGTTGCGCAACGGTGTTGCGCGATGCGGGACTGCCCGCCCCGGTCGTTAGCGTGGGCTCGACGCCGACGGCTCATTTCGCGGCCGACCTGACGGGCGTCACGGAAGTGCGTGCGGGCGTGTTCGTCTTCTTCGATCTCGTGATGACGGGTCTTCAGGTTTGCACGGTCGACGACATCGCGCTCAGCGTGCTTGCCACCGTCATCGGTCACCAGGCAGACAAGGGGTGGATTCTCGTCGATGCGGGCTGGATGGCGATGTCGCGCGATCGCGGTACGGCGTCGCAGCGCATCGACCAGGGTTATGGTGTCGTGTGCAGTGTCGACGGCGTGCCCTACCCAGACCTGATCATGGTCCAGGCGAATCAGGAGCAGGGGATTATCGCCGTACGAAACGGTAGTGGGGCGTCGCTGCCTCACTTGCCAATCGGTTCGCTGGTGCGCATCCTTCCGAATCATGCCTGCGCGACCGCCGCCCAGCACGCCAACTACGAGCTGATTCGCACGGGCTCGCGGGAAATCGCAGCGCAGTGGCCACGATTCAGGGGCTGGTGAAAGTTGGCGATCAATTGATCCGCCCGCTGACAAGTCACGTATCCGCATAGCGGATTTCACGTTGGCGAATGGCTCGACAAGTTGTGTTGGCTGATTCTGCCCAGCGATGAAATGGCGGCGATGTAGAGGAATACGAATTGAATATAGATGGTTGGTTGTATCTTTGCGTCGCGCCGATAGTGCCCGGAACAGGCGGGTCGACGTCATCTTTCCGGGCGGGAGAAATGTCATGAAGATTCGCTTTGATGCGGGCCGTCTCTTTGCGTGGCTGGCGGTGAGTTGCGGCGCCTTTACTCTGGGGATGTCGGCCGCGCATGCGGATGAAGATCACTTGAGCACGGTAGTCAAGCGCGGTACGCTGTTGTGCGGCACGGACAACGCGACGCCAGGATTCGGCTATCTGAATACGAAGACCGGCAAGATGGAAGGGATGGATGTCGATCTGTGCAAAGCGACCGCTGCCGCCGTACTAGGTGATCCGAAGAAGGTCCAGTATGTGATCGTCACGGACCGGAGCCGCTTCAACGCGCTTCGCACCGGACAGGCCGACGTCGTGTTCGCCCATAGTACGGTCACTCCGACGCGCGAGTCCGCGGCGCTTAGCATTTCCTTCTTGCCCACCAACTTTTATGACGGCACCGGCGTCCTCGTCAAGACCGCACTGAAAGTTAAACACATTAGCGACCTCAACGGCGCAACGTTCTGCACCACCCAAGGTTCGGAAACGGAACAGATGCTGGCCGGTTACTTCAAGGCTCACAACTGGAAAACATCGACAAAGGCGCTGACTTATCAGGACACGAACAAGCTGTTCGACGCCCTGAATTCCGGACGTTGTGATGCGATGGTGACGGACAAGTCCGCTTTGGCTGGCTGGCGCGGTAATGCGAGCAATCCGGCTGCTTTCGAGATTCTCCCTGAGGCGTTCGACAAATCACCGCTGGCTGGATTCGTATCGCAGGACGATCCTCGCTGGCACGCTGCGTTGACGTGGATTGTGAATGCGACCTTCGAAGCCGAAGAACACGGCATCACGTCGGCTAATCTCCCAACCTTCGTGAAGACCACTGATCCGTACCTGCAAAAATTCCTGGGGGCGAGCGGTACGCTCGGCAAGGACTTCGGCCTCCAGCCTGATTTTGTGCAAAAGGTCATCGCGTCCGTCGGCAACTACGGGGAAATCTACGACCGTAACATTGGCCCAAAGACACCCTTTGCAATCGAGCGCAAGGGTTCTCTGAACGCGGCGTGGAACGAAGGCGGCATGATGTATTCGCCGCCGTGGTATTAAGCGGCGTGAGTCGCGCTGAAGCCGGTGGCGAGTAACCTGCCGCCGTCTTCAGCGGAGTCCGGATATGAAACCAGATGAACTGTCCGACTGTATTGGAAGTTCTGACGTCAGTGGAGAAGGAACCGTGTCGCAAGTAAAGCTGTCCAGCACGGAAAGCAGATCGTTCGGCCGTCCTCCTTCGCCCGCTTCACAATCGGAGTTGAAGCGGCGGAGGTTGGCACGCACACGAGCAGCGGCAATCCAGACGCTGATCCTTGCGGGCATCGTCGCGGCCGTATTGGCCTTCCTGGGCATGGTATGGGCAGGTCTTCGACGCCATGGCATCGGTTTTAGCCTCGACTTTCTCGAGCAGCCCGCTGGCTTCAACCTCAGTGAAGGCCTCACGATAGCCAAGAGTCCGCATGGCCTGTCGCTGGTGCCGTTCAATTCCCAGCAGACGTACGCCCAGGCGCTGTTTGCGGGTTTTTATAACACGCTCGTTGTCACGCTCATATCGATCGTGCTTGCCACGGTTGTCGGCGTGATTGTCGGCGTTGGGCGGATGTCGAGGAATTGGATTGTCAAAACCTGGGCGTGGGCGTTTGTCGAACTCATACGAAATACGCCGCTGCTCATCCAGCTCATCTTCTGGTATTTCGCTGTGCTGCTGCAACTGCCGAGCCTGGCGGATGCGTCACTGTTGCATGGCGCATTGATCGCGAGCCGGCAAGGTGTGTTTATCCCGTGGCTGGTCGCAACGCCGGCTTTCTCCCGCTACGCGTGGTTTGCAGGACTCGCGGTGGCCGTGTTCGCCATTGGCGTGCTGCTTCGCACGCCAGGTCGGCGTCGCGCGGCTTTTGCAACTGGTGCCGGGATACTGGTGCTGGGCCTGGCGTTCGCTGGACGGCCGTTCAGCATCGACATGCCGCAGGCCAGCGCCTTTTCGGTGGCGGGCGGCGCCGGCTTCTCTCCGGAGATGGCCAGCCTGATCATCGCACTCGGCGTGAACTTCGCCGCGTACGTGGCTGAAGTGGTCCGCGGCGCGGTGCAATCGATCGACAAAGGACAGTGGGAAGCCGCTGCGGCATTAGGACTTGCTCATCGCGAATCCCTCTGGGTCGTCGTCTTGCCGCAAGCGGTACGCGTCATCCTGCCGTCGCTTGGCAACCTGTACGTCACCGTGGCCAAGAGCACCTCCTTTGCGATTGCGATCGGCTTTCCCGATATGTTCAGTGTATATGGGACTGTCGCCAACCAGACCGGCCGGGCGCTGGAAGGCATCATCATCGTCATGGTGGTCTACACGCTGATCAGTTTGTCCATCAGCGCAATCGCGAATCTGTACAACCGGCATGTCATGAAGAAAGGAGCACGGTAATGGCGATGACGATCGGCCGCTGGGCGCGGCACAACCTGTTTGCGAGCCCATCCAGTTCGCTGCTCTCTCTCGTGTCGATTCCGCTGACGCTGTATGTCGCGATCTTTGCCGCGCGCTGGGTCCTGTTCACGGCGCATTGGTCGGTCGTGGTCGACAATCTGGCCGTATTGCTGGTCGGGACGTTTCCCGGGGACCAGATCTGGCGTGCGCTGGTCGCTGGGGCTGGACTGAGCGCACTGTTCGGCATGACACTAGGTCTCGTGTTGATCGCGAAACGCTGGAAGCGCTATGTTGTCATCGCAGCCGCTCTGGCGGTGGCCGCCGCGGTATCTTATGGGATGCAACTGCAGTGGCTCGCCGGTGCGTTCGGCTGCCTGTCCATTGCACTTGTAGCATGCGCCGCTACGAGCCGCTGGCCGCAGATCGGTCGTGGCATGGGCCTGTTGTGGCTTCTGGGCGTGGGTGCCCTCTGCGCGTTGCTGGTTCCGGCCGGCGTCGACCGATGGGGTGGTCTGCTCCTGAGCGTCCTCGTGACGGTGATTGCTACCTTGCTCAGCCTGCCGGTAGGCATCCTGCTGGCATTCGGCAGAAATAGCCGGTTCTCGAGCCTGCGACTGGCGTGCTCCGGGTACATCGAATTGATGCGTTCCGTGCCGCTCGTCTGTACCGTCTACTGGTCATGGATCATTATTCCGCTGGTGTTTCCCCCTGACATTCACATTCCCGATCTGGCTCGGGGTGTCGCAGGTTTCGTACTGTTCTACGCGGCCTACGCCGCCGAGTATGTACGTGCGGGTATTCAGAGCGTGCCGCGGGGGCAATCGGAGGCAGCCCAGTCATTGGGCTTCAGCAAGCTGGACGAGAGTTTCATCGTCGTTCTTCCGCAGGCGTTGAAGGCGGTGATTCCTGCGCTCGTCGGGAACGTGCTTGACCTGTTCAACAACGTACCGGCGCTGTTCATCATCGGGCTCACCGATTTCCTGAAGGCGGGACAAACGGTGCTCGCCAATCCGCAGTACAGCAGCTCGCAATATGAGGTCTACGTTTTTCTGTTCGCAGCTTACCTTGCGATCGGCTCGCTCATATCGTACGGGGCTCGCCGTATCGAACTGAAGATGAGCGAAGGGGCGCGCTAACCGGCGCGTCGAACAAATTGATGGCCGGCCTCTTTGCTGGGTGAAGATATTTTTGACGAAGGAGTGGATATGTCTGCGATTGTCCAAATGCACAAGCTGAACAAATCGTACGGCGCATTTCACGTGTTGAAAGACATAGATCTGCAGGTACAGGGTGGCGAAGTGGTTGTCATTATCGGTGCAAGCGGCTCCGGCAAGTCGACCCTGATTCGTTGCGTCAACGGGCTGGAGAATTTCGGCGACGGCCGACTGATTGTCGATGGCATTGAGCTGGCGCCATCGGAGGATGGGTTCGGAACGTCGAGGAAGGAATTGGCCGGTATCCGCAGGGAAGTCGGCATGGTGTTCCAGCACTTCAACCTGTTTCCGCACAAGACCGTTCTGGAAAATGTGATGCTTGCGCCGATCCGCGTCCGCAGGTGGCCACGTGCGCGCGCCGAAACGATCGCCCGCAACCTCCTCGAGCGCGTTGGATTGCGCGACCATGTCGACAAGTACCCCTCCCAGCTTTCCGGCGGACAGCAACAGCGGGTCGCCATTGCCCGTTCGCTGGCAATGGAGCCGCGGATCATGCTGTTTGACGAGCCGACGTCGGCACTTGACCCGGAAATGGTAGGTGAGGTTCTTGAAGTGATGCGCGAGCTTGCCAGTTCGGGGATGACGATGATGATCGTTACCCATGAAATGGGCTTCGCGCGCGAGGTGGCAGACCGGGTCATCTACATGGACCACGGCAAGGTGCTCGAACAGGGCAAGCCGGCAGTCATTTTCGACAGTCCCACGCATGAGCGAACGCGAACGTTCCTGTCACGGGTGCTCAAGCATTGATGCCGCAGCGACGCTCACCGATCCAAGAACGTATCCCGCCGGCGCACGGTGAGGGTGGTATTGAGACGGCCAGCGTCGACATGAGAGCGGCTGATACGTCACGCGGCGAGAGCTCGAACTAAACGGGCGATTCAAAGAAGTTCGCTTTTCAATAGAATACCTTAGGAAATACAGCGATGAAACTGCTTCGTTATGGGCCGAAAGGCCAGGAAAAACCGGGCTTGCTGGATCACGAAGGCAAGATTCGCGATCTGTCGGATGTCGTTTCCGACGTCGCCGGTGACGTGCTGACGGACGCCGGACTTGCTCGGGTGCGCGCCGTCGATCCAGCGTCGTTGCCCCTCGTGCAGGGCGAACCGCGCATCGGTCCGTGCGTTGGCAACATCGGCAAGTTTGTCTGCATCGGCCTGAACTACGTCGATCATGCGGCCGAGTCGAATCTGCCGGTGCCCACGGAGCCGATTGTGTTCAACAAGTGGACGAGCGCCGTGTGCGGCCCGAATGACGGCGTTGAAATCCCGCGCGGCTCCAAAAAGACCGACTGGGAGGTTGAACTCGGAGTCGTCATCGGCAAGCCTTGCAAGTACGTCGACGAAGCAGATGCGCTTGCGTACGTAGCGGGGTACTGTGTCATCAACGACCTTTCGGAGCGCGAATGGCAGATCGAACGCGGTGGTACGTGGGATAAGGGCAAGGGGTGCGACACGTTCGGTCCAATCGGCCCTTGGCTCGTGACACGCGACGAGGTGGCTGATCCGCAGGCACTCGATCTGTGGCTCGAAGTCGACGGCCATCGCTACCAGAATGGCAATACGCGCACCATGGTGTTCAGTGTCGCGAAGCTGGTGTCGTATCTGTCCCAGTGCATGAGTCTGCAACCGGGTGATGTGATCTCCACCGGCACCCCGCCGGGAGTCGGAATGGGCGTAAAGCCGTCGCCGATCTACCTGAAAGCAGGTCAGACGATTCGCCTTGGCATCGAGGGCCTCGGCGAACAGCGCCAGACTGCGTACTCGGCTGGGTGACGCTCTGGCGGTCTGTATTCCAGCGAGCAATTGAGCGGTGAAGGGACAGTAGGCGTGAACTGTTCCCGTGAAATGCAGTAGTGTTTTGGGTATTGTCAAGTTGTCGAACGGCACGCGCTCGAACACGCCGTATCACCGTACTCCAGTTCGAGTAACGCCGTGGATGAAGAGCAATCGATGAAAGGTCCCGCATGGCTACGCGCGGCTTCGCAATTGAGTCGAAACGTTTCGCGCGGGAATGACGTTCGAGATTCCTGCGTTCGAACGATGGGCGCGATCCTTCCGTGGCCGCCTGTCCCGATCCTCATTGCCAACGCAAGGTCGGGCAACCCCGTCGGGGCAGGCATTCTTCGCCGGCACCATGCGTGACGTCAAACAGAGGGTCGTTCGAGGCTCTGACTGTCTGGTTGGTACGCGTTGGTCATTGCGGATCCGAATGATCCACAAAAAATTGGACTATTCACCAACAGAGGTTCACCACAATGCGAAATGATGCGAGGCTGATTCTTCTCGACAAACATCAGGTCGAGGCCCTGTTAAAGGCTAACGATGTAGTTGAAGCGGTACGCGAGGCGTTCGCTCTGCACAGTCAGGGCGAGGGTCGTGTCTTTCCGGTGGTGCGCGAGCCGCTCGTGACAGGCGGCGTATTCGGAATCAAATCGGGCGACGTACAGTCGCAAGATCTGCTCGGATTCAAGGCTGCGGGATTCTGGCCGGCAAACCGCGGCTTGGGCGGCGAACCGCACCAGGCCACCATTCTCTTGATCGATCCGAAAACCGGCCGGCCTGTGTGCGTCATCGACGGTAATGCAATCACGACCATGCGCACGGGCGCTGCCGGCGGCTTGGGTTTGACCCTCCTCGCGCGTGCGAACAGCGCTCGTCTGTGCGTATTCGGCACGGGTGTACAAGCACAAGTGCAGGTCCGATTCGCATTGCGTGTGCTCGAACAGCTTTCCTGCGTTCGCTATGTCACCGTAGACGGCGAGCGGGACGTTTCGTTTGAAGCGCAGTTCGCCGGACGTTGCGAAGTCCTGCATGCGACAGACCGTAATGCCGCGGTGGCTGACAGCGATGTGGTAGTCACGGCCACTCCGGGCAAGGGGCCACTCTTCGACGCACAGGCAGTGCAACCTGGCACTCACCTCAACTGCGTCGGCGCGGACACCAAAGGCAAACGCGAACTTCCGGAGGGTTTGCTGGCGCGTGGCCGCCTCTTTGTCGACGACCGGATCCAGGCGCGCGAAATCGGCGAGACGCAATGGGCGCCTGACACTGCATGTATCGAGATCGGCGATCTGATCACCGGCCAGGTCCGGATAGACCGGCAACCTGACGACATCACCCTGTTCGACATGACCGGTATCGCCCTGCAGGATCTGACGGTCGCGCGGTTGCTTCACGAGCGTGCCTGCGAAACGGGTACGGCGACCTCGCTGGCGTGGCCCTGGTAGTATCATCGATTCACCGGCCGTTAGACCAGACCCGGCTCTGCTCAGATCGTTGATGGGCAGGACCGGGCTAACGGCCGCACAATCCCGACCAATCAGTTTTCCAAAGGGCCGGTACGTCGAAGGGTTGCCCAACGTGGTTGAGCCTGCGCGTCGTTCAACCACGGTCCCCGCAAACGTGAGACGTCCGGATAGAGAGCATGAACGATTTCACTTCCACGCCCTCAATGACTAGTTCAAGCTCAGGCCTAACGGCTGATGAACTGAATACTCCAGCCATACGGCAGGCCCGTATCGATCTCGCAGCGTGCTTTCGCATGGCGTCGCTACTCGGCCTTCATGAAGGCATCTGCAACCACTTCTCCGCGCTGGTGCCGGGACATCCGACGCTCTTCCTGGTCAACCCACTCGGCTACGCATTCGGTGAAATCACCGCCTCCAGCCTGCTGATCTGTGATTTTGACGGTAACGTTCTCGCTGGAAAAGGGATACCTGAAAGCACGGCCTTTCATATCCATGCGCGAGTGCATATGCGCCATCCCCATGCCACTGCATGCTTCCATACCCATATGCCGAACGCAACCGCACTGTCGATGCTGGAAGGCCCTCCGTTGCGATGGGCCGGCCAGACATCACTGAAGTTCTATGGCCGGCTCGCAGTGGATGAACACTTCGGCGGCCTTGCGTTTGACAACAGTGAAGGCGATCGCATTGCTGCCGCGCTCGGAAGCGCAGATGTGATCTTTCTGAAGAACCACGGTGTCATGGTCGCTGCTCGAAGTATCGCGCGAGCATGGGACGACCTTTACTATCTCGAACGGGTTTGCGAAGTCGAACGGATGGCGCTTTCAACGGGCGTGCGACTAAAGCCAGTCAATCCGGAGATCGCGCGATTGACCTTCGAGCAAATGGAGTCCGTCGCTGACGAAGCCAGCCAGCAGCATCTCGACAGCGTCAAACGCAGACTGGACAAGCTGGAACCCGACTACCGCGATTAAGGTGCATCAGGGCGTTTGATCGTAGCACGGCGTCGCCGCGCGCGATGTCGGCCACATGCCGGTCAGGCGGCACTCGCCGGAGTCATCAATCCAGGAGCACAGCAGCACCTGAGTCCTGTCCGCTCTTGCCACGCTGGGGTTGTTCGCTACCACCGCGCGGTAACCAGGGTTGATGCAACGTCGACGTCTGGAGAAGGTCCAGAAAACGCGTAACGCGCATCGAGCGCCCATGCCGGGAGCTGATCAGTGCGACGATATCTGCGTCGGGCTGTATCCATGCCTCGAGCAGCGGGACGAGCCGCCCCGCGTGCAGATGTTCGGCGACATCCCACTCGGAACGCGAAATGATGCCGAGGCCCGCAAGCGCCCAATCGCGCACAGTGCCTCCGTCATTGCTCGTCAGCGCCGGCTCGATTCTGATGTTCGCCGGCACTCCATGGTGTTTCGGCGTGAAGCGCCACATCGTTACGTCTTCATCGTTTTCGCGCAGCGCGATGCAGTCATGCGTGAGTAATTCCTCCGGACGCCGCGGTTCACCGCGCCGCGCCAGATAGCTCGGCGCCGCGCAGAGGATGCGCCGATTAGGTGCAAGGCGCCGGCTAACGAGCGACGAATCACGTAACTCGCCGATATGGACCATCAGGTCCCACATGTGGTCCGAAACGCGCGCGGGGCGATCGGACAGCACGAGGCTTGCGCTCACTTCCGGATAGAGACCGCGAAATAGCGCAATGGCAGGCGCGACGTGACGCTGCCCGAAACCGAGCGGCGCGATCACACGCAGATGTCCGGCCACCTTGCCGCGTCGCGACGCCAGCAGGTCCGACAAATTGCCGACGTCGTCGCAAATCCGCCGTGCGTGGACGGCAAGCAGCTCGCCCTCATCGGTGAGCAACATGCGCCGACCCGATCGGTCGATTAACCGCATGCCCAACCGGGTTTCCAGAAGACGAAGTCGCTGCGTAACTGCGGGCGGCGTGACATCGAGGTTACGTGCAGCATCCGCCAGCGACGCAGCGCTCGCGAGCGTGATGAAAAAACGCAGGTCCTCGGTCGAGATCATTGACTTGAGCGTAAGCGTAGCGATCGGGGAATGTTAGTCCGTGGCATTATTGATTGCCATTACTTTTTCACGCCTCAAGTGAAAGATTCGGCTGTGGTGCAAATTATGGGCGCGAGCAAAAAAACGGCGCATTCATCATTACTGTTGGCGTTCACAATTGATGCTAGCCGTGGAAGTCGTTAAAAAGGCTGGGAGACGGGCGCACGGAAGAGTATCGTCTGCGTATTTCGGCGAAGCCGAACAGAGATTGCGGTTGATGTCGAACAGGGTTTTCGCTGGAAGATGAACACGCGTTTCGGTTGAAGTCGAACAAAGACGCTGGTGTTCCGAAACGGTTGTTCGATTTGCCGAAACACCTGTTCGGATTCCCGGAATGAGCGTTCGGCAAACCGAAACGGATCGTCGGCCTCATCATGGCGGTGCTGCGTATGGACCAATCTGCCGGCATTAAGGTAGCTCCCTTTGGGAGTTATCGACGATGCCGGCTCACCGGACGACCATGCGCAAAATCAAGGAAGTGCTCCGCCTGAAGTGGGCATGCAATCTCACGCACCGACAGGTACAGGGCGCACTCGGCGTCGGCCTCGGGACGATCACGCAATACCTTCAGCTCGCCACCGCCGCAGGGCTCGATTGGGCTGCGGCCGAGCCACTGGAAGAGGACGAGCTTGAGCGGCGCATCCTGTCGCCTGCGTCGTCGCCGGCGCCGGCGAAGCGGGTCGAGCCGGATTGCAACGTGATCCACCGGGAACTGCGCCGCAAGGGCGTGACGTTGCAACTGCTGTTGAAGTTCGCAAATTCCGCTAACGTAGGGCGAAGGAAAGTTGTCACCAAAAGCGAAGTAATGTTGTCAACACCCGTTTTTGCATTAGCAAATACTGTGGACACCCCTAGCAGAATTAAAGGACACCAACACCATGCAAGCGGATTCACGGGTCTAGAACGAACGCGAATTGACAAATTTAATTCGCGCTAACGCGAAGTGATAATCATTGAAAGGCCTCCTGGCCGCCCAGAGAAGGGGGCGGCCAGGGTCTAGAGTTGGGATGCAACGCTCAACCGACCCCGTTCAGGAGGCTGAAATGAAGTTTAGTGGAATTGATCTGCACT
>Ga0310811_10006837_pt1 | contig 14570 bp, 12 predicted proteins | sample YCmetagenome_FD_207642 | JGI IMG/M metagenome (GOLD analysis project Ga0310811, IMG submission 207642) | Soil microbial communities from experimental microcosm in Duke University, North Carolina, United States - YC | ecosystem: Engineered > Artificial ecosystem > Soil microcosm > Unclassified ...
TTGAACGTACTTTCTAAAGAGGGCAAAAGCGCATGCTGATCTACGAATACAAGGTCGATGGCACCAAAGAACAGTATGCCGCCATTGAAGAGGCTATTCGCACCGTCCAGTTCATTCGCAACAAATGCATCCGCATCTGGATGGATGTGGCTGGTACGAACGCCAACGATCTGCAATGGTACTGCGCGATCCTCGCCAGGTATTATCCCTTCGCCATGCACCTCAATTCCCAGGCGCGGCAGGCGGCGGCTGATCGGGCCTGGAGTGCGATCTCCCGCTTCTACAAACACTGTCGTGAGCACAAACCGGGCAAGAAAGGCTATCCTCAGTTTCAGCACGACAATCGGAGTGTCGAGTATAAAATCACTGGCTGGAGACTCGATCTCGACGGCAAACACATCACCTTCACCGATGGTTGTGGTATCGGTCGCCTCCGACTTATCAGTCGCCGTGATCTCGCCACACAGCCACGGCTGGCCATCCAACGGGTGCGGATCGTGCGTAGGGCCGATGGTTACTACGTCCAGTTCGGCCTGAAGTGTGAGCGGCGTGTTGAGCATGTTCCCACCGGAAAACAACGCGGGATCGACGTGGGCCTCAAGGTCTACTACACCGATTCCGAGGGCAAGAGCGTCGAGAACCCCAGGTATTACCGCAAGGCCGAGAAGCGCTTGAAACGCCTGCACCGGCAGGTCTCGCGCAAAGCGAAAGGCTCGGCCAACCGCAAGAAGGCCCGCAAGCGGCTGGCAAAAGCCTCCCTCAAGGTCCAAAGGCAGCGCGAAGATTTCGCCCGCAAGACGGCGAACGCGCTTATCACCTCTAGCGATGTGATTGCTTTTGAAGACCTCAAGATCCGCAATCTCGTCAAGAACAAACACCTGGCCAAGAGTATCCATGATGCCGGGTGGGGCCAGTTCCTGACCTGGGTGAAAGCCTATGGAGCCATGCATGAGATCCCGGTGATTGCAGTAGCCCCCCATTTCACCAGTCAGGCGTGCTCTGGTTGTGGCACGAAGGTCAAGAAAAGTCTGAGTGTGCGTACGCATCTTTGTCCCTCTTGCGGGCTCGTGATGGACCGTGATGAAAATGCTGCGCGAAACATTTTGCAAAAAGCTCTGCGTACCATGGGGCACACGGCAACACGCTCCTCTCCGGAGGGGTAAGTCGCTTCTGGACATGCGACCTCTACTCGCTCTCTCCTCGGGGAGCGTGAGCAAGCCGGATGGTGGAGAGAAGAATTCCCCGTCTTTTAAGCGGGGAAGTGTCAAAAGTTGATCCTGGTCTGTAAAATCCGGGCGCGGTCAGTCACTGCCGTAGCTACTGTTTCGGAAAAAGTCTTCCAGGGCTCGCGCGACGGCTGCACAAGGGCCTTGATCTGCTCATGAAAAACACTATTCGTCGCGCCCTCGTGGATAGACTCTTCGACCCGAACGACATACTCCCTCGCACTGGCTGCCTGATTGTACATGCGTAACGAGGTCACCTGTAACGTCTCGTCTATGAGTAGCACGGCCGCACCATAGATCGGTGTTGGCTGAATCGAATCTACGATCCATCCACCACTGTTGTAGACGTTCATCCACTGAGGGTAGCCAGTAAAGGTCATATCCTGCTGAAAAGGTTTGTGGGTATGGCCGAAGAGGAAGGTTACATCTTGTGGCATCCTCTGCTTGTTTTCGATACGAATCTGTGCGAGCAGTGGACCTTCCACGTACGCTTGGAGACCCTGCCGAGCGGCGGGACTTAGCGCCTGAGCTGGTTGATGCCTTTCCAGGGTTGCAGTTCTGCCAAGGGTAAGGTCGAGAAGCCACGCCAACCCTTTCGCCTCAACCCCCTCAGCCCACTTTACGTGGTTATATTTCTCAATCAAGCTGCTCGCAAAGGTGGTAATCAGCTTCTCAAGCTGTCTCTTATCCTGCAATTTATCATACAGCAAACCAATATTCTGTCCGACATCGCCACCCGAGCGCCCCATCGTTGACCAGAAGAAATCAACCCAGGCAAAGTTCTCCGCCTCAAGGTCGCGGATAACCTTTGGCGTTTCTCGCTCGGGAAAAATCATTGTGTTCAGGGTGCTCATCAGCGAGTAGAGCGGCTCGACATAATGACCGTGATTGAAAATGACGCATCTCTGACCATCGCTACTTAAAAGCGCGTAGTTGGGATAGATGACGTTCACGACCACATTCGTCAGGTGCGGATAACGTTGAATCAGATTCGTCAGGAAGTACTCGCGCACAAAATCGGGGGCGAACATCTTTGTCGTATGCCAGGGGATCTCAAGCTGCTCGCCCGCCTGGATACGACAAATGAAATTCACATATTGTGTCTCGCGGGCGCTCTCCCAGATGTGGTGATCGTGGTTGCCGGGGATATAGAGGATGTTCTCAGCAAAAAGCGGTTCCCCATCTTTCGGAAAAATCAGCTCAATGAAGCGTTCAAACACCATCGCGGCCTTGTTTGTCTCGGTCAGGGCCATTTCGAGGATATCGCCGTTCAGGACCAGGATGGGCTTTTCCTGGCTTTCGTTGTGGGCAAGCAGTTCCCTGAGACAGGCAACGAGCTGAATCAGCGTAGGACTTGGTACAGTTGGATCAGTCTCTATAGAGTTTGCCCGGATATTTGTTAGCACGCTTTTGTCCGCGCCCAGGTGCATATCCGAGAGACAAACATAACGGATGTCAGGCATAGTGCTCCCTCTTTTCCTGCTTATTCACTGCTGGCTTTTGGCCCATAGATATCCCATAATTCACCAAGGAAGAAGCGTCCAAATTGGAACAATGCGCGTGTCTTATCAGCAGGCGTATGCGCATGAATCGCTTGCATGCCCGCAACCATCTTCAGCAGTCGGTCAGCATCTATAGTGAGGATGCCAGCTCCGACGATAGGCCCGTTCTGGTCTGGACCTTGATGAAGCGTTGTGTAGAGGGTCGTCGTATCGCGCCAGAGGTCGTACAGCGGATCGTGCCGGACGTTTTTCCGGCCAGCCAGGTAATAATCCTGTCCAGCATGCATAAATGCAAGCTCATAGATCATCAGTTTGCCAATAGGATCATCGTCAGGTGAGAACAATTTGAATACGCCACTTCTAGCCGGGATATGCTCACCAAAGGGGGCAAAGCTGACATGGCCGGTGATCTCACCATGATGGTCTGGATCGGACATGAAACGCTCAAGATCGCGAATAGTGATTGAGCACGCAATGCTCATGGTTATATCTACGGTTTTACCTGCCTCGGCACCGTCATGAGGATCGGTCTCACTGAGAGCAAACGGACCTTCCATGGTCTCATGAAAGGCAATTCCGGTCACATCTTCTTGCATCATTGTCACCTCTGGTTGAAAGGGAAGACCCGCACCATCCATCTGTCTCAGGTAGCGTATCGCGTCTGCATACCCTCTCTCCATGAGAGTGGCAGTATCGATGTGACCAAAGTAGAGATCTGGATCGAGGGGGAGTGGATAAGAAGGTTTGATCACATGGAGTTTGATAGGTCGTGTCTGTCCATAGGCCGCTTCTCCGCGCATAATGCGGTTATTCAGCTCGTTAATATAAGCAAATTCCTCGAACAGCTTGCCGTTGGCACTCAGTTCGATCATATGAACATACTGGTTAAACATGCCCGTCTTGTATTCGCCAGTATTGCCAATACACCAGATCACCCATAACTCCTCGGCACCACGCTTGACTGCTTCTGTCAGATTGGCATCCTTGATCCAGACCGAATCGAGATAGAGATTCCCGTTCTTCGGCACTGGTGGCATAAAGATGGGAAGAGAGACACCTGCAACCAGGAGGTCCAGATCGATGGCATCGTGCGTCACGACCTCGTTGGCCTTACAGGTAAAGTTGCATACATTGAAGGTTCCGAGCATGCCCTTCGCATCATTGATTGCAGATACATCGATGCCAAGGTGAGGAAAAACGCTTTTTCGCACGCCCTCGGCCGTTCCCATGGCCAGCATATCGTAGGCTTTCAGGTAGGTCTCGATCGGCATGAAGTGGACGAAGTCATGCACATTCAGCGTGCGCCAGCGATTGCACATCTCGACAGGGGAAAGCCCTGAGAACAGCATAGCAAGATTAATAATACCGCCGGAGGTGCCGTCTGCATGAGCAAAACACAGCCCCACTTCGAGAAGGGCCCGTATCGCCCCGGCTTGATATGCTACGCGCATACCGCCTCCAGCCAGGATCAAGGCGCGTCGAGGTCCAGTATATCCATCAGGAGGCGCACCATACGGTCTCTGTTTTATCGCGTCCATATCCTCCTCGCCTTCCGTCCTTCCCGGGCAAGAAGGACATGTACCCAGTACCAGGTTGCAAGTATTCCCGATAAAAAATCAAAACCCACAATCAGCAATGCCAGGGGAGAGAAGACGGCTCTTTTGACCCCAATCGCTACCGCCGCGCTGGCCCCGAACTTCTGTAACGCCACCCATAGGACCAGCACGCGACTGCCCGAGTGATACCATAGAGCGTGCAAAAGGGCACCACCAACAATGACCATAAACATACCAACAGTCCCGAAGAAGTGCCGACTGGTCGGTGTATCCTCTGTCTCAAGCTTACGTAACAGGGCCTTCGGCATCACTATTTGCAAAAAGCCAGTCAGCGCAGTTGTTGCTGCGATGATCATCACTCCCCAGTAAGACCATTTTTTTGTTTTCACTGCTCTACTCCTGCTATCTTTGCCTTGCTGGCAACATTCTCCTGGTAGGAGAAGTAGACCATCATACTCAGCCACTGGATCGTCCAGAGAGCAACCCGAATCTGGTTCAGGAAAATCCACTCGTGCAGGATGCTTTTTAGTTGAATGGGATCAGTGATTCCCTTGCTCATCAGATCATTGAGCGGGAGAATAAAGACGATCGTTAAACCGGTTGCCACAACGATCCCTACCAGGACAATGATGGGGAACCAGCGCAATCCTGTCTTCCATTCCGCAATGGTCATAATGATCGCAAGCACAATCATCAGGGTGGTCATATAGGTAAAGAACTGCGTCGCAAGCGTCACCTGAGAAACGAATTGCAGGTAATAATTGTCGACCGTCAATTGTGGTTCGATAGGAAAAGAAAACAGGAGGAGCGACCAGCCTGTTCCCAGATAGATCGAGGTACACAGAAACAGGACGGCGTTATTCAGAATGAGCAGGTTTCTTTTCAGATCTATACCTTTCATGGCACCTGCTCCTTCTCACTCTCTGATCTTTTGGGCGGCGACAGCCATTCCTGACTGAGACCCAGGCCAACCACGCTTTCCATACCCTCGGGATGCTCCTGTGGCAACTGCTCATAGTTCAAGAACCAGCTCTCGATATGGTCATCCAGGATACCTCTGACTTCAGGAAAGTAGAGCGTAAAGAGAGGGTCTGGACTGATATCGAGGTCTTTCAACGCCTGCACGCGCGGATGATCGCCGATGGTTAACCGCGCCGAGCCTTTTTTCGCCAGGAAGAAGCCCAGTTTGGACGCGAAGTGGATTCGGGACATCATAAGCATGCCTCGAAACTGGCAATAGTTTATCGCACCCATACTGATCGGTAGCCAGGTGTTTTTCGGGCGCTCAATTTCGATTTTCATCGCCATCTGACCATCCAGGTCATACTGGCTGCTCACCGTTTGCTCGCCAATACTGTAGTCAAGGTTCGCCTGATGCTTCGGCATGCCCCATATGCCCTTGCCCCCTTTGACGGAAATCTCTGTGCTCACCGGCAGGTCGTAGACGAATTGTCCCGTCCCGTAGGGTTTCATCAAGAGGGCGGGAAGCAAACGTGGTGCTCGTCTGGGACCATGGGTGCAGGCAATGGCAATGCTAAACTCGATGTATCTGCCAATAGAGGTGACGCGATAATCAATGACCGTGATTACGAGCAGGCCCTTGCGCCACAGGCGAAACGGATAGATCTCGTTCCCGGGCAAGAGCGCCTGCGCTTTCTCGGCATCTATAGGGAAGGCCGCCATCAACGCCTGCGAGTGCTTGCCTTCGACAGGAAGATGGAAGGGGATGCCATCGACAAGAGCATACCGTCCAGTTTCTTTCTGTAAACGATTTGGAGTCATTGCATATCTTCCTTATCTAAGAGATTTTGTCCAACTCTTGAAGCATAAGCGGAAATACATCCCTTGCGGCGTTCTGGCCCATAAACACATCCAGGTGACTATAACGAGGTAAAATGTGCAAGGAGTGATACGCTTTACGATGCCCGTCAAAAAACTGAAAGCTGCGTTTCTGGCTCTCAGGGAGGAAACACAGGTTCTTCTCACCGGCAAAAAAGGCGAGACGCGCATCCGTCCGGGGCGCCTGGGCTACATAGTCCTGTGGCAGGTCTCCTTCCATAGAGACCAGGTGGCCCGCACGAATACACTGAGCCATCTGTTTAAAGAAACTCAACGGGACATGCGCAAATTCACTTTTGAGCCACTCATGTGTTCCAGCATTCAGATTTTCATGACGCCACAATGCCGGAAAACCAGCTCCATAGGTAAAACTCACCTCTTTGCACACCGGATTGTCACACTCATGATGCGTCATCTCGACGAAAAGATCGATCACTTTTGCAATCCCGCCCGGCGCATGCAGACCCCACTCGGGATTCAGATAGCGGGTAAAAGGGGAGACCAGAGGGAAACCAACGTGTAGCTTGAAGCGGGAGAACCCTGGTACGACCGGGTGCAGCGAGACGGCATTGCTCACAATCGTAGTAACCTGCGGGAGCAATCCGGCGACAGCAGCCATCATAAAACTGGTGGAGCCCTGGCAGTGGATCACCGCTTTCATCTTGTCCCACCCCGTCCGCTCGACCACCGTTCTGACCGCCTCAGGATGGTCATAGAGCGCGGCCTGATCCAACGTCCAGGTGTTGGGAGGCAGATCGATACTGGCTCGCCAGTTCTCAAGCCAGACGTCATAGTGATGAGCGATCAGGTAATCGACGATCGTTGTCTCGACGGGAGCACGGAAGATGTTGGCACGTACCCCCGCGCCATGCACAAGCAGCACCGGCCCTTTGTGCGGCTCTCCCTTCCCCTGTATATGAATGAGATTGCACTGGAAGCCATCCCTCGCCTGGAACGGAATAATCTCTTCGCGGTAGCGTTGCGCCACCTGTTGTTCGTGCTGATCCTCTTGTCTCATACCTGTCCTGCTCGTTTCTTGATGATCCCATCTGCAAAACGATCTGCAAGAGCGGCAATGGTCAGGCTGGGATTAGCGCCCACGGGTCCTGGCATGACAGAGCCATCAGCCACATACAATCCTTCATACACACCATCACCACAAAAGACCTGTCCGTATGAATCGACCACGCCCTCTGCGGCATTACGTCCCATCGGACAACCACCCAGTGGGTGCACCGTGATCGTGCGCTTCAGGAACCAGAGCGGATCATCGATGAAGGTTGCCCCCAATACCTGCGAGATTTGCTGCATTTTTTCTCGGAGCGCGGAATAATAGGGACCGGCCTGCTCTTTTTTCCATTTCATCTGAAGCAAATCGTCCTGCTGCAAGTGCATCACGCCGTTGGGAATATCCCGTCCCATACCAAGCAAAGGCAACAGGCCGGAAGAAAGCTCGCACGAGCCAAACATCTGAGAGATATAGTTACTGAAATCGGTCTCTTCACGTCCCTCCAGCTTCGCTTCAAAAAGACGAAGCGCGACATGGAATGCTTGCTCCAATTCGCCAGGAGCATCAAAGATCTGTAGCATCCAGTTCACAAACTCTGGATAGCCCGCATCCTGTATATAGAAGCCACGCTGCTTGCTTCCATCGCCATCAACTACATCACCGAAACGCAGTGCGCCAGTGATCACTGGTCCATATCCACCATCAATGATACGCGGTTCTCGCTTCCCCATGGCACTATCACTACATTTCACAGCGAAGTTGATCATATCGCCATTGCCACTAAAGTGCGTTCCCAGCTGATTACTGATGCCGCGAAAAGCTTTTTGATTTTTCTTTGCTTTCAGCAGAAGGTAAGTGCTGCCATAGGTTCCTGCTGAAAGAATCAGTCGATCAGCGGTAATCGTCTGGAGCGGCAGGATGTTGGGATCATGGGTAGATACCTTCTTCCCCTCATACTTGCCCGGATCATGCACGACGTAGTGGATCGCGTAACCGCCTCCATCCTTTGGCTCAAAGGAGCGTACTTCACAACAGGTGCGGATATCGGCATGGTAATCCAGTGCAGCACGTGAAAGGTAGGTAAAATCCAGGGTATTCTTGCTCCCATAGTTGCAACCAATATCACACTCACCACAGAGACGGCAGGTATAACGCGTGCGACCATGCAAATTTGCGGCTTCACGAATTGGTTCGCCTGGCACTGGATCTTCGTCTTTGTTGCCAAAGGTCACCGCCAGCTTTGGCATACATAGCTCTGCATGCATCTCATTGGCGGCAACTTTTAAGGCAATGGTCTTTGCGGTCCTGTTGTAGGGAAACCGGTCGAAGGGATATCTTTGCGCATTCATCATCTGCTCAACGCTGGTATAGTGAGAATCAAGATCGGCCAGAGTAACCGGCCAGTACTCATACCCGTCCCGCTGAGGCTCCTCGCGCACAAACCATTTTTCGTCCTTGCGCAACAGCACATTCGCGTAGATGAGAGAGCCTCCACCAAGTCCACTCGACACGATTGAACTTGTCTGCTCGAATGACCAGACATTGAACATACCGTACAAGCCGTTGCTTGGATTCCAGAAGTTTTTCTTCATCGCAAAAGGACTACGCGGGAATGATGTAGGTGGATATGCCTTTCCCCGCTCCAACAGGCAGACGCGCAGGCCAGCTTTCGCCAAACGATACGCCATCACAGATCCGCCAAATCCTGAGCCAACAATCACGGCATCAAAATGCTTCTCACTCATATTTTCTGCCTTTCTGTCGCCTTTTCTCTTAAAGAACGAAAAATGTGTGATATTAACAATAAATAAGCTGCCAGTAAATTCTATCTCGAAAAATATTGTTTTAATCGTAATAAACAGACGATGGTTACACTTGTTTTTTTACGATGGGTTATGTCGATTAAAGGGATGATTTGCCGTAAACAGTAGCAATTTTGACTTATTTGATCTATTTAGTCAATTAAGTATTGACAAAGCAGCATACAGTAATTACTCTTAGAACAGGATACTGTCTGTTAAGCCAAAATCCGGCCGGTGATGCGGCCTGTATCTCGATATGTTCGTCAGGCAAAGGTGACGACAGGACGTCAGAACGTAGTTTTTCTTGAACGTTGTTGTTTTACGGCAGTGTATTTTTTCAGTTGTAGAGGAAGCTTCATGGCACAAACGATCACGGAAGAAAAGGTGACCTGGCGCAGTATGGCCCCTATCATTGGCTCCAGCACGCTTGGTACAGCGATCGAATGGTACGATTTTTTCTTGTACACGCTCTTATCCGGCACGATCTTCGCCAAATTGTACTTTCCCACGCTCAATCCCACGGCGGGCGTGATTGCGGCCTTCACGACGAATTTCGTAGGGCTGGCAGCTCGCCCGGTCGGGGGCGCTTTTTTTGGCTGGTTTGGTGATCGCGTCGGGCGCAAATCAACGCTGGTGGCAACGATGCTGCTGATGGGTATCGCCACGCTGCTCATCGGACTTCTCCCGGATTACGCCACATTAGGGATCGCGGCCCCAATCCTGCTCTCTATTTTACGTTTCCTGCAAGGCGTCGGAGTTGGAGGCGAGTGGGGAGGCTCTGTGCTCCTGACACTGGAAAACAGCGATACGCATCGGCGCGGTTTCTGGGCCAGCTGGCCTCAAGCCGGTCTCTTTCTGGGCCTGGGCCTGGCGGGATTAGCAATCGTTGTCTTTACGGCTATCTTTCCAGGTTCTCTCTTTCTCTCCATCGGCTGGCGTATCCCGTTCTTGCTGAGCGTCTTTTTGATTGTCGTTGGTCTGGTCATACGACTCCGCCTGCTGGAGACGCCGCTCTTTAGCAAGATCAAAGAAGAAAAGCGCGTCTCGCATTCGCCGCTGCTCGAAGTCTTCAAATATCACTGGCGCGAGATTCTGTTGACAACGCTCCTACGTTCCGGCGAACAGGCCCCCTTCTACATCTTTACCGCGTTCGTCTTTACGTACGGCACCAGGTCTTTGAATCTGGATTCGACGGCGATCTACATCGGTATCGTCCTCACGGCGATTGTAGGCTTCGCCAGTACGCTCGGTTTTAGTACTCTCTCGGACATCATCGGGCGCAAACGCTGGTTCCTGCTTGGTCTGGTGCTGATGGCGGCGTACGCCTACCCGTACTTCCTGCTCTTGCGCACCAAAAATCCCGTGCTGATTGCGATCGCGGTCGTCATCTCTCTGGGCATCTGTCACGCATGGCTGTATGGACCAGAGGCGGCCATGATCTCGGAACGCTTCGGGACCAAACTGCGCTATACAGGAGCTTCTCTAGGCTATCAGCTTGCTTCCATCACAGCGGGCGGGCCAGCGCCGATTATCGCAACGTATCTGTATGCCAATCATCAAACCCTCTCGCCCGGTCTGCCCGATTATACATTGATTGTCTTCTATATAATTGGGATGTGCGTCATCTCTTTCGTGGTGGTCTTTGGCCTGCGCGAATATGCCCGTAAAGCGGTCGCGCCAGACATTGAGGAGAGAGAGGAAAAACTTGCACTGGTTGAGGCAATAGATTAAATTCGGCATCTCGTTGCAGGGTTGTCCATCAGAAAGAAAACTTCCTGAGAGGTTGTATGTCACCAGACAATATGGAACTTTTCAGGAGGTTTCTTCCTTTTTTGCAACACAACCGAAAAGAGAATAAATGAACTGATAAAATTCCTTGTTTTCCCTCACAAAAAAAGATCAACCGGATAAACTCGCAAGCTACGAAGAACACACAATGTTAGCTATTGTGTGAGATACCTCAAGGTTCGCCGGAAGAGTAAGCCCCTCAAAAAGATCATGCTCCTCCTTACGGCCACCATTCACCAGACTAAAGACACGATAATACTCCTGAGTCCCCCACAGATAGCGATGATCCTGTTCTGACAGGCTCTGGAGTCTGGTGGGAAAACGAAACTGTGTCTTATGGCAGAGTACTGCACGCCATGCATTGGACCAGTATGCACTGGCGTCGATCCTGGTCGTCATCGTCCAGTTTGTCCAGGATTGAGCGCGCCGCTCCTGCCCATCTATCTGCATCACCAGGTCACCGAAGACAGGCATATAGCGCGTAAACCATGCCTCTGAAGCCACACGATAATAGAGTTTTGAGACACGGTGTGGTGGAAGATCGGTAGCAAAAGGATACTGTTGATCGGCTGCACAGAGAATCGCGGAGGCGGTGAACTGCGAAATCGCGATATGGTCGGGGTGACCATAGAGGCCCTCTGGACCGAACGTGATGACGATATGTGGTCGTATCTGCCGCAACAGGCGAACAATTTTTGCAATGATCTCATGTTCGTTTGCCTGGTCAACGTCTCCATCGATATAATCCAGGAAATCGAGGCGAGATACGCCCAATTCTTTGCTCGCGTTGCGTACCTCTGTTTCGCGAAGAGAACCCAACGCCCGCTCGCCTGGATAATCACGCCAATTGCCGAACCAGCCACGTTCACCGCGCGTGGCAAAAATAAGTGATGTCTCGACACCCTGATGAGCATAGCGGGCAAGTGTCCCCCCACAGGTTAGCGATTCATCATCAGGATGGGCGAAGATACCCAGTAATCTCAATGCAGAATACATCTCTTCCTCCAACGTACATGTTTCACCATAAAAAGGCAAGCTAACAGGCCAGATGCACAGAATAGGCCATCTCCGCAATCGGCACCATGAGCGAAATAGAAGTGAGCATACAGGTAGAGCGCTCATACCGCTTCATAAAGAAGCTCTCTTCTCGATGTATCATTGTAGAGTAAATTGATCAAGTATGTTAAGTATAATCAGGAAAATTTATCTTGTCAAGCGGCAGAGCCTGATACTAACCTGATATATCGATATCATTCTCGACAATGTTTGTCAACTTACTCAACAAAGTATTGACAAAGCTCAAAGTCTTCATGTACCCTTGTAACTGTAGTTTCCGCACGGTGAAACGATGAACTTCCTTGCAGAGAGCTATTCCCAGGAGTGTCGGGTGTATCCAGTGTGCCTATCGATATGTTGTTCAGTCGTATGGAGAACGGCCTCACTGATGCCTGCATCTCTACGCTTCAATGACAGGTTCTCTTACATGAATCAGCTCAGGAATTACCGCCTCTATGCATTTAGATGAATGCATCTTTGTAACAAAGGAATTGAGAAAAAGCAAGATGATGGCCAATCGTAGCCTATCTACCGAGGAACTCTCCAAGCCGCGAACACGTCGTGATGTACTGAAGCTGGGGGGCTCATTGGCTGCCTCCACCTTCGCCGTTCCCACCATTCTCAGTGCGTGCGATACGAAAAATGCCACACCCAAAACTCTCCAGGTCTATTGGAACACCGGCCATATGTTTGACGCCTACGCAAGTGTCACGCAACAGTTTGAGAAAGATCATCCTGGCTGGAAAGTCAACGTTGAGCCGTACCAATGGACCGATATGCGTGCAAAAATTCTCGCAAATTTCGCCGCCAAAAAGGTGCCGGACCTGGTGGAAGAACCCGGTGGTTGGGTCCAGGAGTTTGGCCTGGCAGGGAATATCCTTTCGCTTCAGTCCTATCTGCATGCCAGCGGCAAACAGATGGGCTTTCCCAATGATTGGCAAGCGAATACGGTCACACGTAACAGCATCAATGGTCAGGTCTATGGTATTCAACTCCATCTGACCTGCGTGCTGCTTTTCTATAATAAAGATCTCCTGGCAAAAGCGGGGATCAAACAGCCACCAACAACCTGGAGTGAGTTTCTTGCGGCTGCTCAGGAGCTTACCCATGACAATGTGTATGGCTGTGGGGTCAATGCAAACGTCTGGCCCTGGCTGATGCAGAACGGCGTGCAATACTACGATCCGGCAAACAATGTCGTGCCGATGACCACTCCTGAAACCTATGAGGCGCTCCAGTTTCAAGCTGATCTGGTACACAAATATAAGGTTTCGCCCACACCAACATCACTCACGGACGCATCTACCACACAACCGCTCTTTTCCGCACAGCGTGTGGCGATGTTTCTCACGGGTCCGTGGGATATTAAACCGATCCTTACCAGTAGCCCAAATTTGCACTGGGATATCGCGCAGGCTCTGACGAAAAAGGTCCAGGCAACCTCGACCGCAGGCACCAGTCTCTTTATTCCCAAAGGCGCGAAAAATCCAGAAATGGCCTGGGAATTGCTGCAACGCTACGTTGCGCTTGATACTGAGATTGCTGTCTCGAAGGAAGCACGTATGCCTATGCCACGCAAATCCTGGGCCGCAAGTCCGCAAATCCAGACATTAAACCGCATTGCTCCTTTTGCGCAGGGCCTGTCATATGCCCAATCAAGTTCGGGTGAATTGGATCGTACGGGGCACTCTGGCGCCATTGGCACGCTCTTCACCAATGCTTTCGAGGATATTATTTATCGCAGTCGCCCGGTTCCTGAAACGATGCAACAGTTTGTAGCATCCGCGAATAAGCTGTTGAAAAAGTAGGGCCAGCCTGTATGCGTGCGTACTGCAATTTTCACTGGCAAGAAGTAGTGCCAGGATACTGTATTTGAATAGGAGTAAGGTATGGGGGTAATGGTATCCCAGAAGCGAAAGCAAGAGCAAGAGCAAGCACCGGAACGCTCAGCCGATGGGAGAGTACGTATAGGACTGGCGAGCCGTCAGGCCCTGGTCGCGTACATTTTCCTGGCACCAGCCTTGATTTACTTTAGCATCTTCTTTTTCTATCCTATTATCTCTGAGTTTCTCACCAGTCTCCAGAGCGATAACACAGGAGAGTTTATTGGCCTACAAAACTATGTTCAGGCCTTTCAAGATCCACAGGCAATCAACTCATTTAAAGTCACGGTGATCTTCGCGCTTGGCGTCGTGATTTTAGATATCGTGATCGGTCTGGCTCTGGCCCTTTTGTTGGATAGGCCATTTCGTGGACGCGTTATATTTCGCGCCATCTTTATGATTCCTTATGTCAGCTCTGGCGTCATTGTCGGCTTGATGTGGCGTGCGATCCTTAATCCACTGACCGGTATCTTGAATAACGTCCTGCTCAAATTTGGTCTGCCCGGGCAGAACTGGTTGACCAGCACAAATTGGGCACTGCCAACGGTTATCGGGATCACGGTCTGGCAGGCAAGTGGCTATACGATGTTACTCTTCCTGGCAGGCTTGCAGAATATTCCCGACGATTACTATCATGCGGCTCAGGTCGATGGCGCGGGCAAGGTCGCGCGTTTTTTTCATATCACGCTGCCGCTCCTCTTTCCCACGACGCTTTTTGTCTCGATCGTCGGCGTCATCAGTAGCCTCCAGGCCTTCACGCAGGCCTACATTATTACGCAGGGTGGCCCGGCAAATGCCACGAACTTTTACGTATTCAACGTGTTCAACGTGGCCTTTACGGACAATACTATCGCCTACGCCTCGGCATTAACTTTCTTGCTCTTCCTGACCATTCTTGTCTTTACCATC
>Ga0310811_10006838_pt1 | contig 14569 bp, 10 predicted proteins | sample YCmetagenome_FD_207642 | JGI IMG/M metagenome (GOLD analysis project Ga0310811, IMG submission 207642) | Soil microbial communities from experimental microcosm in Duke University, North Carolina, United States - YC | ecosystem: Engineered > Artificial ecosystem > Soil microcosm > Unclassified ...
AAAAAGACGACGTCGAACAGGACGCTCGATCCCGGTGCCCCGCTCATCACCGGGATCGTCGCCAGCACGATCGGCACGGCACCGCGAAGGCCGACCCATCCGACGTAGATGGTTTCCTGGAGTGGATACCTGAACGGCGCGAGACAGACCGCGACGACGAGTGGCCTGGCGACGAATACGAGGAACAGCGACACCGCCAGTCCGAGGCCCATCACCGGCACGAGGCGCGAGGGGAACACGAGGAGGCCTAGCAGCAGGAACATCACGACCTGACTGAGCCACCCGAGCGCGTCGTGCACGCGACGCACCCCAGTCGCATATGGCAGGTCTCCATTTCCGAGCATCACCGCCGCGATGTACACCGACAGAAAGCCGCTGCCGTGAACGAGTGTCGGAATGCCGTACGCGAGACACGCGACGCCAAGCGTGAACGCCGGATAGAGTCCCGGCGCCGGGAGCTTGAGTCGGGATAGGCGCCAGCGCGCGAGACGACCGATCACCCATCCGGCGAGCGCACCAATCGTCATCTCACCGATCACCTCTCGCGTGATCGTCCAGACGGTCTCGGATCCGGGGCGCGTGAGATTCGCCGTGAGCGCCGTCGTGAGGATCACGGCCATCGGATCGTTCAATCCCGACTCGAGCTCGAGCAAGTTCGCCACGCGGCGCTTGAGATGTGTGCCGCTGGCCGCAAGCACGGAGAACACCGCCGCCGCGTCGGTCGATGCGACGATAGCGCCGAGCAGCAAGGCGAGGCGCCATTCCATGCCAAACAGGTGCGCGGCGGACGCTGTCAGCATCGCAGTCAGCGCCACTCCAAGCGTTGCGAGGAGCGCCGCTGGACCGATGGCATCGCGTGCGGCAGCCATCGGTGTGTTCAGGCCACCATCGAACAGAATCAGAACGAGAGCCGCCGTTCCGAGCTGATAGGTGAGATGGTAGTCCTCGAATGGGATCTTGCCGATCCCTTCGGAGCCGGCAAGAACGCCAATCGCCAGAAACCCGAGCGCGAGTGGGACGCCCAGCCGCGCCGAGGCGCGACTGAGCGTCACCGCGACCGTCAATAACAGGCCGAACGCAGCAAGGATGACAGCTGAGCCGATCGGTTCCGTCATGCGGTCTTTGCGCTCGGGTTATTTCTGCCTCGTGAACTCGGTGCGCAAGAACATCCCGAGCCCGGTCACCATCAGCGCGCCCATCACGGCGTACAACGGGATCATCGCCTGCGACGGGAGGATGAAGAGACCAAGTCCGGGTACAAACGACAAGAGCGTGACGGCGAGCCACGGTTCCATACGAGGAATATCGTTCTGCGTGGCTGCGTCAGAGGGGGAGGGGGAGGGGGAGGCGGTGTTTCGTTCAGACATGAGTATGCTCCAGCACGACGTCCTGGGGGCGCCGCGCATTGATTGATTGAAGATTGTTGGATAGACGACGTCAGCTCACGCGTCGGCGAAAGCCGGCGCAGTGACAGCGTCGAAACGGTCGAGTTGGGTTAGCGGGCGCCGATTGGCGGCGCGATCGCGTCGTACGTCGACGCGAGTCCGTGCGCTCGGCGAACCCGCGCGAGCAGCAGCGGCGATTCCCGGTGATTCGGTGTCGCCGGCAATAGCAGAACCTGCGGCTCGGCGAGCGGAACGTCCGGCTGAGGAATCGTCGACGAGCGCGACGGCAGCCGCGGCGCCGATACCACGGCGCGAGCGGCGGCAATGACCAGACTCGTCGAGACGCCCTCGTCCACGCCGACGAAACGCATCTCGTCCGGGTGAGCAACGCGGACGGTGCTCACCGCGGTCAACCAGACGAGAAGCGCCGCAAACAGCGAGGCGAGGGGACGACGTCGAGCAGTCATGCGTGAAAGTTAGCCGGGCCGTATGTTTAGGGACGGAACGCCTCGGGCCCCTACACCTTCCGCTTGGCTTCGGTCCAACATGCGCGCTACAACCGCCCTCGTCCTCTCCGTCATGACCGTCACTGCCGCGTCCGCCGCCGCTCAGACGACGCCCGCCCAGAAGACAGACCCATATATGGAACGGGCACTCAAGGTTCTCAAAGCCAATCCGGTCATGGATGGACACAACGACCTGCCCTGGCGCATCCGCGAAGACACGGTGCATCCGCAGGACGTCGAGGCCTACGATCTTCGAAAGCGCACGCCGGGCATGACCGACCTCGCGCGAATCAAGGCAGGGCACCTCGGAGCACAGTTCTGGTCGATCTACATCCCTGGTGAGGCCGCGGACGGCATCTACAAGGCCAAGGGCGCGGTCGCGAGCACACCCGGATACTCGCGCGTGCAACTGGAGCAGTTCGACATTGCGCGGCGAGTAATCGACAAGTATCCGGAACTCACCTGGGCGCTCACCGCCGATGCCGTGCGCGCCAACTTCAAGACCGGCAAGGTCGGGTCGCTGCTCGGGCTCGAGGGTGGTCACGCCATCGAGAATTCGCTCGCGCTGCTCCGTCAGTACTACGACCTCGGCGCCCGCTACATGACACTCACCCACAACGTGACGCTCGATTGGGCCGACGCCGCCCTCGACGCGCCGAAGCACAACGGCCTCACGCCGTTCGGACGGGAAGTCGTCCGCGAGATGAACCGTCTCGGGATGCTCATCGATCTGGCGCACGTTTCGCCGGGCACGATGAGCAGCGCGCTGGATGTGACCGAGGCGCCGGTGATCTTCTCGCATTCCGGCTCACGCGCGCTGGTCGATCATCCGCGCAACGTGCCCGACTCGATTCTCGCCCGTCTGCCGAAGAACGGTGGTGTGGTGATGGTGCCGTTCGTCACGAGCTTCGTGTCGCCCGCCGTTTTCGCTGACGACAAAGCGCTTGAAGCAGCGACGGCGGCGGCGAAGAAGAAGTACCCGAACGACAGTGCCGCCGTGAAGAGCGAAGTCGCTGCGTGGCGAAAGGCTCACGTTCGCCCAGTTGCAACGGTCGCACAGGTGGCCGACCACATCGAACATGTGCGCAAGATTGCCGGTGTCGACCACGTCGGCATTGGCAGTGATTTGGACGGCATCACGGAGACGGTGGTCGGGCTCGAAGACGTTTCGACATTCCCGGCGATCTTCGCCGAGTTGGCGCGACGCGGCTGGACGGACGCCGATCTCGCCAAGCTGGCGAACGGCAACGTGCTACGCGTTCTCAAGCAGGCGGAACAGGTGTCGGCGAAGCTGAAGCAGACGCGCAAGCCCTCCAACGCGACGATCGAGGCGCTCGACAAGGGGGCTAAGCCGCACGCTTAGCTTTTCGCGATGGAACTCGGTCTCTACACCTTCGCCGACGTCGCGCCCAACACGACCGTCGGACAGGCGCTCTCGCCCGTCGAACGCGTCAAGAATCTCATCGAGGAAATCGAGCTCGCCGATCAGGTCGGGCTCGACGTCTTCGGGATCGGCGAACACCATCGCCCTGACTACGCCGCCTCGGCGCCCGCCGTACTCCTGGCCGCGGCCGCGGTTCGCACCAAACGCATTCGCCTGACCAGCGCGGTCACGGTTCTCAGCTCCGACGATCCGGTTCGCGTCTTTCAGGAATTCTCAACCGTCGACCTGCTTTCGAACGGACGCGCCGAGATCATGGCGGGACGCGGTTCGTTCATCGAGTCGTTCCCGCTCTTTGGCTACGACCTCGACGACTACGACTCACTCTTCTCCGAGAAGCTCGCCCTGCTCCTCGAGCTCCGAGAATCGGAGCGCGTGACGTGGTCGGGGGCGCACCGCGCGCCGATCAACGATCTCGGTGTGTATCCGCGGCCGGTGCAGCGGCCTATCCCCGTGTGGATCGCCGTTGGCGGAAGCCCGCAATCGGTGGTTCGTGCGGGAACGCTCGGGCTGCCGCTCGCGCTGGCCATCATCGGCGGCGCACCGGAGCAGTTCGCGCCCCTGATCGATGTGTATCGCGAAGCAGGAGCGCGCGCCGGCCACGATGCGTCCAAGCTGCGCGTGAGCATCAACTCGCACGCCTATGTCGCCGACAGCTCCGCCCAGGCGGCGAACGAGTTCTTCCCGTCGTACGCGGAGGTGATGTCGCGTATCGGACGCGAACGAGGATGGCCGCCGACGACACGCCGCCAGTTCGACGCCTCGATCTCACCGCGCGGCGCGCTCCTCGTCGGCAGCCCGCAGGAAGTGATCGACAAGATTCTGTTCGAGCACGAGCTGTTCAAGCACGATCGCTTTCTCGCGCAGATGGCGCTCGGCGCAATGCCGCACGACAGGATCATGCACGCGATCGAATTGTTCGGAACGCAGGTTGCTCCGGTGATTCGAAAGGAGCTCGGCTCCGGGTAACGGTTGAGCTCAGGCTCGCGCCTCGCCGCCGATTTCAGTGAGTCGCGCCGGATCGATCCACCCATGTTCTGCCGCGTGCTTCGCGACCGTCAACGTGTCCACCGCCAGCACCAGCGAGCATTGCGATCCTGTCATCTGCTCGGCGAGGGCGGAGATCGCCGCTGAGCGCTCGGCGTTCTGGCTGACGTCGCGGATGTAGACCGCGAGGATCCGACCAGCGTATTCGCTCACCAAAGCCGCGTAGATCTCGGGATCCTCCTGGCCGCTATCGCCGACGAGGATGAACCGCATCCGCGGATACGCGTCGAGAATCTCGCGAATGAGCAGCGATTTGTGGCCGGCGTGCCCTGCGAGCGCGGACGACAAGTCCCAGTCGCGCAACAGCATTGGGCCGACGGGGATCTCCCGGGCGTCGAGAAAATCCGCGATCATGTCATAGAGATTCCACGGGCTGCTCGAGACGTAGAAGATCGGGTTCTTCGCCGGGCCACCAACACCGTCGTGCAACGCGCGATAGAATGCCGCCACGCCAGGGAACGGCAGTCTGGTTCGCGCATTCTCGAGCAGCATGAGCCTTGCAGCGCGTAGAAGCGTCGTTGCGTCGGACTGCAGCACGGTGTCGTCCATGTCGCTGATCACACCGAACGATGCGTGAGGCGACGGGACGAGTACTTGCGACGTCGTTCGCGGTGCCGTGTCGCGATCCGGAATGTCGAGCGTAAGATCGAGAGTGTGCCAGTGATCTTCCGCCAGCGGGGTTGGGAGCTTCAGCCACTCATGCACGAAGCCCTCGTCATCGGCACGCAGTTCGTGCGTCGACCCGCCAATCGTCGCGAGGAGTCGCGCGTACGGCAGCGGATCGCTGTTCAGGCGTCGAACGCTGTTGACGAGATTGCGCCACCCGCCGTCGTGTAGCTCGCCGGGAACGACGTTGTGCGTCTCGAGCACGCGCCCGAGGGCAAGCCCGCGCCAGCGTGTGCCATACCCGCGATAGCCGAGTACCCGGCGCGGATCCATCACGCTCGACGCGAGTTCATAGAATGGAGCACCGGATGCGGATGGCGTACATTGTGAAAGAAGGCTGGACGCTCAACGTTCTGGTGACATTGATTGACGAAGGAGAAATGAGCATCGTCGGCCCATGACGCAACCGGGTGCACTGTTCTGGCGGGCGCTCACGGCGTTCCTCGTCTTGCCTGGAACCGTTGGGTTTCTCGTTCCCTGGCTGCTTCGACCGAAGGGCACGCCGACTCATCCGATCGGCTTGGTGCTTCTCGCGATCGGTAGCCTTCTCCTGCTGTGGTGCGTCCGCGACTTCTATGTCGTCGGCCGAGGAAGCCTCGCACCATGGGCCCCGCCCGAGAACCTCGTGACCACGGGACTGTATCGACGGACGCGCAATCCGATGTACGTCGCGGTCATCACGATCCTGTCGGGATGGGCGCTCTACTTTGATTCGCGAACGTTGTGGATCTACGCCGCCTGCGTCGCGATCGCCTTTCAGCTCCGTATCATCTTCGGAGAGGAGCCTTGGCTCGCGAGAACGCACGGGGCCGCGTGGGTCGAGTATCGAATGAAAGTGCCGCGCTGGCTGATCTGACGTCCCTCCCTCGAGTCGAGCAATCACTTCACCGACGGAACGCCACTCTGCTGGATCAGTTTCGCCACGAGCGACGTCCAACCCGTCTGGTGCGATGCGCCGAGTCCAGCGCCGCTGTCGGCATGAAAGTATTCGTGGAACGGCACGAGGTCGCGCCACAGGGGATCGCGCTGGAAACGCTCCACGCCGCCAAACACGGCCCGACGTCCCTCGTGTCGAACGAAGAGGCGAATCAGGCGACGAGAGAGCTCCACTGAGACTTCCCACAACGTCAGCATCTGACCGGAACCGGTCGGGTACTCGACGGTGAATGTCGGACCGTAGTACCAGTCGAACTTCTGCAGCGCTTCGATGATCAGGTAGTTGAGCGGCATCCACACGGGGCCGCGCCAGTTCGAGTTGCCGCCGAACAGGCCGCTGCGCGACTCCGCCGGCTCATAGTCTGCTTCGCCCAGCTCGGTGCCGTTCACGCTCAGCCGAAACGGATGCTCGGCGTGCCAGCGTGACAACGACCGAAGCCCATACGGTGAGAGGAACTCCGCCTCGTCGAGCATCCGTCGCAATATCGCGCGAAGCCTGGGCGCGCTGACGATGGCGAACAATCGCCGGTCGGCTTCACCCGTTCGCACGACGGACGCCGCGTCGCCAACGAGATCCGTCCGGTTCTGTAGGAACCACTGCAGTCGCGCGTGAAAACCAGGCAGCTTCTCGAGCAGAGCGGGATCGATCGTCTCGACGGCGAGCAGCGGAATGAGCCCGACGAGCGACCGCGTACGAATGTAGGTCCGGTCGCCGTTCGGGAAGCTGATCAGATCGTAGTAGAACTCGTCGTCGTTGTCCCACAGGTCGACGCCCGGATCACCGAGCGTGGCGGCGCGATCGTTCATCGCATGCGCGATGTGGAAGAAGTGCTCGAGGAACTTCGTCGCCACGTCCTCGTACGCGTTGTCTTCCCGTGCCAGCTCGAGCGCGATGGCGAGCATGTTCAAGCAGAACGTCGCCATCCAACTCGTCCCGTCGCTCTGGTCGAGCCGAGCACCGTCCGGCAGCGGCTCGCTTCGATTGAACACGCCGATATTGTCGAGACCGAGAAACCCGCCCTGGAAGACGTTTCGGCCGTCAGCGTCCTTCCGATTCACCCACCAGGTGAAGTTGATGAGCAGCTTGTGGAAGACCCGCTCGAGAAATTTCGTATCACCGACACCCGTGGCCTTTCGCTCGATCTGGTAGACGCGCATCGCGGCCCACGCGTGGACCGGCGGGTTTACGTCGCCGAACGCCCATTCATAGGCGGGCAGTTGACCGTTCGGATGCATGAACCATTCGCGCAGCAGCAGGACGAGCTGTCGTTTGGCGAAGTCCGGATCGATGATCGCCAGCGGAATCGTGTGAAACGCCAGATCCCAGGCCGCATACCAGGGATACTCCCAGGTGTCCGGCATCGAGATGACATCGTGGTTGTTGAGGTGCAGCCAGGAATGATTGCGCCCGCCCCAACGCTCGAGCGGCGGCGGCGGCCCGCCAGGATCGCCCGATAGCCACTGGTTCACGTCGTACTTGTAGAATTGCTTGCTCCACAGCAATCCGGCGAACGCCTGGCGTTGCACCAATCGTTCATCGTCCGACACCTCTGGCGCTGCGAGCGGCTGGTAGAACGCGTCAGCTTCGGCCGCGCGACGCGTGAACAGAGCATCGAATTCCGGTCCGAACGCCCTCGCGCCATTCACGTCGGTCGAGAGGCGCAGACGGGTCACCCGCTCCCCTCCGGCGGGTACCGAAAGGCGGTAGCGCGCAGCGGCCTTCGTCCCTTCCCTGTCCGGATTGACCGCTTCGGATCGTCCAGCGACGACGTATTCGTGGAATGCATCCTTCACATACGGCGTGCGATTGGGCGAATCGAACAACCGTTCGGCATTCGTCTCGTTCTCGGTGAACAGCAGCTCCGGATCGCCTTCGCAGGTGAGGTGATATCGCCCCAACGTCTCGTGCTCGGCGAGGATCTGCGTGGAGCCGTCCCGAGTTGGCAATGCTGACAGCGACGGACGATAGGCGTGCCGGCCCCAGCTCCAACCGTTGCGGAACCAGAGCGTCGGCAGCACATCGACGTCGGCATCGTCAGGGCCGCGGTTGACGATCGCGATGCGGATGAGAATGTCCGTGGGGGTGCTCTTCGCGTACTCCACCGTCACGTCGAAGTATCGATCGTCGTCGAACACGCCGGTGTCGAGCAGCTCGAACTCCGCATCGTCTCTCCCGCGGCGCGCATTCTCGGCGACGAGTTGTTCGTAGGGAAATGCCCGCTGCGGATATTTGTACAGCGCGCGCATGTAGGCGTGCGACGGAACGTTGTCGAGATAGAACCAGTAGTCCTTCGCGTCCTCGCCGTGATTCCCCTCGTGTCCGGTCAGGCCGAAGGCGCGCTCCTTGAGCATCGCGTCCGCGCCATTCCAGAGCGACAGCGCGAAGCACAGGCGCTGGCTCTCGTCGGAGATACCCAGCAGTCCGTCTTCATTCCAACGATAGGCTCGACTCCGAGCCTGATCGTGCGGGAAGTAGCGCCACGCGTCGCCATCGGCGCTGTAGTCCTCGCGAACGGTCCCCCACGCACGCTCGGCGAGATACGGCCCCCACAGGCGCCAGCGCGCCACGCCGGCGCGCGCATCGTCGAGCCGCTTCTGTTCTTCGTTCATTGACGCACCAGACGCATGAAAGCTCTACACTCAGACGTTCCCTAAGAGTGTAGAGCTCGGATGCCCGGGGCGAGGTCCAGTCGCGTTAAGGGTACGGTAAGCGTATCACGGCGATGGGCTTGCTCTCCCAGGGGCACCATGTCGCCTCGGTCGATGCGACGCTGCCGGTCGCCCAGACGAAGAAGTTGTCGACGTCCTGGGTCGTGCGCATCGGAGCGCCGTCGCAGATCTCCATCCCGACGTCGGCGAGCCGCACCGACTCGGAGATGTAATGGAACGGGTATTTCTGGTCGGCACCCGCGCCACGCGCGATCTTGCCGGTAAGCATGTGCGGCCCCGTTCCCGACTGAACGAAGGCTTCGGCCCGCGTGATCGTGACGGAATCGGTCACGATCACGCGAAGTGTGTCCGCCGGGTGCGAGGGAAACACGACCGTCAACAGTGCCGACGGTACGCCCGTTGGAGGATCGGTGATCACCCCGGACCCGGAGTCATAGCTGCACGCGGCGAGGAGCGCGATCGCTGCTGTCGCCACAATTGAAGTGAGTTTGGTTGTGCTCATGTCCGCCTAACTGCGCCGGGTGTTTAGCCGTCACTCCGCGGCCCGCTGGCGTTCCGGTCATGGCGTGTGCAAGATCTGTAATGGTCTGGTACAGTGGCACTGCCAACACCAGGCGTCGTGGCCCGTCAGATCGCGCGCAAGCCCCCAATGCCGCACTACTTCTCTGCGTGTCCCCCCATCCGCGCGGGCTGGACGGCGGTCACTCCATGCGCCTCGGTGCTCACGCGCCCGAATTTGCCGAACAGCCACTCGCGCCACTCGTCGAAGATCTCGTAAACCGTCGGAATCACGAGTAGCGTCAGCACCGTCGACGCGATCACGCCGCCGATCACCGCTCGGCCGAGCGGCGCGCGGAAGTCGGCGCCCTCGCCGATCCCGAGCGCGACGGGCACCATGCCGGCGATGAGCGCCAGCGTGGTCATGAGGATCGGACGGAGACGCGTGCGTCCTGCCTCGATCAGCGCATCTCGCCGCGACGAGCCGCGCTCGCGCGCCCACTTCGCGAAGTCGATCAGCAGGATCGCGTTCTTGGCTACGATGCCCATCAGCATCATCACGCCGATGAGGCTCATGATGTTGAGCGTGTCGCGCGTGATGAGCAGCGCGCCCACGACGCCGATGAGTGACAGCGGCAGCGAGACGAGAATCGCCAGCGGGTCGAGGAAGGACCCGAACTGGATGACGAGAATCAGGTACATCAGCATTACTGCGACGCCCAGCGCCAGCACCATGCTCGTGAAGACCTGATTCTGGTTCGCGATCTGTCCGCCCTGATCGATGCTGTACCCCGGGGGAAGCTGGACCTTGTTCACGCGCTGCATCACATCGCGCGCGACGTTGCCGACCGAAGCGCCAATGACGTTTGCGCCGATCGTCACGACCCGCTGTCGCTGAAAGTGATCGATCTGCGCCGGTCCGTATCCCTGCGTGATCGTCGCGACCTGGCTGAGCGGCACAAACGTCGGCGCGCCAGCCACGGTCGGCGCAAGTACGACCGGCAGTTGGCCGAGATCCGCCGCGTTCTCGCGCGCTGCCGCTGCGAGGCGCACGTGCACGTACCGCGAGATTCCCGCCGGATCGACCCACGTCCCCGCATCGACGCCGGCGAACGCATAGCGCAGTGACTGGGCGAGCTGCGCCAGGCTGATGTTCAGCGTTCCCGCCAGGCCGCGATTCACCTCGACGTTGAGCTCCGGCTTCTGTCCGCGCGACGAGAGCCCTACGTCGACCGCACCCGGCGTCACGCGTACCGAGTCAGCGATCGGCTCGGCGAGCTTCGAGAGCACGTTGGCATCAGGGCCCTGAAGCTGGAGCTGCAGCGCCTTCTGATTCCCGGCGAAGCCGCCGGCCGCGTACGTGTACGCCGTCGCGCCGCCGACGCGGGCCAGCTCCTTCCGTAGCAGCTGACCGAAATCGTCCTGGCTGATCGACCGCTCGCGCTTGGGAACGAGTCGGATGTAGATCGTCGCGTTGTCGACCGCGCCCGATCCGGAGCTGCTCCCGACCGTCGTGTACGCGTACTTCACCTCAGGGTGTCGCCGCGCAATCGATGCGACCTCTTCCGCTTTGAGCGTCGTGTACTCGAGGCTCGATCCGGGCGGTGTCTCGACGTTGATGTTCAATTCGCTATTGTCGCTCAGCGGAGCAAAGCCAAAGCCACCAAACCGGACCTGGAGCCCGATCGCGAGGAAGAACGACAGCGACGCGATGGCGATCATGAGCACTCGGTGATCGAGCGCCCAGGCGATGACGCCTTTGTAGCGATCGGCCTGCGAGTCGAACCACGCGTTGAACCGGACGAGCGCGCGCGCGATCGGATTGCGGCGTTCGTGCGCCTCGAGCTGCGGATCCGGCCAGTACGCGGAAAGCATCGGGTCGAGCGAGAACGACACGAACAGTGACACCAGCACCGCCGCGGCGATCGTGATGGCGAACGGTTTGAAGAATTGTCCGGCGATGCCCGGCATGAAGCCGACGGGCACGAACACGGCGACGATCGAGAAGGTCGTCGCCGTGACGGCAAGCCCGATTTCGTCGGTCCCTTCGTGGGCGGCGCGCATGTGATCGGCGCCCATCTCGACGTGCCGGACGATGTTCTCGCGCACCACGATCGCGTCGTCGATCAGAATGCCGATTGCCAGCGACAGCCCCATGAGCGACATCACGTTCAACGTGAAGCCGAACAGCAAGAGGGGCACGAACGACGTGAGCACGGAGACCGGCAGCGCCAAACCGGTGATGACGGTCGAGCGCCACGAATTGAGGAAGAGAAACACGACGAGAACCGTGAGCAGCGCGCCCTCGATCAGTGTCTCCTCGACGTTGCGCACGGAGTTCCGCACGCGCACGCCGGCGTCGCGAACCATCTCGATTCGTGTTCCCCTCGGAAGCGCTTTCTCGAGCTCGGCGATCCGCTTCTTCACCGCGTCGCTCACCGCGGTCGTCGCATACTCGCGTGATTTGACGATATCGAGCCCGATCGCCGGTGTTCCATTGAATCGCGCCGCCGACTTCGGCTCGGCCGCGCCGGCCGAAACGTTTGCCACCTGAGCAAGCGTGATGAGTTGCCCATTGCGCTGCGCGATCACGAGCCCGGCGAAGTCCTCGGGGCGCTCGAACCGGCCCTGGAGCCGGATCGAGCGCTGCTCGAGCGGCGTCATCACTTCCCCTACTGGCGCGGCGAGATTCTGCGCGCGGAGCGCGTTGACGACTTGATCGATGCCGACGCCCGCGGCGGCGAGCGCGGTCGGGCGGACCTCGACGTTCAGCTGCGCACTGTCGCCGCCCGCGATGTTCACCTGCGCCACGCCGGCGATCGAGCGCAGTTCGCCACCGATGGTCTGATCGGCGAGTTGAGTGAGCTGTGGCGCCGAGAGCACACTCGAGGTGAGCGCGAGCGACACGATCGGCAGCGAGTTGGGATCGAAGCGCTGGATGATCGGCTCGAGCATCTCTGCCGGCAGCTGCGCGCGGACGGCCGAGATTGCGTCGCGCACATCCTGGGTCGCCTGGTTCACGTCCTTGGAGAACGCGAACTGGATGATGATCTGGGCGAAGCCGTCGGTCGACGTGGAGTTGAGTTTGTCGACGCCGCTGATGCCGGACAGTTTGTCCTCGATGCGGCCTACGACCTCGCGCTCGACGACGTCGGGGGCAGCACCCGGATAGGCGATGCCGATGAACACGATCGGCTGATCGATGTCGGGGAACTCGTCCGTGTCCAGTCGCGCCAGCGAGGCGAGACCGAACACGACGAGGGCGATCATGGTAACGACCGTGATGATCGGTTTTTCGATCGCGAAATCGGAGATGAACACTCAGGCGGCCGGATCAGGGATTAGTTCGACGTGCACGATAGTTTGATCGTTGGAAGCAATATACCAGCCCGCTATCCGAGCGGACCCCGCCGCACGTCACGGTTGTGAGAGCTGTCCGGTCACATCGAGGAGCGCGGCTTCGAGGCGTTTGAGCGCCGGCGTCGGGACTCGGCCCAGCACGGTGGTCGCGGCGGCAAAGTACGAGCCGTCCATCTTCGCGAGGAGCGCCTGCCCTTTAGCGGTGAGCGCGACCTGTTTCCGCCGCCGATCGCCAGGATGTTCGGTGCGTCGTACGAGGTCGTCCTGGACCAGCCGCTCGATGAGTTGGCTCGTGGCGGCGACGCTGAGGCCGATTTCGCGGGCCAGACTGGAGATCGTCTGATCGCCACGCTCGCGAAGCGCCATGACCGTGGCGATGGCAGCGAAGGACATGTTACGGCCGTGGAGAAACTTGATCGTCTGCCGTATCGGGTCGCGAAGGACCGCGGCGCGGAACTCTTTGAACGCGCGGAGGACGCGCTCCTCAGGGCTGAGCGGTGAAGACGGGGATCGGCGGCCGGTAGCCATGGAAACAAACGCTAGCGGCTGCCCCTTTTAAGCGCCATCGAGGAGCGGCGCCGCCGGTCGACATTCACCATCACAGGGTTGCCCCGGTTACATCGCTAGCGCACGTTAGTCACCTGCGAACAAACAACCAGAGTCATGGCCCTGTCCCGACGTGAAGCCCTCCGCGAACTGAGCGCACTGCTCGCCATCCCGCTCGTTCGCTGGCCCGAGCGGCTCACCGATCCGCTCTCCGGCACGATCCTCGAGTACCAGGCCGGTCGTGTGCGCGGGGATTGGACGGCCGCTCAGGTCACGAAGGACGCGCTCGATCGATGCAAGGCATGGGGTAGCACGCTGCACGCAGTCGACCTGCTGTCGGCCACCGCGATGGACGACGCGCGGGCCTCCGACGCGCGGGCACAGCGTCGTGCCCTGCGTGGGCCACTCGATGGCGTTCCCGTGTTCGCGAAGGCGATCTACGACATGAACGGCCTTCCGACGACCGGATCGAACGCGGAGTGGGCGACGCTGTTCCCGGCGAACGTCAATCGTGACGCCCTCGAAGTCGCGCGAATGCGCGCAGCCGGCGCCGTTGTACTTGGTAAGACCGCGGCCGATGACTTCGCGTACCACGGCAATGGCACGAGCTCGCTCACGGGTCAGGTCCGCAATCCATACGATCGCACAGGCGTGAAAACGCCGGGCGGATCGAGCGCCGGCTCCGCGGTCTCGGTCGCATGCGGTATGGCCTTCGCCGCACTCGGAACCGATGATGGCGGTTCCAATCGCATTCCGGCGCAGTTTTGCGGCATCGTCGGGATGAAGCCGACGTTCGGACTCGTGCCGCGCACCGGAGTGATTCCGACGTGGCCGTATCTCGATACGCATGGCCCGCTCGCGCGCACCGTCGCGGATGCCGCGCTGCTCCTCGACGCGATCGCGGGGCCCGACGCATCGGACGGCCTGGCTCTCGTCGCGCCATGGACGCGCGGCGCGCTCACCGCGCTTCATGACGACGCGCTCGGCAACGCTCGACTCGGTCTCGTCGAAGCGCACATCCCGCGCGCACAGATGTCCGCCGAGTCATTGTCGGTGTTCGATCGTGCGGTTGCCGACCTGACATCGGCGGGTGCCATCGTCGAGCCGTGCGCGCCGACGGTGACGCGGGCCACCGTGCGAAATCTCTTCGCCGAGGCGGCGACCGCGCGCCGCGATGTCAAACCGGATCCAAACTCTCCGGCGGCAACGGCCAACGCGCTGTTCAGGTATTTCGAGACGCACGGCAACGATGCGCGTCGCGACGTCGAGCGCGGATTGGCTCCGTACCGTGCGTTCTACGACGTGCTGCCCAAGGACTGGGAGGCGATGTCGAAGCTCATCGTGCAGCCCTACGAGACTGATCCCGCGGGGGTCTCGTTCGCGCGATCGCGCACGACCGTCATCGCGCAGCTCGCGGAAACGTTTCGCGCGCAGCGCCTGGACGCGATGATCTATCCGACGATGCCCTTCCCTGCCCCGCGCGCTGTCGATCCATGGCCCGACATTCGCACCGC
>Ga0310811_10006839_pt1 | contig 14568 bp, 15 predicted proteins | sample YCmetagenome_FD_207642 | JGI IMG/M metagenome (GOLD analysis project Ga0310811, IMG submission 207642) | Soil microbial communities from experimental microcosm in Duke University, North Carolina, United States - YC | ecosystem: Engineered > Artificial ecosystem > Soil microcosm > Unclassified ...
GCTCGGCCACCAGGTGCACGATCTCGTCGTACATCTTCGGGTAGAGGATCGCGAAGGCGAGGTCCTCGAGCTCCCACTTGATCGTGTTCATGCCCAGCCGGTGCGCCAGCGGGGCGTAGATCTCGAGGGTCTCGCGGGACTTCTGCTCCTGCTTCTCCCGCTTCATGTAGCGCATGGTGCGCATGTTGTGCAGCCGGTCGGCGAGCTTGATGACCAGCACGCGGATGTCGCGGGCCATCGCCACGACCATCTTGCGCACGGTCTCGGCCTGCGCGGCCTCGCCCAGCTTGACCTTGTCCAGCTTGGTCACGCCGTCGACCAGCAGGGCGACGGTGTCGCCGAAGTCGCGGCGCAGCATGTCCAGGCTGTAGTCGGTGTCCTCGACGGTGTCGTGCAGCAGGCCCGCGCACAGCGTCGGGACGTCCATGCCGAGCTCGGCCAGGATCGTGGTCACCGACAGCGGGTGGGTGATGTACGGGTCGCCGCTCTTGCGCCGCTGGCCGCGGTGGTAGCGCTCGGCCACCTGGTAGGCGCGCTCGAGCAGCCGCAGGTCGGCCTTCGGGTCGGAGGCGCGCACGATGCGGAACAGCGGTTCGAGCACCGGGTTCGGGCCGCCGGCCCGGGCGCCGCCGAGGCGGGCGAGCCTGGCCCGGACGCGGCTCGGGGGCTGGTGCGGCGCCGGCGGGGGCACGGCGGGCATCGGACGCGGGACGGCGGGTCCGGCGGCCGGGGCGCCCTGCTGCGGCCCGGGCGCGGGCGCCGCGGGCTGGGACTGCGCGGGCGGCTGCGTGGACGGGCCGACGGCGGCGGGGGCGGGCTGCGACGGGCCGGCCGGGACCGGCACGACGGCAGACGGGCGCGGCGGCACGGGCTGCCGCGTCTCGGTCGTGGCCGCCTGGGCCTCCGGCGTCGTCGTCAAGCCACCGCCTCCTCGTTCGCTAGGGCACCGGTCCCGCCGGTCCGGCTAGCGCTGCCTGTCGGACCATGGTATCCGGTGGACGCCTCCTGAAGACAGCACATGATCGGGAACACCGGGCACCCCTGCCCGCATTCCCCCGCGGTTCACCCGGGCATCACACCGTGAGCAGGGACGTCACCGGCAGCACCGGGCTCTCCCGGGCCAGCCTGGCCCGTCCCGGCAGGAAGCTCAGCTCCAGCAGCACGGCCACCCCGACGGTCTGCGCGCCGCACTGCCCGATCGCCTGAAGGGCCGCCGCGGCGGTGCCGCCGGTGGCCAGCACGTCGTCCACGATCAGCACCCGGTCGCCGGCCTGGAACGAGTCCCGGTGGATCTCCAGCACGGCCTCGCCGTACTCCAGCTGGTAGGACACGGCGTGGACGTCGCCGGGCAGCTTGCCGGCCTTGCGCATCGGCACGAAGCCGAAGTCGCCGTTCACGGCGACCGGCGCGGCCAGGATGAAGCCGCGCGCCTCGAGCCCGACGACCTTCGTCGCCCCGAGGTCGCGCCCGATCCGGACGAACTCGACGGTCATCGCGGCGAACGCCGCCGGGTCGGCGAGCAGCGGCGTGATGTCCTTGAAGACGATCCCGGGCTTCGGGTAGTCGGCGACGTCCCGGATCCGCGAGTTCAGCAGCGCGGGCAGGTCCTGGCGGGTGTGCGTGGGCTCGATCACCGCAGCACAGTACCAACCGCGAGCGGCGGAGAAGGCCCTCGCCCCCGGTTCCGCGCGGGAAACGGGGGCGAGGGTCGGGCAGGAGCGCCGTCAGCGCTTCTTCTTGTTCCCGCGCGGCTGCGGACGCTGGTTGCCGCGCGGCTGCACCTCGCGCTGGCCCGCCGCCGGGCCGGGCACCCGGCCGGAGATCTTGATCGTGCCCGCGCCCACCGGGCCCGGCTCGGCGCCGACCGGCACGGCGGCCACGACCTGCGAATCCTCGGCGCCGGAGGTGCGCGCCGCCTCCTTCTTCGCCTTGGCCTCGATCCGCGCGGTGTGCGCCTTGACGGCCGGGTTGCGCTCCTTGATCCAGACCAGCAGCGGGGCCGCGAGCAGGATCGAGGAGACGGTACCGGCGGCGATACCGACGAACAGCGCGAGCGCGATGTCCTCGAGGACCGCGGCCTGCGAGAGGATGCCGCCGATCAGCAGCGCGATGACCGGGATGACCGCGATCAGCGAGGTGTTGAGCGAGCGCATCAGGGTCTGGTTCACGGCCAGGTTCGCGGCTCTGTTGTAGGAGAGCCGGTCGGTGTCCACGAACTGCTTGCGGTTCTCCCGGATCTTGTCGAACACGACGACCGCGTCGTAGATCGCGTAACCGAGGATCGTCAGGAACCCGGTGACGGTGGCCGGCGAGACCTCGAGGCTGGACCACGCGTACACGCCGACCGTGATCACGATGACGTTGACCAGCGAGACCAGGGCCGCCGCGGCCATCTGCCATTCGAAGAAGACGGCCAGGTAGATCGCGACCAGGATGAGGAAGACGACCAGCGCCTTGATCGCGTCCGTGGAGACCTGGTGGCCCCAGCTGGCACCGACCGACTGCACGGTGATCGAGTTGACGTCGATCCCGGCGGCGTGGGCCAGGTCGGCCTTGAGCGCGTTCTGGGTCTCCGGCGTGATCACCGGGGTGGTGACGGTGACCTCGTGGCCGGCGCCGCCGGTGGTCACGGTCATCTGCTGCACGACCGGGGCGCTGACACCGTTGCTCACGGCGATCGAGGTGGCCTCGGAGGTGCTCAGCGAGTTGGTCGGCACGGTCAGCACCGAGCCGCCGGTGAAGTCGACGCTGAAGTGCAGGCCGCGCACGCCGAGGCCGAGCAGGGCCAGCAGCAGCACGACGCCGAAGGCGGCGAACCAGCGCTTGCGGCGCCCGACGACCTCGACGGAGGTCTCACCGCTGTAGAGGCGGTTGCCGAGCGTGCGGAAGTTCTCGAGCCGGGACATCTCAGGCCTCCACGCTCTGCTCGTCGTTCTCGGCGCCCTCGTCCTCGCCGGCCGCCGCGGCGGCCTCCTGGCGACGGCGCTCGGCGATGGTCATCCGGCCGCCGCGGGAGCCGGCGCGGTAACTCTGCCGCTTCGCCCCCAGGCCCTCCGGATCGAGTCCGGACCACGGATGCCCGTGGCCGAAGAAGTCGGTGCGGACGAACAGGGTGACCAGCGGCACCGTGAACATGAAGATCACGACGAGGTCGATGACCGTGGAAAGGCCCAGGGTGAAGGCGAAGCCCTGCACCGAGCCGACCGTCATCAGGTACAGCACGACGGCGGCGATCAGGGTGACCAGGTCGGAGGCGATGACCGTGCGGCGGGCTCGCGTCCAGGCGTGCCGTACCGCGGATCGGGTCGATCTGCCCTCGCGCAACTCGTCTCGCAGTCGTTCGAAGAACACGACGAACGAGTCCGCGGTGATGCCGATGGCGACGATCAGACCGGCGACGCCGGGCAGCGAGAGCGTGAACCCGAGCAGCGGGCCGAACAGGCACGCCAGCGCGTAGGTCAGCGCGGCCGCGACCACGAGACTGGAGATCGCCGCGATGGAAAGGCCGCGGTAGTACAGGATGACGTAGAGGAACACCAGGCCGAGGCCGATCGCGCCGGCGATCATGCCGCCCTGGAGCTCCGAGCCGCCGAGCGTCGGGGAGACGATCGAGACCTGGCTCTGCTTGAAGTTCAGCGGCAGCGAGCCGTAGTTCAGCGTCGTGGCCAGCTTGCTCGAATCGGCCTGCGTGAACGATCCGGTGATCGAGGCGGTGCCGGTGGTGATGGCGCCCTGGTTGACGGCGGGCGCGGACTGCACGACGCCGTCCAGGGTGATGGCGAACATTCCGGTGCCGGTGCTGCCTGAGTACTGCGAGTACAGCGTGGTGGTCTCGGTCGCGAACTCCTTGGTGCCCTTGGCGTCGAAGTTCAGGACGACCTCGTAGGCGCCGGTCGGCAGGCCGTTGGAGGTCACCGGCGTCGAGGTGGCGGAGGTGACGTCCTTGCCGTCGATCACCGAGGGCGCGAGCAGGTACTTGTTGCCGTCGATGCCGCAGGTGGCGAGGTAGGCCGTCGGCGCGACCAGGCTGGCGTTCTTGGTGGCGGCGCTGCTCTTGCAGTTGAGCGCCTGGTACTGGGCGTACGCTTCGCTCTCCTGGGCGCTCGAGCCCGGGGAGGCGGAGCTGGCGGACGACGCGGCCGTGGTCGACGAGGCCGAGGCGGAGGCGCTCTTGGAGGCGCTCGTCGTGGAGTCGGCGGCGGCGCTGGAGCTGGCGGCGTCGGCCTTGGCGACCTGCGACTCGGACTGGCCGCTGGCCTTGGAGCTGGCGGTCGCCGAGGAGCTCGCCTTGCCGGTGGCGGTGGCGGACGCGCTGGCGCCGGCCTTGGCGGTCGAGGTACTGCTGGAGGAAGCGCCCGGCGAGGACGAGGACGTGGGCGTGCCGCTCGCGTAGGTCACCACGGGCCGGAAGTACAGGTGGGCGGTGGCGCCGATGGAGTCCACCGTGGCCTGCGAGTACTGGCCGGGGATCTCGACGTCGATCGTGTTGGAACCCTGCTGGGTGACCGTCGCCTCGCTCACGCCGTAGCCGTTCACGCGCTCCTGCATGATGCTCACGGCCTGGGTCATGTCGCCGGACGAGGGCGCGGTGCCCTTCTCCGTCTCCGCGGTGAACACCGCGCTGGTGCCGCCGGCCAGGTCGATGGCGAGACGCGGGTGCGTGGCGTGCACCCCGAACATCGTCGCGTACAGCGCGACCAGGATCACCGCCAGAGCGGCCAGCGGCCGCCAGGGTCGCTGATCCGCCACCCCCCGGCCCTTGCTCGACAGCAGGCCGGAGTACTTGTTGCTCCGGGCCTTTTTCGCAGCCACCTTTAGTCTCCTCGGTTCATGACAACGCGGACCGGCGCGTCGGCGTCCGGTGGGCAGGACGACGCGCGCGGGGACCGCTTATGACGCCGGAATGTCCGTTGCGTCCGGTATGAGGACGGAGGCGGCGCCGATTCGGTTCCCCGCGGGCGCGCTGCTCCGACCCCCGTCCGGTCGGCGCCGGCCCGGCCTTAGACCTTCTGCTCGTCCTTGGCGTCCTCGACCCCGCCCGCGGACGCCTCCGGCTCGGCGGCCGGCTCGTCCACTTCCGCGGCCGGCTCGTCCACCTCGGCGGCCGGCTCGGCACCGAGGCCCTCGACCTCGGGGGAGACCACGCCGGCGACGGCCTGCTTGGTGAACTTGAGCTTCACGCCGGGCGTCGTCTCGATGACGACGTACTCGTCGGTCAGGTCGGTGACGGTGCCCACGAGCCCCCCGATGGTCCGAACCTCGGCGCCGAGCACCAGCGCGGACCGCATGGCCTGCGCCTGGGTGGCCTGCCGCTTGCGGCCACGGGTCGTCATGAAGATCATCAGCGCGCCGAAGACGACGACGTAGATCAGAATCAGGGTCACGGTTATCGGCTGTTCTTCCGGGATCGCGCCTGGCGGACCAGGGCTGCGGTCGGTGCTGGGGAGCGCACCGACGCGCGGACGGGCACTCCAGGTCACGCGGAGTCTATGCGGTCATACTTGACGAGACAATCAGGCTCACGCCCGCGCGGGCGGATGTTCGCCGAACAGTGACCCGCCGCCTACGGCCGCAGGTGACCCAATACCAGCAAAGCCGCTCGGCGCGCCCCTGTCCACCTGCGCGGCAGGGCCCGCGTCCACCCGCGCCGCCGGTCCGCGCGGACGCGCGGGGCCCGGAGGTTTTCTTAATCGGCTATCAGGAAAGCCTCAGTCCGTGCGGGCGGGAATGTCAGACTTTTACCGGCCGTCCTCGAAAAGGACGTCCTGACCCGCGCCGGGAGCGCTGCGCGGCATCGGAAGTCCCAGGTGGCGCCACGCGGCGGCGGTCGCGATCCGGCCGCGCGGGGTACGCGCGAGCAGGCCCTGGCGCACCAGGAAGGGCTCGGCCACCTCCTCGACGGTGTCGGTCTCCTCGCCGATGGCCACGGCCAGCGTGGACAGTCCGACCGGGCCGCCCTGGAAGAGGTTGAGCAGCGCGCCGAGCACGGCCCGGTCGAGCCGGTCGAGCCCGCGCTCGTCGACCTCGTAGACCGCGAGCGCGTTGCGGGCCGCCTCGACCGTGCCCCGGCCGTCGCCCTTGACCTGGGCGAAGTCTCGCACCCGGCGCAGCAGCCGGTTCGCGATGCGCGGGGTGCCGCGGGAGCGCGAGGCGATCTCGGCGGCGGCCTCGCCGTCGACGTCGATCTCCAGCAGCTTCGCCGAGCGGTGCACGACCAGCTCCAGGTCGCCCGGCTCGTAGAACTCCATGTGCGCGGTGAAGCCGAAGCGGTCGCGCAGCGGCGCGGGCAGCAGCCCGGACCGGGTGGTCGCGCCGACCAGCGTGAACGGCGGCAGCTCCAGCGGGATCGCGGTCGCGCCCGGGCCCTTGCCGACGATGACGTCGACCCGGAAGTCCTCCATCGCCATGTACAGCATCTCCTCGGCCGGCCGCGACATCCGGTGGATCTCGTCCAGGAAGAGCACCTCGCCCTCGGTGAGCGAGGAGAGGATCGCGGCCAGGTCGCCGGCGTGCTGGATCGCCGGACCCGAGGTGATCCGGATCGGCACGCCGAGCTCGTTGGCGATGATCATGGACAGGGTGGTCTTGCCCAATCCGGGCGGGCCGGCCAGCAGGATGTGGTCGGGCGTGGTGCCGCGTCCCTTCGCGCCGTGCAGCACGAGCTCGAGCTGCTGGCGCACCTTGTGCTGGCCGACGAAGTCGCCGAGCGACTTCGGGCGCAGCGCCATCTCGGCGGCCCGCTCCTCCGAGTCGGCGCCCCCGTCCATCAGCCGGTTCTCCGACATGGCTCACATACCCCCGTCTAGCGGCGCATCGAGCGCAGCGCGGCGCGTAGCAGGACCGGAAGTTGCGGGCTCTCGCCCTTCGCCTCGGCCTCGGCGGCCAGCGGCTCGACGTCGGCGAGCGCGCCCTCCGCGTCCCTGGCGGTCCAGCCGAGGCCGGTCAGCGCCTCGAGCAGCTGGCCGCGCCACGGGGTGACCCCGGGCGCGGCGGGCTCGCCGCCGCGGCCGGCCGGGATCTTGCCGGCCGGGTCGCCGAGCCGGCCCTTGAGCTCGATCAGCAGCTTCTGCGCGCCCTTCGGACCGATGCCGGGCACCAGCGTCAGCGCCTTGAGGTCCTGGGTGGCGAAGATCGTGCGCAGGCTGTCCGGCCGGTGCGTGGCGAGCATGGCCATCGCCACCCGCGGGCCGACGCCGCTGGCCGTCTGCGCCACCTCGAACACCACCCGCTCGTCCTCGGTGCCGAAGCCGTAGAGGGTGAGCGAGTCCTCGCGCACGATCAGCGTCGTGTGCAGCCGCGCGGGCTGACCGGCCGTCAGTTCGGCGAGCGTGTCCGGGTTGCAGTGCACCAGCAGCCCGACACCGCCGACGAGCACGACGGCGCCCTCCGGGGCGATCGAGACGACCTCGCCATCGACGAAGCTGATCACCTGAAGCCTCCGCGCTTACGTCCTCTGGTCCTGTGCAAGGGAACGCTACCGGAGTCCGCCGACAGTCCCTGCCTTTCCATCGCCGCGGCGATCCGATCCGCCGCGCCGCCGCGCCAGATGTGGCAGACCGCCAGCGCCAACGCGTCGGTGGCGTCCACCGGTTTGGGTGCCTCGGCGAGTTTGAGCACTCGGACGACCATCGCGGCGACCTGCTCCTTCTGGGCGCGGCCGTCGCCGGTCACCGCGGCCTTGACCTCGCTCGGCGTGTGCAGCGCGACCGGCAGCCCGCGCCGGGCGGCCGCCACCATGGCGACGCCGGCGGCCTGCGCGGTGCCCATGATCGTGCGCACGCCCTCCTGCGCGAACATCCGCTCCACCGCGACCGCGTCCGGCCGGTACTCGTCGAACCACTCGGCGATCTGCATGTCGATGCCGAGTAGCCGCTCGTGGATCGGCGCTCCCGCCGGGGTGCGGATGACCCCGGCCGCGACCATGGTCAGCGGCGCGCCGAGGCGGCCGTCCACCAACCCGATCCCCATCCGGGTCAGACCGGGGTCCACTCCGAGCACGCGCATCCCGTCAATCTATCGGGTCCGGGCCGGTAAGCGGATACTGCCGCTCATGCGTGAGAGGGGTGTGGACCACAATCCCGAAGAAGATTTCGCAGACTTCTACCGCGGCGCCCGAGACGGCTGCCTACGCGCGGTGTACGCGGCATGCGGAGACCGCGCACTGGCCGAGGACCTGACGGCTGAGGCGTTCGCCAGGGCGTACGCGACCTGGCGGAAGGTCTCACGGCATCCGGCTCCGCACGCCTGGGTGGTGCGGACCGCGCTTAACACGCACGTGTCCTGGTGGCGGCGGCGCCGTCGCGAGGTCGCGTGGGACGCCGCGCCGGACACCGCAGGCCGCGCAGCCGAACCGCCGCTCGACGCGCAGGTCATGGCCGCGCTCAGGGCCCTGCCGCGCCGTCAGCGCGAGGTGGTCGCGCTGCGGATCTTCCTCGATCTCGACACCGAGACCACCGCGCGCACCCTCGGGATCGCGCCCGGCACGGTCACGGCACACCTCTCCCGGGCGACGGCCGCACTGCGCGACGCGCTCGCCCCCAAGTTCGAACAGGAGTCGGTCTGATGATCGATCAGCAGGACCAGGACGTATACGACGAGCTCAGCCCGGCCTTCGCCGGCGTCCGTCTCGACCGCGACGTGTCGAACGTGATCAGGCGCGGCCGCACGCTGCGCCGACGCTGGAAGACGATGCCCGCACTGGCCGCCGCCGGTGTTCTCGCGTTCTCGCTCAGCCTCGCCGCCGTGACCACCCCCTCGCACTCGCCGACGCGCGGCGTCCTGGTGAACGTGGACGAGGCGGGCTTCTCCGTGCACACCGACGCGCAGACGGGAACGGTCACGGTGGCGCTGCGCCAACTGTTCGACGAAGCCCAGTTGAAGGCGATCCTTGCCGAGGCCGGCGTGCACACGGTGTTCCACACCGCCGCCTCGTCGCGCGCAAGCTTCATGCCGCCGTGCACGTGGACGGGCGTGCACCAATCCGATGCCAACGACGTGGTCGGGCCGCCGCATGTGGTGGACAACGAGGCGGTCCTCACGATCTACCCCTCGAAGATGCCGGCCGGCTCCGTGCTCGGATTCAGCCTCTACACGCTCACCGGAAGCAACGGGAAGGTCAACGGCATGATGGTCACGCCGACGCTTCTCTCCGGTGAGCCCACCGGTTGTGTCATTCAGCCGTCGCCGCGGACGAACGCGTCGAGCTCTGCCACGTAGCCGGCACGGGTCTGCTCGTCCAGGAAGGAGGCCTCGAAGGAGTTGCGGGCCAGCACGTAGATCTGATCATCGGTCAGTTCCAGCGCCGCCGCGACGCCGTCGTAGTTCTCCTGCACATAGCCGCCGAAGTAGGCCGGGTCGTCCGAGTTCACCGTCGCGACGAGCCCCGCCTCCAGTATCCGCTTGAGAGGGTGGAAGCCGAGGTGGTCGACCGCGCGCAGCCGGACGTTGGAGAAGGGGCACACGGTCAGCGGGATGCGCTCGGCGCGCAGCCGTTCGACCAGCTCAGGGTCCTCCATCGAACGGATGCCGTGGTCGACGCGCTCGACCTTCAGCACGTCCAGGACCTCCCAGACGTACTCGGCCGGCCCCTCCTCCCCCGCGTGCGCGACGCAGCGCAGGCCGAGTTCGCGGGCGCGCTCGAAGAGCGCGGCGAACCGCGCGGCCGGATTGCCGACCTCGGCGGAGTCGAGGCCGACCGCGATGATCTTGTCGAGGTGGCGTTCGGCTGAGGCGAGGGCCTCCAGCGCCGAATCGACCGGCTGGTCGCGCAGGAAGCACATGATCAGGGCGCTGCTGATGCCGTAGCGCTCGCGGCTCGCCGACAGGGCGGAGTGCAGTCCTTCGACCACGACGTCGAAGGGCACCCCGCGAGCCGTGTGCGCCTGCGGGTCGAAGAAGATCTCCGCGTGCCGGACGCCGTCGGCCTGAGCACGCCTCAGATACGCGTCGGCGAGGTCGGCGAAGTCGCGCTCGGTGCGCAGCACGGCCATGAGCTCGTAATACAGGTCCAGGAAAGACTGCAGGTCGGCGAACGCGTACGCCTCGCGCAGCGCATCGGCGCCGGCGAACGGCAGCGCGATCCCGTTGCGCTCGGCCAGCGCGAAGGCGAGTTCGGGTTCGAGGGTTCCCTCGACATGCAGATGGAGCTCGGCTTTCGGGATGGGCATCCGCCGAGGATACCGATCGCGAAAGCCGAGCTCCAGGAGGTCCAAGGGCGCCGGGCGCGCGCCGCTACTCCTCGTCGAGGACCGCCATGATCTCGTCGCTGATGTCGAAGTTGGCGAAGACGTTCTGCACGTCGTCGCTGTCCTCGAGCGCGTCGACCAGCTTGAGCACCTTGCGGGCGCCCTCCTCGTCGAGCGCGACCTGCATGCTCGGCATGAACGGCGCCTCGGCCGAGTCGTACTCGACCTTCGCGTCCTGCAGCGCGGTGCGCACCGGGATCAGGTCGCCCGGCTCGGAGATGATCTCGAAGACCTCGCCGAGGTCGTTGACCTCCTCGGCGCCCGCCTCCAGCACGATCTCGAGCAGCGAGTCCTCGTCCACGCCGTCCGCCTTGGGCACGATGACCTGGCCCTTGCGGCCGAACAGGTAGGAGACCGAGCCCGGGTCGGCCATCGAGCCGCCGTTGCGGGTCATCGCGACGCGCACCTCGGAGGCGGCGCGATTGCGGTTGTCGGTGAGGCATTCGATCAGCAGGGCCACGCCGTTCGGGCCGTAGCCCTCGTACATGATGGTCTGCCAGTCCGCGCCGCCGGCCTCGGCACCCGAGCCGCGCTTGACCGCGCGGTCGATGTTGTCGTTCGGGACCGAGCTCTTCTTCGCCTTCTGGATCGCGTCGAACAGGGTGGGGTTGCCCGCCGGGTCGCCGCCGCCGGTGCGGGCGGCGACCTCGATGTTCTTGATCATCTTTGCGAAGAGCTTGCCGCGCTTGGCGTCGATCACGGCCTTCTTGTGCTTGGTGGTCGCCCACTTGGAGTGGCCGGACATAGCCCTCGCTCCTTCATCCACGTACGCGTGCGCAGCCCTGCGCACCCTGATTCCATCGAAGCCTGCTCAGCGCGCCGCCCGCACCAGGTCCGCGAACACCCCGTGGACCCGGTGGTCCCCGGTCAGCTCCGGATGGAATGACGTCGCCAGCAGATTCCCCTGCCGAACGGCGACGATCCTACCCGTAGCCGGACCTCCGCTCACCCGGGCGAGCACCTCGACGCCGTCCGCGCCCTCGTCCACCGACTCGACCCACGGTGCCCGGATGAACACCCCGTGCAGCTCACCCTCGATGCCGGTGAAGGAGATCGGCCCCTCGAAGGAGTCGACCTGCCGGCCGAAGGCGTTGCGGCGAACCGTGATCGAGATGCCGCCGAAGGTCAGCTGACCCTCGGCGGCGTCGAGCACGTGGTCGGCCAGCATGATCATCCCGGCGCACGAGCCGTACGCCGGCATGCCGTCGGCCAGCCGCTTGCGGATCGGGTCGAACATGTCGAAGGCGACCGCGAGCTTCCACATCGCGGTGGACTCGCCGCCCGGGATGACCAGGCCGTCCACCGCGTCGAGCTCGCTCGCCCGGCGCACGGCGGTCGTCCGCGCGCCGACCGCCTCGAGGGCGGCCCTGTGCTCGCGGACATCGCCCTGCAGTGCGAGCACGCCGATCGTGACGTCGTTCACGTGTGTCGGTTACCTGTCCTACTGCGTCGGTGTCTCGGTCGGTCGCGGGTCCGGAGGGCTACCAGCCGCGGTTGGCGTAGCGCTCGGACTCGGGCAGCGTGTCGCAGTTGATGCCGACCATGGCCTCGCCCAGGCCGCGGGAGACCTTGGCGATCACGTCCGGGTCGTCGTGGAAGGTGGTCGCCTTCACGATCGCGGCGGCGCGCTTGGCCGGGTCGCCGGACTTGAAGATGCCGGAGCCGACGAACACGCCCTCGGCGCCGAGCTGCATCATCATCGCGGCGTCGGCCGGGGTGGCCAGGCCGCCCGCGGTGAACAGCACGACCGGGAGCTTGCCGGTGCGTGCGACCTCGGCGACGATCTCGTACGGGGCCTGCAGGTTCTTCGCGGCCAGGTAGAGCTCGGACTCGTCCAGGGTGCCGAGCTTGCGGATCTCGGCGCGGATCTGGCGCATGTGCCGGGTGGCCTCGACCACGTTGCCGGTGCCGGCCTCGCCCTTGGAGCGGATCATCGCCGCGCCCTCGGCGATCCGGCGCAGCGCCTCGCCCAGGTTGGTCGCGCCGCAGACGAAGGGAACCGTGAAGGCCCACTTGTCGATGTGGTGCGTCTCGTCGGCCGGGGTGAGCACCTCGGACTCGTCGATGTAGTCCACGCCCAGCGACTGGAGCACCTGCGCCTCGACGAAGTGGCCGATCCGCGCCTTGGCCATCACCGGGATGGAGACCGCGCCGACGATGCCGTCGATCATGTCCGGGTCGGACATCCGGGCCACTCCGCCGTCCTTGCGGATGTCGGCCGGGACCCGCTCGAGGGCCATGACGGCCACGGCGCCGGCGTCCTCGGCGATCTTCGCCTGCTCGGGGGTGACCACATCCATGATCACGCCGCCCTTGAGCATCTCGGCCATGCCGCGCTTGACGCGGGCGGTGCCGAGCTGCGGCGCCTGAGCCGATTCGGTGGGGTTGCTTGACACGTCGGGTACCTCGCTCGAGCGTCGGGGCGTAAGGGTTATCCCCACTATCTTACGATGACGGCTTCGGCCGATCGGCTCGCACCGTGTCGGAAGCGGCCCGGCGGCGGCTTACACTCTGCGCCCGATCGACTCCGCGCCTGATCAGCGGCGTCAGCGCGCGAAGACGGCCGGCGGCTCGTCGTCGATCTCGAAGCTCGGCTTGTCCGGTGCGCGTCCGGCGAGCCGGAAGGCGCGCACCAGCCGGTGCGAGCGCAGCTGGCGTACGGCCCGGACCGACTCGTTGTGGAAGCGCCGGGCCAGCTGGACCCGCCGCATCGCCTTGCCGAGCTCGTCGAGCAGCTCGTGCCCGTCCGGATGCGCCCGCAGCTGCTCGCCCTGGGCCGGGTGCTCGAAGGCGGCGCGCACGTCCCTGGTCAGCGCGGATTCGGCGCCCTCGCGCTCGTCGGTCGGCGCGATCTCGGCCTCGCGCGCGCCGGACGCCAGGATCAGCGCCGTGGCCGGGTCGAGCAGGCCGCTGCGCGCGAGCTCCAGGACGGCGGTGGAGCGGCGCAGCAGCTGCGCGTCGAGCGCCACCCGCGCGGCGTCGAGGCGCACGTGCAGGCGGTCCAGCCGCGTGGCCGTCCAGCTGAGGTAGAGGCCGAACAGGACCACCAGCACGGCGATCAGGACGACCGCGCCGGAGTACTGCGTCAGGACGAGCCTCATCGGGTGCCGCCGTTCTCGGCCGTGACGCGGGCCGTGGACTCGGTGACCATCTCGTAGACGGAGAGGATGTCGCCCGCCACGACCGACCAGTCGTACTTGCGGACCGCCTCGCTCTCCGCGTCACGCAGGGCGCTGCGCCGCGCAGGGTCGCCGAGCAGCACGAGGGCCTCGCGCGCGAGCGCAGCCGCGTCGCCGTTGGGGAACATCGCTCCGGCGGCGCCGCCCTCCAGCACGAGCGAGAACGCGTCGAGGTCGCTGGCGAGCACCGGCGCGCGGCCGCTCATCGCCTCGACCAGGATGATGCCGAACGACTCGCCGCCGGTGTTCGGCGCGCAGTACACGTCGACGGACTGGAACAGACGCCCCTTGTCCTCGTCGCTGACCATGCCGAGGAACTCGACGTGCTCGCGGATGCGCGCCGGGACGTTCCGCAGCACCTCGTCCCCGTCGCCGCGCCCGGCGACCAGCAGCCGCGTACGCGGCCGGGCCTCGACGATCGCGGGCAGCGCCTCGAGCAGCACGGAGAGCCCTTTGCGCGGCTCGCCGAACCGGCCGACGAACCCGATCGTGCCGCCGTCCTCCTGCTGCTCGGCCGGCGTCTGCCACTCGGGCCGCGGCTGAAGCGCCGAGAAGAAGCCGACGTCGACGCCGTTCGGGATGACGACCGCGTCGCCGCCCATGTGCTCGACGAGCGTGCGCCGCGCGTACTCGCTGACCGCGATCCGCGCGTTGATCTTCTCCATGGCGGACGCGACTATCGGCGCCCCGGCCAGCATCGCCCGCGAGCGCGGGTTGGCGGTGTGGAACGTGGCCACGATCGGCCCGCTCGCGGCCCAGCAGGCCAGCAGCGAGAGCGACGGCGTCCCCGGCTCGTGGACGTGCAGAACCTCGAAGTTGCCGTCGTGGATCCACCGCCGCACCCGCGCCGCGGACAGGAAGCCGAAGCTCAGCCTGGCCACCGACCCGTTGTACGGCACCGGGATCGCCCGCCCCGCCGACTGCACGTAGGCAGGCAGCTCGGTGTCCTCGTCCGCGGGCGCGAGCACGGACACCTCGTGCCCGAGCTCGAGCAGGTACTCGGCGAGGTCGCGGATGTGGAACTGCACGCCCCCCGGCACGTCCCACGAGTAGGGACAGACGATCCCGATCCTCACCGCGCGCCGTCCGCCTCGACCGCGAGCGACGTGGAGGAGGGATCGCCGGCGGCCTCACCCTGGTCTTTC
>Ga0310811_10006840_pt1 | contig 14566 bp, 11 predicted proteins | sample YCmetagenome_FD_207642 | JGI IMG/M metagenome (GOLD analysis project Ga0310811, IMG submission 207642) | Soil microbial communities from experimental microcosm in Duke University, North Carolina, United States - YC | ecosystem: Engineered > Artificial ecosystem > Soil microcosm > Unclassified ...
GCGGCTCCGAGTGAGCTCGTCGCGGAATGTGCGAGCGCCAATTCTCAAGGCCGATCCGCCGATCTGGACCACACCTTCGAAACGGCTGGTATTGCTGCCGAGGGCGATCTCTACTCCGGCAAAGCCGTTCCGGCCGACCACGCCGACCTCGACGGTGGCACCGTCCTGCATCGATCGCAGGAGCGAAACCAACCCATGTTGGATGAGGTAGACATAATTCATCGCTATGCCCTCGCTCAGCAATATTTGCTGAGGGATGAGCTCGACTTCCTCGAATTTCAGATGCGCCAGCGCGATCTTCGGTTCCGGCGGTGCGAAGATAACACCGTGCGCCAGAGGGGAAAGACCTGTATGCAGCATGTATACCTCGTTGGATTACCGACCAGATAACGCCACCGGCCTCCGATTAGTCCGTGGCCACAAAAATGCTTTCGGGTTAAATCGGACCGGTGCTCCCCGTCCCGTCGGCTGGAGGTGCTGCGGTGCTCTCTGGCGGTTTCTAAAACTCGGTGTCTTGCTGGTAAGCATGCGCCGTCGCCTGTCTTCTCGGCTCCGCCTGGCTGCTTCGTCAGGGCGGCCGAACAGCTCGCCATCGCTGTACGCTATCGGACAGCAGGGATTTGCCGAGCCACCCAGAATGCGATGCGGGAGAAGATGCGTGAGAGGGCAAAAAATAGCGCTCGGCAGTGACACTAATCAGTCACAAGAGCCTAAGCGGCAAGAGCCTGGCGCTCGCAACATCGAAGGAACTGTTTTCGCCGGACTCCACGCAAGGAAAAGTGATGCATGGAAGCCATCCGGAGCCAGTTCGGGCCCGAAATTATCGAGGCGACTAGCGCCGCGGAGTTCCGCAAATTCTTTAATTCGGCGCACTTTGAGTTCCGACACCGTCTCGCCGATCATCCGCTACTCGCGAAGGCGCAGCTGGCGGAACTCGCGGAGCGCATGACCGCAAGCGGCGCAGGGCGCCACGTGGTCGATTTCTCGCTAACGAGGGGAACGCCCGCTCGGAAATTCGACCAGCTAGCACGACGGGACGGCCCGCAGAAGGCTCTTAGCCGCATCGAGGCAGGGAGCAATTGGCTCAAGCTGTCGTTCGTCCAGGATTACGACCCGCGCTATCGCGATATTCATGACCAGATCTTGGAAGACGCGGCTGCCTGCTCCGGGCTTCCACTGCGTCGCTTGATCAGCTGGTCGTCGATGACGGTTCTGGTGAGCTCGCCTGGGATCGTCACCCCCTACCACATCGATCATGAGTCGAACCTGCTGTTTCAAATAGCAGGTGAGAAAGAAGTCTGGCTATTCGACCAAGGAGATAGTCGGACGCTGCGCCAGGAGGAGATCGAAAAATTCTACGTGGGCAATATCCATGCCGCTGATTTCAAGGCGGCGGCGCAGCCGTTAGGCACACTCTATCGTCTGACACCGGGGTTCGCCGTTCACAATCCTCCGCTTGGCCCGCACTGGGTGCAGAACGGCAAAGAGGTGTCCGTGAGTGTCAGCTTGAACTTCGGCCTCCGGTCCTTCGAGCGGCAGGCTAGGATCCATCAGATGAACTATTACCTGCGGCAGCTGGGATGCCGCCCAGCACCACCGAACAATTCGCAACTGCGCGATCGGCTCAAGGCGGGAGTCATGCGGGTGGGCGCGGTGGCTCGCCCGCGAGACCTGGACGAGCTTTTGCAGCCGGGACCGCGTCGTTTATGGCGGCGATTGTCCGGAAGGGTCGGCCGTTAGACGGGATTGGCCTGACCAAAAAACGGCCCGATGAATCGACGCCTCACGGCGCGCCGGGCTCGGTCGGCAACGAGAAATGAAAACCCCAATAGTGGCGGTCGCAGTATTCAGGAAAAAGCGGGGCCCAGGCATTAAGCTCAAAGACGGGCCACGTTGCCTGTAATTGATAGCCGAGCTCCTGCATCCCTTCGATGAACTCGCGTCGCCCGTGCAGCTTGCAGGCTACCAAGTGGGTGCGAGCGTCCTGAACAGTGTAGAGGGCGGGCCCGCGGGAGAAGGGCGACCGGTTCACGATGACATGCGGCGGCCGATGTCTGTACCGGCGCAGGAGCGGGTGCAGAGGCTCCTCGAAGTAATGGAGGGCGCCGGAGACGAGAAACAGGTCGGCGCCGTCACCATCTTCAACCTTGTCGGTGAATCGAATTCGCTTCTCCCCTCGCTCGCGCGCAAAGTCGAGACCGGCATCGCGCTGCGTCTGCAGGTCGCAGACGGTCCACGCGAGTTCAGGAGAAAAATGCAGATGACGATCATAGCTGTAGAAAAGGTTGCCGGTAGAACCTCCGAGATCGAATACGCGCCGCAAGCTGGGCGCAACCGGCGCCAGCTGGTAGAGAACGGGATAGTCGCTCTCCCGCGTGTGCTCTGCGAGGGCGAGGCTAAGCCTGGTCTCGTCGGGATGGTCATGATCGAAGGGAAGGAATCGGTGCGCTACCTTCGCCGCCGCGGCAAGGCTCCCGAAGTTTCCGCGAAAGCCCAGCAACGCATTCAGGAGCGGCGATAGCCCCATCTGGCGGAGGCGTCGCACCATCGATCGCCCGCCAGAGCGGCGTTCGACATGACTGAGCCAAGAAGCGAGCATGCGAATCTGGGCCAGTCTGAGCGAATGCAAGGGTCCCGCCCGTGGCTCGCAGGTCGAACTTCCTTCGGCATCCCGTTGCCGGTGAAGAGCCGGGATTGGTGGAGAGTGCGGCAATCTCAGGCCCACCTCGTTAGGCACCGGCCGCGCCTTCGACCGTTTGCGCTCACCCCCTGTTGCCTCCCGCGACCCTAGGTAGTCGGCATCATCTACCCGAAGGACCGGCTTTCGTCGTGCCCATTGCAATAGCCCGCTGGACTTGCATCGCATGCCACCTGTCACCCTTGGGCGTGGTGATTCCTTGATCATTCAGAGCACGGGCGATGTCAGCCGCTGTCCTGATGCCTTGTCGGCGAAGTGCTTGAATGGTTGCCATTGTTGCTCTGTCACGCATCAGCCATGCCGGCTTGTCTGACTCGTTGTCGTTCATTGGCGCTCTCTGCTGAACTGTGCACCTCGGAGCATGGGGAGAACGCGCCAGTCGCTATTTTAATCCCGGCCGAAAAGTGTCTTATTCCGGTCGCATGGACATCATCGCGCCAGATTTCTCCGCGGCGCGGTGACCGTTTGTAGCCACAGGTATTCACGCGACCGAGTCATCAACTCGGGGGCGGTGTAGGGGCCGGTGGTGATTCAGCAGGGACACCGCCAAGGACTCCGGCAATTCTGGTGGCGGACATCATCGTGGGCCGTGCCGGTCACGAGTCTCCATTCGGCAGCAGAAGCACGTTCCAGCTGCCCTCGGCACCCCGGCAGGCGAGCCCGCCGACCCGGCTCGACACGCCATTGCGATCCTCGCTGCGGGTGAACTCCCGGCATTCGGCGCCGAAGCCCGTGGTAAACCGCCTGCCGAGCTCGATGCGGCCCCGTTCCCCTGCCTTGCCGGCATAGGCCAAGGCTTGTCCTTCGGTGGCGTCGTCGAGCGCCGGCAGCAGGGCCGATTCGAAGGCAACAGCCAGGAGATCGGCCGGCGCAGCCGCGGCTGCCGGCTCATAACCCTCGGCCCGATGCGGCCCCGCAACGCCGACAATGCCCAGAGACCGCAATTCATAGCCGCCGGCGAGCCCGATGGTCAGCGCTGCAACCGTTGCGGCCAGGGGCAGCAGCCGGCGCAGCCGCGCGCCAAGCCGGCGTGGCAACATTTGGGTGACCGGCGGGAGCTCGCCAGCCCCGGCAGCGAGCAGCAGGCGTTCCGGCACCCGTTCAGCGCCGCGTCGTAGGCATGCGCCGCAGCGGCGCTACTCAGCCGCAGCTTGCGCACCGTCTCGCGGGCCGCGCCATTGCGCATCAACGCCGCCTCGACCGCCGCCATCTGTGCCGGCGGCAGCTCGGGGGCGACCGCGTCGAACTGCCTTGCGGCGGGCGTTGAGCGGGCTATTGGAATGAGCGGCCGTGCAGGGTCGAAGGCGAATACGCCCTGCGGCACCAAGCCGGGAACCTGCGGCGCCCTCGACGATTGAATTGCGTAAGCCCGCCAGCTTGGTGGCGGCGAACTAAAAGATCTATAGTGAAAGCCTTCGGCGAAGATCGCCATCGCAAGATCCATAGTGGATCGTGATGCACGTGCGAGGTTCCCATCCGCCACGCGGGCGCCGGCAGGCCGTGGCGGCGCATATGCTTCTGGCCGCCGCATTCCTACGGGTCTTGGCCTTGGGTTTTGCCGGCGCATTTTTCGCCCCGATCGAAGTTCAACATGATCTGATCGCCTCCGCCCTCGCCGATGAGGGCGGCAAGGGCAACGGGAATGGCCAAGGCAACGGGAATGGCCACGGCAATGGGAATGGCCAAGGCAACGGGAATGGCCAAGGCAACGGGAATGGCCAAGGCAACGGGAATGGCCAAGGCAACGGGAATGGCCAAGGCAATGGGAATGGCCAAGGCAATGGGAATGGCCAAGGCAATGGGAATGGCCAAGGCAGCGGGGATAGCCAAGGCACCGGGAATGACCAAGGTACTGGCAATGGCGAAGGCACCGGCAATGGCAATGGCCAAAGCAATGGCAAGAGTGCCGGCAGCCAAGCGAGCGGTATCGGCACTACCGGCCCCTCATCGCCGCTTGGCAGTAGCAGCGCCCCAGCCGGGGTCGCCGGGTTTGGTCGCGAGGCACGGGGTGGCTTCGAGCCCGGCGAGGTCGTGGTGCTTGGCGACCGTCGCGATACCCTTGCCAAGGTCCAGGGCCTGGGATTTCGCCTGATCGAGGCGCGGCCGCTCACCGGCCTCGGCTTTTCAGTGCTGAAGCTTTCCACCCCGGCCGGTTTTGACGCGCGCCAAGGGGTGGCCCTGCTTCATATGCGCTATCCGGAGCTGACGGCGGACGTCAATAGCCTGTACGGATCCTACGAGACCCAGGCGGCTCAAGTCGTTTCTTTGCCGGCACGGGATTACGCGCAGCACATGATCCGTTGGTCCGGCGGAGAAGGCTGCGGGGCGGGTCTGCGTATTGGCATGATCGATTCCGCCTTGGCACCCGGCTTGTCGACCTTCGCCGGCCGCAAACTGCACGAGCACTCCTTCATCGAGCCAGGTCATCTCGCCGCCGATGCGGCCCATGGCACAGGCATCGCCGCTCTTCTTATCGGGGCCACCGATCCGGCGCATCCCATGGCGGGAGGTCTTCTGCCCGATGCCGCCCTCTACGTCGCGGCCGTCTTCGAGCGCCAAGGCGGCGAGAGCAAAGCCAGCGCTTTTGCCATTGCCGCGGCGCTCAATTGGATGGTCGAGAATCGCGTGGCGATAGTGAACATGAGCCTCGCAGGCAACAACAATGCTCTGATGGCACTGGCCGTGCACCGCGCGAGCGCGCGCGGCACCATCGTGGTGGCCGCGGCGGGCAATGACGGCCCCGATGCTCCCCCTGCCTATCCCGGCGCGTTGCCGGATGTCATCGCCGTCACCGCGGTCGATCAGGACGGGGCCATTTTCCCCGAGGCCAACCGCGGCAACTACATCGCCTTCGCAGCACCTGGTGTCAGGATCTGGGTACCCGGTCCCAGTGGCCGGGGGCACTACCAGACCGGCACCTCCTTTGCTGCACCCTTCGTGCTCGGCACCGCGGCGCTTGAGGTGATGCAGGGCGCGCCGCCCAACGTCGATGTGCTGCGTAGGCGCCTCGCGGCCAGGGCGCGAGCGCTTGGAACCGGTGGCAAGAACCCGATCTTCGGTTATGGGCTTGTCCAGGCCGGCGCGTCCTGTGGGGTCGTGCGCCTGGCCGAATAAGCGAGGGATTCTGCCAAGGCAGCGGCGGGCATAGCTGAGCCCGGCTCGATCATTGACTCGCGTTCTCGTCCTCTTTAGAACATATAGGGAACAACAATCTTCCAGAGCCTCGGAGAGCATGTCGAAGATCGCGGATCTTGCCGCCCTGCGAAGCTTGATGTCGCAGCGCGCGCCGGGCATGCCGGCACGGATTCCCTGTCCCCTGGGGCTCCCCGTGCTGGATGCCGCCCTGGGTGGCGGGCTGCCTCGGGCCTGCTTGCAGGAGGTGATCCCGGCCGATGGCGGGGCAGCTGCCGCAGGTTTTGCTGCCTTTCTCCTCAGCCGGCTAGCGGGCCAGGCCGGGGAGAGAGGGCGTGGCGTGCTCTGGGCCTGCCTCGGGGAAGGCGATCTCTACCCACCGGGCCTGGCGAGCTTCGGCCTCGATCCCGGGGCCATGATCCTGCTCTCCGCCCCCAGCCCGGCGGAGCTGCTCTGGGCCATGGAGGAGGCGCTGCGTTCCCCGGCTTTGGCCGGGGTGGTGGGCGAGGTGGACCGGATCGACCTCACCGCGGGCCGGCGCCTGCAGCTGGCGGCGGCGGCCGGCGGCGGCGTGGGGTTCCTGCTGCTGCGTGCCGACCGGCCGCCGGCCGCGGTCAGCACCGCGGCGCTGCGCTGGCGGGTGGGCGCGGGGCCTGAGCGAAGCTGGCATGTCGAGCTCCTGCGCCGGCGCGGCGGCCGGCCGGGGGCCTGGATTCTGGAGAGAGAGGATGAGACGGATCGTTTCCTTGTGGCTGCCGAGCTGGGCGACGGATCGGCTGCGCCGCAAGCCCGATTTTCCCGCGGGTAAGCCGGCCGTCACCATCGAGGAGATCGGCGGCCGGCTCCTCGTCGTGGCCGCCGATGGCGCGGCTTCGGCCGAGGGGATTCTGCCCGGCCTGTCCCTGGCCGATGCCCGGGCGCTCCGGCCCGATGTCGCCGTCTTCCCGGCCGACCGCGCCGGCGATGCGGCCTCGCTCGCAAGGCTCGCCGACTGGTGCAGCCGCTATACCCCGCTGGTCGCCATCGACGGCGCCGACGGGCTCTGGCTCGACATCACGGGCTGCGCCCATCTCTTCGGCGGCGAGCGGGCGTTGATGTCCGACCTGCGCCACCGCCTCGCCGGCTTCGGCCATGACGCCCGTGCCGCGGTCGCCGACAGCCCCGGCGCCGCCTGGGCGCTGGCCCGCTTCCGCGAGGCCGAGCAGACGCTGCTCGAGCCGGGGACGGCGCGCGGCGCTCTGGCGCCGCTGCCGGCGGCGGCACTCCGCCTGCCCGCCGCGATGGTGGCGGAGCTGGAGCGGCTGGGCCTGCGCCATATCGGCGATCTCTACCCCTTGCCCAGGGCCTCCCTCGCCCGGCGCTTCGGCATGCTGCCGGGGGAGCGGCTGGACCAGGCGCTGGGGCGGATCGACGAGCCGATCTCGCCCCGTCTCCCGGCACCGGCTTATGCGGTGCGCCAGGTCCTGGCCGAGCCGATCCTTCATCTCGAGGGCATGGCCGCGGTCTTGCACCGGCTGCTGCCCCGTCTCTGCCGCGAGCTGGCGGAAGGCGGGCAGGGCGCGCGACGCCTCGAGTTGCTCTGCTATCGTGTCGACGGCCGGCTGGTGAAGCTTGCGGTCGGCACCAGCCGGCCGAGCCGCGACGATGCCGCCTTGGCGCGGCTGTTCGCCGAGAAGCTGGCGCGCATCGATCCCGGCTTCGGCATCGAGGCCATGGTCCTGGCGGCCCCGCATGTCGAGGCTTTGGCCGATCTGCAGCTGGCGCTCGCGCGCGGCCGCGACGGGGGTGGGCTGGAGGCCGATCTGGCGCCCCTCATCGACCGTCTCGGCAATCGCCTGGGCTTCGCCCGCCTCGCGCGGGCCGAGCCGCGGGAGAGCCATTTCCCCGAGCGCGCGGTGAAGCGCATGCCGGCGGTCTTTCCCGCCGCGGCGGCAAAACCCGCCGCCGCCTGGCCCAGCGGCAATCTTCCCTTGCGCCTGCTGCCCCGACCGGAGCCGGTGACGGCGGAGGGCCATCCGCCCGCCGACTTCATCTGGCGCGCGAGGCGCCATCGCATCCGCGCCGCGGAAGGCCCCGCCCGCATCGAGCCGGAATGGTGGCGCGGCGAAACCGGCGACCCCCGCGACTACTGGCGCCTGGAGGACGAGGCGGGGATGCGCTTCTGGCTCTATGGCCAATCCGGCAGCTGGTACCTCCATGGCCTCTTCGCCTGAATTTTTTCCAGCCGGGTTCTCTTTGTATCCCCTCCCCCCTTGCGGGGGAGGGCAATCGCAGGTGGGAAAGGGGCCACAATTTTTTCCGCCGTCATTCCCGCGAAAGCGGGAATCCAGGGGAAGCGACGAACCCTCGGCCCTGGATTCCCGCTTTCGCGGGAATGACGGAAGGATAGAGCGGGGCCGCAGGGGGAGGGGGAAGAAAGAAGCGGCGGCGATCAACGAGAAAGGCGGCTTCCTGTGACCGCCTCCCAACCTGCCTATGCCGAGCTGCAGGCGACGAGCAATTTCACCTTCCTACGCGGTGCCTCCCATCCGCAGGAGCTGGCAGTGGCCGCTGCGGCCCTCGGCCTTGGCGGCTTCGCGCTGACCGATCGCAACAGCCTCGCCGGCGTGGTGCGCGCCCATATGGCGGCGAAACAGGCGGAGGTGCGTTTCATCGTCGGCGCGCGGCTCGATTTCCGCTGCGGACGCAGCCTGCTGGTCTATCCCACGGACCGCGCCGCCTATGGCCGGCTCGCGCGGCTCATCACCTTGGGCCGGCGCCGCGCGCCCAAGGGCGAATGCCATCTCGACCTCGCCGATCTGGATTCCCTGGGCGCGGGTCTGATCATGATCGCACTGCCGGAAGTGGCGGAGGAGGCGCTCGCGGCCCTGCTGGAGGATCTCGCCGCCCGCTTCCCCGGCCATGTCTATCTCGCCGGCCAGCATCTCTATCGCGGCGACGACCGGCGGCGCCTGGCGAAGCTGGCGGCTTTGGCCGCGCGCGCCGGCACGCCGCTGGTGGCCGTCAACGATGTCCATGCCCATGTGCCGGCGCGCCGGCCGCTGCAGGATGTGCTGACCTGCATCCGCGAGCATTGCACCATCGAGGAGGCGGGCTATCGCCTCTTCGCCAATGCCGAGCGGCATATGAAATCGCCGGCGGAGATGGCCGAGCTCTTTGCCTGTTATCCCGATGCGATTGCCCGGACGGTGGAGATCGCGGCGCGCTGCCGCTTCTCCCTGGACGAGCTGCGCTACGAATATCCCGATGAGCTGACAGAGGCGGGGCGCAAGCCCCAGGAGGAGCTCGTCCATCTGACCTGGCTGGGCGCGGCGGGCCGCTATCCCGACGGGGTGCCGGCGAAGGTGCGCGCCCAGCTCGAGCATGAGCTCGCCCTCATCGCCCAGCTCGACTACGCGCCCTATTTCCTCACCGTCCATGATCTCGTGCGCTACGCCCGCTCGCAGGGGATCCTTTGCCAGGGCCGCGGCTCGGCCGCCAATTCCGCCGTCTGCTATTGCCTCGGCGTCACCTCCGTCGACCCCTCCCATATGAATCTTCTGTTCGAGCGCTTCATCAGCGCCGCACGCAAGGAGCCGCCGGATATCGACGTGGATTTCGAGCATGAGCGGCGCGAGGAGGTGATCCAATATGTCTACAAGAAATACGGCCGCGAGCGCGCCGGCCTCGCCGCCACGGTGATCTGCTACCGCAGCCGCTCGGCGCTGCGCGAGGTCGGCAAGGCCATGGGGCTTTCCGCAGACACCGTCGCCGCCTTGGCCGGCGCCGTCTGGGGCTGGAGTAGCCGCGGGCTGGAGACGACGCGGGTGCAGGAGCTGGGCCTCGATCCCGAGGCGCCGCGGCTGCGCCAGACGCTGGAGCTCGCCGCCGAGCTCATCGGCTTTCCCCGCCATCTCTCCCAGCATGTCGGCGGCTTCGTCATGACCCGCGGCCCCCTGGAGGAGCTGGTGCCCATCGAGAATGCGGCCATGGAGGACCGCACGGTGGTGGAATGGGACAAGGACGATCTGAACGATCTCGGCATCCTCAAGGTCGATGTCCTGGCCCTGGGCATGCTGACCTGCCTGGCCAAGGGCTTCGAACTCATCCGGCATCACTACGCCCGGAATTTCGATCTCGCCCTCGTGCCCCAGGACGATCCCGCCGTCTACGACATGATCTGCCGGGCCGATACCATCGGGGTCTTCCAGATCGAGAGCCGGGCGCAGATGACCATGCTGCCGCGCCTCAAGCCCCGCACGCTCTACGATCTCGTCATCGAGGTCGCCATCGTCCGGCCCGGGCCGATCCAGGGCGACATGGTGCATCCCTATCTGCGCCGGCGCGATCGTAAGGAGCCGGTGGTCTATCCCAAGCCCGAGCTCGAGGAGGTGCTGGGCAAGACCCTGGGAGTGCCGCTGTTCCAGGAGCAGGCGATGCGCATCGCCATGGTTGCCGCCAAATTCTCGGCCGAGGATGCCGACCGGCTGCGCCGGGCCATGGCGACCTTCCGCAAGAACGGCACCATGCATCACTTCGGCGACAAGATGATCGAGGGCATGGTGGCCAATGGCTATGAGCGCGATTTCGCCGAGCGCTGCTTCCACCAGATCGAGGGCTTCGGCGATTACGGCTTCCCCGAGAGCCATGCGGCGAGCTTCGCCCAGCTCGCCTATGTCTCATCCTGGGTGAAGCATCATTACCCCGCCGTCTTCGCCTGCGCCTTGCTGAACAGCCAGCCCATGGGCTTCTACGCCCCGGCCCAGATCATCCGCGACGCCATCGAGCACGGGGTCGAAGTCCTCCCGCCCGACGTCAACCGGAGCGTCTGGGATTGCACCCTGGAACTCCCGATCCCCCGCCTCCCTCTCTCCCAGCCCCCTCGCCCCCCGGAGGGGGGAGAGGGAAGGGGTGAGGGGGGCAGCCCCGCTCCATCCGAGACCCAGAGCTACCTCACCCGCGCCCAACCCACCGAGCCCTTCGCCCTCCGCCTCGGCCTGCGCCAGGTGAAGGGCCTGCATCTCGCCGAGGCCGAGCGCCTGATCGCCCAGCGCGGCAACGGCTATGCCGATGCGCTGGCGCTCTGGCGCCGGGCCCGCCTTTCCAAGCGCAGCCTGGAGGCCCTCGCCCGGGCCGATGCCTGCCGCTCCATCGGCCTCGACCGGCGCGAGGCGCTCTGGGCGTTGAAGGGCATGAGCGACACGCCTTTGCCGCTCTTCGCCGCCGCGGTGGAGGAAGAGCAGGGGGCGGAAGAAGAGGCCGTGCTGCCGGGCATGAGCCTGGGCCAGCATGTGTCGGAGGATTATGCCAGCCTGCATCTATCCCTGAAGCAGCATCCCCTCGCCTTGCTGCGCGGCCATCTGCCGCCGGTCTGCGCCTTGCCGGCCGAGCGGCTGAAGACGGAGCGCAACGGCAGCCGCGTCGGGGTGGCGGGGCTGGTGCTGGTGCGCCAGCGGCCGGGCACGGCGAGCGGCGTCATCTTCGCCACTCTGGAGGACGAGACCGGCGTGGCCAATCTCGTCATCTGGCCCAAGGTCTTCGAACGCTTCCGGCGCATCGTCATGACGGCACGGCTGATCGGCGTCACCGGCCGGGTCCAGTCAGAGAGCAATGTCACCCATGTCGTCGCCGAGCGGCTGATGGATCTCAGCCATCTCCTCACCGACCTCGCCCAGGGCGCCACCCCCGTGCCGGCCCCGCTCGCCCGCGCCGACGAGGTCCGCCGGCCGGGCAGCGACCGGCGGCTGGGCGATTACCGCTCGCGGGATTTTCATTGAACCGGCGCGGCCCGCCGCGCCTGCGACTCCGGGCTCTACGCCTCGAGCCCCTCGTAAACCCTCGAGCCCGGCCCGCCGGGTTGGCGCAGCACCTGCCGGCGCATCTGCGGATCGACGCTGAGATGCACGCAGCGGTTCTTCTCAAAGATGAGTTGGTCGAATTTCAGTCCGCTGTCGCGGATCACTTTGGCTGCGGCCAGATCCTCGAGCCCATGCACATGAAAGTCGGCGGCATGTCCAAGCGCGTGAGCGGAAGTCGGCACGCCGCCCACGGCCCTGTTCACCTCGGGGTTGCGATAGCCGCTGGTGATCTCGATCACCAGGTCGAAAAGCTCGCGCACCGCTTCCATCTTGTTGGCGAGATTCTGCAAATTGTTCATATGCTCGGGCGTCGGCGTGTTCTGGATTCCCAAGGCGAGCGCCGTGCTCGACAAGATGAACTCCTCCAGCCAGAAGTGCGGCGTGAGCTGCATCGTCTTCCCCTCGTTTCACCGCTTTCTTTCGATGGTAACGCCCGACGCCAGGCAATCCAAGAGCGAAAGCCTCAGGGGGAAATAAGCCAATGATAATAATCTGTTGACCGGCTTGAGCAAGTCACCCCATTGCATTTGAAGAGCGCCTGGGAATGCCCGCGATGCGTGAGAAAACCATGGCCTCGACATCCCGCGGTGATAGAGTAATCGACAAGAATAGCGGGGGGATCATGAAAACATTGATCGTCGCTTTTGCACTTCTCGTAACTGTGCCCGCGCTGGCCGACCAGCCGGTGCTGTCCGAACAGCAAATAAGAGACGAAGTCCGCAATATGCATTGGGTAAGGACAGGCTCCGTCGCTCTGGATGCATCCAAATCCTCGATTTCGCTTCCCCCCGACTACATCATGATCAGTGGCCCGGAAGCACGGCGTTTCGATTTCATATCCAACGCCCAGGAAGACCCAAACATCGAAGCCGTCGTCGTCAATCGGAAGACTGACAATGTCGTGTTCTTCCAATATCACAATGAAGGTTTCATAACGACGGACGACTGGAGCGACGTGGACGCAGCGAAGATGCTGACCGAGATTCGCGACAGCACCGAGGCGTCGAACGCGGACCGGCGCAAGCAGAATGTCGAAGAACTGCACGTCGTCGATTGGATTCAACAGCCCGTCTTCGACCGCCAACAGAACGTCGTCTTTTGGACCCTACGCCTCCATGCAGTTTCTGGCGATCTGGTGAATGCGATCGCACTCCGGCTCGGCCGCTACGGATACGAAGAGATGATCTGGGTCACGGATCAAAAGGCCTACAGCGCGGGGCCCAACGACCAGAAAGCGATGCTGCAGGCACACAGCTTCGATCCCGGCGCCAGATATGCCGATCACATCGGTGGCGACAAGCTGGCCGGCTATGGCATCGCATCCCTCGTCGCCGTCGCGGCCGGCGCCAAATTGACCAAGCTGGCCGGCTTCGCCGCAATTCTCCTCTTGGCCAAGAAGTTCGGCATCGTCATCCTGGCGGCGGCTGCCGGCGCGATTGCCTGGGTGAAACGGCAATTCTCCCGAAACCGACGTGCCTAGATCCGATTCACAACTGCGCTCGGGCGCTCGGCACAAACTCGATTCTCCGAAGGAACAAGCATGTCCGCGATCCTCAGCTACAAGGGCACCGTCTATCCCTGGCATTGCGATCACATGGGGCATATGAACGTCATGTGGTACGTCGGAAAATTCGACGAGGCGACCTGGCATCTCTTCGCCCGGCTCGGTCTCACGCCGGCCGTGCTGCGCGAAGGCCGCCAGGGGATGGCCGCGGTGCAGCAGAATATCGCCTATAAGCGCGAGCTGCTGGCTGGGGACATCGTGGAGATCGAGAGCCGCATCCTCGAGATCCGCGAGAAGGTCATCCGCTTCCAGCATGAGATGCGCAATGCCGCCAGCGGGGAGATCGCGGCGAGCTGCGAGATCACCGCCGTCCATATGGACCGGCAGCGCCGCAAGTCATCGGCCTTCCCCGACGCGATCCGCGCCGCGGCGCAAGAGCTTCTGTCCCCGCCGGCGGGATAACGGGTCAGAAACTGTTGCGGTCGTGATAGGTCTGCAGAAACTGGCGCAGGCGCGGCTCGGTGCTTTCGTGGAAGACCTGGCGCGGCGGTCCCTGCTCCAGGATGCGGCCGGCGTCGATGAAGGCGATGCGATCGGCGACATGGGCGGCGAAGCCCATCTCATGGGTGACGATGAGCATCGTCATGCCCTCGGCGGCGAGGCTGCGCATCACCTCCAGCACCTCGCCGACGAGCTCGGGATCCAGGGCCGAGGTCGGTTCGTCGAACAGCATGAGGCGGGGCTGCATCGCCAGCGCCCGCGCGATGGCCGTGCGCTGCTGCTGGCCGCCCGAGAGACGGCCGGGGTAGACATCGGCCTTGTCGGCGAGGCCGACGCGGTCGAGCATGGCATGGGCGCGCTCATTGGCCTCGGCGGCGGACAGGCCGCGCACGCGGCGCAAGGGCTCGGCGACATTGCCGAGCGCGCTCATATGCGGCCAGAGATTGAAATGCTGGAACACCATGCCGATCTCGCGGCGCATGTCGCGCAGGTCGCGGGGCGCCATGGGGCGGCGGCCCCCAGGCGTATCCCGGTAGCCGATCAGCTTGCCCTCGATGCGGATCTCGCCGGCATCGTAGCTCTCGATGAAATTGACGCAGCGCAGCAGCGTGCTCTTGCCGGAGCCGCTGGGCCCGATCAGGCAGACGACCTCCGAGGGATCGACCGTGAGGTCGACGCCCCGGAGCACCTCGAGGTCGCCGAAGGCCTTGGTGACGCCGCGGATCTCGATGGAGGGCTTGCTCATGCCGGCCGTGCATCCCGGGTCAAGAAGGACGTGACCCGCATCTCCAGCCGCCGTCCGAGACGCGAGACCACCTCGACCAGCAGCCAATAGAAGATCGCCATGGCGAAGATCGCCTCGAAGGCCGTGAAGGTCTCCGCCGCCATGGTCTG